>Ga0102952_1000012_pt1 | contig 146737 bp, 112 predicted proteins | sample SalPon2A_C_D1_MG_FD_78506 | JGI IMG/M metagenome (GOLD analysis project Ga0102952, IMG submission 78506) | Soil microbial communities from South San Francisco under conditions of wetland restoration - Salt Pond MetaG R2A_C_D1_MG | ecosystem: Environmental > Terrestrial > Soil > Wetlands... | reverse complement strand
GAGAGAAAAAGCCACGCATGGTGCCACGCTCCTGTTTCTGCAAGCCAAGAAAAGCCGCTGATAGAGAATCGTAGTCATTCGAAAACACTCACATCATATGAACGCAATGGGACCATATTGTCTAGAAGCCTGTCAACCGATACTTTCTGGCTAGCAGCCCGCCGAGCCGCAGCTAGTCACGCCTGAGCACGGCCTTGTGAGCTCAAAAATGGGCTGGATGAGCCGTACTGGGGACCTTTGCCTATGGGATGGCCTTTGTCTATCGATCGAGGCTCAAGGATCCGCGATGGATACGAAGCGGGGGGTGTCCAGATCCTCGGGCCCCCGGACCACCAGCCCGGAGGTCTCCGGCGTGTCGAAGCACGGGGTCAGCAGCCACCAACGCCGGCCGTCGGGCCGCAGGTAGTGCTCGAAAACCCGTGTCGTGCCCCCGACGACCACCTCGGAGGGGATCCGCGCCGCCTCTTTCCAGCCGTCGGCGTCGTCGGCTTCGGGATCGTCGGGCGCCTCGGCGAGCACGAGCTGGGGACGCGGGGCTTTGCTGTCGACCCACACCACCCCCAGTGAGCCGGTGCGGTCGCCGGTGGGGCGATCGAGCCACAGCTCGCGGCCCTCGGCGGCGGGGGCCTGCCAGCCGGCTCGCCGCCAGCTCTCTCCGCCGTCGGGCGTGACGTAGGCCTCGCCGTCGGCGGTGAGCACCACGGCCGGGACCCCGGCTCGCTCTCCGGGATCGAGGGGAAACACCTCCGCCATCTGTTCGCGCGGTAGCGAGGGGAGCGCAGGAAGCCACGAGCGCGCCAGGTCGTCGGGGACAAAGCGGCCCGAGCCCACCAGGATGCCGTCCGGCCGGACCGGATCGGGCACCGCCGCCGGCTCGCCCACGGCGTCGACGGTCAGCGGTCCGTGGCGGCTCCACTGCGGCGCCCCGCCCGCCTCCCGCTCCCACCGATAGGCCCACGCCCTCTGGCGACCGCGGGTCGCGGTCTCGCCCAGCAGCACGACCCAGGCCGCGCCGGAGCGATCGTAGGTGGCATGGACGGTGGTGGCGGCGGGGATCTCCAGACGCGCGCCGAGAGAGATCCAGGACCAGTCGTGCCAGCGGTAGACCTCCAGACAACCCTCGCCGCAGCGCTCGAAGGCGAGCACCGGTCCGGGCCCGACCGAGCCTCCGAAGACGTGACGGCCGGGGCGGTGGTAGAACGCCAGGCCCCCCTCGGGGGGCACGTCCAACAAGGCCGGGGGACGGTTGCCCGCCGGGTCCGAGAGATGGAACAGGGCGTGACCCGAACGGGTGTCGAGACCGACGAAGGTCGTCACCGTGTCGGCGTCGCAGACCCCGGGGCGGAGACCGGCGAAAAGAGGGCTGGCCGCGGCGAGCCCACCGAGGACGAGCCAGGAGAGGACGAGAGCGGGGCAGAAACGGGTCGGGAGACGGGGCCGGGGTCCGGTCATGGGGGAGCGTCGTCCTTCCGTGCGTCGGGCGCCAGGGGCAGATCGGCGGCGGTGTCGTCCAGCGGGCGGCGGGGTAGGTCCGGGGCGGTGTCGTCCATGGACTCGTCCTCGTCGCGGCCGCGGGAAAGCACCCTCGCCGGGGCTCCGGCCGCCACCGCTCCAGCGGGTACGTCGGCGAGCACCACCGATCCGGCGCCGATCAGCGCTCCGTCTCCGATCGCCACGCCCCCCAGCACCTGGGCACCCGCACCCACCGTCACCCGATCGCCGAGATGGGGGCAGGCGATCTCGTCGAACCGGGCCTCGCCCAGCGTCACACCGTGGAGCAGCGTGCAATCCTCGCCGATCACCGTCCGTCCTCCGATCACGATCCCGAGGCTGTGGGGCAGAAACAGACCGCCTCCGATGCGGGCATGGGGAAGGATGTCGACCCCGCAGAAGGCCACCGACAGGCGGCGGCACAGGGCGGGCAGCACGGGGATCCTCCAGCGCAGAAAGGCATGGGCCATCCGATGGAGCGCCACCGCCTGGAAGCCGGCGTCGAGAAAGCACGCGTCGAGGAGAGCGTAGGGAACGCTCCAGTCCTTGATCGTTCGCAATCGTTGGAAGTCCCGCCTCAGGCGGCTCATCCCTTCTCCGTCCTCCCCCGATCCTCTCCCTCACCGTTCTCCGTCGAGGCTCTTCCTCTCCGCACCGCGCCCGCCGAGCTTGCGGAGGGCGGTGAGGATTCCCACCTTGGGCAGGCGCCTCCACCACCGGTAGGTCCCGGTGAGCTTGAGCCAGATCTCGAAGCGGGAGTCCCCGGGGCCGAGGCTCCAACGGGGCAATCCCCAGGGATCGTCCGGGCTCGTCCCGGAGCAGTCGTCGATTCCCGCCGCGGCGAGGAACCCGGCCTCTCGGACGGCCTCGCGGGCTCGCGGTGTGAAAACGCCCCAAGGGTAGCAGAAGGTCTCCACCGGCCGGCCCAGCTCGGACTCCAGATCCCGCTTGGCCCCGCTGGTCTCTTCCCGGAGCCGCCGATCGTCGCAGTCGGGCAGCCGCACGTGGTGGCTCCCGTGGCAACCGATCTCGATGCCGGGATCGAGCCGCCGCAGCTCGTCGGCGGTGAGCAGCACCTCACGGCGCTCCCGGGGCTCCTCCCGGCGATCCCACACGTTGCTGCCGCCGAGCTCGCCGGAGAGCGCGAAGAGGGTGGCGGTGCGGCCGCGGGCGGCGAGGGCGGGGGCCGCGTGCTCCGCGAAGCACCGGCAGCCGTCGTCGAAGGTCAGGACCACGGCTCGCCGCGGCAGGGTCTCGCCGGCGTGCCAACGTCGGGCCGCCTGTGCCAGGGTCAGGGTGGTGAATCGGCCGCGGTCGAGCAGGTCCAGCAGCAGGCCGAGCCGCTGCGGCGTGAGATAGCTGTTCGGATGTGTCGCCGGGGGCTCCAGCGGCGCCGGCTCCACATGGTGGAGCATGAGGACGGGGGTGCGGAGCCTCGCCACGCTCATCCTGTCCCTCGCGTTCGTATCCCTCGCGTTCGTATCCCTCGTGCTGCTCGTGCGGCGAGCTTCCGGAACAGCCGCGCGTAGGCGTCGGCGGTGGCAGCGAACGGGAAGCGCTCCGCCCGCCGTCGGGGGTCGTTGTCCGGCGGGGTGCCCCAGTCGCGGGACAGCGCCTCGCCGAGGGCGCGGGCGTAGGCCGGAGACGAGGTGACGTCGCACAGCAGACCGGCGGCGTTCCCGGCGGCGTCCCCCGCGGCACCCTCGCCGGGGCCGCCGATCACCTCGCGGCGCACCGGATCGTCGGGAGCGACCACCGGCGTGCCGCAGGCCATCGCCTCGACGTAGACCAGCCCGAAGGACTCGGAGACCGAGGGCAGGGTGAAGACGTCGGCGGCGGCGTAGAAGCCGGGGAGCTGGTCGCGGGTCACCTGCCGTCGCCGGTACCGCTCCGGCGCCAGGCGCTCGGCCGCCAGACGGTCCAGCGCCGCCGCCTCGGGACCGTCGCCGAGCACCAGCAGGCTCGCCGCGGTTCCGGCCTCCCGTAGCTCCGCCAGCGCTTCCACCGCCTCCACGACCAGATGCAGCCGCTTGTGGGCGTCCACCGATCCCACCGCCAGCACCACCGGGCGGGGGAGCCCGAGGTCGGCCGGGGACACCGACGGGTGGTGACGGCGGAGATCGATGCCGTGGGGGATCACCTCCACCTGAGCGCCCGGTGCCAGCGTCGCGAGCATCCCGGCGGCGTGTCGGGTGAACACCACCGTCCGGTCCGGTTTCTGGCGGGCGAAGGCGCCCTCCCACTTGGGGTCCAGACCATGCGCGATGTCGACAAAGGCCGAGCCCCGCCGCCGACGCACCCAGCGCGCGACCCATGCTCCCACCAGACCGCCCTCCATGACGATGACGTCGAAGCGCCCGCGTAACAGCCCCGGCAGCGCCGACAAGGCCGCCGTGTGGAGCTCCCACGACAGCGGGTCGAGAAAGAGCGTGTCGAGCGCCTTGCGGCCCAGACGGGTGGCGCTGTAGAGCCAGCCGAGCCAGCGGCTGTCCCGGGGCACCGCCCGGATCCGCTCGATGCGGGGACCGGCGTTCTCCTGCGAGCTCGCGAGATCGGGCTCGCCGCGGCAGAACACCGTGATCTCGAAGCCCGGAGGCTCGGGGACCGCGGTCAAGGCCCGCACCAGGTCGCCGACAAAGGCCTCGGCCCCGCGGGGCACCACCCCCAGCCCGGGGAGCACGAAGGCGACGGAGACCGGGCGCGCTCCGTCGGCTCCGTCGGCTGCTCCGTCGGCCACTCCGTCCGCCGGCCGACCTCGGGGCTCACCGCTCATCGGGGCTCCTCCGCGCGGTGGCCGAAGAACGCCCGGAACGGCCGCTGAAAGCGCACTGTCAGGATCCCGGTCGCCAGCAGGCCGGCGACGACGGAGGCCGCCAACCGGGCCCAGCCCTCCTGCGGGAAGAGAGCCACCACGGCGGCGAAGAGCGGCAGAGGAACGAGGTAGAGAAAGGCGAGATCGCCGACCAGGGTCCACAGCCTCCGGCCGCAGATCTGCGCCACCCGCCAGGTCATGGCCAGATTGCCCAGCAGCAGGAAGTTGGTGACCGCCATGCCGGTGGCGCCGTAGCCGCGGGCCAACAGGATTCCGAAGCCCAGCAGGCTGGCCGAGTTGAGCAGCACGATGACCAGCCACAGACGATCCTCGGTGCGGACCTTGAGCAGCTCGCCCCCCAGACGGCTGAAGGGGTCGACCAGGGGCAGAAAGCAGAGGATGCGCACCAGCGGCACCGCCGGCTCCCAGGCGGGCCCCAGGAGGATCGTCACCAGGACCATCTCGGCGTTGGCGAACAGAAAGTAAGCGGCCAGGACCTCCAGGGCCAGGATGGTCACGGTGCCGATGCGGTAGGCACCGAACGAGCGTTCCTCGTCGTGCCGGTAGGCCACCAGCGCCGGGTAGAGCACTCGCTGCACCGCCGGCACGACGATGGTCTGGAGCCGCAAGCCCCACAGCCGGGCCTTGTTGTACTGGGCGAGCATCGCGGTGGCGACGAAGGGGCCGAGGACGTAGCGCTCGACGTGGGGAAGGGTGAAGGCCGAGAGCGCGATGAGAAAGAGATAGCGGCTGCGCGCCAGCAGACCGCCGAGAAGCTGCCAGTCCGGGCGCAGCGGGAAGCGTCCCCGGACCCGGATCCAGAGCATCGCCGCCAGCACCGCCATCGCCACCAGCTCACCGGTGACGAAGGACCACACACCGGCACCCAGGAAGCCCAGGGTCACGGCGATGGCGGCGAAGGTGAGCCCCCGCACCAGCTCCGGGGCCACCAGCCGTCCGACCCGCAGCTCGCGCTCGAAATACACCCGCGGGATGGTGGCGAGACCGTCGAGCAAGACCCAGGGTGCCAGCAGTGCGAGCACTCCGGGTAGGGCAGGGTCGAGCCCACCGAACAGCGGGGACGCGGCGATCAGCGCCGCGGTCGTGACGGCGCCGGAGATCAGGGTCCAGGCGAGCGCGGTGCCGTAGGGCTCGCGCTCGTCGCGCACCAGTTGGTAGGAGACCCCGGCGTCGCGCAGCACCCCGGCGATCAGCGCGGCGCTCCAGGCGAGATCGAAAACCCCGTGATCGGCCGGCAGGATCAACCGTGCCAGGGCGACGTCCGCCACCAGCCGGATGCCCACCCGCCCGATCTGGCTGCCGTAGGCGGCGAGGCTCGAGGTCAAAAACCGATGCTCGGTGGAAGGGGGCCCGCTCACCGGCGAACTCTATCGGAAGGCCGTCGCTGGGGCGGCTTTGGGAGAGGGTGCCGCGAGCGGACCGCTCATTTCCACCCGGCGAGCACCGCTTGGTACCACGCGCGCTTGAACCTCGCCACGCCGGGCAGAAAGCGGAGCGGCAGCCAGCGGTGGCGTTGGAAGATGCCCAGGGCCGCGGTCCAGGACTTGAGCGGTGCGGCGAGCGCCAGCGTCCGGCGGCTGCGCCAGGTGGGACCGGAGTCGAGCACCCCGGGATGACGGCGGCGGAATTCCTCGAAGTGCTCGCCATACCAGGTGGCGTGGCGCTCGAGCGCGGCGCGGTCCTCGCGCACCGGCGCGTGCTCGACTACCGCCGCCGGCTCGAAAGCGGTGGCGAGGCCGGCGGCCCGGGCACGCAGGAGCCAATCGAGATCCTCGCTGGTGGTCAACGCCTCGTCGAAGGGACCGAGGGCTTCCCAGGCCTCGCGGGTGACCGCGAGATTGAGACTGCCCAGGAGGCTCTCGGTTTGCGGCTCGGCGGGGCGGTCGGGTAGCAACTCGTGAAACGAAGCGATGTTGTCCGCCACCGCCCAGTAGCCGGCGTCGAGATCGAAGGTCACCGCACCTCCGGCCACCGGCGAGGTCGCCAGCGCGGCGGTCAGGTGGGCGATCCAGCCGGTCTGGGGAACGCAGTCCGCATCGGTGAACAGCAGCAGCCGGCCGCGGGCCTCGCGGACCCCGCGGTTGCGCGCCGCGGCCGGGTTGAGGCGCTCGGCGGTCTCGACGAAGCGGAGCGCGGAGGCGGACGGGTCCCGGAGCACGGCGTCGAGCCGACCGGGGCCGTCGCGCCCCACCACCAGGATTTCCACCGGCGGGTGGGACGCGGCGAGACCGCTTCCCGCTTCGGGAGTCTGTGCCGTCAGCGCCGTCACCGTCGCCCCGACCCAGGGGGAGTCGAGGTTGGGGACGACGACGCTGACGGTGGGGAAGGGGGGGCTCAATGATTGTTGCGCTCGATCAGACGGCCCCACTGGCGGGTGCCCAGAGCCTTGATCTTCTCGATCCGCTCCTCCGCGACCTCGTCCGCCGCCTCGGCGGTGGGCACGCCCTGTTCCTTGGCGATCTCGAACACCCGCAGCAGGTTGAGGAAGATCGTGCGGGTCATCCGCAGCGCCCGCTCCTGGTTGTAGGCGCCGGTCAGCTCGTTGTAGACGTTGATCAGGCCCCCGGCGTTGATCACGAAGTCCGGGGCGTAGAGGATGCCCCGCTTGTGCAGCTCCAACCCGTGCTCCTCCTCCTTGTGGAGCTGGTTGTTGGCGGCGCCGGCGACGATCTTGCACTTGAGGTTGGGGATCGACTCGTCGTTGAGGATGGCTCCCATCGCGCACGGGGCCAGGATGTCGCAGTCGATCTCCAGGATCTCTCCCGGCGGCACGATCTCGACACCGTACTCGGAGGAAGCGTAGGCGGTGGCCTCGGGGTCGATGTCGCTGCCAAAGATCTTTGCGCCTTCGTCCATCAGGTACTTGGCCAGATGGTGGCCGACGCTCCCCAGGCCCTGGATCGCCACGCTCCTGCCCTCGAGGGACGTGCCGTCCCCCCATCGCCAGGTGGCCGCCGCCTTCATGCCCTGCAGCACGCCGTAGGCGGTCACCGGCGAGGGATCGCCGCTGCCGCCGTGCGCCGGAGACTTGCCGGTCACCCAGCGGGTCTCGGTGAGGATGACCTCCATGTCCTCCATGTCCGTTCCCACGTCCTCGGCGGTGATGTAGAGACCGTTGAGGGAGCCGACGTAGCGGCCGAAGGCGCGGAACAGGGCTTCGCTCTTGTCCTTCTTGGGATCGCCGACGATGACCGCCTTGCCGCCGCCCAGATTGAGACCGGCGGCGGCGGCCTTGTAGGTCATGCCCCGGGACAGACGGAGGACGTCCACCAGCGCGTCGTCGAAGGACTTGTACGGATACATGCGGGTACCGCCGAGCCCGGGGCCGAGCACGGTGGAGTGGACGGCGATAATGGCCTGGAGACCGACCTCGGGGTTCGAGCAGATCAGAACCCGCTCGTGCCCCATCTCTTTGAGCTCGTTGAAGACCTCCATCTTTCCTTCGCCCCCTTGAGTAGTCGCGGAGGGGGACCCCCTCGCGAGATCGATCGTCATGGTGCCGCTCGATGTCAGCTCGATCCTTGCGGGTCGGTGGCCGCTCCGGGCGCGGCCGATCCTCTTCCGGCCGGCACCGGAAGGACGCTGGTTTTACCTCTTTGCGTCGCGAGTCGGGTCTCTGAGCTGGTTCTGGGCGACTTCGGCGGCCTCGACGTCCGCAGAAGGAACGCGCGGGCAGAGCGAGTGTACCCGATGGCCCGGGTGGCGGCAAATGGTTGGATGGGTAGGGGCGGTCGGCACCGAGATGCCCCGTAGAATAGGCGGGCCGAGACAAAGATGCCGAGTGAGACGCCGAGTGAGACGCAGACCGAGATGGCGACCGAGATGCAGACCGAGATGTCTGGAGCCGGCGATCCGGCGACCCGGGCCGGTCTGCTCAAAGCCTGGGCCCGGGAGGCGGGTTTCGACCGCGCCGGGGTGGCCGGGATCGAGCCCATCGAACGGGGCGACGTGTTCTTGCGCTGGCTGGAGGACGGCGGCCACGCCGGAATGGAGTACCTCCGCAACCGGGTCGAGGCGCGGCTGGATCCGGCGAGGATCCTGGACGGGGCACGCTCGGTGCTGTGCGTGGCTCTGGGCTACCACCCGCTTGCGCATCCACCGGCGCCGCCGCGGGAGCCCACGGCTGCGGCGGGGGGTCCTGCCGCCGAGGACGATCTGTGGCCCGGGGTCGCCAAGTACGCCCACGGCCGCGACTACCACAACCTGATGGGCAAACGTCTGCGCAAGCTCGCGCGCCGGGTGCGGGAAGGCTATCCGGGGACCGACACCCGCTGGTACGTCGACACCGGACCGGTGCTCGAGCGCGAGCTGGCGGCCCGGGCGGGTCTGGGGGTGCAGGGCAAGAACACCTGTCTGCTCTCCCGGCAGGGCTCGTGGTTTCTCCTAGGCGAGCTCTTCCTGACCCTGGAGCTGGCCCCGGACGCCCCGGTCACCGACCTGTGCGGCCGCTGCACCCGGTGTCTCGACCGCTGCCCGACGGGAGCGCTCACCGAGCCCTACCGTCTGGAGTCCGACCTGTGCATCAGCTACTGGACCATCGAGCACCGCGGGGCGGTGCCGGAGGAGATGCGCGAGGCGGTCGGCGAGTGGGTCTTCGGCTGCGACGTATGCCAGGACGTCTGTCCCTGGAACGTGCGGGATCGGGAGCCGGTGGACCGGCCGGAGCTCGGGCTCCCGCCGGAGCGGGCGGAGCTCGATCTGATCCGGTTGCTGGCGATGAGCGAGGAGGAGTACCAGGAGCGTTTCCGGGGCAGCGCGATGAAACGTGCCCGGCGGGAGGGCCTCCAGCGCAACGCTGCGACGGCGATGGGCAACCGGGGCGACGAGCGCTACATCGAGCCTCTCCGCCGGGCGCAGGCGGAGACCACCGACCCCGCGGTGCGTGAGCACGCCGCGTGGGCGCTGGAGCGGATCCGGGGCCGCTGACCGCGTCGGAAGACATCTCGCTTGCAGCGCCCGATTCCCCCCCCGAGGTTGTGGGTCGAGGCGAGCCAAAAGCTTGAGCATCCTCCCCGGAGTGCGATACGGTACCGGCACCGGAGCACCGGCCGGAGGAGGGGGCTTTCGTGCCTCCGTATCCCCTTGACCTCCGAGGGCTCCGTCCCTATACTCCAAATCCCCGCTTTCTCAAAGAGTTAGCAGGGCCCCTCACCCTGCTCGCGGCGTCTCTCCCACGGGGGATGGCGCTTTCGGGCCGGACGGGGACACAGGCGAAAGCCTGAATCCAAAACGAGGAGGACCTTAGTTTCATGTCGGAAGAGAACGAGAAGCCTACGCCCGCGGAGACCCAGGAGGCCGGGGCGGAGGAAGCGGCGGCGGAGCCCCAGGTCGAAGGCGCGAAGGAGGAAGGCGCCCAGGCCGCCGCCGAGACGGCGGAGAGCAGTCCGGAGAGCACCCCCGAAAGTACCCCCGAAAGTGTCTCCGAGGAGCCGGCCGAGGAGCCGGAAGCCGCCGAGGCCACCGCAGCCGATGCGGAGCCGCCGACCGAAGAGGCTCCTGAGACCGAAGAGGCTCCTGAGACCGAAGGGGCATCGGAGGTGGCGCAGCTCGGGCTGCGCGAGGTGGCGATTCCGGACGTGCAGGTCGATCCCAAGGACACCGAGATCGTCATGCCGGCGCCGGAGCCGAGAAACATGGAGACCCACGCCGCCGACGAGGAAATGGACGAGGAGTACCAGAAGCTCGTCCAGATGTACGACGAGAGCATGCGCAACCTCGCCGAGGGCGAGGTGGTCACCGGCCGGGTGATCGAGATCAACGAGGACGAGGTGATCGTCGACGTCGGCTACAAGTCGGAAGGAATCCTGCCGCGCGACGAGTTCACCGATCGCCAGGGCAACCTCACCGTCGAGGTGGGGGAAGAGATCGACGTGCTGCTGGAAAAGACCGAGGACCTCGAAGGCCACGTGTTGCTCTCCCGGTCCAAGGCCCTGCGCATGAAGCGTTGGAACGAGATCGAGAAGGCTTACAAGGATGGCGCCATCATCCTCGGCACCATCATCGACCGGATCAAGGGCGGTCTGACGGTGGACGTGGGGCTGCGGGCGTTCCTGCCCGGCTCGCTGGTGGACATCAAACCGGTGAAGCACCTCGAATCCCTCAAGGGCGAGGAGCTGGAGTTCAAGGTCATCAGCCTCGACCGGCGCCGCAACAACATCGTTCTCTCCCGCAAGGCGGTGCTGGAGAAAGAGCTCGAGAAGAAGAAGAAGGAGACCCTCACCAAGCTCAAGGAAGGAGCCCTTCTCCCCGGTGTGGTCAAGAACATCACCGACTACGGGGTCTTCGTCGACCTGGGCGGCATCGACGGACTGCTCCACATCACCGACATCTCCTGGGGCCGCGTCAATCACCCCTCCGAGCACTTCGCGGTCGGCGACGAGGTCGAGGTGGTCATCCTCAAGTTCGATCCGGAGACCGAGCGTGTCTCGCTGGGGTACAAGCAGCGGACCGAGGATCCCTGGAACCTGGTGGACAAGAAGTACCCCATCGGCTCGCGCGTCTATGGCCGGGTGGTGTCCATCGTCGACTACGGCGCCTTCGTCGAGATCGAGGAAGGGGTCGAGGGCCTGATCCACGTCAGCGAGATGTCGTGGACCAAGAAGGTGGTCAACCCGTCGAAGATCGTCGACGTGGACGACGAGGTGGAGGCCATCGTCTCCGAGCTCGACATGGACCAGCGACGCATCTCTCTCTCGCTGCGCCAGACCGAGCGCAACCCCTGGGAGGAGCTCGAGGACACGCACCCGGTGGGGACCATCATCGAAGGCGTGGTGCGCAATCTCACCGAGTTCGGTGCCTTCGTCGAGATCACGGAAGGGATCGACGGCCTCATCCACGTCTCCGACATGAGCTGGACGAAGCGGGTCAAGCACCCGTCGGAGGTCCTGCGCAAGAGCGACCTGGTCAAGGCTCGGATCACCAACATCGACTCCCAGAGCCAGCGGGTCTCGCTCTCGATCAAGGAGTTCATGCCCAACGAGTGGGAGGACTTCGTCAACGCCCACCACGTGGGAGATACGGTGGACGGACGGGTGGTCAACGTCACCGACTTCGGCCTCTTCATCGACATCTATCAGGGGCTCGAAGGTCTCGCCCACATCAGCGAGATCGACATCCCCCCGGGCTCGCGGCTCGAGGACGAGTACCCCATCGGCACCTGGGTGCGGGCGCGCATCCTGCGCATCGAGGAGGGCGAGAAGAAGGTCGGTCTCACCATGCGCGGCGTGCTCCAGCCCACCGCCGACGAGATGGAGGAGCTCGAGAAGCAGGCCGCCGAGCGGGACGACGACGAGCAGACCCGGGAGGAGGCCAAGGAGCACGTGGTGGTCGAGACGGACGCCGAAGCCGAGGCGGACGCCGAGAAGCCGACCTACGACGAGGACTCCGAGGAGGGAGGCTCCGAGGAAGCTGACGAGGGAGCCCCTGACAACGAGGGAGATTCCGACGGGGAGCAAGAAGACTCCGGGGACGACGCCGACGAGCTCGACACCGAGGACGAGGCGGAAGGAGACGACGAGACCGGAGACGACGAGGCCGGAGACGACGAGACCGGAGACGACGAGGCCGGAGACGACGAGGCCGGAGACGGCGAGGACGGCGAAGGCGACGACGAGAGTGAAGACGAAACCGGAGACGGCGAGGACGGCGAAGGCGACGACGAGAGTGGGGACGAAGCCGGAGACGACGAAGCCGGAGACGACGAAGCCGGGGACGACGAAGCCGGAGACGACGAAGCCGGGGACGACGAAGCCGGAGACGACGAAGCCGGGGACGACGAGGCCGGAGACGACGAAGAGGACGAGGAGGAAGAAAAGGGCGACTAGCCCGCTTGTCCGTGCTGCGCGTTTGTCCGTGCTTCGAGAGGGAAAACCTGCACTGAGAGGGGGTTGACGGTGGCGAGACGCGGGATGACCAAGGCCGAGCTGGTGGAAGAGGTGGCCCGGTCGACACAGCTCACCAAGAAGCATGCCGAGATCATCGTCAATACCGTGTTCGAAAGCATCGTGGACTCGCTCAAGGACGGAGAGAAGATCGAGCTCCGGGGCTTCGGCAGCTTTCGGATACGGCAGCGCGGAGCCCGAGTGGGTCGCAATCCGAAAACCGGCGACAAGGTGAAGGTTCCTCCGAAGAGAATCCCCTACTTCAAGCCGGGGAAGGATCTGCGAGAGCTGCTCAACGACGGCACCTAGGGCCACCGGGCCCTGGACCGGGAAGGCCCGGGAGCACCATGGGAAAAACCGCAGGGACATCCGCCGCCGACCGCAACCAGGTCTCGGAGCCGATCCAGCCCATCGCCAATCCGTATCTGGCCGCCGTCATCGCGTGGCTGATCCCGGGAGCCGGGCACGCCTTCCTCGGACGCTGGGGGCGGGCGGTGATCTTTTTCGTCCTGGTGTTGACCTGCGCAGCCATCGGGGTGATGTTGGACGGTCGCCTGTACACCTTCGACAACGCACAGCGCTTTCTCCACTGGGTGGCGGCCACCGGTGCCTTCGGCCTCGGAATCCCCTACCTGGTCCTGCATCACGGGATGGGATACCAGGGCGATCCGGCCTCGGCGAGCTACGAGTACGGCACCGCCTTCCTGATCACCGCCAGCTTGATGAACTGCCTTCTCCTGCTCGATGCTTGGGACATCGCGCGTGGAGTCAAGGACTGAGCCCTCCGAGCCCCCTTCCGACGAGTCCAACGATTCCGACGAGTCTCCGCCGATGAGCCATTTCTTCCTCATGGTCCTCTATGCCTCGCTGCTGAGCGTTTTTTTCTCCGTGCTGTGGCGGCGGGCGCTGCGGGAGCAGGCAAAGCTCTTCCTCCAGCTCTTTCTGGGAATGGTGGGCGGCGGTCTGCTCGTCGCCTGGCTGATGTACCCCTTTCCGTCCGGACCTCCGACTCCGTTTCCATGAGCTCCAGCCAGGGTCCCGAGCTGTTGGTGGTGGCCGGGGAAGCTTCCGGTGACCTCCACGGGGCCCGGCTTCTCACCGAGCTGAGGCGGTTGGCTCCCGGAGTGCGCTGCTACGGCATGGGCGGCGAGGAGCTCGAGGCCGCCGGGTTGGAAAGGGTGGCGGACAGCAACGAGGTGTCGGTGGTGGGGATCACGGAGGCTCTCAAGATTCTTCCCCGGGCGCGGCAGATCTTCCGTCAGCTCCTCGACGAGGTCGACCGCCGGGGCACCCGCTGCGCGCTCCTGATCGACTTCCCCGACTTCAACCTGCGCTTGGCCAAGAAGCTCGAGGGCCGGGGCGTGGAGGTGGTCTACTACGTCAGCCCCCAGATCTGGGCGTGGCGGCGCGGGCGGGTCAAGGCGATCGCCCGGCGGGTGGCCAAGATGCTGGTTCTCTTCCCGTTCGAGGTGGGCTTCTATCGCAAGCACGGGGTCGAGGTGGTCCACGTCGGTCATCCGCTGGTGGACGAGGTTCCGGAGCTGCCGCAGGTCTGGGAGCAGGGACCCCCACGGGACACGCCCTATCGGATCGCCCTGCTGCCCGGCTCGCGTCGCAGCGAGGTGACGACGCTGCTGCCGATCCTGCTGCGCTCGGTGGCGGTGCTGGCCGAGCGTTTGCCGATCCGCGCGCAGGTCCTCCGGGCGCCCACCATCCCCCGGTCTCTGCTGGAGGAGGCCGTGGCGTTGGAGGGGCTGCCGATCGAGATCGCCGACGGGAGCCACCAGCGGCGCTTCCAAGCCCTGGCGGAATCTCATCTGGCGCTGTGCGCTTCCGGCACGGCGACCCTCGAGACCGGGCTCCTGGGAACCCCCCTGGTGGTGATCTACCGCCTCACCGGCTGGACCTACTGGCTGGCCCGCCTGCTGGTCCGGCTGCCTCACGTCTCGCTGGTCAACCTGGTTCTGGAGCGCCGTGCGGTGCCGGAGATGATCCAGCACGACGCGACCCCGGAGCGCATCGCCGACCGGGTCGAGGAGCTGCTGCGCGACCCGGAGCGCATCCGGGAGATGCGATCGGACCTCGGAGAGCTGCGCTCGCGGCTCGGGGAGCCCGGCGCCAGCGGCCGGGCGGCGCGGGAGGTGGCCGAGACCCTGGGGGTGCTGAGCCCGTGAGCCTGAGTCGTTTTCTCCTGCGCTTCGTCCGACCCTATATGGGCTGGGCGCTGGTGGCGGTGCTCGCCATCGTCACCTACGCGATCACCTCCACGATGCTGGTGGCGCTGATCAAGCCGATCTTTGGCGAGGTGCTGTTGGCCGACCACACCGTGCTCCAGGGATCGCCCCTCGGCGGGCTGGTGGGCGAGGGGGAGAGCGCGGAAGCACCAGAGACCGGGGAGGAGGCTCCGGAGCCCGAGACCTGGCTCGACAGGCTGTCCCGGAGCCTCGACCTGGCAAGCCTTCTCGACCGCGGCTACCAATCGGTCAAGAGCCGGCTGAACATCGACGAGGACGAGGTGGTGCTCTTCGTGCCCTTGCTCTTCATCGCGCTGTTTCTGGTGCGGGCCGGGTCCAACTTTTTGTCCGGCTACTCGTTCCAGCACATCGGGCTGGGGACCACCACCGACATCCGCAACGCCCTCTACCGGCACGTCCTGGACCAGTCCAGCCGCTTCCACGCCGAGCATCCGTCGGGCGAGCTGATGGCCCGGGTGATCAACGATGTGTCGATGATGCAGAACGCGGTGTCCAACCGGCTGCTCGACCTGATCCAACAGAGCGTCACCCTCGTCTTCCTGGTCATCCTGCTGCTGTCGACGGATCTGAAGCTGGCTCTGCTGTGTCTGGTGGCGGCTCCGGCGCTGGTCTATCCCATCGTCCGCTTCGGCAAGGGCATGCGGCGGATCAGCCATCGCAGCCAGGAGCGCATGGCGGACCTGGCCGAGCTGCTCTCGGAAGGCGTGCGCGGCCACCGCGTGGTCAAGGCCTTTGGCATGGAGGACTTCGAGGATCAGCGCTTCCGGGAGGCCACCGGCCGGCATCTGCGGGTCAACCTGCGCGCCCAGACCCTGGCCAACCTGTCGAGCCCGGTGGTCGAGTCGGTGGCGGTGGTGGGGGCGTCCGCGCTCCTGATCTATGCCGGGCTGGAGATCCGGGAAGGGTCCCTCACGGCGCCGGATCTGGTGCGCTTCCTGACCAATCTGATCGTCATGTACGATCCCATCCGCAAGCTCAACAAGACCAATCTGATCCTCCAGGAGGCGCTGGCGGCGGTCCAGAGGGTGGCCCGGGTGCTGGCCATCCCCAGCGACATCCAGGATCGGCCGGGAGCGCGCAGCGTGACCCGGGTCGAACGGTCCATCGCCTTCGAAGGGGTCTCCTTCAGCTACGGCGAGAAGCCGGTTCTCCGGGACCTGGACCTGGAGATCCGGCGGGGGGAGATCGTGGCCCTGGTGGGCCCTTCCGGAGCGGGAAAGACCACCCTGGTCAATCTGCTGCCGCGCTTCTTCGACCCCGATCGCGGGCGGGTGGCCCTGGACGGAGTCGATCTCCGGGACATCACCCTCAAGAGCCTGCGCAGCCTGATCGGCATCGTCACCCAGGAGACCGTGCTGTTCAACGACACCGTGCGCAACAACATCGCCTATGGTCGTGCCGACCTGCCGCTGGAGGAGGTGCGCAAGGCCGCCGAGGCGGCCTACGCCGACGAGTTCATCCTCGAGACCTCCCGCGGATACGAGTCGGTGATCGGTGAAGGCGGCATGCGACTGTCCGGTGGACAGCGCCAGCGCCTCGCCATCGCGCGCGCCCTGCTCAAGAACCCGCCGATCCTGATTCTCGACGAGGCCACCTCCCAGCTCGACAGCGAGTCGGAGGCGCTGGTGCAGCGAGCCCTGGGCAACCTGATGCAGGGACGCACGACGCTGGTCATCGCCCACCGGCTCGCCACCGTCACCCGGGCGGACCGCATCGTGGTGATGGAGGGGGGACGCATCATCGAGGAGGGCGCCCACGGCGTGCTCCTGGAGAAGGGCGGCGTCTACAAGCGGTTGTACGATCTGCAATTCAAGGTGTGACGGCGAGGATGACGACAACGTGTTCCGAGGGGAGCCTACGATGCGGAGCATGACAGGATTCGGCCAGGCCGCCGGTGAGAATCGCAAGCATGCGGTGACGGTGACGCTCAAGGGAGTCAATCACCGGTATCTGGAGATCAAGCTGCGTCTGGAGGACGAGCACCGCGCCAGCGAGGCGGAGCTGCGCGATCTTCTGCAGACGGAGCTCTTTCGGGGCCGGGTGGACGCCCAGGTCGAGGTGCGGCGGCTGACCGAGCGCGACGCCGCCGTGGAGGTTCACCGGGGCGTGGTCCAGGCCGCCCACGGCAGCTTCCACGAGCTGGTGGAAGAGGGCCTGCTGACCAGCGAGCTGACCGCCGGCGATCTCATCCGCCTGCCCGAGGCGGTCACGGTCCGGGTGGCACCGGACCGCTGGGAAGCCGAGGACCGCAAGCTGGTGCTGGAGGTGGCGAGGCAGGCCCTCGGGGAGATGGTGCGGGCGCGCGCCAGCGAAGGCGGGAGGCTGGCCACGTATCTCGAACGTCTGGTGGAAAAGCTGGAGCGGCTCGTGGGTCTGCTGGCGGAGCAGCGGGACGGGGCGCTGGAGGAGATCGCCACCGGGCTCGAGGAGCGCCTGCAGCGGCTGCTCGAGCGCTCGGCGGAGCGGGCCGGGGAGCTCGACGGCTCACGGCTGGCCCAGGAGGTGGCGATCCTCGCGGACAAGAGCGATGTGCGGGAGGAGCTCGACCGCCTCGAGTCCCATCTCGCGCACTTTCGCGAGGTCATGGCCCGCGCGGACCATCCGGTCTCGGTGGGCAAGCGCCTGGATTTCCTGTGCCAGGAGATCTTCCGCGAGCTCAACACCCTGGGAGCCAAGTGCCGGAACACCGACATGACCCGGGTCGTGCTGGACGCCAAGGGCGCGGCCGAGCAGCTCCGCGAGCAGGTGCAGAACGTCGAATGACGTGGTAGACTCCCGTCTCGATGCGTCGGGGCGAGCTGTTCATTCTGTCTGCGCCCTCGGGGACTGGGAAGACCACCCTCATCCAAAGCATGCTGCAAGGCGGGCTCGGTGAGCTCGGAGAAGGAGTCGCCTTCTCCGTCAGCCACACCACCCGCGCGGCCCGCGAAGGGGAGCAGGACGGTCGCGACTATCACTTCGTCGCGGCGGCCACCTTTCGCGACATGCTGACCCGGGATGAGTTTCTCGAGTGGGCAGAGGTGCACAACCACTATTACGGTACCTCGAAGCGGGAGGTGTTTCCCCGTCTGGAGGAGGGCGTCGATGTGCTGATGGACATCGACGTGCAAGGCGCCGAGCGGGTGCTGGCGAAACACCCGGACGCGCACGGCATCTTCATCATGCCGCCCAGCTACGAAGACCTCCAGGAGCGGCTGTTGCGGCGGGGGCTCGACGACGAAGGCGAGATCGCGCGGCGGCTCGCCGTGTCCCTTTGGGAGATCCGGCGCTATCACCACTACCAGTACGTGATCGTCAACGACGACGCCGAGCGGGCCAGTGAAATGCTGGCCGCCATCATTCTCGAGAAGCGATATCGTCTCGGGCCCATGCGCGAGCGCGCGGTCGAGATTCTCGCCGACTTCGAACGTTCCATCGGCGAGCCGAGCGCAGGGAACGCGAGCCGGCGGAGCCGCAGGACCGAGGAACCTTGAGCAACCAGGAGGACCCCGAACGATGAAGACCCCAACGTCGAAGATGCCGGAGAAGGTAGACAGCAAATTCCGTTTCGTGCTGGTGGCGGCCCACCGGGCCGAGCAGCTCATGCAGGGCGCCCGGGTCGTGCTGGACAGCCCCGGAGACAAGAAATCCACCCGTATCGCACAGGAAGAGGTGCGTGAGGACCTGGTGGCCTGGGAGCTCGGCCCGGAGACCGAGGAAGACGAGATCGTGGAAGCGGAAGACACCGAGGAGGGTCTGACCGAAGCCCCGGCCGAGACCGACGACGAGGTGCACTGATCCCGAGCCCGCGGCTCGAGCCCGTCGATCGCGTATAGATCGTGAGGTGATCTCCTGACCTCCGGACGGCTGTCCCCCGACCTGGCCCGCTGGCTTGGCTATTTGCGCGATCTGGGCTGGGAGGATCTCTATCTCCCCCGGCACGTGTCTCTGTCCCCCGAAGACGCTCCACGCTCCGAGTCGACTCGGGCGTCCGACGCCCGGTCGGGCCGGACCACGCCCGAGCCGCCTCGCGCCCCGGAGCCCGCTCACGCTCGGAAGGCCGATCCGGCCTCCGAGCCTCCTCAGCTCGAAGGGCCGGTCCCCGAGGATCCGGCGGACAGGGCGGCCCACCTCGTCGAGCTGGGCCGCTACTGCGCCACCTGCGAGCGTTGCCGGCTCTCCGAGGGCCGCAACCGTGTCGTCTTCGGCTCCGGCGACCCCGACGCCGATCTGATGTTCATCGGCGAGGGGCCGGGTGCCCAGGAGGATCGTCAGGGCCTGCCTTTCGTCGGTCCTGCGGGGGAGCTCCTCACCCGCATCGTCAAGGCCATCGGGATGACGCGGGAACAGGTCTACATCGCCAACATCGTCAAGTGCCGCCCTCCGGGCAATCGGGATCCGCGTCCGGACGAGGTGGCGGCGTGCCGCGGCTATCTGGAGCGGCAGATCGATCTCATCCGACCCAAGGTGATCGTGGCGCTCGGGAGGGTGGCGGCCCAGACCCTGCTGGGCAACGACCTGGCGCTCGGCAAGATGCGCGGAGAGTGGTGGCTCTACCACGGGGTCGAGCTGCGGGTCACCTACCATCCGGCGGCGCTTCTGCGCAACGCTCATTTCAAGCGACCCACCTGGGAGGACATGCAGGTGGTGCGGGACCGGGTGCGGGAGCTGGCCGGAGGTTGAGCCGGTGCCCACCCCCGTGTCTTCGCCCCGTCCACCCCACGTCGAGCGGCTGCTCGCCCGGCTCGGTGAGCTGACCGGTCCGGTGGTCCAGGTCTGGGGCTGGCCCGGCTCCGGCAAGCGGGCGCTGCTCGAAGCGCTTCTCGCGTGCGATGAGCCGTCCCGGGCGCTGGCGCTGGCGGAGGTCGAAAGCCCGGAGAGCCTGGAAGCCCTGTTGGAGGAGCCCGAGATCGCGGCGGCGCGATGGTGGGTGGCGCTCAGCCTGCCGGCGGCCTCTCTGCCGGCCGCCTGCCGTCTGCTGCGACCGGGGCAGCGGCTGGTCTGCGCCGGCCCGCGGCGATTCGACGACGCGGAGCTGCCGGTGTCCTTTCTCGGACCTTCGGAGCTGCTGCTCCGGGAGGACGAAGGGCGGATCCTGTGTCAGCGCATTCTCGGCTCCGCTACGCCCTCGCGGGAAGGGAGTCGGATCGCCGCCGCTCTGTGGCAGGTGACCTCCGGCTGGTACGCTCCGATGCTCTTCGCCGCGCACGCCCTCGCCCGGGGGGAGCTCCCGGCCCTCGCCGATCCGACCGCCGATCTGACCGCCGATCTGACCGCCAGCCTGCTCGAAGCACCGGCCATCGAGGCCTTTCTCCGTCACGAGGTGCTCGCCCCCTTGCCGGACGGGGTGCGCGCGCGGCTGCATGCCCGCGCCTCGGGGGAAACCCCGACGGCCACCGGCGTGGACCTGGAGGACTCCATCCGACACGGCTGGGAGTCGCAGGATGCGGGGGGAGGGTCGATCCCGGAGCTGCTGGCCGCTCACCTTCGAAGCCAGCCGACGACGAGCGGGTCGTCCCCCGCGGTCCGCCCACGGCCCCAGGTTCGCGTCGCCCTCCTGGGGCCGCCCAAGGTGGGCATCGTGCCCGCGGATCCCGACGGCACCGAGGTGGAGATCCACTGGCCTCTCACCCGTGCGCTCAAGATCCTCTCGTATCTGGCGTCGAGCGAGGGCCTCCGGGCGGCGCGGGAGGACCTGACGGCCGCGCTGTGGCCGGAGGACGACGAGGATCGCATCGCACGCAACTTCCACCCGACCCTCAGCCACCTGCGGCGCACCTTCCACCGCTCCTGGGAGGACACGCGGGAGGATCCGGCTCCGCCCCCGCTCCTCTTCATCCACGGCAGCTATCAGCTCAATCCGGAGATCACCTGGGGGGTCGACGTGGTGGAGCTCGATGAGTTGGCGGAGCGGGGTCGCGAGGCGCGGGAGGTGGATTCCACGGCTGCGGCCGCGGCTTGGCGTACGGCGGCCGCCCTGTATCGGGGTCCGTTTCTCGCGGGGGTCTACGACGCCTGGACCGAGATTCCCCGGGAGCGGTACCTCCGCCGCTGGTTGGATCTGTTGCGCGAGCTCGGCGATCTCCAGGTCGAGCTCGAGCGTCCCACCGATGCGATCGACGCCTACCGCCGAATTCTGATCGAGGATCCGTTGCGCGAGCCGGTGCACCAGGCGCTGATGAACGTCTACGCGAAGCAGGGCCGGCGGGACCTGATCCGGCGCCAGTACGATCGCCTGACGACCCTCCTAGCGGAGGAGCTGGGCGTCGAGCCGTTGCCTCAGACCACCGAGGAATACCATCGGCTGATGGGCTGAGGCCGTTCCCGAGGGGCCGACGCCTTTACCCCGTACCAACGATGGGGGAGAATGGCGCGTCCGGGGCCACCATGAACGAACGACAAGACGTCATCCTGGGAGCCGGTCTGGCCGGCCTCACCGCCGCCTACACCCTCCAACGGAGAGGGGAGACCCACTGGCAGATCTACGAGCGGGAATCCCGCGTCGGGGGTCTCGCGCGCTCGATGGCCGTCGACGGGTATCTCTTCGACTACGGGCCGCACATCCTGTTCACCATCGACGCCGAGATCGAAGCCCTGATCCGCGAGCTCCTGGGAGACAACTTCCATGCCCAGGAGCGCTCCGCCTGGATCTACCACCGGCAATGGGACCTGTACACCCAGTTCCCGTTCCAGGCTCATCTCTACGGTCTTCCCGTCTCCATCGTCAAGGAGTGCCTGGTGGGGCTGGTGCGGGCGGTCGAAGCGCAGGCGCGGGGAGAGTTCCACCCGCGCAATTACGAGGAGTGGATGCGGGGCTTCTTTGGCGAGGGGATCTCCGAGCACCTGATGATCCCGTACGCCAAGAAGATCTGGACCGTCGAGCCGTCGACCATGGACTTCAACTGGATCGGCCGCCGGGTCCCGACCCCCAACGTCGAGCGCATCGTCACCGGGGCGCTCACCGACGACGTCGAGCAAGTGGGGGCGACGTCGCATTTCTGGTACCCGAAGGTGGGAGGGATCGAGCCGCTGCCCCAGGCCCTGGGGGCACGGGTGCGCAATCTCCACCTCGAGCGCTGCGCCGAGCGCGTCGAGCTGCCGGCCAAGCAGATCGTGTTCTCGGACGGCGAGGTGGTGCCCTTCGAGCACCTGATCACCTCGCTGCCGCTGCTCCACGTCCCGCGGATGTTCAGCGGTCTGCCGCCGGAGGTGGTACGCGCCTGCGAAGGCCTTCGCTACCAGGGCATCTACTGCGTCAATCTGGGGATCGACCGGGCGGACGTCTCCGACAAGCACTGGGTGTACTTCTACGAGGACGACTTCCCCTTCCACCGTCTGTCGTTTCCGGCCAACTTCGCGCCGGACACGGTGCCCGCGGGCAAGTCCTCGGTCGCCACCGAGGTGGCCTTCTCCGAGGCCCGTCCCCTGGATCGGGACACGGCGGTGGAGAAGACCCTCCAAGCGTTGCAGAAGGCCAAGATCCTCCATCCCGACGACGACATCGAGCTGGTGCACACGGAGGAGATCCTTCCCGCCTATGTCATCTACGACCTCCACCACGCCGACCACGTGGCGACGATCCGGGGCTGGCTCCGGGAGCACGGGGTGTGGAGCGTGGGGCGCTTCGGGGAGTGGCAGTACTTCAACATGGATCACTCGATGCGCAGCGGGCAGACGGCGGCGCGGGAGATCCTGGACCGCCGCACGGCGAGCGTGGGGTGAGCCCGGGGTGATCGAGAGCGAGCCATTCCCCCGGGTAGACGCGGATCTCGACGTCACCGTTCTGGTACCGGTGCTCGACGAGGCTCCGACGGTGGAGGAGCTGACCGAACGGGTCGCGGCGGTGTTGGAGGAGCGCGGTCACAGCTTCGAGATCGTTTTCGTCGACGACGGGTCGCGGGACGGTACGCCGAAGAGCATCCGGCAGCTCCACGACCGGGATCCGCGGGTCAAGCTGGTGCGTCTGCGGCGCAATTTTGGCAAGGCGGCTGCGCTCACCGCTGGCTTCGACCACGCCCGCGGCCGCATCGTGATCACCATGGACGGCGACCTCCAGGACGTGCCGGAGGAGATTCCCCGTTTTCTCACCGAGCTCGAGGACCGGGAGCTGGACCTGGTGTCCGGCTGGAAGCGGAGACGGCAGGACCCGTGGTCCAAGCGGATCCCGTCGCGGCTGTTCAACTGGGTCACCCGCAAGCTGGCGCGGGTGCCTCTCCACGATTTCAACTGTGGCTTCAAGGCCTATCGGCGCGAGGTGCTGGAGGAGGTGCCGATCTACGGTGAGCTGCACCGCTACATCCCCGTGCTCGCCAGCCGCAAGGGCTTCGCCGTCGGCGAGATCCAGGTCGACCACCGGCCCCGGCTCCACGGTGTCTCCAAGTACGGTTGGGATCGCTTCTACAAGGGCCTGCTCGACCTCATCACGGTCCTCTTCATCACCCGCTACACCCGTCGCCCGCTGCACCTCTTCGGCGCCGTGGGGCTGGTGTTCTCCGGGGTCGGCTTCGGCATCTGTCTGTATCTGGCCCTCCAGTGGGTGCAGGGCGCCTACCTGTCCAACCGGCCGTTGCTCCTGCTGGGCATCCTCCTGCTGCTGATGGGCATCCAGATCCTCACCACCGGTCTGATCGGCGAGATGATCACGCTCAAGAATTTCCGCCGGCGGGAGAGCTACTCGATCCGGGAATGGGTGGAATGAGCCTCCGGATGAGACTCCTCTTCCTGACCCAGACCTATCCGAGATTCGAAGACGACACCGCGGGTCCGTTCATCCGTGACCTGGCGCGGGGCCTGGTGCGGGGAGGAGACCGGGTGACCGTGCTGGCCCCCCATACCGCGGGCCTGCCCGCCGAGCGGGACGACGACGGAGTCCTCGTACAGAGCTTCCGCTACGCCCCCGAGCGTTGGGAGGTCTTGGGCTACGGCCGCTCGCTCGAAAGGGACGAGACGATCCGGGTGGCGCCCTTGATGGTCACCCCCGCGTACCTGGCAGCGGCGTGGAGGGCGCTGGCCCGCGAGCTCCGCCGTCGGCCCTACGATCTGTTGCACGCCCACTGGGTGGTGCCCAACGGGTTGCCCGCCCGGCCGCTGGCGCGCCGGGTGCCGCTGGCGGTCGGGTTGCACGGCAGCGACGTCTTTCTAGCGGAGAGGCCCGGCGCGCGCGCGCTGGTGCGGTGGGTGCTCTCCAAGACCCGGCTGCTCACGGGGTGCTCGCCGGAGCTCGTAGCGAGGGTGGCGGCGCTGGGAACGGGCTCCGGGGTGCCGGAAGAACGCTGCCGGGTGATTCCCTACGGGGTCGACGAGGAGCGGTTCGCCCCGGATCCTTCCCGCGGGCACCCGTGGCGAGAGAGATTGGGCATCCCGGCGCGAGCGACGGTGATCCTCGGTGTCGGGCGGATGGCCACCAAGAAGGGATTTCACGTGCTGATGGAGGTGCTGCCGGCGCTGCTGGAACGGCATCCCGAGGCTCACCTGGTGCTGGCGGGAGGTGGCGACCTCCTGGAGGGGCTCCGTAGCGCGGCCGCCGGGATGGGGGAGGCGGGAGACCGGGTGCACTTTCCGGGTCTCGTGCTGCGCGACACGCTGCCGGATCTCTACCGCGCCGCCGATCTCTTCGTCCTGCCCGCGGTCCACGATGCCCGAGGCAATGTCGACGGGCTGCCCAACGTGATCCTGGAGGCCATGGCCAGCGGTCTGCCGGTGGTGGCCTCGGGCATCTCCGGCATCCCCCTGGCGGTGGAGCCCGAGCGAACCGGGTGGCTCGTGCCGGAGCGGGATCGCGAAGCGCTGCTGGCGGCTCTGGACCGCCTGTTGGATGACCCGGAAACCCGCCGTGCCTGGGGAGAGGCGGCACGGCGGAAGGTGCTGTCCGAGCTCACCTGGGACGCGGTGGCGGCGCGCTATCGGGCGGGCTACGAGGAGGCTGTCGCCCGATAGCGCGAAGCACGATGGCGGGACTCCGGCGTCACTCGGCGCTCAGCCGGTCGAGAATGCCCTCGATCCGCGGCTTCTGGTTGTCCGGGGCCATCGACAACGCCTTGCGATAGCTGGAGATCGCCTCCGTCGTCTCGCCGGCGGCGGCGAGGCCCTCGCCGAGGCTGTCGTGGCAGTTCCAGGAGTCCGGGTGCCGCTCCAGGTTGGCGCGGAAGATCTCGATCGCCTGCTCGGTTTCACCGGCCTGGAGATGCTGATAACCGAGACCGTTCATCTCCGGCTCGGTGGCGATTCCCGCGGCCCGTGCTATCAGGGCCTCCGCCTCTTCCTCGTTTTCCCCCAGCGCGGTCAAGAGCTGGGCCTTGAGCCGCAGATTGGAGAAGCGTGCCTCCCTTTGGATCGACGTGTCCGCCCAGGCGAGCGCCTGCTGGAGGTGCTCCGGATCGTCGCTGTTTTGCTGCAGCCAGCTCGCGGCGCGGAAATAGTCCCGCCAGAAGAAGCCGGCCGTCGAGCGCAGCTCGTTGCTCGCGGTCTCGGCGACGATCGCGGGAGTGTCGGTGGCGATGCCGAACGGCACGCGCATCTCCTCCCAGGCGAGATAGGCGGTGGCGGAATGGTCGGTGAGATCGGTGAAGCCGTAGCGCAGCCACTCCTCGAAGGGGCCTTCCTTCGGGCTCACCTCCACGCGCAGAGCATCCTCGTCCTGGTCATAGGAGAAGCTGCCCCAGGAGGTGTGGTTGTGGCTGAAGATCACCGTCCAGGCGCTCTCGCCGGGGATCATGTGAAGCCCATAGGTGCCCGCGGGTAGGCTCTGTCCTTCGACGGTCACCGGATGGCTGAAAGTGATGGTGGTGTTCTCGTTGGCTCCGGCACGCCAGACGGTATCCATCGGCACCAGATTGCCCCAGATCTCGCGTCCTTTGACGCCCGGGCTGTGGTAGTCGACGGTGACCCCGGTGAGACCGATCGTCCCGGTCACCACCGAGTGAGGGCTGGCCTCCGGGAGCGGCAGGACCTGCGCCTGCACCGGAAGAAGCGGTAGCGTGGCGAGCCCCAGCAGGAGCCCGCCGAGGCGGGGGACGAACGAACGGAGAGGTGGTGAGGTCATCAGGCTTTTTCCTCCAGTCGTGGGTCGATGGCCCGGCCGTACAGCCTTTGTCCGGGCGGTCGAGAGCATCCTCGAAATTCTGTTCCTCTCTACGTGGGAAAAGCTCCTAAGGTTTTAGTAGAAAGGACCGCAAGAAGCGGGTCGAGCGGCTCGGGGAGCGGCGCTAGGCTGAGGTCGATCGCGAGATGCCGGCCGCCGGGCCGGTAGCATGTCAGAGCAGACACGACGACGTAGGGGCTCGGAGGAGCCGGGGAGAGATCGATGAGCGAGATGGACAACGAGATGGACAACGAGATGGACAACGAGATGGACAACGAGATGGACAAGGATTACGGTCGGGTGGCCGCGGCCATCCGCTATCTGGAAGAGCACCAGCCGGAGCAACCGGATCTGGCGGCGGTGGCGGACCACGTCGGGCTGTCCCCGTGGCACTTTCAGCGTCTGTTCCAGCGCTGGGCCGGAGTCAGCCCCAAACGCTTTCTCCAATTCCTCACCGCCGAGCACGCCAAGGAGCTGTTGGCCGCGTCGGAGACGGTGTTGGAGACCACATGGGCCACCGGGCTGTCGAGCCCCGGCCGGCTGCACGACCTGCTGGTGACCGTCGAAGCGGTGTCCCCGGGGGAGTACCGGAGTGGGGGAGAGGGGCTGACCATCCGCTGGGGGGCTCACACCACTCCGTTTGGCGACGCCGTCCTGGCGGCCACCGATCGCGGGGTCTGCCAGCTCTTTTTCGGCGACACGGCGACGGCCCTCGAAGATCTCACCCACCGCTTTCGGGCGGCGGAGATCGAGCGGGACCAGGATGCCACCGGCCGGTGGACGGATCGGGTGTTCCGACACCTGCGGGGCGAGCGGCTCGAGGGGGGCCCGGAAGGTGGCCTGGCCCTCCATCTGCGGGGCACCAACTTCCAGCTCCGCGTCTGGCGCGCCTTGCTTTCGATTCCCGAAGGTGCGGCGGTGACCTACGGCCGGATCGCGCGCGCCCTGGGGAAACCGCGCGCGGCCCGGGCGGTCGGGCAGGCGGTCGGGGCCAACCCCGTTTCGTTGCTGATCCCCTGTCACCGGGTGCTCCAGGAGAGCGGGGGGCTCGGAGGCTATCGCTGGGGCACGGACCGCAAGCGGGCGATCCTCGGCTGGGAGGCGTCGGTGGCCGGAGCGATGACGGAGCTGACGACCTGACGGGCGGGGCCCGACGAAGGGGCGCAGGCCCCGACCCTATTCCGGAGGGGAGCTCTCGGCATGCTCGAATCGGCCTCGGCGCAAGAAGCTCGCCACCTGGTCTCCGACGGTCTCGTCGGCCATGATGAACGGGTGGCTGACGGGCACCACCAGAAAGTCCTTCATCCCCTCGACCTTGGCCCGTTCGACGGCCACCTTGCCGTCGTCCTCGCCAGGAATCATCCACGACAGATACGGCTCGATGGACCCGCTGCCGGTGATGACCCCGAGCTCGAACGACACGGGACCCAGGCGGTTGGGCAGGCTGTCGCCCTCGGTGCCGAGCTCCTGGCCGGTGGGTCCCATCACCGCCTCGAACCAGGCGGAGTCGCCCAGCGTGTCGACCACCTCGCTCCCCTGGTTGGGGGGCGAGAGCATCACGACGCGACCGATCTCGACCGGTAGCAGCTCCGGCTTCTCGGCCAGCAGCCGGACCAGGATCCCGCCCAGCGAGTGGGTGACGAAGTGGACGGGCCGGGGCTCCTCGCCACAGCAGGCGGCGAGCTGGGCGCGGAGCTGGTCTCCCAGGTCCTCGGGAGGCTCGTCGCGGGAGGGGTAGTCGAGATTGACCACCCGGTAACCGGCTTCGGTCAGACGGGTCTCCAGGGGCTCCATCGACCGCGAGGTGCGGGCCAGCCCGTGGAGCAGCACGACGGTCTCGGCTTCGGGTGGGGCTTGGGCCGCACTCCCGGCACAACCGAGCGAGAGCGCTGCAAGCAACACGACGGTACGCATTCCAGATCGGGATTATAGGCCCCTTTCCATTGAAAAGGGGGATTCGAGGCCGACTAGCGAGCCTCCCCCTTCTCTATCTCCATTTAGCTTGAAGCTCGCCATCTCATCGATGGAGGCGGTCTCGAGCGTATTGACAGGATCGCCATCTATGCGTATAGTCCTCTGCCATAGATCAGCATCGCTCCGGAGACCTTGGTGTAGATCCGGAATCACACGTCTATCTCGACGGGAAAGGAGACTTGGCGAGACCGACTTGCAGCGCGATCGACTGCGCTGCATGCACGCAAGCCTCCCGGCCATGGGGTTGCCGCCCCGGGGCCGGGCTTCATCCCTGCGGAGCGTGGCTCTGCAGAAAACAAGCTCGAGTAGGAGAAAACACTCATGCCATCCAAAGGCGTAGTGCTACGGCAGCGGATCAGCGAAGACCTGGTGGCTGCCGCCCGAACCCATGCGGAAGAAGTAGGTAACCGACTCAACCAAGACCTCCTCGGCACCGCGGCCGAGGGGGAGACCGTTCCCGACTACATCGCCCTGCTGCTCCAGCTCGGTCGTCATCTGGAGGAGAAGATGCAGGAGCTCGTCGCCGCCGACGAGGCGCATCTGATCGAGCTCGACGACGACCAGGACCCGCGGCTTCGGCGCGAGGAAGCGGCGGCGGATCTCCATGAAAAGGTGGTCGAGATTCGCGAAGCCCTCGGTGGATTCTTTGGAACGTCCGAGGCTGGCTCACTCTTGGGTGTCGAGGGGCCCACGTCGTCCGATCCGCGGACTCTGCACCGGCAAGCGATGCGGCTCCTGGAGAGACTTCGCGAGCCGGCACCGGAGCTCCCAAGCTTGCGCCTCAATGGCCTCCAGCTCGATCGCGCGGCACTGGCCGAAGAGCTTCAGCCCGCCGTCGACGAGCTCGATCGGGCCCTGGTCGATATCGCCCGCGAGCGGAGAGAGGCAGAGTCGACGCAAGAGCAGAAGAACGAGAAGATGGCCGAGGTGGACACCGCTCTGCGGGGTGTGGGGCGTTGTCTCCAGGGGTATTACGAGCTTTCGGGCTTTTCCATGTTCGCGGAGCGGATCCGGCTGACCCGACGCCGGAGGGGTCGTGGTCCGGGGGAGCTCGAGCCGCCGGTGCAAACCACGTCACCGGACGAGCCCGGGACTTCGGAGGGCTCGCCCACGACCGAGCCGCCGTCCTCCGACCCGACGGCATCGCCCCCTGACGCGGAGGCCGAGCCCGGGCCGCCCCAGGGCCGCCCGTAACCTCTCCTCTCCCTTCCCGAGGTGTCTCTGCCCCCTTCGGCGGAGGCACCTCGCCTTTCCAGCTTTCGAGTCTCCTCTCACCACAGCTCACCACAACCCAACTGTCCTCTGGAGAGGTCAAGGAAGGGTATTTTCTCGTGCAAATCGGTTTCCCTACCGTTGTGGAAAGGGTCTTTGCGCGTGCAAGTCGGTTTCCCTACCGGTGTCGAAAGGGTCTTTGCGCGTGCAAGTCGGTTTCCCTACCGGTGTCGAAAGGGTCTTTGCGCGTGCAAGTCGGTTTCCCTACCGTTGTGGAAAGGGTCTTTGCGCGTGCAAGTCGGTTTCCCTACCGTTGTGGAAAGGGTCTTTGCGCGTGCAAGTCGGTTTCCCTACCGTTGTGGAAAGGGTCCGTGCACGTGCAACTCGCCTTCCCTACCCGTCCAGGAAAGGTTTCTGCACGTCGGGCTCGGCTTCCCTGTCAGTGAGAGAAGACTCTTGCGAGATGGAGGTCACCTTGCCCGAGGGGTGGGGAAGGGACTGGGGACGCTCGCGAGGGCGGTCCCTACCACGTAGACCTCGCCGATCGTTTGTCGGCGGCGTTGGGCCCTCACCCTCGTCCCCTCTCCCAGCCCACCCACCCGCACCCCCGGGAGAGGGGCACCTCGCCTCCAGGGCTCAGTGGGCTATCACTTGGGATCCTGTCGCACTGCTGCCTTGCGATCTACTTTGGCCAGGAGCTCCAGTCCAACCTCCGGCGAGCCAAGGGCGGCGCGAGCCCGGAATCGGGTCTCAGCGTCGAACTCGGTGATCGCGGCGGTGGCCAACTCGTCGAAGAGCTTGTTGATGCTTATCTCGCGGTGGCGGGCCAGCCGACGCAGGCGCTCGTGCTTCTCATCGGGCATTCGTACCGTGAGAGTTTTCATGCTTCGATCTCCTCGAGCAATTCTACCGGGCTGAGAATTCGGATGAACGGGAACTGCAGCTCGGATCGCCGCAAGTGACGCACATTCTTGGTAACGATGGCTTGAGCTCCACCAGCGACGGCCAGCTCAATCAGGTGATTGTCGGCTTCGTCCGGGAGATTCGGCCGCCAAAGGAAGAACACCCGAGTCCAGTGGCACACGCTCAGGAATGCGTTGAGGACCGCCTCTCGCTCTCCGGGGCTGAGAGGTGACGCTCGAAACAGCTCCGCACGAGATAGCAGGTCCTCGTACTCGGCAAACAGCTTCGTGCCCATCAGCGGCGAAATCCGACCTTCCAGGCATTGTCGAATTACATTGCGGCTGGCACCACCTGGACCCAGAAGAGCAGACACGAAGACGTTGGTGTCCACAACAACCACCATCGCCAAGATGATAGCACATATGCAGTCACAATCGGGGCCGCTCAGCGCTAGGCTAGTAGAGGCTCCTCGGATTCGAACGGCGAAAGACAAAGGCGGCCCTTGTCTCGGGGAAGCCGGAGGAAGACATGGTAGTGGCGGAAAGAGGAGGGGAGCAGGGCCGTGGGCTCAGGGGGTAGCAGCTCGGGCAGGCCCTCCCCCGAACTCCCTCGGGGAGAAACGCAAGGGATTCTCACATGCCCCAATTCACCGTCTGGCCAGCGGCCCCATCCCCTGCGCCAGCGGCGACTAAGAACGTTCAGGCGCTCTTCGGGGCATGGCCACCGGCGTCCGCCACCTCCCCTGGGTGATTTGGTCATCTGAGGCATTCAGAGAAAACCGTTGCTGCCGGGCCTTCGCTGGGGTGTGGAAGCCCCGACAGGGGCGGCAGGGGGTTAGGCGTCCGAACGGGCATCCAGCGCCGCCAGCATCTCCTCGACGTGGCAGATCTTCACCCTTGGCCGGCCCTGGGCCTTGCCGCGCTCCAGCTCGAGCCGGTCCAGACGCTCCCATTCCTCGAAACGCACCCAGCGCACGCCCTTGCCGGCCAGCAGCTCTTCGACGGCTTCGGGACGGGCCTTCTCGTCGTCGACGGGTGGCAGCGAAGGCAGGTCCTCGAGCATGGCGTCGACGGTCTCCTGGGCGTCCGGTTTGTTGCTTCCGATCAGACCGGAAGGGCCGCGCTTGACCCACCCCACGGCGTATTCGCCGGGAATCGGCTCGCCCGTCTCGGGATCGGTCACCCGCCCGCCTTGGTTGGGAATCACCCCCCAGCGCTCGTGGAACGGCACGCCCGGCAGCGGTACGGAGCGGTAGCCCACGGCGCGGATCACCAACGTGGCGGGCAGGTCCCGGCGCTCGCCGGTGCCTACCGCGGCGAGATAGCCGCTTTCGCGCGGCTCCAGGCGGTTGCGCTCCAGACGGACGGCGCCGACCCGGTCGGCGGCCTCCCCGTCGCCGGCCTCCCCGTCGCCGGAGCTCTCGTCGGCGAGCAGCTCGACCGGCGAGGTGAGGAAGTGGAAGTGGATTCGCCGGTCGGCCGTCTCGGCCATCTCCGGGGGCTGGCCGGCGTAGCCCTGGAGGATCTCCAGGTTCTTGGTCGCCGGGCGGTCGTCCTCCAGCGCCCGGGCGCTCGCTTCGTCGAGGTCGAGATCGGCCGGGTCCACCACCACCGCCACCCCTTCGATCTCGCCCAGCTCCTTGAGCTCGGGCGGCGTGCACGCGGCCTGCACCGGCCCCCGTCGCGCCAGGATGTGGATGTCCCGGACGCGGCTGTGGCGCAACCGTTCGAGCGCCTCGTCGGCGATGTCGGTGGTGGCCAGGTCGTCGACCGAGCGGGCCAGAATGCGGGTCACGTCCATCGCCACGTTGCCGATGCCGACCACCGCCACCGTCTCGCAGTCGAGCTCCACGTCGAGACCCATGAAGTCCGGGTGCCCGCTGTACCAGTAGACGAATTGGGTGGAGGAGAGGCTGCCGGCGAGATCTTCGCCCGGGATCCCCAGCTTGCGGTCGGTCTGGCCGCCGACCGCGTAGACCACCTGGTCGTAGCACGCCGTGAGCTCGGCGTGGCTCAGGTCCTCGCCAAACGTCACATGGCCGAAGAAGCGCACCCGGTCGTCCCGGGCGGCCTTCTCGAACACCCGGGCGACGAGCTTGATCTTCTGGTGATCCGGAGCGACGCCGTAGCGGACCAGCCCGAAGGGAGCCGGCTGCCGGTCGAAGACGTCGATGGACACGGTCAAGTCCTCCGCCTTGAGCAGCGAGGCGACCGTGTAGTAGCCGGACGGTCCCGCACCGACGATGGCGACGCGGAGGGGGCGCTCGGGGCTGCCTGGAGGGTAGGTCACGGCGGCAAAGTATGCCACATGGATCCGGCGATCGGGCGACAGAGAGCCACCTGTGAGCCCGAAATAGGCCCAGACCTCAGACAGCTTCTAGTACCCGTGCTCCCCCCAGCTGGACCTTGCCGCGAAAGGCCCGGTAGAGGGCGCCGGTGTAAGCCAGGAGGGGATTGGGTTCCCGGGGTGGGTGCGCCCACCCCGGGAGATCCGTTCCAAAACAGATTTCAGCGCGGCTCGGCCAGCAAGGGCCGCGTCTCTCTGGGGGCGCTACTCGCCGCCGCCGGTCGCGAGCCGGCTGTTCTCGCTGCCCACGAGCGGGCCCGGGCCGTCGATACCGACCCCCACCTCGGCATCGTCGTCGAGGTCGATGGCGTCCGCTCCGAAGGTCGGGTGCGGCGAGAAGATGTCGTTGTCGTGGAACAGGTCGTCGAACTGGTAGAAGACCTGTGCCGAAGCTCGCAGACCCTCGATGTTGGCGGTCAACGAGTCGCCGGCGAAGACCGGTGCGCCATGGGCCATCGTAAGGTCCACCCAGTATCCCTTCGACGGGTCGGTGGGATCGATGAAGAGCGTGCCGTTGGCCGGATTGATGAAAAAGAAGGGCTTCCATGCGGGCGTCGGCGGGATGATGTCACCGGCGGCCGCGTTGCCCTGGGCGGGGTTTCTCAGGAACGGCGGAAACCGCAGCTCGGTCGGATGGTCGGGAAGACCGTTCTGCCCCTGGAGCGGCGGCGGCGGCCAGTTGAGAGCGCCGTTCGGGTTGAACGCGGCGATGTCCGTCGCGCAGAAGCCCGGGAAGGCGTCGCCGGAGCACATCTGGGCGGTGCCGGTGCCCTCGGTGGTTTGGCCGACGACCAGCCCCGGCTGGCCGTCCTCGTCGCGCAACGGGAAGGGCGGCGTGATCCCGACGTCGGTGATGATGAAGGGCGGTGGGTTGAAGCGGAAATCCCCACCCCGTGCCGCCTGCGACCACTGGTAGCCGAAGAACGTCTGTCCGAAGCCGCCGGTGAAGGGTTTGATCTTCACCTGGTCCTCGGGACGCGAGAAGACGTTCTGCTGCTGGATGACGTTGAAGTGGGGTCGGAATCCCCAACCGGCCCGCCACTGCACCTCGGCGACCTTCGGGATGCCGTACGTGCCCTTGAAGTTCATCACCTCGAAGCTGTGGCTTCCGGCGCCGCAGCAGCCCCGAATGTCGTCGTGGAGCTGCGGACCGAAATCGACGTTGCGGAAGTAGTGGGTGTGCTTGTCGAGGTTGATGAGCTTGACCTGGAAGCGGTCGCCCTGGCTCCAACCCTGGATCGAGGAGCCGTTGGGTCCGTCCCCGTACATCTCGTTGTTCATGTAGACGGTGACCATGCGGTAGGGGCCGAAGTCGCCCCCCTGGATGCCCTCGGCCGCGAGCACGTCCCGGGCCTCCGGCGGAAGCTGACGCTGGTTCTCGGCCAGGTCGGCCCACTCTCTCCACGTACCGCGCGGGCCTTGGCTCCCATCGTTGAGCCAGGCGTCGATGGTCGCCGTCGACGCGCCCTCGAGGGCTGCCTTGGCGACGGTGTACATCTTCTTCTCGGGAGCCGCGTCGGAGATCGTGTCGATCGTCAGGTCGTCCCGGTTGCGGGCCGCGTAGCTCCGACCCTGGGGATCGAGCTCCACCTGGCCGGTGTGCGCGTTGACGATCTCGAAGATCGGCTGGAGGAACTGGATGCGGGGCGGGTGCACCCGCCAGCCCCAGGTGTAGATGCCGCGCTGGAGGCGCAGCGGAGGCAACGACATCGTCAGCTCGACCACCTCGCCGTTGGAGAAGGGGACCCAGACCGAGTCGAAGCCTTTGAACGGAAACTGGACGCTGCCCGGCAGACGGCGGTCGAGCATCACGACGGTGGGCGAGAAGTCCTCCCGCACGGTGGAATAGATGCGGTAATTGACCCGCACCGTGTCGAAGTCGTGCGCCTCCACGGGAACCACCACCAGAAAGGTGTCGGAGTCGATCTGCCCGTCGTAGTAGAGCATCGACACGTCGATTTCCCAGATCTTGCGGGTCTCGCCGTCGATGCCGACCTCGGTGAGACCGGTGTCGCGCAGCCGCTTCATCTTGTACTCGCCCGCAACCTGGTCAGGGAGGAATGCGCCGCGATTGAAGTTCAACATCGCAAAGCCGTCGTAGATCTTGCCCTGGGTGGTGCCCATCAAGATGTCCATCAGGTCGCCAGCCACGGAGCGCATGCCGTTGCCGTCTCCGTCCTTGGCGGCGCCCGCCAGATCCTTGAGAGCCTGTTTCATGTCGTCGTTCGGGCTCTCCTCGGAAGCGATCGGGTGGCCCAGCATGCTGGTGGTGTCCCGTGCGTCGAAGTAGGTGACGTCGCCCACGATGGTCGTGAGCAGATCGCCGTCGGCCTGGTCGGTGTGTGGGATCCGAACCTCGCGGTTCTCCACCGCGGTCAGCACCGGCTCGAGGACTCCGGGACTGTTGGGGTCGACCTGGGCTACGAGCGCAGGGCCCATGAGGAACGAGCCGCAGATCACGAGGACTGGCAGGTACACAAGGGTTCTCTTCATTGTCGAGCTCCTCTAGTCATCATCAGAGACTGCATCCGGTGGGATTCAGGCAAGAGACGTGCCCGGGGCGGATCGTCAGCGGATCCAGGCTTCCGGGAGCACCGGAGGCAAGGGGAGATGTAAATCCAGTGCCTCAATTGACAACGCTAGTATACAGATTTGGTGCGAGCCACCAGCTACGAGAAGAGAGGATGAAGAGACCGGGGTGGCGGACGCCACCCCGGGACAGGTAGGTCTACGGTGTCCTCAGTGAACCTCGGAGACCGGATCGCCGATCAGGGCGTCCTCGGCGACCGAGATCTGCTCCTCCAGCGGCAGGATCTCCCCGCCTTCGAAGGGATCGATCGGCAAGACGCGGGATTGCTTGAGAGACGCGAGCACCAGAGTGCGGTGGATCGGATGGAAGCGCAAGCAGAGCATGCGCGACTTGCGCTTGATGTCGAGCTCGCGCCGCGCGAGATCGTCGAAGTCACGCAACGGCGCACCACTGGCCGCGTCCGGAACGTTGGTGATACCGGTCAGGAATCCGGACAGCGTCGCCGGCAGCGTCGCCGAGCTGGGATCGACGTGGACGAAAGGCGTCAGGGTTTCCTGGCGATGGCAGGACTGGCAGGCCGCCAGCGACGCCCGGAAGCGAGCCCAGTTCTCGTTGACGATGCCGAAGTTGATGCCCGGGCCGGTCCAGAAGTTGGGTGGAACCGGAGCGTGGCCGCCCAGGAAGGGTGCGGTCAGGAAGAACAGCGGCACCGGCGGAATCGGCGCGTTGATGCCTCCGGCGTTGATCGCCGCGAGCACCGGACCCAGGACCCAACTGCTAAAGGTCGGAGAGTTGTTGAAGCTCGCGTTCGGGGTGTCCGCAACGGTCGTCTCGTGGAGCAGGGACCAGGGCTTTTGGGTGAGCTGGAACTCGCGCAGCTCCCACAGGAAGGTGGGCGGAGTCAGGGCGATCTCGTTGGTGCGGACCTGGCCAATGGCGCTGCCGTTGGGTCGGATCGGGTTGGCGTTCGCGACCGCGAACTGCTCGGTGATGCGCTCCAGAGCCTTGTTGTAGGTGGTGGAGGGAAACGGCAGGTTGGCGAGATTCACCCACTGGCGGGCCCAGCTCCGCACGCCTTTGCACTCGCAGCGCGGCACCCGGTATTCGAAGATCACCGTGAAGGGAAGCGAACGGCAGTTGTTGGTGCCCGTGATCGGCTGAGCGTTGAAGAATCCTTTGTCGATGTACTGGGGCGGCAGAACGACGCCAAAGATGAACCGGGCTTCGCCAGCGTCGAGAAAGTCTCCGGTGCGGGCGCCATAGCCGCTGCCGCCGCCGCGGGTGGTGGCGAGGTCGAGACGGGAGACGATTGCCAGCAGACGCACCGGAGCCTTGGCCAGATCCAGGTCGCCGCCACCGCTGGCCGCGCGCCACTGATCGATGATGCTCTGCATCTGGGTGCGGGCGGGAACGCCGTCGGAGTTGATGGTCTGGGCGGTGAGCCAGTGGTCGAGCCAGCCCTCGACGAAGGCGGAGGGGTTGATTCCGGTCGCCGCCGGGTTCGCCATTTCGGTCATCAGGTGTTTGAAGGTCCACACCCCGTTGGTGTTGCCAAGACCCGTGCAGGGATCGAGCGTACGGCTGGGGTCGGCGACCACCGACGGGTCGGTGATCATCAGGACCTGATTCTGGAAGGCGTTGATCCCGGGAACGACCATCGCGGCCGCCTGCGCCCGCACGACATCGCCGTCGCTGGCGATCAGACGCACGGCCGAGGCGGCGGTCTGGCCCACCTTGACGTTGGAGAGGGTCTCGACGGGATCGCTCAGCTCGACGATCGAGCCGTTGTTGAACCCATTCAGGTCGAAGCCTGCGGCCGGCTCGGAGCCGGTGAGCACCCGCCCCTCGAACACCGGCACCTCGCCGCCGCTCTCCGCTCGCTTGGTGTTGTCGGTGGAGGAGCGCTCGTCGAGATCGGCCTCGTCCACGGTGGCGACGCCGGTGAACAGACCGTCGCCCGCCACGTCATCGGCTCCCCGTCCGTCGTCGCGCAGGACCGTCTGGTTGCCGTCCGGGCCCAAGACCACGAAGTCGCTGCGACCGGTCTTGGCGTTGAGCCGGGAGACCTCGGCGGGGCTGAGCTCGGCCAGAACGCGGACGTTGCCGATCCCCGGGAACTGGGTGGTGCGCTGGAGAAAGACCCGATCGGGCTTGGGGAAGAAGGAGATCAGATTCTCCTCGGTCGCCTCCTCCTGGGCCACCTTGGCGGCCAGAAGGGGCGTCGTCAGGGCCAGCAGACAGGTCGAGGCGAGGGCCAGACACAAGCTGAGGCGAAGGCCGAACGGGGCTCGAGCCTGCGATGAAATCCGTGAGTGCATGAGTGCTGCTCCTTGGTGTGTGATGGAGGCCCCCGTTGCGGAGGACCACCCTCCGACGTCCCGGAAGCCTTCTTTTTTACCGCTCTCGTAAGGAAATGAAGCGGAAGGTCCTACCTTCAAGGACTTGGTGTTTGCAACACGAATTTCGGGACATCGAAATCGAGAAAGCTCCGGGGGATGGGTCGGCGATGGAGACGGCGCTCGGTGGAAGCTAGTCCAGATCTCCCAGCCGGCGGCGGAGCGCGAGGTGCTCCCGCTCGAGGTCGGCGAGGGCTTTCTCCAGAGCCGTGACCCGGGCTTCGAGGCTCGACCTGGAGGAAGAGCTCTGCGGGGACCTCGGCTCCCGGTCGGATGCCGAGGGGGGAGCCGACCGGGGAGCCGACCGGGGAGCCGCAGACGAATCCTCGGCGGGCGCGTCGGCCGTCCACGGCTCCGCCGTCCCTACCCGGTGCGTCCAGCGGCTCTCGCGTTGACCCGGCCCGCGGGGGAGCTCCACCGCCAGGGCGTCGTCTCCCCCTTGCGACAGCTTTTCCAGGGTCGCCTCGACCTCCCGGACGGAATCGAAGCGGTGGAGCCGCTCGCTCCGGGTCTTGAGCTCTCCGGGCGTCTGCGGCCCACGCAGCATCAGCAGAGTCATCAGCGCCTTGCTGGCGAGTTTCAGGTGCCAGCGACGGTCCAAGCGATGCTCCCAGCGCTCGGCACGGGCGCCTTCGATGCGCCAGGCGAGGACGTCGGCCCGCAAGGCGTCGAGGGCCTCGACCACCTCGGTCTCCGAGAGCTCGGTCACCGGCTCGCGGGCGGTCTTCTGGTTGCAAGCGGCGAGCAGGGCGCTGACGGTCAGGGGGTAGTGGTCCGGGGTAGTCTGCTCCTTTTCCAGGAGAGCACCCAGCACGCGGATCTCGACGTCGTCCAGGGAACGGGTCAAGCTCATGGCTCAGAAGCTTAGCGTACCCGAGCGGGGAGCGAGGGCCAGCGAGATGGCGATGAGATGGCGATGAGATAGCGATGAGATAGCGATGAGATGGCGATTCCCGCCGCTTCCATCTGGTAGACTCCGACGGCTACGGCAGGTCTCGATCCACAGGTCTTGCTCCACGGCCAGGCACCGCACGCCACAACCATCCTCGAGGGATCGCACACGTGAAAAGAGCCCATACCGGAAAGATCGGCATGGTGAGCCTGGGTTGCCCGAAGAATCAGGTGGACGGCGAGATCATGCTCGGCGAGCTCCAACGTCAGGGGTGGGAGCTGGTGACGGATCCCGAGAAGGCGGACACGGTGATCGTCAACACCTGCGGATTCATCGAGGAGGCCAAGCAGGAGTCGATCGACGCGATCCTCGATCTGGCGGCCGGCAAGCCCGAACGCGGCAAGCTGCTGGTCGCCGGTTGCATGGTCAATCGCTATGGCGAGGAGCTGGCCCGCGAGATCCCGGAGATCGACGGCTTTATCGGTCTCGACCAGATCCGACAGGTAGGCGACCTGGTTCAGCTCGGCGGCGAGCCGCCTCCCCCGGGCCCCGCGCACCTGGTGTTCGATCACACGGCACCCCGCACGCTGACCACCCGCGGCTACGCTTACCTGAAGGTCGCTGAAGGCTGCAACAACCCGTGCACCTTCTGCGCCATCCCGAGCTGGCGCGGACGGTTCCGCTCGCGCACCGTCGAGAGCCTCGTGGACGAGGCGCGTCAGCTCGAAGCGAGGGGCATCCGGGAGCTGTGTCTCATCGCCCAGGACACGACGCGCTACGGCGAGGACCTGGGTCTGGGCAAGCACGGGCTCACCCGCCTGGTGGAAGCGCTGCTGGCGGGAACCGACATCCCCTGGATTCGGTTTCTCTACGCCTATCCCACCACCCTGGACGAGGAGCTGCTGCGGCTGATGGGGGCGGAGGAGCGTTTCTGCTCGTACATCGACATGCCGCTCCAGCACAGCCATCCGAAGATGCTGAAAGCCATGCGCCGGGGCGGCCGGGCGGAGCGCTATCTGCGCATCCTGGAGCGGGCTCGCGAGCTGGCGCCGGACATCTTTCTTCGCACCACCTTCATCGTCGGCTTCCCCGGCGAGACGGGCGAGCATTTCGAGCACCTGAAGAGCTTCGTCCAGCGAGTGCGCTTCGACCACCTGGGGGCCTTCGTCTACAGCCCGGAGCCCGGCACTCCGGCGGCCGAGCTCGAGGGCCGGGTGCCGCGCCATGTGGCCCGGCGGCGCTACGAAGAGCTGTTGGCCTTGCAGGAGCCCATCTCGAAGGAGCGCCGGCAGCGCCTGGTGGGCCGGCGGTTGCCGGTGCTGGTGGAAGGGGTCTGCGAGGAGACCGAGCACCTGCTCCAGGGGCGCCATCCCGGGATGGCCCCCGAGATCGACGGACGGGTGCTGATCAACGATGGCCAGGCGCCGGCGGGCACCCTGGCCGAGGTCGAGGTGAGCGCCGCCTACGCCGACGACCTGGTCGCCCACATCGTCGGTCCCGTGGGGGTCCCCGGTATCGAACCGGCCGCGGTGGCGTGCTGAGATGCTGTCGGATCCGAGGCTGAACGACTCCATGTTGGTCGTCCAGGACGCCTACCACGCCAGCGATCTACCGTCGGGCGGAGTCGCCGCCATCGGCAACTTCGACGGCGTCCACCGCGGGCAGCGGGAGATCCTCCGCAAAGTCGTCGCCCGGGCCGACGAATTGGGCCTCATCCCCATGGTGCTGACCTTCGAGCCGCATCCCAAGAAAGTGCTCCATCCCGACCTCGCACCGCTGCGGCTCACCACGCCGGAGCAGAAGAAAGCGCTGATGGAGGAGGCCGGGGTCGAAGCGATGCTCGTGGTGCGCTTCACCCTCGAGCTGGCGGCGACTCCGGCCGAGGAGTTCGTGCGCTGCTTTCTTCACGAGCGCCTCGCGCTGCGGGAGGTCTACGTCGGCGAGAGCTTCACCTTCGGCCACCGGCGCCAGGGGAACCTGGCGCTCCTGCAGCGGCTCGGCGGGGAGCTGGGGTTCGTCGCCCACGGCATGGAGGAGGTCACCTACCGGGGTGAGCGGGTGTCGAGCACGCGGATCCGCCGCGCGCTGGCGGAGGGTCGCGTGGACGACACGCTGGAGATGCTCGGCCGCCCGTATGCCATCACCGGAACGGTGGTGCAGGGCGACCGCATGGGCAAACGCCTCGGCTGGCCCACCATCAACGTGGCGCCGGACAACGAGATCCTCCCCGCCAACGGCGTCTACGCCGGTCGTGTGGTCTTCCCCGACTTTCCGGCTCCGTTCGAAGCGGTGACCAACATCGGCACCCGGCCGACGGTGTACGAGAATCATCAGCGGGTGGTCGAGAGCCACATCCTGGACTTCAACACCGACGTCTACGGCAAGCCGGTGGAAGTGCAATTCCACAAGCGCCTGCGCGAGGAGCGCATCTTTCCCACGGTGATGGATCTCTCCGCCCAGATCGGACGCGACGTCGAGAGCACCCGCGAATTCTTCGCCGCCCGCCGCCGACTGGAGCGGGAGGGGGTGATTCTGTGAGCCCGCCGGATCCGGCGCTGTTCGAGAAGCTCGGCGTCTTCTACCTGGGCCGCACGGTCGATGCTCCGGATCCCGACTCCCCGGCCTCCGATGCGGAGAGCCCCGCGGAGCGAGCCAGCGACCTGCTGCTCTACGACTCCCGCGACCTCCTCACCCACGCTCTCTGCGTCGGCATGACCGGCAGCGGCAAGACCGGTCTGTGCGTCACCCTGTTGGAAGAGGCGGCGCTGGACGGGGTCCCGGCCCTGGTGATCGATCCCAAAGGGGATCTGGGCAACCTGCTGCTCACCTTTCCCGACCTCGCTCCAGCGGACTTCGAGCCCTGGATCGATGCCGAGGAAGCCGTGCGCAAAGGGCAGAGCGTGCCCGAGCGGGCCGCCACCGTGGCCGAGACCTGGCGCCGGGGGCTGGCGGAGTGGGGACAGACGGGGGAGCGGATCGCCAGGATGCGGCGCAGCGTGGAGCTCGCTATCTACACCCCCGGGAGCGAGGGAGGGAGACCGCTGTCGATCCTCTCCTCCTTCGCCCGTCCGGGCGCCGAGACGTTGGCCGATCCCGATCTGTTCCGCGACCGGGTCCACACGGTGACCGCCAGCCTGCTGGGGTTGGCCGGGCTGGACGCCGACCCGATCCGGAGCCGCGACTACATCCTGCTGGCGAGCCTGTTCGAGCACCTGTGGCGGCAGGGAATCCCGGGGGTTCCGCTCGGGCTGCCGGATCTGGTGCAGGCGGTGCAGAGCCCGCCTTTCGCCCGGGTCGGGGTGATGGACCTGGAAAGCTTCTACCCCGCCAAGGAGCGCTTCACCCTGGCGCTCACGCTCAACAACCTGATGGCCGCGCCGACCTTCCAGGGCTGGACCCGGGGCGAGCCCCTCGACGTCGACCGTCTGCTCTACGGGCCGAATGGACGCCCCCGGGTGGCGGTGCTCCACATCGCCCACCTGCCCGAGGCCGAGCGGATGTTTTTTGTCGCGCTCCTGCTCGACCAGGTGCTGGGCTGGGTCCGGAGCAAGCCGGGCACCACCAGCCTGCGGGCGCTGCTGGTGATGGACGAGATCTTCGGCTATCTGCCGCCGGTCGCCGAGCCGCCGTCCAAGCGGCCGCTGCTGACCCTGCTCAAGCAGGCTCGGGCCTACGGCCTGGGGTTGGTGCTCGCCACCCAGAACCCGGCGGACGTGGACTACAAGGCGCTGGCCAACCTGGGGACCTGGTGTCTGGGTCGGCTGCAGACCGAGCGCGACCGCGAGCGGCTGCTCGCCGGTCTCGTCTCGGCCTCGGGCGCGGGGCTCGATCGGGGCGCGATCGACCGGCTGCTGGCCGGGCTCGAATCCCGTGTCTTTCTGCTCCACAACGTCCACCAGGACGAGGGACCGGTGCTGTTCCGCACCCGCTGGGCGATGTCGTACCTCAAGGGGCCGCTGACCCGCCGCCAGATCCGGAGCCTCACCGGCGACGTCCCCGGTACCGGCGACGCCACCGACACCGTCGGCACTGGCGAGACAAGGGTGGGGGAGCGCGTGGAGGTGGGCAGACACGGATCCCGGAATCGGGTCGTTCACCTCGAGCCGGAGGTCGCGATCTCGCCAGCGGACGCCACCTCTGCCCGGCCGGTTTTGCCGCCGGACGTCCCACAGGCCTTTCTGCGGCCGCTGTCCCGGGGTCCCAACCTGTTCTGGGAGCCATATCTTCTCGGTCTGGGAGAGGTCCACTTCACCGACCGCAACCGTACCTTCGAGCACAGCGAGGAGGTCGCGTCGGCCCTGCCCCTGGTGCAGGCCGGTGCCGGGCTGACCGGCGCCGACTGGCGGCAGGCGGAGCCGGTGGCGTTGAGCGCGGAGGATCTCGAAGCGGAGCCTCCGGCTGCGGGCGGCTATGCCGATCTGCCGGGCCATGCGGCGGATCCCAAGAGCTATCGGGACTTCGAGAAGGATCTGCAGGAGGTCCTGTACCGCACCCGCGAGCTCACCCTGTGGCGCAGCCCTCTCCTGGACCGGATCTCGCGGCCCGGGGAGAGCGAGCGCGACTTCCGGATCCGGCTGGCCGACGACGCCCGCGAGGTCCGGGACGCGGAGACCGCGAAGCTCAAGGAGCGCTACCGCAAGAAGCTCGAGCGGCTCGAGGCGCGGGAGCTCACCGCCCGACAGCGGATCGAGCGCGAAAAGGACCAGGCCGGGCAGCGCAAATGGGATACCGCCCTCTCCTTCGCCGGCACCTTGGCCTCGGCGTTTCTGGGCAGCGGCCGCCGGGGAACCGTCGGCCGGGCGACCACCGCCTTCAAGGGGGTGGGCCGGAGCGTCAAGGAGCAGGCGGACGTGCGACGGGCGGAGGAGCAGCTCGAATCCCTCCTCGCCGATCGGCGGGAGCTCGAGGAGGAGCTGGCTCGGGACATCGGCGAGCTCGAGGACCGCTACGACCCACTGCTCGAGGAGCTCGAGGAGCTGACGGCCAAGCCCCGTCGCACCGATGTGCGGGTCGAGCGGGTGGTGCTGCTGTGGGCGGCGGAGGAGCTTCCGAGACGAGCTTCCTGAGCCCGGCACCACGAGCGACAAGGAGGCGACTCCATGCGTCGGGACACTGCTTTGCCTCGGGACACTGCCATGCGTCAGGACGAATCCAAGCGCCGGGACCAACCCATGCTCCGGGATCACAGAGCGGAGACCACGATCCTGCTGCTGGAGGGGGAGCGCATCTCGCCCGAGGCCCTGCGGCAGCGGCTGCTGGACGAAGGAGGATATCGGCTCCTGAGCGCCGACAGCCTCGAGTCGGCGGTCGCGCTTCTCGACCGGGAGCCGGTCGAGCTGGTGATCCTCGGGCCCTCCCCGGCCGGCGGCTCCTTCGAGCACGCGCTGGCCACCCTGTCGGCGGATCCCGCATCCCCGGACGTGCTGGTGGCCGGCGGTCCCGACAACCCGGGCGTCGCCACCTGGGCCTTGCGCGCCGGAGCGTCCGCCTATCTGACCGTCGCCGAGCTCGAGGGCTCCCGGCCCTTGCGCTCGGTGGCCGAGATCCTCGCCCAGAGACACCGGTCGGCCCGGGTCCTGGAGGAGAGCCGCGCCGTCGCCGGCAGGATGGAGTCGATCGAGCGGCTCTTCGAGGTGGTGTCCGGGGCGGAGATCTCGGTGCAGGAGCAGCTCCAACGGATTCTCCGTCTGGGTTGCGAGCTGTTCCGATTGCCGGTGGGCATCGTCAGCTCGATCTTCGGCTCCCGCTACGAGATCCTGCAGGTACAGGCGCCGGAGGAGCTGAGTCTGCATCCGGGGATGGAGTTCGATCTGGGGCTCACCTACTGCAGCATCACGCTGGCGCGCAGCGAGCCGGTGACCATCGACGAGATGGCCCAGTCGGAATGGAAGACCCATCCTTGCTACGCGGAGCAGGGGCTGGAGTCCTACATCGGGGCGCGCATCGATCTGGGGGACGGCGAGGTCGGAACCCTCAACTTCTCCAGCCCGCTCCCGCGCTCGGCCGCTTTCCGTAGCGCCGATCGGGACCTGATGCGGATGATGAGCACCTGGGTGTCGACCGTGTTGATCCGGGAGCGGCTGCACACGTCGCTGGAGGCGAGCGAGGCGCTGTATCGGGATCTGGTCGAGAACAGCTCCGACCTCATCTGCACCCACGACCTGGAGGGGATCATCCTCTCCGCCAACCGGATTCTGCTGGAGACCTTCGGCGGCGGTGACGAGTCCGAGGTCCTCGGCCACAGCCTGGGGGAGTTCCTGGTGGGGTCGGTGCAGTACGATCTGCCCTCCTATCTGGAGACCATCCGCCAGCGAGGACGGGCGCGCGGGTACATGCGGGTGCGGGACCGACGCGGGGAAGAGAGGATCCTCGAGTACCACAACTCGCTTCGCAGCGAGGGGGTGGACCAGCCGGTCGTGCGGGCTACCGCCCGCGACGTCACGGACCTCAAGCGCGCCGAGGCGGACCTGCGGCACAGCGAGGAGATGCTGCGGGTCTTCGTCAAGCACACGCCGGCGGCGGTGGCGATGTTCGATCGAGAGATGTGCTATCTGGCGGTCTCGGATCGCTGGCGGGTGGACTACCGGCTGGGGGGCATGGAGCTTCTCGGGCGCAGCCACTACGAGATCTTCCCGGAGATCAAGGAGCACTGGCGAGAGGTGCATCGCCGCTGTCTCGAAGGGGGAGTCGAGCAGGCGGACGAAGATCCGTTCCCGCGCGCCGACGGACATCTCGACTGGGTGCGCTGGGAGGTGAGGCCCTGGTACTCGACCCAAGGGGACATCGGGGGTCTGCTGATGTTCACCGAGCTGGTCACCGACCGCAAGCGGGTCGAGGAGGCGCTGCGCTATCTCGCCACTCACGATCACCTGACCGGCCTTCCCAACCGCACCGCGTTTCTCGAACGGCTCGATCGCTCGCTCGAACGCGCAGCGAAGGACGCGCGGTACGGCTTCTCTCTCTTCTTTCTCGATCTGAACGACTTCAAGACGGTGAACGACACCTGGGGCCATGGGGCCGGGGACGATCTGCTGCAACAGGTGGCGGATCGGCTGCGCGGCCAGCTCCGCCCGAAGGACGCGCTGGCTCGGTTCGCCGGCGACGAGCTCGTCGGTCTTCTCGAAGACACCTCGCGGCCGGACGAGGCGCGGGCGGCGGCGGAACGGTTGTTGCGCCAGCTCGACGCACCCTTCGATCTGAAGGGGCACCCCCACGCGATGAGCGCGAGCCTCGGGATCGTGCTGTCGCGCGACGCCCGGTCCGCGGAGCAGCTCCTGAGCTGCGCCGACACCGCCATGTACGCGGCCAAGGAGTCCGAGCGGGGCGGCTGGCACCTGTTCGGAGACCCGGAGCCCGTGGCACCCTCCTCCGAGAGCACCGACGGCACCGCGGACGCGGGGAGCCCTGGAGACGGTCGTCCCGGGCTGTCCTCCTGAGGGCGGCTGAGATACCCTGGGCGCGGTGATTCTGACGACGATCGTAGCCGCCGTCTTCCTGGGTATCCTCGCCCAGGTGCTCGCCGAGCGCTGGAAGCTACCGGCGATCCTTCCCCTTCTCCTGTTTGGAATGGCCGCGGGCCCTCAGGCCCTCGGCATTCTGCACCCCGAGGAGCTGGGAGAATTTTTTCGCGAGCTGATTCACATCGGCGTCGCCATCATCCTGTTCGAGGGAGGGCTGTCGCTCCATCTGCGGGAGCTCCGGCAGGTCGGCCGGGCGGTGGGCCATCTGCTGACGGTCGGTCTGGCGGTCACCTGGATCGCGGCGGCCGTGCTGGCTCATTTCTTCGTCGGCATGCCCTGGTCCACGGCGGCGCTCTTCGGGGCCATCGTCACGGTCACCGGTCCCACCGTCATCGTCCCCTTGCTGCGCCACATGATCGCGCCGCGGTTGGTCAAGACTGCGCTGGTGTCCGAAGGTCTGATCATCGACCCCATCGGCGCGGTGCTCGCCTACCTGGTGCTGCAGTGGATCGAGCGCGCCGGCATCCCACCGCTGGAGATCGTGCAGCAGCTCTTCTCGCTCACCGCCACCGGCGCGCTGGTGGGGTTCGCCTTTGGCAAGCTGGGGGACAGCTTCGCCAAGCGGCGGCTCGTCGGCGGCGAGCTGCGCAACCTGGCGGTGCTGGCTCTGGTGTTGATGTGCTTTCTGGCGTCCGAGCGCACCGCGCACGAGTCCGGCATCGTGGCGGTGGTGGTCATGGGGATCACCATGTCGGCGGCGAACATCCCGGACCTGGAGCCGCTGAGAGCGTTCAAGGAGCAGCTCACGATCCTCCTGATCTCGCTGCTGTTCGTGTTGCTGGCCGGACAGCTCGACCTGCGGGCGGTGCTCGACCTGGGGTGGGCGGGTCTGGCGGTGGCCTTCGGCCTGGTCCTGGTGGTGCGTCCCTTGTCCGTGCTTCTGGCGGTGTTTCCAGGTCAGATGGATTTCAAGGGCCGTACGGTCCTGGCCCTGCTGGCACCTCGGGGCATCGTGGCGGCGGCGGTCGCCTCGCTGGCGGCGCGCAAGCTCACCGAGCTGGATCGCTACGCTGCGGCCGACGGTGCGACGCTCGAGGGGCTGGTGTACCTGGTGATCGTGGTCACCGGCGTGTGGGCTACGACCATGGCGATGACCCTGCCCCGCTGGCTGGGCTATCTGGACGACCCGTCGCGTCGCCTGGTGGTGCTGGTGGGTGCCAATCCGGTGTCCCGCGGTCTGGCGAGGATCCTCCGGACAGAGGGCCGCATCGTGGTGGTCGTGGACTCGGTGCGCGCCAAGCTGGACGAGCTGCGGCGAGAGGGCATCGGTGGCACGCGGGGGGACGCGCGGGCGGCGTCCACCTACGAGCGGGCGGGGGTCGAAGGGGACACCCACGTCCTCCTGTTGACCACCAACGACGAGCTCAACGTGCTGGCGTCGGAGCTGGTACGGAGCGAGTTCGGCGTCGAGCATCCGGTGGCGGCGTTGCAGGCTCCGTCTCCGGAGCTCGGCAGCGAGCGCCGGGCCTGGCTCGACCTGCTCGGGGGCGGCGCCCTGAATCTCCCCTCCTGGCAGGACAAGCTGAAGGCGGGCCGAGCCGGCTTTTTGACCCTCGATATCGAGTCGGACAGCGTACGCGAGCTGCTCGAGGATCTCTGGGAGAGCCGGTCCCAAGACCTGGTCCTGCTGTGCGTCTGGGACGATGGCCAGCCCCGGTTCCGCATCGACGAGAAATCCCTCGCCGACTCGCGTCGCGTGACCGTGCTGGTCGCGGGGGAGGCGCGCAACGATCTGTCGCCGCAGACCGCGGCCGGCCCGGAAGAGGAGCCCGTCCGGTAGGGCTCGGTTGCCGCCGGCTCAGTTGCCCCGTCCCCGGCTCCGTTCGAGCACCTCTTCCGAGGTCAACCCGTAGAGTGGAGGGGTGGGGACGTCGAGCATGCCCAGCATCAGGTAGATCTGGCCCCGGTGGTGCACCTCGTGCTCCACCATGGCGCGCAGCCACTTCCACACCGACAGCTCGGCGCCTCCGGGGGTGACACAGGGTCGCTCGAGATCCTCGTCCGACAGCCCGCGCAGAATCTCCACCGTCTGGCGATGCATCTCGTCGAAGTAGGCGAGGGTGGCCTGGTGGCCGTCCGCCAGCACGCGGCTGTGACCCGGGTAGCAACTGGGCCGGCCGCAGACGTTCTCGGCGAACATCCACCGCTCCAGAGCCGCCAGGTGGCGGACCAGATCCCCGAGCGTGAATCGACCCTCCTTGTGGGTCCATTCGATGTGCTCGGGAGGGATGCAGGCGATCACCCGCCGGGTCCTGCGGCGGATCTTGAGGTAGTAGTCGAGAAAGCCTTCGACGCCGAGGATCTCCATCAGCTCCCCCGTTCGGTCTCCTTGACCTGGATCTCTGCGACCTGGACCTCCTCGACCTGTGCGAACCGGAAACAGGTCACCAGGTGGTCGTTGACCATGCCGACGGCCTGCATGAACGCGTAGACGATGGTGGGGCCCACGAAATTGAAGCCGCGCTTCTTGAGATCTTTCGACAGCCGGACCGAGGTTTCCGTCTCCGCCGGCACTTGCTCGCTGGACGTCCAGCTCCCGATCACCGGCTCACCGCCGACCATCGACCACAGGTACTCGCTGAACGACCCGAGCTCTTCCCGGAGCTCCAGATACGCGCGGGCGTTGCGGATCGCCGAGCGGATCTTGAGGCGGTTGCGCACGATGCCGGGATCGGCGAGCAGGCGCGCGACGTCGTCCTCGCCGTAGCGGGCCATGACCTCCGCATCGAAGCCGTCGAAGGCCCGGCGATAGCCGTCCCTCTTGTCGAGGATGGTCTGCCAGGAAAGCCCGGCCTGGGCGCCGTCCAGCAACAGCTTTTCGAACAGCGCCTGGTCGTTCCGCTCGGGCACGCCCCACTCGGTGTCGTGATAGTGGAGAAGCAGCTCGTTGCCCCCGAGGGCCCAGTGGCAGCGTTCGGTCATGGTCCGGAGCTTATCGGAGAACCGTCCCCTCTCCTCTGCGGTCCGCACCTTTCTTGACAAAGGGTGTGCGCTTTCATGGGAAAGCGCGACCCACGCCCATCTTTGTCTTTCCAAGGAGGTAGTCCCGATGAAGACCCGCATCTCTCACCGCCGCCTCGCCTTTCCCGTTCTGTGGGCTCTGTGGATCGGCCTGACCGGTCTCGCCGTTCTCGGCGCGCCCGTTTCCGCACAGATCGCCCAGCAGGGGGAGCCGGTTCCCTTCAACATCTGGAAGGTCGAGCCGATCCTGATCTGGGATGCCACGGGCCAGACCCTTACGGGGGTGTCCCACGCAACCCTCAAGGTGTACAACAACGGTTTGGCCACCATCGCCAAGAAGTTCCCGCTGTTCCCCTTCGACCCCAGCTATGTGGAGGCCAACGCCCACACCCTGGGGGTCACCGAAGCGGAGGCGAGCCAACTGCGTCTGGATTTGATCGCGGCGGGCGCCGCGACCCTGGGCGACAACCCCAACCTGGTGCTCGACATCCCGTTGAAGACCGTGACCTTCTTCCAGAGCCCGGGACCGCGAGCGTGCTCGAACACCTTCAGCTACTGGCTCGCCACCGGCGCCTGGGCTCCGGTGCAGCAGGTCATCGACGACTTCATCGATTTCCACTTCCCCAACTTCCTTTAGGTCTCAGCTCGCATCCCGGGCCGGATCTTCCCGGCCCGGGAGTCCGGCAAGGCCCCGACGTGGCGGCCTTCCCGCTCGCTCTCGTCACGGAGAGCCGGCCCCACACCCCGTGATACCTTTCCTCCCATCGAAACGAGGCACCGGCTGGCGACCGGACCCGGAGACATCGAGGACCCCGGCAGGGGCCGGGGCGTACCGGTTCGGAGCCAGCCGGCGGGGGAGACGCTGCGATGGAACGCTCTGCCAAGTCCTTTCTCGCCGGGCTCGCCGTGACCCTCGCCGCGTCGGCGACGCTCGCCGGCTGTGGCGGGGACACGGTGGAGCTGGTCGGCACCGTCGAGCGCAAGGCGCTGGAGCTCGCGGCTCCGGTGTCCGCGGTGATCGTCGATCTGCCGGTGGAGGTCGGCTCACGGGTCGAGGCGCACGCGGTAGTGGTCCAGCTCGACACCACGGTCGCCGAGGCCAACCTACGGGCCTACACCGCCGCCCGCGAGGCCGCGGAGGCGGGCCTCCGGCAAGCCCAGGGCGAGTACCAGCGGGTCGAGGGTCTGCGCAAGGCGCGGGTCAGCACCGAGCAGGCGCTCGACGACGCTCTGCGCCGCCGGGACGAGGCCCGGGCGCTGGTGGCCGAAAAGGAAGCCCGGATCGCGCAGGCGCAAAAGCTTCTCGAGGACCTGACCCTGCGTGCCCACAGTGCCGGTGTGTTGGATCAGCTCGCTTTCGAGGAAGGCGAGCGGGTGCCGGCGGGAGGGGTCGCGGCGGTCGTGCTGGCGGACGAGGAGCCCTGGGTGCGGGTGTGGCTGCCCGCCCGCGCGGTGGCGCGTGTCCAGCCCGGCAGCTCCGCCGAGATCGAGGTCGAAGGGCTCGACGGGCTTCTGGCGGGGAAGGTGATCCACGTCGCCCGCGAGCCCGAGTTCACTCCGCACTACGCGTTGACCGAGCGCGAGAGCTCGCATCTGGTGTACGAGACCCGGGTGCGGATCCAGGACGCGCCGCCGGCGCTGCGCCCCGGGCTGGCGGCCCGCGTGCGGGTGCAGCTCGCGGAGGCTCGGTGACCGGGCCGCTGACCGAAACGCGAGCCCCAGCGCCGGCCCCAGCACCGGAGACCGGTGCGACGGTGATCGAGGCTCGCGGTCTCACCCGGCGGTTCGGCGACCTCATCGCGGTCGACGATCTCGATCTGGACGTCTCGCGGGGCGAGGTGTTTGGCTTTCTGGGACCCAACGGCGCCGGCAAGTCGACCCTCATCCGCATGCTGGTGGGGCTGCTGGCTCCCTCGGCCGGGAGCGCGCGGGTCCTGGGGCTGGAGATCCCCGCCCAGGCCGAGCGCCTGCGCGCACGGCTGGGGTACATGACCCAGCGCTTCTCGCTCTACGACGACCTGTCGGTGGAAGAGAACCTCGAGTTCGCCGCCGAGGTCTTTGGTCTCGAGCGGCATCTGCGGCACCGACGGATCGAGGAAACCCTCGCGGAGTACGAGCTCGAGGATCGGCGCCGTCAGCGGCCGGCCCATCTCTCCGGCGGCTGGAGGCAACGTGTGGCGCTCGCCGCGGCGACGATCCACCGCCCGGAGCTGCTGTTTCTCGACGAGCCGACGGCGGGGGTCGATCCGGACAACCGCCGGCGGTTCTGGGACAAGATCTTCGAGCTCGCCGCCGAGGGCGCCACCGTGCTGGTCTCGACCCACTACATGGACGAGGCGGTCCGTTGTCATCGGCTGTGTGTGGTGCGCGACGGTCGGGCGGTCGCCGTGGGGGCGCCGGTGGTGCTCACCGAGGCCTTGCGAGGGCGGGTGCTCCAGCTCATCGCTGTGCCGGTGGAGGAGGCGATTCCGGCGCTGCGAAGCTTGCCGTCGGTGGTCAGCGTCACCCAGCTCGGCCGCCGCGTCCACGTGTTGCTCGGTCCCGGGCTCGACGCCGAGCGGGAGGCGCCCTCGCTCATCGCCCAGCTCGGCCGGACCGGTGTGCTCTGCCGGGAAGCCCGGACCGCCGAGCCCAACCTGGAAGACGTGTTCGTGGCGCTGCTCGCCGGAGAGTCGCTCGATCGCCGGGCCACCGGGGTCACCGGGGTCACCGGGGCCGCGGGCGAGGGTGGGGAGGACGGCGCTCGATGACCCGCACGGGAAGGCGCTTCCTGGACCGGCTGCCGGCTCTCGACAAGGTTCTGTCTTTTCTCCAGGGGCCGCGCTTCCGGAGCGCGGTCCGCCGGGTGCGCTCGGTGGCGCGCAAGGAGGTGCGGCAGCTCCGGCGGGACCGCTTGACCCTGGGGTTCATCGTCGGCGTGCCGGCGGCACAGCTCCTGCTCTTCGGCTACGCGATCGAGCAGGACGTCCGCGACGTGGCCACCGCGTTGGTCGATCACTCGAGCACCTCCATCACCCGTCGGATCGTCGGCCAGCTCGAAGCGACCCAGACCTTCGACTTCGTGGCCTGGCCGCCGGACGAGGCGGCGGCGCGGTCTCTTCTCGAAGCCGGCGAGGTGCGGGCGGTGGTGGTGATCCCGGCCGGCTTTACGCGCGCCTTCCACCGCGGGCGGGGCGCCGAGATCTCGGTGCTGGTGGATGCCACCGACCCCACGCTCGCGCGGGCGGTCCGGGCTTCCGCCGAGGGTCTGGCCGAGCGGCACAATCGCAACCTGGCGACGGCGGTGGACGGCGACCTCCTGCGCGCTCCCCCGCTACGCAATCGCTTCGGGGTCCAGGCGGAGCTCGTCCACCCCCAGTTTCTCGAACTCACCGTGCTCGACCTCTACAACCCGGAGCTGCGCACCGCGCTCTTCGTCGTGCCGGCGCTGCTGGGGGTGATCCTCACCACCACCATGATCATGATGACCGCGCTGTCGCTGGTGCGCGAGCGCGAGCGGGGCACGTTCGAGTTCTTGATCGCCACCCCGGTGAGCCGGATGGAGCTGATGGCGGGCAAGATCGCCCCCTATATCGTGATCGGCTTTCTCCAGGTGGTGATCGTGGTGGTGACCGGGTTGTGGCTCTTCCGGGTGCCGGTGGAGGGGAGCCTGCTCGACCTGGCGGTGGCGTCGCTGGTGTTCATCGCCGCCAACTTGACCTTGGGACTGGTGATCTCCGCCACCGCGGCGTCGCAGTTCCAGGCCACCCAGGTGTCGTTTTTCTTCTTTCTGCCCTCGGTCCTGCTCTCCGGCTTCATGTTTCCTTTCGAGGCCATGCCGGCCCCGGCCCGCTGGCTTGGCGAGCTGCTGCCGCTGACGCATTTCATCCGCTTGTGCCGGGGGATCCTGCTGCGGGGCTCGTCGCTGCTGGATCAGCCAGGAGAGCTGGCCGCCATGGCCCTGTTCACCGCCGTCGGTTTCGCGGCGGCCGCGCGGCTGTTCCGCAAGCGGCTCGGCTGACCCTGCCGCCGGCGGGGATTGACCCGCCGCCCGCGAACCGCTACCGTGTGGCGCGCGCTTTCACTGTTTTACTGACTCCTTGTTGGACACCCCTGGAGGCTCCCCCGTGCCGGTCTCGCAGAGCCACTCTCAGCTCGTCTACGACGCCCTCAAGGGCTGCGACGTCGGTCTACTCTCCGCGCTGCCGGAAACCTGGCTGGTGCACCTGATCCGTCTGGCCGACGACGATCCGGAGATGATCCTGGTCCGTCTCGCCAAGGAGGAAGAAGGCGTCGGCATCTCCATGGGCGCCCACCTGGCGGGCGTGCGCTCCGCCATGCTGATGCAGAACCACGGCTTCCTCGCCTCCGTCAACGGCATCGTCTCCGGCGCCCAGCTCTATCGCATTCCGCTTCTGATGCTGATCAGCGCTCGCGGTGAGATGGGGGAGAAGGACCCCTGGCAGACCGAAGGCGGCGGCGTCACCCGCTCGGTCCTCGACGCCCTCCACATCCCCTACCTCGAGCTCGACCATCCGGACCACGTCGCGCGCCGTATCGACCAGGCGCAGACCCTCGCCGACGCCTCGCTCAAGCCCGTGGCCCTGTTGCTGATGCGCGACCTGATGTGGGAGGACGAGTGAGCCAATGCTGAGAATCGACGCCCTGCGCGCCATCTACCCGCAGCTCGAGGACACCGTGGTGGTCACCATCATGGGCGCGGTGGCGGCGGAGCTCCAGGCGGTGGGCCATCGCCCCAATTTCTTCTACCTCGAGCACGCCATGGGTCTGGCCTCGTCCATGGGCCTCGGTCTCGCCCTCGCGCGACCCGAGCTGCCGGTGACGGTGATCGACGGTGACGGCTCGGTGCTGATGAACCTGGGCACCTTCACCACGATGGCCCGCTACCGCCCCGGCAACCTCCTGCATCTGGTGTTCGACAACGAGAGCCTGCTGTCGGTCGGTGGCTTTCCCACCGCCACCTCGACGGGGAGCGACCTGGCGGCCATCGCCGCCGGGGCCGGGGTCCCCCGCGCGCTCACGGTCCACACCGAGGACGAGCTGAGAACGGCGGTCGAGGAGGCGCGGGAAGCCCGCCAGCTCACCACGATCGTCGCCAAGGTGGAGGAGCGGGGCCCCAAGGTCTTTCTCACCGATCTCCACATGCTGGAGAATCGCTTCGAATTCCAACGCTGGCTGCGCGCCGCAGAGACGAGGAGCTCCCCATGACCCACCTCCTGACCCAGCTCGCCGAAGCCCTGGCGGACGGCCGCGTCCGCGTTGTCGACCTCACCCAGCCCCTGGGACCGGAGACCCCGGTCATCGGTCTGCCGCCGCAATTCGCCTCCTCGCCGGGCGTGACGATGGAGGTGATCTCCCGCTACGACGACGCCGGCCCCGCCTGGTACTGGAATACCCTCCATCTGGGGGAGCACACGGGCACCCACTTCGATGCGCCGGTGCACTGGATCACCGGCAAGGACCTGCCCGACAACACCACCGAGACCCTGCCGCCGGAGCGCTTCATCGGCCCCGCCTGCGTGATCGACGTCACCGCGGAGGTGGCGAAGGACCCCGATTTCCTGCTCACCGTCGAACGCATCGAGAGCTGGGAGGCGGAGCACGGGAGGATTCCCGCCGGCTCCTGGGTGTTGCTGCGCACCGGCTGGAGCGCCCACACGGACCCCGAGGAGTTTCTCAATGTGGCGGAGGACGGCCCTCACAGCCCGGGCTTCCACGCCGACGCTTCGCGGTTTCTGGCGGAAGAGCGGGACGTGCTCGGGGTGGGCGTCGAGACCGTCGGCACCGACGCCGGACAGGCCGGAGGGTTCGATCCACCCTTCCCGAATCACACGATCATGCACGGGGCCGGCAAGCTGGGGCTCGCCAGCTTGACCCACCTGGACCGCCTGCCGGCCACCGGCGCCCTGGTCATCGCGGCCCCCCTCAAGATCGTCGACGGCAGCGGCAGCCCGCTGCGGGTGCTCGCTCTGGTGCCGGACGACTGAGACTGCTATGCGCTCGTTGCCCGTGGGACCCCGAGGCCGAACGGGAACTTCGCCGGAGCTTTCCGTGTCCAACGGAACAGAGAGGCGAGCCGTGCTCTCGTGAGGAAACCATCCAAGGGGGTGCCCGATGCTTCGATCGACGATTCCGTCCTACCCGTCTGCGTTTCCTTCCTTCCTCCTGGCTCCGGCCCTGGTCCTGGCTCTCTCGCTGGTCCCCGCGCCTGCGGCGGCCGATTGGACGGCCGGGGTCGAGGCATTCCGGGCTGGCGACCTGCAAAAGGCCCTGACCGAGCTGCAAGAGGTCACCGAGCAGCAGCCGGAGTTCGCCGGTGGTCACCTGATGGTGGGGCAGGTTCTCGTGCGTCTGGAGCGGTGGTCCGAGGCCTCGTCCAGCTTTGCCCGAGCCTATGAGATCGAGCCGGAGGCGAAGCCGGGCCTGATTCTCCCCTGGAGCCGCGCTCTCATCGAGTCCGACGAGCCGGGGAAGGCGGTGTCCTTGCTCGACAAGCTCGACCCGTCGGGGCTCGACGGCACCCAGAAGACCCACTACTACGCGCTCCTGTCCGGGGCCCTGATGGACATGAAGCCCCCGGCGCGCAGCCTCGAGCGTCTGTATCAGCTCGCCCGCAGCCAGCCGGACAACCCGGTGCTGTGGCAGGCGCTGGGCCACGCCCTGGCCCAGGCGGATCGTCCGGACGAGGCCGCGGACGCCTTCGAGAAGGCTCTGCAGCTCTCCTCCGGCAGCGTCGACGCCGCCCGCCGGTACGTCGATGCGGCGTTCACCGCGGCCCGGAAAGCGGACGACGTCGAGTCCCGCCGCGAGTGGTACGGCCGCGCGGTGGAGGCCGCGGAGCGCCTGGTGGCGGAGGAGCCCACGGCGGACCACTGGCTTCTGCTGGGTGAGGCGCGTCTGGGCGCCCGGCAATACCGGGAGGCGGTGGGAGCCTTCGAGAAGGCCGCGATCAAGGCGCCCAAGGACCCGCTACCGGACTATTACCTGGGCGAGGCGTTTCTGGGTCTCGAGGACGGGGACCGTGCCGAGCTGGTGTTGCGGGATGCGCTCCGCAAACGTCCCGGGCCGGACCTGACGCTTCGGATCCACACCGCGCTGGGCCGTTCCCACCACCTGGAGAAGGAGTACCTCCAGGCGGCCCGTGAGTACCGGGCGGCGGGTGACGAGGAGCGTGCGGCCTTGATGGAGGAGTATCAGAAGTTGGCGGATGAGAACGACCGCATCGAGCGCGACCGTCGTCTCTGTCAGGAGCGCTTGGCAAAGCTCGAAGAGCTCATGGCGGACACCCGCGATCTCAAGGGAACCCGCGAGTGGCGCGAGCTCGAGGACGACGTGGAGCGGCTGCGGGCGAGCTGCGGGTGAGCTCTCCCGTTGGAAGCCGGCCCAGACTGCGATAGAAGCCATAGGCACGAACAGCAGGGTCGGGGCTTTCGAGAAGCACCAGTCTTGAACAGAGCTCGACAAGTGTCGCCCGATCCCGCGACCCACGCTCGGCGAGCCCCTCCATAGTCAGGGCGCTCTCGCGCGTCAAAGTCCTCACATTACCCTTCAGGACCTCAGTCGTTCGCGGAGGCTGTCGAAAGATTGATAGCCAGCTTGTAATACATTTGCGACGATTCTACACCACCGTCATGTGACGAGACAGAGACCAGGGGAGAGCAGGGGAGAGCAGGGGAGAGCAGGGGAGAGCAGGGATGCGGTGGATGGCTGCGAAGGATAGAATCGGCAGGTCACCGCGTCACGCCACCGCGTCACGTCACCGCGTCACGTCACCGAGACACGTCACCGAGACACATGGAGAAAGGTCTGGGATGGGGATGAGCACCGCGAATCGACTCGCCGCTTTCTGTCGGATCTTTGCTCTCTTGGCGGTCGGAGGAGCACTGGCCGCCGCCGCAGGCGCCCAATCCTGGCGAGGACCCGTCTCGCTGGGGATCGAGGTTCAGGATGGGGACGAGAACCCGCTCTCCGGTGCCGAGGTGCGGCTGGAGTACGCGGAAGTGGAGCCCTACAGCGGGCCGCCGCCGCTCACCACCGACGCCGCTGGCCGGGCCGAGGTGTTCGGGCTCGCCGAGGGGCTGTGGCGGGTGCAGGTGGATCGCGAGGGCTTTTCCCGCTACCTGGTCGTGCTCCGTCTCGATCCCAGCAAGAAAAAAGTGCTGATCACCGCCGGCCCCCTGCGCGACGCCACCGCGCCACCGTTGGAGGTGTCCTTCGTCAAGTCCGAGAGCCGGGTCGCCCGCGGGGAGGTCCGCCGCGGGCGCGGCGGCGAGGAATCGCGGAAGGACCGCAAGAAGGACCGCAAGAAGGAAAGCAAGGAGGAACGGAAGAAGGACCGGGAGCGCAGCGGCCGGATTTCGGAGAGCGAGCCGGAGCCGGCCCCCGAGCCGGCCCCGCAGCCTCCGGTGCGGACGGTACCCGAGGAGGAGCGGCGCCCGGCGCCACCCCGGGCCCCTGAGCCGTCCCCGACGCCACCTCCCGAGCCGGAGACCAAAGCCGCGGAGGAGCCGGCCCACCGGGAGCCGACCCCCGAGCCCGAGTCTCGACCCGCGCCGGAGAGGCCCACGGAGCCCACGCCGTCCCCCGCCGAGCCGGCAGCTCCGGAGCCGACGACCCCCGAGATCCCTGAGCCGGTCGAGCCACCTGCCGCGCCGGAGCCCGCGCCGCGCCGCGATCGCGCGGCGGAGCGGCCGACCCGGCTGCCGGAGGACGCGGGTCCGCCGCCGGCCGTCAGCGACGTCCGCACCTACCAGACCGGGACCTGCTCGGACTGCAAGCCCGGCGAGGCGGCCACCTCGGTGCTCACCGCCGCCGGCAAGGGCACTGGAAGCGGATGTGCTGCCGGCTTCCTGGGAGTCGCCCAGGATGCGCTGGAAGAGCTCGGTGGAGCCCTGAGCGGTGACGGTTACACCGGTCCGCTGGTGATCGATGGTCGGATCGTGGCGGTGGCCCCGGAGCCGGCCCAGTCCGCCGCGCAGTCCGCCCTCGCGCCCTACATCCGGCCGGGCGCGCCCTGCCAGCTCCTGGCGGTGGTGCTGTCCCCCGCAGTGAAGTTCACCGGCTATCGGTACGAGGCACGTCAAGGCTCTCGGGGTGGCGACTGTCTGGCGGGGCAGGATTGCCCCATCGGCGGTGCCCTGTGGCCGGACCATCCCTCCATCGAGCGCACCGACCAGGCGACCTTCGTCTACGCGGTGTTCGAGAACCGGACCGATGCCGAGAGGGTGGCGGAGCTGACGGTGTACTTCGATCCGACGCCGTAGGCCCTGAGAGCCCGAGGGCGGTCAACGGCGCGGGTCAGCGGCGTTTCTTGTCCTTGCGCTGCTTGGCCAGGGTCTTGAGCGCGTCGATCGGACGCCGGTCAGGGGCCATGAGCTGGTTGGCCCGGCGCAGATACCGCTCCGACTGGTCCCAGTTGCCCTGGTGGCGATGGACCTCGCCGGCATACAAGGCGGCGATGCCGCATTGGGGATCGATCCGCAACGCCTCGGCGAGCTCCGCCAGCGACTCCTCGGCGTGGACCTCGGGAGCCAGCAGATATCGGGTGTGGGCGGCCTCGGCCCGATACGCACCGTTTTGCGGATCGCAATCGGCGGCAAACTCGAAGTGCTCCAGCGCTTCGCGGTGCCTGCCTTCCCCGAGCAGAGCCCGGCCCCGGGCGTACTGCTTTTCGGGATCCAGCAGATCGGTCTGGATCTTGAAGTCGGAGGGCGGCTGGGCCCTCCTCTGGCTCTCCTCGGTCAGGACCTTGCGCCGATAGAGCAGCGTGTTGCGCTGCTCGTGGTCCATCAGCTCGCCAAAAGCCCGGGCTCCGGCGACGAACAGGTCTTCCGCCTCCTCGGCGATGGCCGCCAGCTCGGGACGCCGAAAGCGCCATGGCGCATAGCGGTGGGCGAACAGCAGAAACCGTTGCCGGATGGTGACGACGCCGGCGTCCTCGGGCACCTCCAGCAGATCGAAGGGATCCTGCTTGCGATGGGCCAGGTAGGCCTCCATCACCCGGTTGCGCAGGTCGGTCACCTCGTCCGCGGACAAAGGCTCGAGATCTTCGGGGCCGTCTGCGGGCTCGGATCCTTCCGACGGCGTCTCCGGCTCCGGCTCCCAGATCCAGCTCGGAGGGCCCGGCTCGCCGACCAGGTCCCGCAAGTCCTCCGCCGGGGTCACCGCGCCCAGAAGCGCCAGGGCGTAGGTGAGACGGGTGACCTCCTCGAAAGGCACCGCGGAAGCTTTCGCTGCATCACGGATGGTCCGTGGGCCGTGGAACGCTTCCACGACCCGCCGCTGCGCATCGGTCATCTTGAGACGCCCGAGCGGGAACCAGGTGGGGTTGGGGTGGGCCTGGAGCTCCCGTCCCGCGAGCGGCCAGACCCCGGCGTTGACCTCCTCCTGGGAAGCGAAGCGGGTGATCCCGGTGACGATGAGCTGCGGGACCCGCACCTTGAGAGCCGACACCACCTCGGGTGTGTCGCGCCGGACCCGGTACTCGCCCTCACTCCAGGTGAAGCCGTCGAGCAGCTTCTTCGCCAGATTCTGCTGCAGGATGCGGAACAGCTCTGAGGAATCGACGACGCCTTTCTCCCGCAAGACCTCGCCGAACTGCATCCCACGGGTGACCGACTCGCGGAGATAGGTTGCGTTCTCCTCCTCGGTCAGCTTTCCCTGGGCGACCATGAAGCGGCCCAGGGTCTCGTGGATCAGGTTGGACCGGCAGTCCACCGGAACGCCGTACTCGAGCAGGATCTCCTTGGTGAGCTGGCCGCGACGGATTTCCAACGTCACGGTCTTCTCGTGCGCGGCGAGCGCTTTGAGAAGCGCCGCGAAGGGCACCTCCCGCAGATCGCCCTCGGGGCGCTGCGCGATGGCATCGAGCTGTTCGGGGGTCGGGATCACCGTGCCTGCCCTGGATGCCGGATCTCGGAATGTTCCACCACGTGAGGGCAGGGAGTATACCGCCGCCGTAGGCAGGAGGAAACAGTCCCGGGACCTTCGTACGGAGGTCCCGGGACGGGGAAGAGCCCGCTGCTACGGCACCGGCGTAAGCAGGAGCTGAAACACGAAGTCCTCGTCCTTCAGAGGGAAGAAGCGCTTGCCGTCGTCGGAGACGAAGGAGCGTCCGGAGGACTCGACGTCGAGACCGACGAAGGAGCGCCGCCCCGACCAGGCCTCCGGTCCCTCGAGCACGAGAAACAGGCTCTTCGGGAACGCCTTGTCGAGCTCGCGGCGGACGCTCTTGCCCAACTGCACCGGTTGGCTCGGATACAAAGGAGCCGCGTCCTCCTGCTGACCCAGGAAGGGCTTCACCTCCAGCAAGGGGTGCTTCAAGCTCAGCCGTGCGACGCCGAACGAGTCGACCCGTCCGGTGGTGAGCAGAGCCCGGCGAAAGCGCACCACCTCGGAGGCGAGGAACGGGGAGGTACGAAACAGCAACGCCGGGATGGCGAAGCTCTCGCCCCGGGTCGCCTCCTCGAGCTCCTCGGGAGGGATCTCGACCGCGACGAAGGTTCCGGGTGGCGCTTCCCGAACGTCCGCTTCGAGACCCGGACCGGGCGTGCCCAGCCGGGTCACGACGTTGGTGACGAAATCGAAATCACCCACGATCCGCCCGGGTCGCCTGACGGAGACCGGCACCGACTGTCCGGGACGCAGCTCCAAGGCGCCTTCGTCACCTCCGTTGTAGAGCTCCTCGGGGAAGATGTGCAGATTGAAGACCTGCCCCACGAGGGTGGTCTCGTTGACCTCACCGAAAGAAACGGGCAAACCGTCCGGCGCCTCGATGCCCAGCCGGTAGCTGGTCCCCGCCGGCACCGGCAGCTCGTAGCGGCTGTCGACCAGCGTGAAGCTCGAAGAGGGGATCACCCGCGGCTGACCGTCGGGCAGGATCACCTCTCGAACGTGGCCGGTGACGGCGCTGCTGACCACCTCACCGGATCGCGCGTCGATGGCGAAGACGCTGCCGCCGGCCAGTGGAAGCTGCCTTTCGCCGTGGAACGCCTCCCCGGTCAGGATCGAAAAGACGTCGTCGAAGGCCCGGTCTCCCAGTGCGAGAGCGGCGGGACCGCTCGACGCGGTGCCTTCCGGGTAGGCGAACGAGCTGGCCGCCACGTCCTCGACCGCGAGGATCCGCTGCGACAGCTCCGACGCCGGATCTCCGGTATCGAGGCGCGGGAACATCACGGACGCCGTGCCGTCGTCGTCGGCGATCTGGTTGATCGGGCTGTGGGCGAGGCCGTGGGCGTGGCCGAGCTCGTGGGTGGCCACGGCCTGGAGGTCGACGGAGCGCCGGTCGGCATCGACCTTCGCATCGTCGACGGTGAAGCGGACGCCGGTCCGGCGGTCGGTGTTGAACACGATGTCGACGTCCAGGATCGTTCCCGCCCGATACTCCCCCTCGGGAAGCTCGATATCGCCGTCGCCGTCGATGTCTCTGCACAGGGTGATGCCCGATGCGACATCGCTATCGCCGTCGAGATCGAGATCCGTTCCGTCTGCCAGGAAGAGATCCTCGATCAGGGTCGTGCAGGAAGTCAACGCGAACAGGCCCGTCAAGTCGAGCTGGGGCGGTGGACGGAAGGTGATCTCGTGCACCGTGTCGAAGCGAGTCGAACCCGAGCTCGCGTCCGTCCGGCCGATCAGATTCATCTCGACGAAGGAGGTCGGGATCTCGTTCCAGGTCTCGAAGCTGGCCTCGAGAGCGGGAATCGCTTCTTTGACCCTCAATCTTCGCGACCCGGGGGGGGCGGGAATCGGGTCCCGTGTGTCGTCGATCTGAAAGGGGGCCGGGATGCAGCGGGGGTCCCAACGGATCGGGACCAGCTCCGCCTGCAGGTTGCCACCAGGGACGATCACCCGGCCGGTGATGTCGAGTGATTCCAGCGAGCCGCCGCCGACGGCGGGAGAGGCTGCCGCGACGAGAAGGAGGGTTGCAAGACCGAAACGAGCCCGAGCTGCCCTCCTCATGGTGTCACCAGGGCGAGGATTTCGCGCTCGACCGATGCCAGAGACCTCGGGGCGTCGGACGACGACCCGGCTCCCGGCAAGAGCGCAGAACCGCCGGAGCTTTGGAGAATCGTCAGCTTCCCCTGCGAGAAACCGACGATGGAGTAGTAGCTCCAGGGCCCGGACTGGACCCGGCGCAGGAAGAGCAAAACGTCCTCTCCATAGGCGATGTCCGGCGCTCCCGGCCAGCGGATGGCGATGGGCACCGGGCGGTCGAGATCGATCCCTCCAGGGAGCAGGAGAAAGACCCTCTCGGAGGCACTTCCCTTGAGTGTGCGCTGGACGCCCAAGCTTACGCGGGTGAAGAGCGTGCCGTCGATCCACAGACTCTTCTTGTCCAAAGCCGTGGCCTCTACGATCAGATCCGAGCGCATCGTGAGCTCGGAAATTTCGATCCTGGTGAGTGTCATCGCTTCCGCTGCGCCGGGCCATCCTGCAAGACAGACCAGGACGATGGACAGACACAGCCCGAAAACCTTGTTCATCGAGAGCTCCTTTCTCCTCTCATTCCTCCGAAGATCAGGACACGGAAACACAACCAGCCGGATGAGCTTCACTCATCCGGCTGTATCAATACCGGTAGCCTCAGGAGTCGAATTCGTGACGGGAAGGGCCTAAGTCCTCAATCGGTGGGGGTGTCGTTGGTCTGAAGACAACAAAAGCTGAATCGATTCAGGGGGCTCGTCGCCGGGGAGCTTCCTGCCGAGTGGCTCGCGGCGAGCTCAAGAGGGGTTCTCGTACCGCAGGGCCGGGTTGACGCTCACGCTCTGGAGATACTGAACCAGATCGCGTGCCATCTGGGCGGTGGCTTCCTCTTGCAGGGCCGCCTTCTGGAACATGATCAGCGCGGCGAAGGCCTCGCGGCGGATGTCCAGGGACTCGAAGATACGGAGCATCTCGCCGGCCAGGTCGCGGGTCTCGGCGGTTCGGCCCTGCTCGAGCAGCAGGGTCGCCAGCTCGAGGGACGCCAGGGCCGCGTCGTAGCCCAGCCCTTCGTCGAGGAAGGACTCTCGCACCTCCCGGAAGAGCCGCTCGGCGGCATCGCGCTCGTCGAGACCCCAGGCGATGCGGGCTTCGAGCCATCGCAGGCGAAAGCGATCCAGGCGCTTGCCCGCTCGCGAGGCGATCTCGCGAGCCTCTGGCAGCAGCGCCCTGGCCTCCCCCGCTCTGCCGGCGAGGGCCAGATAGCTCACCATGCTCAGCCGGACGCACATGGTCAGGTAGGGATCGAAGGTCGGGTCGAGCAGGTCTTCGGCTTCCTTCAGAATCTCGATCGCTCTCTCCAGGTCGCCCTGGATCTCGTGCAGATTCGCCTTGGTGATGAGGATCTCGCACACGCCTTCCCGGTTTCTGGCCCAACGGTGGATGGCGATGGCCTGGTCGGAGAGGGTGCTGGCTTCCTCGAACCGATGCATCTCGCGCAAGAAAACGCTCTTCAGATAGAGCAGCTCGGCTCGTTTTCTCGGGTCCCGGGTCCCCTGGGCAAGAGAGCTCTCCGCTTTCTGGAAAGCTTCCGCGGCCGACGCGTTCTCGGTGCGGATCCGGCGCGCGTTGGCGATGCTCAGCCAGGCCTTGGCCTTGAGATCGTGCAACTTCGGGGGATCGGCGAAGTCGTCGTCGAGAGCCTCCAAAATGGCCAGAGCATCGAAGCCCACTTGCTCGGAGGTCCATGGATCTTCCGAACGGGCCTCCCAGGACCGCTTCAAGAGCTCCTCTGCGAGGTCCAGCCGCTGGTAGGTGGAGTCGTCTTGGATGGCGTTCCGGCGCTCGGTGGGCTCGAGCGCCAGAAGCTCGTCGGTGAGCGTTGCTGCGTCCTCGCGCACTTTCGTATCCGAGCTCATCTCCGTCTTCCGATCGCGCACATTCTCTCTCAAAACGCGCCGTGACCGAAATCCCTTGCAAATCTGCGCCTGCACTCGCTCCGGCAGGGGAGACGACGAGTCCGAGAGCACGCCCTCCCGGGCGAGGTCCTGCAGCAGATCCTTGAGCAGCGAGGCGGCTTCAGAGCTGACGCTCCCGAGCACCTGGCGGCAGCGGGCACAGTGGATCAGATGCCGACTGACCTCCGTGGTCTCCGCTTGGGACAGCTCCCCCGCCTCCAACCTTTCGAGCTCGCGGCGGTCCAGGTGGTGTTTCGCCATCGTCTCGTTCAACCCCTCACCATTGTACTGCGTATCTTAGCAAAAAAGTACCTCTAATCGTACTGGTGATGGAAGCTCGTCAAAGCGGGACAATGAGCGGGACAGACGGTCGTCCCAGAGCTGCTCGGAGTCCGTCTGTCCCGTGGAAGTCTAGCCGCCCGGCTCGAAGCGGCCACCCTGGCCGCCGCCGTCGCCACCTTCGGTGCAGGCCTCCGGATTGCACGCATTCTGGGCGCATGGATCCGGATCGCAAGCGCAGAACTCGGGTTGGCAGGCGTTCGGTGCACACGGGTCTTCCGCGTTGCACGTAGCGCCGGGCATGGCTCCGAGCGCCTCCCCTCCGAACAGGCCGTGGCAGAGAGCCCAGAGCGGACCCAGCCAGCCGATGTCGTGCGGCGACCCTTCCTCGAAGCTCGCCAGGGGAGTGTCGGCGATGGCGGGTGCGGCTGGGGCGATCGACGCCACGAGGGCCAGCAGCACCGCCAGCGCCAGAATCGACGCGAGACTTGTCTTCAACATGATCCAGCTCCTTTCCTGAGAAGCCACGGGCTCACCGGTCCGCGGAACGGCACCGGACCTCTCCACCTCGACAGGCGATGAGAACGTCCATCCACAGAAACCTCGGAGACCGTGCGCTTCCACACAACGACCCGTCTTGAACGGGTTCCGAACACTACCTAAATCGATTACCTTTAGTATGACGGGTTTCTCGCCATTTCGCGAGGCCGGTGTCGTAATGATTCGCCAAGGCACGGGCGGCGGCGGCCGCGGGGACTCGGGATTGGTCTCATCTGCCCACCTCGGGTATCATCTAGGGCCGTGTTTTCATGACTTTGCAGGCTGGAGGCTCGATATGTTGCGGAAGCACACAAGGAGGGATGGCGGTCATGACCGTCGATGAACGGAGGGAGTGGCCGCGCCATCCGCGGCGGGTCCAGGTGCGCTTCGCGGCCGAAGGCGAGAAGCGCTTCACCTCTGGGCTGACCAACAATCTCTCACTCCGCGGAGTCTTCATCACGGCCCCCAAGGTGTTTTCCAGAGGTACCCGTCTACGTCTCGAGCTCGATCCGGGAGCGAGGGCGGTGGTGATCGAGGGCGTCGTCGCGCACGCTCACCGGGTGCCCACCGAGCTCCGCGCGCTCGGGACCTCGGGCATGGGGATTCGCTTCCTGCCGCCGGAGGAGATCGTCAAGCCGCTGCTACCGGCGGAGATGGTCACCGGGACGGAGGCCGGAGAGGAAGAAGACGACGCGGCGGCGCCCGGGGCTTCCGCCGTTTTCGCCGTCAGCTTCCGCGGCGCTTCCGACTTCCTGCGCTGCTTCCACCGGGATCTGGTCAACGGCGGAATCTTCGTCCGTACCGAGCGGCCGCGCCCAATGCAGAGCCTGATCGAGCTCGAGTTCCAGGTGCCCGGCCGGGACGAGTCGATCGGTGTCCGCGGCCGCGTGGTGCAAGTGATCGAGCCCCGTAGCGGAGAGAGCCCACCCCGGGGCGGCATGGGCGTCGAGCTGCTCCAGTTGGACGACCTCCTGGACGACCTCCGGCCGCTGGTCGAGCGATTGGGGGGCTGAGGGGAGCGGCCGGGCCGCGCGCTCCCCCGCGAAGGATTTTCCTCCCTCGCCGCACCTACCGGGTGAGATGCGGGGAATCATGGGCTGGACACGGGGAGCATCACGGAAGGCCGGCCGGGCCGATCTCGCCCGGGTACGCCGGGCGCTCGCCGGCGACGAGGTGGCCTTCGAGGAGCTCTACCGCAGCCATTTTCACCGGCTCTATCGCTTCGCGCTGGCGCGTCTGGCCGGCGACCAGGAGCTGGCCGAGGAAGTGGTCCAGGCATCCCTGTGCAAGGCCATGGAGCGCCTGCCCCGATTCCACGGCGAGGCTCCCCTGTTCAGTTGGCTGTGCACCTTCTGCCGCCGGGAGATCGCCGGCCGGCGGCAGGCCCGCCTCCGCACCGTCGCCTTGCCCGAGGACCGGGAGCGGATCCGGACGGTGCTCGAACGGGTAGCCTGGGACGCCGGCCGGGACGCCGCCCGGGACCGGATGCCGGATCGCACCGCCGAGCGGCGGGAGGTGGCCCGGCTGGTCCACGTCGCCCTCGACCATCTGCCCTCACACTACAGCCGCGCCCTGGAAGGCAAGTATCTGGAGGGGCTGTCGGTACGCGAGATCGCGCAGCGAGAAGGTTTGGGGGTCAAAGCGACGGAATCGGTCCTGACCCGCGCCCGGCGGGCTTTCCGGGACGCCTTCGAGGCTCTCGCTTCCGGGCTCGACTCCCGGGCCACCGCCACCCCGGCCCCCATTACCCCACGGAAGGAGACCCCATGAGCCGGGAGCCCGAGAGCCGGGGACCCACAAGCCGGGAGCCTCGCGACCGCCTCTCCGAGTCCCTCCTCGACGACCGACCTGGTGAGTCCCTCGGTGAGCTGCTGCGCCTGGCCGGTCGCCGGCCGGACGCACCGGAAGCACGGTTCCGGCACGTCTACCGGCCGGTCCATGCCGCCTGGTGCGAGGCGGTGGTCGAGGAGCGGGCCCATCGTCGTCATCGGCGCCGGCGCCGCACCGCCGGTGCCGTCCTGGCTGCGGCGGTAGGGGTGCTCCTCGCCGTCGGGCTCTGGCGCTCGCTGCCCGAGCGGTTGCCGTCCGTGACCACGGTCTCCCCCGTCGCCCGGGTCGAGGCGGTGCAGACCGAGCCCGGGCAGCCCTCGATATCCGGGGACCTCCCGTTGTCTGTCGGCTCGATACTTTTGGCCGACTCCTACCTGGAGGTGCCCTCGGGTGCCCTGGTCACCCTCCGTCTCACCGGCGGGACGTCGCTGCGTCTCGCCGGTGAGGCGCTCGGCACCCGGCTCCGGCTGGTGACGTCGGGGAGGCTCGACCTCGAGCGGGGTCTGCTCTATCTGGACCGCCCTCCCGGCACCTCGGGTCCACCTCTCGCGGTTCACACCGACCTGGGCATCGTGCGCGAGCTCGGTACCCAGCTCGAGGTGCGGCGGGACGCCGCCGGTCTGGGCGTGTCGGTGCGCGAGGGCGCCGCCGAGCTGGCGCCGGCCCGCGCCGAGTCGGCGGGCGCGACGGTCCAGGAGCGCCCGTGGATCGTTGCCGCCGGGCAGGAGCTGCGACTCGACCCCGGCGGCACCGTCCACCGGAGCCGGCGACCGGCCTGGGACGCCTCCTGGGCCTGGGTGCAGGCGGCGGCGCCGCCGTTCGACCCGGAGGACCGCACTCTGGGCGAGCTGCTGGCCTGGGTGGAGCGTGAGACCGGCCGCCGGGCGGTGCTGGCCTCGACCCTGTCTCCGGACGTTCTGCGCCATCGCTTCCACGGCAGCCTCGACGAGCGTACCTGGCGCTCGCCGGAGCGAGCCTCGGCGATCTTCCTGCCCGCCTTCGGGCTCCGCGCCCGGGTGATGGGGGAGGGAGAGTGGCTGGAGATCCACCCCGAGGGCTCGCGGGAAGACTCGCCATGAATCGTCGCTTCACCGCCCGTCTCGGTCTCTGTCTCGCCTCGACCCTGTGCCTCGTGGGCGCGCTTTCGACCCCCTGCCTGCAGGCCGAGGCGGCGACCCGCTACGTGGGCCGGCCCTTGGCGGAGGCTCTCGACGAGCTACGGAACGGCGGTCTCGACATCGCTTACAGCGACCGTTTGGTGACCCCGGAAATGCGGGTGGAGGAGGAGCCCCGGGCTCGCGAGCCCCGACAGATCCTCGACCAGGTGCTGCGGCCCCACGGTCTCGCCGTTCGCGAAACCGAGGACGGGACGCTGGTGGTGGTGCGGGTGGCGGTGCGCGCCGAGGCCGGCCCTCGGGACCCCGACCGCCTGATCGAGGACCGCATCGAGGTCACCGCCAAGATGTCGTTGCTGCGGCGGGAGGCCGGTGCCGGTCTCACCCTCGAAGGCTCGGAGATTCGCCACCTGCCGCACTTCGGCGACGACCTCTATCGGGTGCTGGCGGTGCTCCCCGGCGTCGCCTCGAACGACGCCACCGCGCCCTTCTCGGTGCGCGGCGGGCCGCACCGGGAGGTACGGGTCGAGCTGGACGGCTTCGAGCTGTTCGAGCCCTTCCATCTCAAGGACCTCCAGGGGGTGTTCAGCATCCTGGATCCCCGCGTCATCGGCGGTGCCGATCTCTTCGCCGGAGCGTTTCCGGCGCGCTTCGGCGATCGCCTGAGCGGTGTCCTGGATCTCACCAGCCGGCGGCCGGAAGCACGGCTGCGGAGCCTGGGGATCAGCTTTAGCAACGCCTGGATCCAGGGCGCCGGCACGCTCCGCGAAGGACGGGGCGGCTGGCTGGCCTCCGCCCGCCGCGGGTACCTGGACCTGGTGCTGGAATTCGTCGACGAAGCCGGCGACGACCGCGAGCCCCGGCCCCGCTATTGGGACGCCTTCGGCAAGGTGGAGTGGAACCTGGGAGCCCGGCCGGAAGCCTCGGCTCAAACCCTGGCGCTGCATCTGGTGGCCGCCGCCGACACCCTGGTGTTTCGCGAGCGCAAGCTCCGCGAGCGCACCGATGTAGACACCTCTTACGGCAACGCAAACCTCTGGCTGCGGCACCAGGCGCTGGTGGGCGGCGAGGCGACGGTGGGCACCCTGCTGTCGGCGGCGCGCATCGACCGGGATCGCTTCGGCGCCCACTTCGAGGTGGACGACGAGGCCTTCGACGCCTTCGACGACCGGGAGCTGGAGATCGCCGGGCTGAAACAGGAATGGTCCTGGCAGCCCGCCGTCCGCCAACTGCTCGAAGGGGGCTTCGAAGCGCGCCGCTACCGCGCGACCTACGACTACGCGAACCAGGTGGAGATCGAGTCCCCCTTCGCCGACCTGCGCTTTCTGCCGCCGGTGGGGAGGACCGCGTTGGATCAGGTCGTCCAGGGGAATTCCTATGGCGCGTTCGTCTCGGATCGGCTGCGTGCCGGCCGGCGATGGACACTGGAAGCGGGTGCCCGCTGGGACCGCCAGACCTGGCCGGGGTCGAGCGGCGGGGGGCAGCCCGGAGACGGGGACCAGATCAGCCCGCGGTTGCACCTGGCGGGGGAGGTGGCCCCGGGCACCGTGCTACGACTGGGCTGGGGGCTCCACTACCAGTCTCAGCGCCCGCACGAGCTGGACGTCCAGGACGGCCAGACCTCCTTCTTCGAGGCCGAGCGGGCGGAGCTGGCCACCGCCGGCCTGGAGAGAGTAGGCCGCCGCGGCACGGTGTTGCGCCTCGACCTCTACCATCGCTCGGTGGACGATCCCCGCCCGCGCTTCGAAAACCTCTTTCAGCCACTGCGGCCGTTTCCCGAGACCGCCGCCGACCGCATCGTGGTCGCGGCGGAGCGCTCCCGGGCCCGCGGTCTCGAGATCTTTCTGCGCTCCCGTCCGGGCCGCCGCTTCGCCGGCTGGCTCTCCTACGCCCTCTCCGAGGTCGAGGACCGGGTGCCGGAGGTCCCCGGGGCGCCGGCCACCGGTGACCCGGACAGCTTCAGGTGGCAGCCGCGGTTCAACGACCAGACCCACGCCTTGACCGTCAACGGATCGTACCGGCCGGGTCCGCTGTGGGCTTTCGACGCCCTGTGGACCTGGCGCACCGGCTGGCCCACCACCGACATCCGCGGCGAGCTGGTCCTCGGTCCCGACGGGACGTCTCGGGTGGTGGCCGTCGCCGGCCCCTTCTATGCTGAGCGCTTCACCGCCTACCACCGTCTCGACGTGCGGGTCAGCCGTCGCATCGATCTTGCGCGCCGCGGAGCTCTCACGTGGTTCCTCGACGTCCAGAATCTCTACGACCGCGAGAATCCGCGGGGCTTCGACGTCGACGACAACAGCTTCCTGGTGAGGGACGGCGAGGTCGTCTTCGATCCCGACCGCGAGCACTGGCTCGGTGTGGTGCCCTCGTTCGGCGTGACCTGGGAGCTGCCCTGAGCCTCTCGGCGCCCTGAGCCCGGCAGCCGCCAGCGCCTCCCTCTTGCCCCCGAGGTCCCGCAACCGCTACCCTTCCGGGTGCTTCTATCGCCACCGATTGAATGTCCGGCGGCTTCCGGTAGCCCGGGAGCTCGCCACTTCGAGGGGGTACTCGCCATGGCGCGCCGCTCTGGGTCTCGTTCCGGTCTCGCACAACGCTGTTCCGTCTGGCTCGTCGCCGCTCTCCTGGTCGCGGTCCTTCCCGCCACCGTGGCCGCACCGCTCACCGACTCACGGGCTCTTGCCCAGAGGGGCGAGAAGGCAGACAAGAAAGGAGACAAGAAAGGAGACAAGAAAGGGAAGGTTGGGGAGGAGGCGGAGACAAAAGACGAAGGCCCGCTCTCCGCCGGCACCTTCGGCGGCCTGGCCTTCCGCGAGATCGGTCCCGCCATCGCTTCCGGGCGCATCAGCGACATTGCCGTCGATCCGTCGCAGCCGGCGGTCTGGTATGTATCCGCCGCCTCCGGCGGTGTCTGGAAGACCCCCAACGCCGGGACCACCTGGATCCCCCTCTTCGACCAGCAGGGCTCGTACTCCATCGGCGACGTCACCCTCGACCCCAACAACCCGCTGACCGTGTGGGTGGGCACCGGCGAGAACAACTCCCAGCGCTCGGTGGGCTATGGCGATGGCGTCTACAAGTCCATCGACGGCGGCAAGAGCTGGCAGCAGGTGGGGCTGAAGGACTCCGAGCACATCGGCAAGATCGTGGTCGATCCGCGGGATTCCGCGACGGTCTGGGTGGCCGCCCAGGGACCGCTGTGGAGCGCCGGCGGCGACCGCGGTCTGTACAAGACCACCGACGGTGGCGCCACCTGGAAGAGGGTGCTGGAGATCGACGAGGACACCGGCGTCTCCGAGGTCGTGCTCGACCCGCGGGACCCGGACGTGGTCTACGCCACCTCCTACCAGCGGCGCCGGCGGGTGTGGACCCTGATCAACGGCGGCCCCGGCTCCGGCATCCACAAGTCCACCGACGGTGGGGCGACCTGGACCGAGCTGACCAACGGGCTGCCAAAGGTCGACATGGGGCGTATCGGCCTGGCGATCTCACCGGTGAATCCGGACGTCGTCTACGCCATCGTCGAGGCGGCGGGGGAGGAAGGCGGCTTCTTCCGCTCCACCGACGCCGGGGCCAATTGGGAAAAGCGCAGCGACTACGTCTCCGGCAGCCCCCAGTACTACCAGGAGATCTTCGCCGATCCGCAGGACGTCGACCGCGTCTACTCGATGGACACCTGGCTCAACGTCACCGTCGACGGTGGAAAGAGCTTCCAGCGGGTTGCCAACAACGCCCGCCACGTCGACGACCATGCGCTGTGGATCGATCCCGCGGACACCGCCCACCTGCTGGTCGGCTGCGACGGTGGCCTCTATGAGAGCTGGGACCGCGGTGACACCTGGCGCTTCCTCGCCAACCTGCCGGTGACCCAGTTCTACAAGCTGGCGCTGGACGACGACGAGCCCTTCTACAACGTCTACGGCGGCACCCAGGACAACTTCACCCTCGGTGGGCCGTCGCGCACCCGCACCGCCCACGGCATCACCAACCGGGACTGGTACATCGTCCTCGGTGGCGACGGCTTCCAGCCGCGGGTCGAGCCGGGCAACCCGGACATCGTGTACGCCCAGTGGCAGTACGGCAACCTGGCCCGTTACGACCGCCGCACCGGCGAGACCATCGACATCCAGCCCCAGCCCCCGGCGGGCGAGAGCTACAAATTCAACTGGGACTCGCCGCTGATCGTCAGCCCGCACTCGCCGACCCGGCTCTACTACGCCGCCCAGCGGGTCTTCCGCAGTGACGACCGGGGCGACACCTGGCGGGTGGTCTCGCCGGACCTCACCCGCCAGATCGACCGCAACGAGCTGGAGGTCATGGGCCGGGTGTGGAGCGTCGACGCCGTGGCCAAGAACCGATCCACATCGTTCTACGGCAATCTCGTGGCGCTGGCCGAGTCGCCCCTGGTCGAGGGCCTGCTCTACGCCGGCACCGACGACGGGCTGATCCAGGTGTCGGAGGACAGCGGGGAGACGTGGCGAAGGATCGAGGCGTTCCCCGGTGTCCCGGACCGCACCTACGTCAACGACCTGATCGCCTCGCAGCACGATCCGGACACCGTCTTCGCCGTCTTCAACAACCACAAGAGCGGCGACTTCAAGCCCTACCTGCTCGAGAGCACCGACCGCGGACGGACCTGGGTCTCGATCACAGGCGATCTGCCCGAGCGGGGCTCGACCTACACCGTGGCGGAAGACCCGGTGGAGCCGAATCTGCTCTTCGCCGGCACCGAGCTCGGTGCCTTCTTCTCGCTCGACGGCGGGGGAAAATGGATCGGGCTGTCGGGGCTGCCCACGGTCGCCGTACGCGATCTGGAGATCCAGCGCCGCGAGAACGACCTGGTGGCCGCCACCTTTGGCCGTGGCTTTTACGTCCTCGACGACTACACGCCGCTGCGCGGGCTCACCGAAGCACGCCTCGACGAAGAGGCGCTGCTGTTCCCGGTCAAGGACGCCTGGATGTACATCGAGTCGACGCCGCTCGGGCTGCGCGGCAAGGCGTTCCAGGGCGATGGGTACTACACGGCGCCCAATCCGCCGTTCGGTGCCGTTGTCACCTACTACCTCAAGGAGGAGCTCCAGTCGCTCGAAAAGGCCCGCCAGGAGATGGAGATGGAGCTGCGGGACAAGGGCGAGGCATTCGGCTACCCGAGTTGGGACGACCTGCGGGCGGAGGACCGGGAGGAGGACCCGAGAGTCCTGCTCACGGTGCGCGACGCCGAGGGCGACGTCGTCCGCCGCCTCACCGGACCGGTCCAGAAGGGGATACAGCGGGTGGCCTGGGACCTGCGCTGGCCGGCGTCCAACCCCACCTCGCTGGAGCCGCCGCAGGAGAGCTTCTTCAGCGAACCGCCCCAAGGACCGATGGCGGTGCCGGGGACCTACACCGTCGAGCTGGCGAAGCAGGTAGACAGCGAGATCACCGAGCTGGCGGGGCCGGTGACCTTCGAGGCCAAGCCGCTGGGGCAGGGGGTGCTGCCCCCGGCGGACCGCGAGGCACAGCTTGCCTTCCAGAAGAAGGTGGCACGGCTCCAGCGCGCGGTACTGGGCGCCGGGCAGGCGGTGGGGGAGGCCCACGATCGCATGAACCACCTGGAGAAGGCGTTGCTCGACACCCCGGAGGCGTCCCGCGAGATGCTGGAGCGGCTCCGCGCGCTCGACCTGCGGCTGATGGATCTCGAGATCGAGCTCACCGGCGACCGGACCGTCGCCTCGCGCAGCGAGCCGGTGCCGCCGTCGATCACCGGCCGCGTCCAGCGGGTGGTGGGAGGCACCTGGACCTCGACGTCGGCGCCGACCACCACCCAGCAGGCGAGCTACCAGGCCGCGGCCGACGCCTTCGCGGAGGTGCTGCCGCAGCTCCAAGCCGCGATCGACGAGGATCTCGCCGGTCTGGAGCGCGAGGCCGAGGCGCTCGGAGCCCCGTGGACCCCGGGTCGGGTGCCTACGTGGACGCCGGAGTGAGCCCCCCTCGGCGATCATGGTCTCGAGCTCCTTCTCGTCGGGTTCTTCCAAATCTATGTAGGTCTCGACGCAATTCACCAGCAGGAAGCGTCGGGCCTCGCCCGTTGATACTCTTTAGGGCACCATGACCCGCCCCAAGTCCAAGCGTCCCTGGTCCGAGGTGCTGGAGGTCGCCCCCGGTCCGCTGGCGCTGGTGCAGGCGTTTCTCAACACCGACGACGGGCTGCGACGGCTCGACGAGCTGGCTACCGGTGACGCACTGACCGGCTGGCTGCGCCATCGCCAATTGGTAGACGACGGATACATCGCCGACGCTGCGGCCGCTCAGCGGGCGCGCGAGGTGCGCGAGGCTCTGCGCACCGTCCTCCGCGCTCGCCGGGCGGGACGACTGGCCGAGGAGGCGACTCTGCGGCTCGACCGGGAAGCGCAGCAGACCGAGGTCCGAGTCCGGTTCGCTCCCGATGGCGACACCCGCTTCGAGGCGGTCTCCGACGATCTCACCGGCGTCTTTGGCCAGATCTTCGCGGCCTACTCCCGGGGCCCCGACGCCGGGACCCTCGACCGCCTCAAGATCTGCGACAATCCCCGCTGCCGTCGCGCCTATTACGACCGGTCGCCGGGCGGCTCCAGTCGCTGGTGCTCGATGGCGATCTGCGGCAATCGGGCGAAAGCCAGGACCCGCCGACAACGACGCGGCCCTTCACCCCGCTGATTCGCTTCCGAATGAGGTAACCATCTGAAGGCCATCTTGTGGGTACTTCGGGATGGACATCACCACTATAGAAGCTATGGTAGTTATTTTTATTTGGACACTCCAGATCCAATCCACTCCAGGAGCACTTTTCGACGACTCGTGCTCCCAATCAGCAATCAGAAACTCTGGTCGCTCTTAATAGTAACTGACAGATCCATTCGGCTGGCTACTTTTTGTGAGAAGTAACCGCCGGATTGCGTCAGATGGTTATTTCCAGATTGAAACAGCAATTCCGAGCCGTTCGAAAAAGCTGTCGCTGAGCTGAAGAAAGAGGCGGGACCCGGAGCCTCTGAGGATGTGGGACCGGACTTCTCGCTCGGGCCTCGCCTGGAACGCCAGCTCGAGGCTCATCGAGCGTCGAGTGACGCGATCACGGTCCGATCACGGACGAGGGAAACAAGCCGCGGAGCAATCGTCCAGACTGGGCAGACACATGTTGGTGTCGCCACATTCGCAGACGGATTCCGCAAACGTGAGGTCGGTACAGGTGGTGTCGGTCTGCATCGAGAACAGCGCTCCCGGAACCAGACGCATGTCGCTCGCGGTCAAGGTCCTCAGGGTCTCGCGGTGAAGGGCCAGTCTTCCTCTCTTCTTCGCCTTTCTCATGGGGTACCTCTCCTTCCTGTCGTGAGCGGTGAAAGTGAAGCTGGGGCCGTCATGGACACCCAGGGCCGCCTACAGGCAGCCCGACGTACAGTCGTCGAAGCTGAGGGAGCCACCCCCACCTCCGCCACCGCAGTGCGGGGCGATCGAGAGGTCCGTGCAGGTGGTATCGGTCTGCATCGAGAACAGCCCGCCCGGCACGCGTCGCATGTCGCTCGTGGTCAAGGTCCTCAAAGTCTCGCGGTGGAGGGTCAGGGCTCTCGTCTTTTTCGTCTTCTTCATCGCTACATCTCCTCAAGGTAATGAACGGTGAGGCTCGTACACTCTCGGCAGCCTATGGGGCGATGGGCCGATGCGCTTGAACGTTTCTGCACGAAAGCGCTCCAGCGCTCCTTTTCTCACCTCCACAAGGAGAGCAGCGTCGTGCCCGGTCCGTGCCTGGCTCGATGGATTGCCCGGGATCGATCGAATCGCGGGATCCGTTCGCGATAGGTGCGGGCGGTGAGGTCAGTCGGGGGCCTCGGTGTAGCGCTCGACGGGGATCCGCTCAATCTGCTTCGTGCCGTCGTCGTCTTCGACTTCCAGCACCCAGAACCACTTGTCGTGCCGCTTCTCGAGGTGACGGGCGCGGTGCGCCTCGAAGCACGAGATGTACTGAGCGAGCACCCACGAGGCGTCGCTCAGGGTCGCGCTCTCCTCGTCGCCGGCGGCGAAGCCCGGGAAGGTGAAAGGGCGGTCATTGCCGAGAAAGGTGTCCGCTGCCGCCAGGAGCTGGTCGAGCAACGGGAGCTTGACCGCGCCGAGCTTCCAGTTGCGCGCTTCGGCGCTGGTCGACGCGAGGCCGTCGATCGTCTTCCGGGCGGCCCGGAGCTGGCCGAGCAGACGTTGGAGCTCGTGGAGCATCGTTCGGTTCATGCTCACTCCTTGGGAACGATCGGCCGATCGGGATCGATGTCCCCGTCGCCGGAGTAGAACGCGGCCAACTCGAGCCACAGCTCACGCTCCTCTCGAGCGTCCCGCGGCCGGGCGAAGCCGAGCTTTTCGATCAGCTCCAGACGGTGGAGGTCGACGGTGCGTACCAGCTTCTCCGACAGCTCGCCGTAGGCGAGCACCGCAGCGCGGTAGAACAGCCAGCCGAGGAAAGCCGGGACGAGGATGAAGGCGGCGGTGCGCAGGTCGTGCACGAGCAAGCCACCTTGGAGCACGTAGCGGAGGCTGCCGACCGCCGAGCCGACGGTGACCGCGACTCCCAGGAGTGCAGCCGCAGCGGCCAGGTTGGCGAGGGTCTCGACCTGCAACCGGGCGTCGGCGATCCCTTTGCGGCCCTCGTCGGGTAGAGCGCCGAGCAGGCGAAGGATCAGGGTGGACGTGGGGATGCCGTAGCGGTCCTCGGCGTAATCGTCGAGGGCGGCGGCGCGGGTCCCGAGGGCGGTGGGCCGCAGCCACCTGGGCTCCGGATAGCCGTCCAGCTCCGTCCGCGCTTCGGCCCACTCACGGTGCACGCCGTCGTGGACGATGAGCAGCAGCCGGCGCACGGCGGGGGAGCCCACGAGCTCTTTCCAGGCGTTGATCTCCTTGGTCGTCGCGGGGTGGTTGAAGTCCTGATGGGCGAAGGCGTAGAGCGCCCGCAGGCCGTCGCAGAGGATCTCGGTCTGCTTTTGAGTGGGCGGCGTCGTAGGCGGCACGCCGCCGGGCAGCAGACTTTGGACGGTGCGCCGGGCTTTCTGTGAGAGGGCGAGTGTCTCCTGTGCTTCGGGAGCCCTCTCGGTCGGGGGCAGAAAGCCCGGTTGCCCGAAGCCCTGCGGATCGACCCACGTGTCCAGGAGCGTCAGCAGATGGCTGCCGATCTCCGCCTCGCGCTCGATCCTCAGCCAGCGGGCGTGCTGACGATCGGTGAGCTCGCGGCGGAGCCGAGTGAGAGCCCGGCCCGAGAGCCCCTGCAGCAGATCGAGCAGCGGACCGCGGCCGGCGAAGAAGGCGAGACCCAGCGCGAGAGCGAAGAGCAGGGTGGCGACCACCTTGTTCGCCGGGCTCTCGGTCGACAGGGCGTCGATCGTCTCACCGACCAGCCACGGGAGATCCTTACGGCTCTCGTACCAGATCCAGCCGAGGACGAGCAGGCCGGCGGGCAGCGCTCCGGCCAGCAGGTAGCTCTTGCCGAAGACGCCTTTGAGCTCCCCCCACAGCGTCTTGAGAATCTTCATCGGTCGCTTGTCTAGATCTCGTGATCCCGGCAGGGCCGGCGGCTGACGTAGTGCTCGCCGATGGCGCACCAGTGGAGGTGCGGTCGCGCCGAGCGCATCGAATGGTGCAGCGTACCGCCGCCCACCTTCTCTGCGGTGAGCTCCTCGAGGCTCTCGCGCAGGCCCTTGGGTGTCCTCCGGCGCCGCTTCCCGAGCGCCGACCGGATGCGCTCCGGATCGACCACCCCCTGGGCCCGACCCGCGTCATCGACCACCACCACCAGCTCACCGTCGGCCTCGTCGAAGCGCGCTGCGACCTCCTCGGCCGACTCGTCCTCATGGGCCACCACCGTACGCTCCGACTCGAGCGAGCGCTCGAGCCGGTCCCGGTCGAGCCGGTCCAGCCGGGTGCTCGCCACGTCGCGTATCTTGAGATCCGACATCCGCTCACCTCCGCCCTGCATCGATCCATCTCGTCTCTGGGCACAGCCCTCCGGGCACAGCTCTTCGCTCGGTTACTTTGGTGCTCGCGAGGCAGCCAAGTCAAATGTGCATACTTGTACCCGGGCCCATCCTCCTCGAGACCCCCCGCCTCCCCGACTTGACGCCCCGAGCATAGTCTCTTACAGTCAAGCAACAGCGAAAGGTTGGCTGGCTAGTATTGTCGGCAGCGACCAAGGGCTCCAACAACTCTCTTGGGAGGAGGCCATGGCGCTCATCATTTCCGGCCGAGTGGCTCCGCTCGATCCGCAAGATCCCGACGCGGCATTCCCGGGCAAGGTGTACCTGGCGGACGACGGCCGGGTCGACTCGGTGAGAGCGCAGGGCGAGGCGGCTCCGAGCGGCTTCGCCAACGCTCCCGAGGTCGACGTCGGCTCGGCGTTCGTCTACCCGGGGCTGATCGACCTCCACTCCCACATCGGCTACAACACCCTGCCGCTGTGGATCGAGGAGACCCAGGAGACTCCCTATCTGCACCACGATCGCTGGCCGAACGAGCCTTCCTACCGGCCCCGCGTGTCGTGGCCGGCGTTTCTGATCGCCGCCGGTGCCCCGGAGGCGCTCCTGGTCTATGTCCAGACCCGGGCGCTGGCCGGGGGCAGCACGGCCATCCAGGGCTGGCCCAGCGCCAATCGCAACCCGGTCAATCGCTTGCTGCGGTCGGTCGACGACGAAGACCTCGGGACCGGCGATCGCAACCTCATCCGCACCTCCGCGCTGACCCTCGACGAGGACGAGCTGCGGGAACGGGCGGAAGTCCTCGAGAGCGGCGAGAGCGGCTTTCTCTACCACTGTGGGGAGGGCCAGCTCGGCAGTCTCGTGGCGCGGGAGCTCGAGCACGTCGCCGACACCAACTGCCTGCGGCAGAAGCTGATCGCGATCCACCTCAACGCGGTGGACGGCGAGGCCTTTCACCGCTGGGACCAGCGGGCACGTCTGGCCGGAGACCCGGGGCCGGGCAGCCTGGTCTGGTCGCCCTTCTCCAACCTCTGGCTCTACGGGCAGCACACCGCGGACGTCACCGCGGCCCGGCAGCACGGGGTCACCGTGTGTCTGGGCAGCGACTGGGGACCCTCCGGCACCAAGAACCTCCTCGGTGAGATCAAGGTGGCCCGTCTGTGGTCCGAGCACGCCGGGCTCGGGCTGACCGCTTTCGATCTGGCGGAGATGGTCACCGCCAACCCCGGCGACACGCTCGCGCGTTGTTGGCCCGCTCAGGCGGGTCGTCTGGTGCCGGGTGCCCTGGGTGACATCGCCGTGATCGCCGACACGCGGAACGCCGATCCGTGGGAAAACCTTGTGCTCGCCTTGGAGGAGGACGTGCTGCTGGTAGTGGTCGACGGGCAGGCCCGCTACGGCACCAAGAGCCTGATGGACGCGGCCGGGGTGACCGGCACCACCTCCGTCTACGTCGGGGGTGGGCACCGACGGCGGATCTCGCTGGTGGATCCGGAGGATCCCACGCGCCAATGGTTCTGGTCGCGGGCGCTCGACCGGATCGAAGAGGTGCGGACCGACCCGGCCGGGGCCATGAACGACGGCTTGCGGGCGCTGAGCGCGGTCGCCGGCATCGATCCGGAAGACATCACCGACCGCGATCCGCTGATCCTGGAGCTCGACATGCCCGGTCCCGGTGGGCTGCGGGCCGGACCACCGCCCGATCCGTCCTCCGTCGTGGTTCCCAAGCCGCCGTCGCTCCGCCATGACCTGCCGTGGCGGGCGGAGGTCAAGAAGAATCCCTTCCACGGCGGGCTGCTGGACGAGCTCGACCGCTTCTACACCTGAACGCTGCACCGAGCTGCGGCCCGAGCCAACCGAGGAGGCCCCAGTGCCCCAACCTTCATCCAGGGACGAGGTCGTTCGAAACGCCCAGCGGGGCAACTCGCTCACGGACTTCTTCCTGCGCGAGCGGCGACCCCTCGGGGCCGAGCTGCTCACCGACGAGGGCCGGGAGCAACAGGCGCGGGAGCAGGCCGAGCGCGAGGGCATCGTGGAGACCCTTCTCGAGCTGATCGAAGGGCTCTACGTCCACCTGCCTCAGAAGCGCGCCACGTATGGCAAGGATCCGGTCCAGCGGCTGCGGTTGCTGCAGCAGCGGGTGCGGCAGCGCTCCGCCAGCCTGACACGGTGGGCTTTCGACGCCGAGCTTGCGACCATCTTCACCGAGCTGCGCGATGCCCACACCCGGTACGTGGGGCCCGCTCGCTGGCGTGGAAAGGTGGCCGTGCTGCCGTTCATGTTGGAGATCTTCGGCTCGGAGGAGGAGCCCCGGTTTCTGGTCTCCAACGTCGTCGAGGACGATCCGGTGTTCGAGGGCACCCGTTTTGGCAAAGGGGTGGAGGTGCTCTGGTGGAACGGCGCCCCCATCGCTCGCGCCGTCGAGCGGTACGCCGACCGGGAGACCGGCGGCCGGCCCGACGCCCGTCTCGCCCGCGCCCGCGACTCGCTCACCTTCCGGCCCCTCGGCTACGGGCTGCCGCCGGACGAGCACTGGGTCTACATCCGCTACAAGACGTCCGATGGCGAGGAGCTCGAGGTCCGGGTGGATTGGCGGGTGGTGGACACCTCCCGCAAGGACGAGGAGGAAACGGCACCGGTCCTCGACGCCCACCGCGCTTTCGCCGTCGATCCGGTCTCGGAGTCGGTGCGGCGGGCCAAGCTGGTGCTGTTCGCGCCGGAGATCTGGTACCGGCGGGAGCAGGGGCTCGCCACCGCCGTCTCCGCGGCGAAGCCCCCCGAGGCCGGAGAGTGGGTCACCGGCCGGTTCCAGCAAAACGTGGCCGCAAAACGGGTCGAGACCTCCTCCGGGGAGGTCGGGTACCTGCGTCTGTGGAGCTTCGATCTGATCGACGACGACGGTTTTCTGGAGGAAGTCCAGGAGCTGCTGAAGCTGCTTCCCTCCCGCGGCCTGATCGTCGACCTGCGGGCCAATCCCGGGGGCTACATCCTGGCCGCCGAGCGTCTGCTCCAGCTCTTTACTCCCCACGAGATCGTCCCCACCCGTTTCGAGCTGTTGGCCACCGATCTCACCCGCGAGATGGCCGAGGCCCGGCAGAACTCCGTTCTCCTCGAGCCGTGGCGGCGGAGCCTCAAGGAGGCGGTGGAAAACGGCGAGCCGTACTCCCGTGCGGCGCCCCTCACCCCGCCGCCCCTGTGCAACAACGTGGGGCAGCGCTACGGCGGTCCGGTGGTGTGCGTGGTGGATGCCAACACCTACTCCGCCGGGGATCTCTTCGCCGCCGGCTTCGTCGACAACCGCGTCGGGCCCCTGATCTCCATCGGCAAGGCGACCGGGGCGGGAGGCGCCAACGTGTGGATGCCCTCCCACGTCCGGCGCGCCCTGGCCGGCACCCGGTACCGGATCGACGCGTTCCCCGAGGGGGTCGGATTCACCCTGGCGGTGCGGCGGGCGGTGCGCAGTGGGGCCTCGGCGGGGACCTTGATCGAGGACGTGGGCGTGCCGGGCCAGATCCGGTACGAGCTGACCCGCAGGGATCTCACCGAGGGCAACGTCGACCTGCTGGAGCTGTGCGGGAAGCTGCTCGCCTCCGAGCCCTCCACCGATCTCTCGGTCGAGCGGGTGGGGACGGCGCAGCTCGAAGTGGTGTCCTCCGGGCTCGATCGGGTGGATGTCTACGTGGACGGGCATCCCGCCGGTCCCTCCCTCCGAGCGGGCTCGGATCCGCTGCAGGTGACCCTGCCGAGCCCCTGGGCCGAGGCGGCCGTTCTCGGCTTCCAGGGGCAGATCCTCCGCCAACGCCGTCTCATCCACCGATGACTTCCAAAGACGACCTCTCAAGGAGACCCCGATGAGCAAGTCCTACGACGACATGGTCGACGCAGCGTTTCGAGCCAAGACGGCCGAGGAGCTCCTCCAGGCACCGCCGGACGCGCTCAAGGGTGTGTCCGCCGGCGACGCCCAGCATCTGAAGGACGCCTTCGGAATCGACACCGTCGGCGATCTGGCCGGCGATCGGTTCTACGAGCGCGCGCGGGCGATCCGCGCCGGGACCAGCGTGCCCGCCTTCGATCCCGGCCCTCCCGCGGACTGGGAGGCGTTCTTCGCCCAGGCTCCGGTCGACCACTACCGCAACCACCCCTCGGGTCGCTTCCGTCTCGAGTTCGGCCCGGTCTACTACCGTGGGCGTCTCGACGGCACCGCCCGGGTGATCGTCGTCGGTCAGGACCCGGCGACCAACGAGATCCTCGGTCAGCGGATCTTCGTCGGCCGTTCGGGGCAGCGGGTCCAGCGGGTGCTCGCCAAGCTCGGCGTCACCCGCTCGTACTCGATGCTCAACACCTTCCTGTTCAGCGTCTTCGGCCAGGTCGACGCGGAGCTGCGGGCGATCTCGCTGGAAGCACAGGTGCTCGCCTATCGCAACGCCTCCCTCGACCGGCTGAAGGCGGCCAACCCCATCGAGGCGGTGATCACCTTCGGGGCGGGCGCCCGGCACGCGGTGGAGCACTGGCCCGGGCGCGGGGACCTCCCGGTGTTCAACCTCACCCATCCGGCGGCGGACGACCCGTTCGTCATCGATTCCTGGAACGGAGCCCTGCCCGGGATGTTGGCGGCGGTGCAGCCGGACGACGGTGGCCAGCCGGACCCGACGCCGTACGCCGACCCGCTCGGCGACGCGGTCATGGTGCCGATCCCGCGTTTCGATCTGCCTTTCGGCATTCCGGGCTTCCACGGCGTCGACGGCGGCCACAGCACCCGCGACGGCAACGACAAGATCATCTGGAACGCCCCCTGAGGCCAGCCGCGCCTCCCACCCGACCGCGGTGCTCGGCCCGAGCCAGCGGCGTGATCGGCGTGATCGCGCCTGCCCGGAACTCTCCCGTGGGTGAGCTCGTAAAAGAGGATGAGCTCGGAGGAAAGGCTCGGAAATCCGCGGAGTGATTCGCGGGATGCTCCGTGTGGAGAACGCTTTCGCGGGGGAGGGAGATCGCGATGGGGCTCGGCGGCTCGACCGCTGACAGCTCTTGTTACCTGTGGGGGGAGAAATGTCTCTTCGTGGGCTGCCCGCCGGAGGCGGAGGCGCACTCCCACTACGTCCTCGAAGTGTGCCTGCCCCTGGACGGTTGGATCGACGCCTGGACCGGCGACGGTCTCGAGGTCCGCCGGGCGGCGGGCGTCGTCCTGGCGTCCCATGCCTTCCACCAGGTCCGGTTCGACACCCGCCGGGTCGCGCTGGTCTTTGTCGGCCCCCTCACCGACTGGGGAGGGCGTCTGCAGAGGTTCCTGGGACCGCGCAACGTCCGGGAGCTCCCCCGCACGCTGGCGCGGCGCACCATCCCCGGGTTCCTGGGCCTCCTCCCCGGGCGTCGAGAGCTGGGCGTGGCGGAGCGAGCCTGCGTCGCCTTGTTGTCCGGGATCGGAGGCTCGGCTCCTCCGCCGGCCCCGGATCCCCGGGTGTTGCAGGCGATGAGCCTGGTCTACCGCTCGTTGGACGAGGAAGTACCGGTACGGCGTTTCGCCCGCGAGGTGGGGCTCCACGAGCGCCGCTTCGGGAGTCTGTTCCGGCACCACGTCGGGATGGCCTTCCGCCAGTACCGCCGTTGGATCCGATTGCGGGCCGGGCTGGCGTATGCCTTTGCCGGGGAGTCGCTGACCACCGCCGCGCACGAGGCGGGCTTCGCCGACTCGGCCCACTTCAGCCGCACTTGCCGGCGGACCTTCGGCCTGCCGCCCTCCGCGATTCCCACCGTCGGTGCCTTCACCGAAGATCCGGCCTCACGGCTCGAGATCCTCTATCCGGTGGAGCCGGAGTAACCCCTGCTTCCTTGACGCCTGAAATCGGAATCTCTATAGTGTCGGAGATTCGTTCGCCGTAAAAAGCTCTGTAGTCTCTCTTCGGGATCTCTTCGAGACCCGTGCCGCGAGGTGTGTCCATGGCCGCAGGTCTGAGCGCGAAGCTCAACATCCTCCAGCAATCCCCGCTCGACGGCGTCCCCCCTCCCGCCGCCGGCGAGCCGGACACCTCGGCCCGGCACTGGGTGCCGTCCCGCTACAACGTTCGCGCGCGCACCGAGGACGGAGGTCTGGTGGTGTGGAACAGCCTGACCGGGACCATGAGCGCCTTTCCGGAGTCGCAACGGGAGGCCCTCGAGGGCTACCTCCGACGGCCGGGCTTCGTCGCTCCCCGCGAGGGCATGGTGGAGTACCTCTGCGAGCGGGGCTTTCTGGTCGAGAAGGGCACCGACGAGTACCGGCGGCTGCGCATGGCCTTCGGCCAGCAGCACTACCGGACGGACGTCCTCGAGCTGATCCTGCTCGCCTCCGAGGACTGCAACTTCCGGTGCACCTACTGCTACGAGGACTTCAACCGGGGCACCATGGAGCCCTGGGTGCGGCAGGCGGTCAAAAAGCTGGTCGCGCAGCGCGCGCCGACGCTGCGCCGGTTGCAGGTGCGCTGGTTCGGCGGTGAGCCTCTGTACGGCTTCCCGGCCATCGAAGAGCTGGCGCCGTACTTCGCCGACCTCGCCGAGCGTCACCCTCTGCGCTACGGCGCCTCGATGACCACCAACGGCTATCTGCTGACCCCCGAGGTCGCGGGCAAGCTTCTCCGCTGGGGCGTCAAGGCCTACCAGATCACCCTCGACGGACCGGCGGAGACCCACGACCGCAGCCGCCCGCGCCGCGACGGCGGCGGCTCCTTCGACGTCATCCTCGACAACCTCCGCGCTCTGCGCCGGAGGGACGAGCCGTTCCTGGTGGATCTCCGGCTCAACTTCGACCGGAGCAATCACACCCGGATGCCGGAGCTCCTGCGCCGGATCGAGGAGGACTTCGGGAGCGACCCCCGCTTCCGGCTGCGCTTCTCCCCGGTCGGGCGCTGGGGTGGGAGCAACGACGACCAGCTCGACGTGTGCGGGACCGAGGAGGGCGCGCACATCGCCCAGGACCTCAAGGACGAGGCCGAGCGGCGGGGTCTCAAGCTGGCGGACGATCCTCGCGTGGTTCCGACCCTCGGCGGCAAGGTCTGCTACGCGGCCCGTCCCTACAACTTTATCGTCGGTGCCGGCGGCGACCTGATGAAATGCACGGTCGATCTCGACAAGAAGGACCGCAACATCGTGGGCCGGCTGACTCCGGAAGGGGGGATGCGCCTCGACCCCGACCGCTTCGGCCTGTGGACCGAGCCGGTGTTCGAGAACGACCGCAAGTGCCAGAAGTGCGTGGTGCTCCCCGTGTGCCAGGGCATGCACTGCCCGCAGATCCGGTTCGACGAGGACCGGTCGCCCTGCACTGCGCTTCGGCACGGGGCGAAACAACGCTTGCGGACCGTCTACGCCGCGGGCAAGGAGACCAGCCACAAGGCGACGGTGGAAACCCGACCCTCCGGCGCGGCGTCCGAGTCGGCGTCTGCCGAGCCGACCGCTCGAGTGTGACCGGGACGGCTTCCCCCGCGGAGGCCATCTCTCGTGAAGGTGGGCATGAGCCCGAATCGAAGGAGGAAACATGAACAAAAAGAACCGCGACACGATCGAGGTGGTGGAGCTCGATCTCCAACCCATCTCGGACGAGGAGCTCATGGGAGTCCTCGGAATGCAGGAGACCACCAACACCGGATGCGAGCCCGTTGACGATGGTGGTGGTGGCGGCGGCGGCGGTGGTGGCTGGTGTACCTGGTACTGCCCGTGGTATCCGCCGGAGAATTGAACCGGGTTGGAGTCGGCCCACGGTGGTCCTCCACCGTGGCCCGGCTCGTTCCCGAGAAAGGACGAAGGACGTCGTGAACAAGACCCAGAAAGAGCGGCAGACGGTCGAGGTCTCGGAGCTGGAGATCCGACCCATCGCGGACGAGGAGCTCCGGGAGGTCCTGGGGATGCAGGAAGTGACCAACACGGTGGCGGGCTGCGGTGGGGAAGGGGAGCCCGCGCCCGAAGAGCCCGGTGGCTGGTGCACCTGGTATTGCCCGTGGTACCCGCCGGAGGAGTGAGCTCCTGCTGAGCCGATGGAGCGAGCCCGGATGAGCGAGCCCGGATGAGTGAGCCCGGATGAGTGAGCCCGGATGAGTGAGCCCGGATGAGCGAGCCCGGATGAGTGAGCCCGGATGACAAGGATCTCCCGTGAGCCGGGCCGTCCCCGGGGTCCGGTCTTCCATCTCGACCGGGATCCCGGCCCCGACCGGGGCTGGAACGGCGTGCGCCATCTGCTGACCGACGTCGCCGGGAGCCTCGGGAGGGATCGCGTCGAGCGGGTGCTGCGCGAGCATCGGGCCGCCGCATCGCTGGTGGTCGAGGATCTGGCGCCGGCGATGACCCCGGGGGAGCGGCGGGCCGCCGATGGTCTCGCCGCTCGTCTCACCTCGCACCTGAGTCACAACTGGGCCGTCCAACGGCCGCTGTTCGACGCCTGGGCGGGGATCCTCCACGACCTTCTCCACGGCCTGGACGCGGTGCTCTTGGTCTCCGACCTCGCGTGTCTCGACTGGGAGACCCTGGCCGCCTGCAAGGCCCTTTACCGGCGGTTCCCCGACTCCGCGCCCGGCTTCCGGTTCCACCACGATCCCCACCGGCCGCCGCCCGAGCCCGACCCCGACGGCCTGCTGTGGCAGACCCGACCGGGCTATGTCGCGGAGGCGGCGTTGGGCTTCCAGATCCTCCCGGGTGCGGTGACCGTGGCGGACGCCGCGCCGGAGCCGGTGGCGCCGGAGGGGCCGCCGAGCGACCGGAAGGGAGCCGTCGAGCCAGCGGATCCCGATCTCGACGCCGTCGTGCGGAGATTTCGGAGCTGCGCCTTCACGGCGGCGTTGCGGCGCGGTCTCGAGCTGCTGGAACACCGTCCCGATCTCGAGCCCCGGCAAGCGGCGACCGCCCACGCGCTGGTCGCCCTGTGTGCCCACAACCGGCAGTTCCGCACCGCCGGCAACCAGGCGCTGGCGGACTTCCTGGAACGCCATCTGGTTGCGGCTCTGGAGACCGAGGATCGGCCGGAGCTGCGCTGTGCGTTGCTCTACCGCCTGGGAGTCACCGTCGGCCGCCGCCGGGGGGACCTGGAGGCGGCCCGGATCTGGTGCGATCGGGGAGCCGACGAGGCACGCGAGCTCCGGCGGGCCTGCGAGCGGGGCGAGATCGGGCTCTCGCCGCTCCGGGTGGCCTACCAGGAAGGCTGGCTGCGCAACATCCGGGCGTACGTCCGGATGCGGCTCGGCGACCTCGACGGCGGTGCTCGGGACCTGCGGACCGCCTTCGAGCGTCTGGCCGCCGCGCGGCGGGAGGCACCCCCGGCGTCCGGGCCCGAGGCGCGGTCCTGGTCGCGGGACGTCGAGCTCTCCCACAGCTTGCTGGCGGGCAACCTGGCCGCCCTCTCTCATCTGTCCGGCGACCGCGATGGGACGCATCGCTGGCGGGCGGTCGGCCACGAGCTGTCGAGAGACGCTCCGGGGATCGAGCGTTACGAGGCGAGCCAGTGGATCGTGCTGTGCCGGGATTTCCATCTGCCCCGGATGGCGCTGCCGCAAGCTCTCGAAGGGCTGCGGGGGGCGCGGCGGGAGAACGACGCGTTGTGGCTGCACCGTCTGCTCACCGTGACCGCCGATCTCAGCGATCGCCTCGGCCGGGCCCATACCACCGCGCGCCTGTACCGCCACGCCCATCGCCTGCGCCGGGAGCTCGACGACTCGCCGCTGCTGGACCGGGTCGAGCTGCGCGCCGCCGCAGCCTGCGCCCGCACCGGGCGGTTTGCGGAAGCCCGGAGCCTGCTGGTGGAAGCCGCCACCGGCCGCCACGGCGCGCGGACCCGGAGCCGGCTGCAAGTGGAGATTCACACCGGCATGGCGCTCCTCGCCGCACGGGCGGACAACGAGGCCACCGCGGAGGTCTCGATGGAGAAGGCGCTGGAGCACGCTCGAACGGTGGGGGACATACCGTTGCGCCTCCGAGCCCTGACGGCCGCCGGTCTCGCCCGGCAGCTTCTCGGCCACGTGGACGCCGCAGCGGACCTGTACCGGGAGGCCCTTGCGGTCCTGGGCTCGGACCCTGGCTCTGCCGCCCTGGCGGCCGAGGAGCTCCGGGCTCTGGTGGGTCTGGAGGAGATCGCGGGGCCGGATCGGGAGCGGATGCTGCGCGCGCTCGAACGGCTTCCCGAGGCCCTGAAGGACGCCGAAGCCTGGTGGGACCTGCCCCGGCTGCTGACGGCTCTCGCCCGCGCGCTCGCAACGCACGAGCTGCCCGCGCCGGAGCCCGCAGGACGAATCTCGGACGTCCTGGACCAGCCGCTGGACCTGCTGGCGCAAACGGGCTCGCAGCGACGGGATTGTGTCCGACCCCTGGCAGCGGTCGAAGGCGTCCTGCCGGGGTTTGCGGAGCGGATCGTCCAAAGCCGGAGCCGGCTGGGCAGGTCGATCCTCGAAAGCCGCCCGGTGGGGACGTAAGGATCGACCGCCGGAGGGGTGGGCTCCGGCTACGCGAACCTCGAGCTCACCAGCCCGGTCAACCGCACCTGGACGCCTCCCATGCCTTCCTGTCGAAGTCCGTCCGCAGCCTCTCCAACACGCTCGGCGTGTCTCCCTCGCCGATCGCCGCGCAGGGAGCGAGGAGCACGATCTCGGGCGGCACCTTGGCCGCGAACAGCTCCGCGAGCGTCTCGAAGGACGGACGCTCCAGCCCCTCGGGGAGCGGCTGTGAGGCATTGAGCTTTTCATCGAGCTCTTTGTCGAGCGCGTCACAGGTCTGCTGATCCATGCCCGTGACCACGAGGAGGTTGAAATCATTCCCGATGCAGAGCACGTTGCGGTTGGCGTGTTGCAGCGTCGCCTCGCCCTGGATCACGAAATCCCGACAGCCTTCGAGCGCCGTCTCGACGTCCGGGAGGAGAAGGAGGCTCCGACGCGGCTTTGGTGACGTCGAGTCGTTGGGGTGCCAGGCGAGCTCGAGCATGCCGAAGCGGGGCGGGCCGCCGCCACCGTGAGCGTAGAGGATCACGTCGGGTCTCGTGTCGTTCGTGGGCTCGACCGATGCACCGCTCGCCGAGAGCGACAACGAGGACGAGAAGGCGAACGGACGGTCCTCGAAAAACGTCTGCCATCGCCCGGGCTTCGTTCGCTCCCCAGACAGCTCGACGAGCTCCCGTCGCATCAGATCGAGCTCCTTCTGGGTCGGCGGCCTGGTCATCGGGCTCTCCTCACTCGCTGGACGGGGACTCGTGGGACCAGCGGGGGTCCACCAGAGGCTCACCGAACGTTCGCTCGTACAGTCGGCACGAGAGCTCGAAGGCCTCCAGCTTGAGACGGCGGCTCTCCTCGGTCCGAAGCCCGAGGTACGGAAAGTGATGCAGATAGTCTCCAAACAGTGCCTGCATGTCGGCGTGGTACGCACGTGAATCCAGCAGGTGGTGATGCCAGATCTCGTCGACGAGACGCGCGGGGACGATCGGATGCGGCAGACCGGGGTTCCAGAGCAAAAGCGTGAGCATCCGCTTGTACTCCAGCTCCGCGAGCTCGGCCTGGGCCTGGGACCATTGCGTGTCCTCGCGGGTCACCTCCTTGACCAGCTCGAGATCGATGCGCGCCACACGAGGATCGACCCCGGCACGAAGCAGTCTCTCCACCGTCTCGGCGGAGATCCCGGCGGGCGGGCGCTGAAAGTATCGTTCTTCGCGCCTGCGCCGCGCCTCGTCCAGTCGATCCGATTCCGGTTTCAGAGTGCTGGCCATCGGGATCCGGGCTCCGTCAACCCGTGGTTTCTCGTTCCGAGGTGCTGTCTCGTTCAGAGAATGTGACGAAGGCCCGTGCCTCTTCCACGTCCACACCCATGGCGGCGACCACCTCCAACGCCTCGGCGTATTCCGAGACGGGAACCTGTCGGCGGGTCGCAATCATAGCGATTTCCCAAGGGAGGATGGCCGACTGATAGGGCCGGAGGGAGTCCAGAAGCTCGTAGGTCCGATCGCGATGGCCCTGCAACCGGTCCGGTACGGTCGGGAGCTCGATTCCGAGATCGTTGAGTGGGAGAGCCGTTTCAAGCACCCTCGAGAGCGGCCAGGTGAGCCATTTGGCCGCGACCTGCATCTGCCGAAGCGTCAGCTCCTCCGTCCACTCCGGAAGACCGTCCAGGTCCTGTGACAACAGGATGAGGTGTCTCTCGCTCACCGGGAAGTCCAGGTGCTCGTCGTCGAGCTCGGGCATGCTCACAATCCCGACGAGCTCCAACGGACGCAGCAACTGGACGATTTCCGCGAGCTTCAGGTTCCAGCGCGTGGCTGCGAGGAAGAGGTGGCCCAACTTGGGCTCGAGCTGGCTGACGCTCCCCCTGGAGAGGTCCTGGAAGAGGATCTGCAGGTGCCGCTGGACGGGCCTGAAGGTCTGGGCTTCCGGGACGAGAGCCGGGGAGCCCGCAGGCAGAATGCCGAGCTCCTCCGCGAACGCAACCACTTCACCCCACGGCTTCGACCACTGGATACACGCCCTGAGGATGTGTAAGGGCGTGGCCTCATCGATCCAGGGGTCTCGGCGATCCAGATCCGCGGACAGAAACGCCAGGACCTCGTCGCGCGAGACGAGATCCGGGCTCACCGGCGGCAGCGGAGCCGTGACTCCGATCTCGACGAGGGGCCGACTGACCTCGGCCAGCTCGTCCAGGGTGAGCCTCGCCGTGCTTGCCGCCGCGAGCAGTTGACCTCGTGGTACGGAATCGAGCCAAGGCGCCTTGCCGTTCATCTCCCTCGACAGCACAAGCGCATGCTGCTCAGTGGGGCGGAAGCCCATCGGGAAGCCCTCCGTATCGGGCACGGGCACACCGACGGCAGCCAGCTGACGCGTCAGCTCCACCACCTCGCCGAGCGGTACGGACCACTCGATCGCCGCGGCGACCAGACGTCCCGCGGTGATCCCTTCGGCCCGGAGGTATTTGCCGTCGAGGTTCTGGCTGAGCAACAGAAGGTGTCGCTCTTCGGGCACGAAGTCGGGGGCGACATGCGCCGCCTCCGGGATGGGGACATCGAGGTCTTTCAACGGTTCCGCGAGCTCCATCACGTCGGCCCATTTCATGCCCCTTTCGGCAGCGAGCTCGAGCATGGGCTCGACGAAGGTCTCGCGTTTCGGCCACTTGCCGATCAAGTGCATGTGCTGTTCCGTCGGCCGGAAGTCGAGCGACGGGAAGGCCTCGCCATGAAAGGGGATCCCGACCGTACCGAGCTCGCTCACCAGGTCCTGGACCTCCCCGAGTGACATGGAGAGTCTGGCCGCCCTTTCGAGCACATCCCACTTGGACAGCGAGTACACCCAAGGTGCCCGACCGTCGAGCTCTTGCGATGCGAGGATGCGAAGAGGCTCACTCTGCAGGAAAGGCAGGATCTGAGCCACTGGCGCGCCCAGCTCCGCCAGCCATCGCGCGAGATCGACGACGTCGGTCTCTCCGAGCTCCCCGATGGCGTCGAGCAGGGCCCTTGGAAGCCCATCGTCGCCCCTTGCCCTCAGCAGCACGAAATCGAGAACCCTCATCTGCGCCACGGTGGGATCAGGTAGCGCGGTCAACGACTCGAGGCTTGGAACGGCGATCCCCAGATCGACGAGCGGTGCCAGCAGCTCGGGTAGCTGGCTGAGCGGTATCGACAGCTCGAACGCGGCGCTGAGAATTCCACAGATCGAGATGCCCTCCACGTCGCTTTGGCTGGCCCGGCTCAGGAGGCGCTGGATCGGTCCGCGCAGATCGATGACTGCCGGCAGTGCGTCCAGGTCCGGAAGAGAGACACCCAGCTCAGCAAACGGGCGGATCAAGTACTTCACTTCGTCGAGGGTCAAGGACCACTCTTCGCTGATTTGCAGCATTCGCACGACGGAGATCGACTTGGTCGAGAGAACGGGGGAACGGTCTCGGCTCACCAGCAACAGCCCGATCGAGGGCCGATCCTGAAGGTCGTGTGCGGCGGCATAGCGCCCCAACATCCTGAGCGGTTGCGAAGCGTCCCAGCCGCTCTTGCACAGAGCGTGCGCCCTTGCAGCGATCCACTGGCCGATCGCCGCCGCGTGGGCGCCGTCGAACAAAGGATTCGGCTCCTCCTCGTTGGAGCGTCTGTCGTCGGCCGGGGCCGGCCTCCACGACACGTCGTTGTTCAGCAGGATCTGATCGAGCACCGGCGCCAGGCCGACCCGGGTCGTCAATAGACGCCGGAAGACCTCGTCGTCCTGGGTCCTCTGCGAGAACGTCGCAGGTCTTCGCACGGAAGTCGAGGATTCGGGAGCCGAGCCGGTAGCGTCTCCCGCATCGTCTCCGAGCGCCCCGGCGCGCCAGGCTCTATCGATCAGAACGAGGGGCAGCGGCCATCTCGAAAAGGCGTTTGCCAGGGTGCCCAGCCCGATCCCCGGCATGCCGAGAAGCTCTCGGCAGCCGCTGGATCGCAGACTCTGGACGACATACTCGTGTCCCTTGGCCCAGGACGTGATGTGCGAGCGGTCCACCGACAGCTCGGGTTGCAGCTCGCCGTTGAGATTGACGATCAAGCCGTCGGCGGACGAGCCGCTCCTGTCCTCGGTGAGGATGCCGTCCGCCAGCAGGATGGCCTTTGGATTGGTCCACCCGAGGCGGGGATTCCAGAAGAGTCGCGGCTGGCCGTGGTGATCGCGACTCGCGGCGATGGGAATCGGGTCGACTTTGGTTTGTGAGAGATCTGCCGTGAGCTGCCCCGCCTCGAGCCGGAGGGTGTCTCCCGAATAGTCTACGAGGGTCGTATCGAGCTCGGGAAGCCACAGCCACTCGAGCATGCTTCCGAGCAGCTCATCGAGTCCCCCGGCTCGATGGAGATAGAGCCGGATCGTGGTGCCCACGTCCAGGTCGTCGTTGGGCTGGATCCGAAAGAGCGAGCTCCCTCCCACGATCCTCGCCGTCAGACCGGGCTCCGCGTCCACGGCATCGGGCGCGAGCCGCCGAGTCTCGACCACCATCTCGTCGGCGAGCATGAAGTAGCTGAACACGCCGATTCCGAATCGGCTGTTCTGGAAGAACTGGACGTCCTTCGCCGCCCACGCGGCCTTCTCGACGTGGAACTCGTGACTGTCCGTGAACCGCCGCCCCGCCCGCGCGAAGAAGGAATGCAGGTGACGCTCCCCCATACCGATCCCGTTGTCCCGGCACTCGATAAAGGGCCTGCTGTCGGCATCGGCGCCGACACGGAACGCGATCTCTCCGTCGTAAGACAGGCTACGGCGGTCCGTGGTCTTCTGAGCGTACCGGACCCGTGCTCGGCGCAGGCGGCAAGCGTCCATCGCGTTCTGATACAGCTCCCGGAGCGCCACTTCGTGCTCGCTGTAGAGTGACTTGCCCATCAGGAGCTGGAACACGCGGCGCTGATCCAGCGTGAGCTGGAGGTGGGGGAGTGTGTAGCTGGGCTCGCCGTCGTTGCGCGGCGAGGCGGTCAGCCAGGAGTCACTGAAGCTCCGCGGAAGGCTCTCCCGGATACGTGCCGCCGTCTCGATCGTCGTGTCGAGACGCCGACGGTGCTCGTCGACGCTCTCGACCATGTTGCGCAGGGCGAGGTCGAGCGCCTCGTGAGGACACTCCAGCTTGAGCATGAGCCGATCCCCGTCGGCGTACCAGGCGCTCTCTCGGAACCTGGCGACGAGGGCTTCGGCATCGAATCCCGGCGACATCCCGAGGTGCTCCGCGATCACCGAGTCGAGTCGGCGCGGATCCGCTGACATGGCTGCCGCGATGGACAGAACGTGCGCCAGGGAGGCTTCGTCCAGGATCCACTCGTCCGGAGGCGCACCGAATCGTTCATCGCTGAGGAGCCTGTGCTTCGGATCGTTCTTGCGCACATGCTCGATCTCATGCCAATCGCCGAACATGAGCCTCGCGTGGCGGACGAGCCTGCGGCCTTGCAGTAGCGGGTCGACCCTCGGATCGACCCGCTCCGGCAGCGGTGCTTCGCTGAAGATCCGCTGCAGCGCCCCGTCGACCCAGCCGGTCGCTCCCGCGTGCGCCTGAGGGAGGTGCTCCCACATCTCGCCGCTGGAGTGCAGGAACCGATTCAGGTGCCAGCTCACGAGATCCTGCGCTTCCGCCGTCCTGCCACGTCGCACGAGGAGCGCGTGACGGCGGAGGCGGTGCTCGTCCGAGAGCCAGGTGCTGCGCCAGGCGAACCAGGAGCGACTCGCGCTCGCCTCCTCTTCGTTGGCGAGTGGGCTCAGAGGATCTCCGTCCTCGGCGAGCAGGAGAATCCCCGCTGCCAGGACCGCCTCGTAGACGTAGGGCACGGCGATCGCGAGCGCCATTTCGGCGACCGACAAGCCGGTGTGCGTGTCGCGGATCAGCCGCTCGACGTGCCGGACGATCCTCGCAGGTGCATCCCGCGCCCGCCAACGGTCTTCCGGAACCCGGTGGAGGGCCTCTTCGACCTCCGACTCGCAGCGAGCCACGATCACGCAAAGCCGGTCCGCGAGCTCGGGGGACGCCTCGGTGACCGAGGGCCAGAAGCTGCTGCTCCGGATCTCCTCGCACCAGGGCGAATCGTCGAGCTCCTGCCGCAGTTGCGCGGCCGGGCTCTCCCGCAGGATCAGTCGTTCGGGTCTTCCCGCGCGGCCGCGGATGGGCCGCTCGTCGATCGTGATCGTCTGAGCCGGCTTTCTCGCTTCGGAGAGAGTCCGAGTCAGCCGCTTCTGCGTCGAGTCCAGGATGGCGTCGAGAGTCGCGGCCTCCGGCTCGCGCTTCAGGGTCTCGCAGAGGGCTCGAGTGAAGTAGCTCAGGCCTCGATCCCCTCCGCTCGCCCAGGACTGCTCACGGCTGGCGCAACTGTAGACGATGGCGACGGTCGGCGAGTCCGACTCGGAGATGTCCTCCACACCCGGGGGGGCCTTCTGGATCGCCTCTTCCGGCGCCAGCACCAGCTTGACGCCTTCCCGGCAGGCGTCGATCACGATGAGCACGGACCGGGCGGGCGAGCTACGCGCCCAGCGGTACAGATCCTCGTCTCCGACCAGCTCGGTCGGGCTCGGAGGCCGGCGCCGGTCGTAGTCCTGGGGGATCAGCAGGCGATGTCCCTCCTGTTCGATCCCGTGACCCGAGAAGTAGAGCAGGAGCTCTTCGCCGGGTCTCGCCTGCTCGAAGAAGTCGCCGATTCGTGAGCGGAGTGACGCCTTCGTGACGAGGAAGCCCGTGCTCGAAACCAGGCGGTCGGCTTTCCCGTAGCCGATGTCCTCGAGCACGGCCGCCAGCTCGCGGACGTCGTTCCTCGCCGCGGGCACGCACAGCTTTGCGTCCTGGTAGTCGTCTGCAGCGATCAGCACGGCTCGCCGCTTGCCCTGCTCAGCCACGCTGGAAGGTCAGCTTGATTCCTGCTTTGCCTGCTGCGGTCAGCGATCCAATGATGTTGAGCCCACCCTCGGCAGACACTTCGACGCCGACCTCGATCGCCTGGAGGCGATACCCGGTCGATTCCTCCTCCGCATCCATGAGCTCCGCAATGCTCTTGCGAAGCTCGGCGAGGTTGTTCTTCAGGACGGCAAGGTCCACCTGGGCCAGCACGGAGTCGGTTGCCCTGTCGAGGAGTCCCTTCGACAAAGTGCCGTCGTCAGGAGCCCGGACTCGGATGGGAATGGATTCGGTCATGCAGCTTGTCCGTCTTCGCCGAGTGCGGCTCGGCTTCCTCTCTGTTACGTCTCGGAAACGCTCCGAGGACCATCGCCTGGAAGCACGTCTCCAGGGCGCACGAGTCTAGCAGACAGGCTGCGTGACTGGATCTCTACGGAGTCCTCCGCCGGCGCGAGGGTCGGGGTCTTCACCAGGCTGATCTCAAGCCACCGCTTCGGCCCGTCGCTCCAGGATCTGCCGCAGGTCCCGGAAGCCGATCAGCCGTTTGGCCTCTTCGTCCCACAGCTTGAGGCGGCCGCAGGCGAGGGCGGGCAGCAGCGTCAGACGGGTGACGTGGCGCAGCTCCGGCACCTCCGCCATGCAGCGGGGCAGGTGGTAGTTGGGGATCCGGCTCGACAGGTGATGGATGTGGTGGAAGCCGATGTTGCCGGTGAGCCAACGGAGCACCGGCGGCAGGTCCAGGAACGAGCTCCCTTCGACGCCCGCGCGGTGGAAGTCCCACTCGGGGTGGTTCTCCCAGTAGGTTTCCTCGAATTGGTGCTGGACGTAAAACAGCCAAATCCCCAGCGCACCGCCGAACACCAGGATCGGCAGATGGACCAGAAACAGCGTACCGATCCCGATCGTGAGGTGGGCGAGGACGAAGACGCCCGCGAGGACGACGTTGGTCCACAAGATGCTGGCCCATTCCTTTTTCCACGAAAAAGGAGCGTCCAGGGGCAGACGATGCTTGAGCCCGAACTGGTAGAGCGGGGCGATCACCAGGAGCACGAAGAGGTTGCGGTAGAGGCGGTAGCGCAAGCGTCCCCAGCGGGACAGGGCCAGGTACTCGTCGATCGTCAGGGTGTCGATGTCTCCCATCTCCCGCCGATCCAGGTCACCCGAGGTGGCGTGGTGGATGGCATGGGTTCGCCGCCAGTAGTGGTAGGGGGTGAGCGTCACCACCCCCAACACGAACCCGACCGCGTGGTTCGCCTTCGGGGAGCGGAAGAACGAGCCGTGGCCGCAGTCGTGCTGGAAGATGAACAGCCGGGTCAGCAGCCCGGCCATGGGGAGCGAAAGCGCCAGGGTCAGCCAGTAGGACACCTCCAGCGATCGGAGCATGAGGTACCAGCCGATCACGAAAAGGCACCCGGTGACGAGGAGCTGGAACAGAGCTCTTCCCAGGTGAGCCTGCTTGTAAGGGGCGAGGATTTCGTTCCAGCGGCGGGCGGAGATCTGGGTCTCGGCCAGGGTTTTGTTCAAAGCTCCTCCTGAGGCGACAGAGAACCGGGAAGGCGTCTGCCGGATCGATCGTGCGGCCGAGGGGACGGTCAGCCTGGGTTGTTTCGTGAACGGGTGTCTCGTCAGTGGGTGGTGAGTCGAGAGAATCCAACCGCAAAGGATCGAGCACTGGAGACCCTCGAGAGATCGACAGTCGAAATGTGATTATACCTCAGCCGGACGAGCGAAGAGACGGGGGAACCTCCGAGCTCCCGGAAGGACCCCCGTCCCCGTCACATGGCTGAGCCGTTCGGAGCTGGCTCTGTGGCTTGGAAGCTCGTCACAGGCCGAGCCCTGCGCTCTCCTCCTCGTAGATCTCTATCAGGCTCTCGCCGTCGGTCTCCTCCGCCGAGGTCGGGGACTTCAAGATGCCGGCGGTCACCCTGGGCGTCCGCAGGCTGCACAGGAACTCGAGCAGCAGATTCTTCTCGTAGCTCGAGAGGGTGCTCTCGTAGGTGAGCTTGGCCCCGGCCGCCTCCCCGCCGTGGGCCAGGATCGCCTCGTGGAGGGTGAAGGCCCGGCCGTCATGGAGATACGGCTCGGTGTCACACACTCCCCACAGACGGGCGGTGGTGAAGCTCTGGTTCGCCACCGAGCTCACCTCGTCGCTGGTCTCCGCCAGCTCCGGCCCCATGTCGTGGAGCTTGAGATCGGCGAACAGCGGTACGTTGACGCCCCCCTGGACGTTGGGCCGGAAACCGGCCAAGGTCAAGTCGACCGAGAGAAAGGCATTGGCGAAGGGATCGCCGATCTGCCCGTTCACCCACAGGGTGGAGACCTCCGGGAAGCTCACCGGAAGCGCCCGCTGGGTGGTGCGCAGCACCGGCCGGTGGCAGTAGGCACAGCCGGTACGGATGAAGGTGCGATAGCCCTCGTTCGTGTTCGAGGTCAGCCGCTGGACGTAGGGCCGCGGCAGGGCTCCCTGGAAGATGGTGAGCATCGACAGGTCGCCGGGGAGGATCTCGTTGAACACCCCGTCGCCGTCCGAATCGCCCGGGAACAGCTCCGAGGGCTCCATGCCGAAGTGGAAGTGCATGGCGCCCTGGTCGAAATTGCGGATCGAGAACGCCGATCCCTTGCGACCGAAGGGGGCGACGAGCAGATTCTCGGGATCGCTCAGACCCACCACGTCGGAGAAATCGAAGCGCAGGGCGGGGTAGGGCTTCGGAAGCGCATAAGCTTGCTCTTCGGCAACTCTCTTCTCCTCGGCGGGCAAGATCGAGCTCACCAGGTGGAGGGTGCCGAAGTAGACGCCCTTGGACACCAGGGTGCGCGAATGAGCGTAGCCCGCCGCCCACATCTGGCGGGCGATCTCGCGCAGGTCGGCGGTCATCTCCTTGGCCAGCAGCTCGACGCCGCCGGCGCCGAAGCTGAAGGGCGGGTTGATGAACCGGCCGTTGTGGTCGGCGCTGCCGTTCAAGTCGAGGTCTTCGATGTCGATGTCGGTGGGGCGGGCGACGACCTGGTTGCTGAGGTTGCCGAACCCACCCACGGCGAAGGCCGCGGGGATGCCCCGCAGGCTCGACACCGCGTGGCAGTCGAGACAGGACCCGGAGTCCAGGCCGTTGACCCGCAGGGTGACGCCGTCCGGGCCCTGTGCCCCGAGGTGGGGCCGGCCTCCAGGCTCGCGGGTGTTGCTCGGGTCGACAGGGCCGTCACCGTAGCCGTCGTACCGGTTGAAGGGGGTGGAAAAGACGATCTCTCCGGCGGCTCTCAGCTCGTCGAGGGAGAACAACCCGGCCTCGATCTCGGCCTGGAGCGGACGGTCGGGGTCGAGCCTCGGTCCCTCCCCGAAGAGCTGAGCGAGCACCACGGGGGCGGACAGAACGGTGAAACAAAGGACCAGAGTCCAGAAGGTGGTCAGGGATTTCTTGGGTGTCACGAATCTCCTCCTCGTCGGTCTCCAATGGAAGAAAGTCGGCTCGGCGGCCCGAGACGGTGGCTCACCGTCTCGGTCGAGGGACACGGCGGGGGTGCTCATCGATCCATCGGAGAATCCTCCAGATCTCTATCGTTCAACCTTGAGACAGCGTCCTCAGTATCGATTTCGTGAAGTCGGGCGAGCAACGTGTCCAGGGGTAGTCCGCCTGTCCACCCGGAGACGGGTGCCGCCCGCCTGCGGAGTCTGTCGGGTGGTGGCCGCGAGGGCGGGACGCGCCCACCGGATTTGCCGGGACTCGGAGACGCAGGACTCGGGAGCACAGGATCCCCGCCCACAAACGGAGATGCACGGGATACAATCGATCGAGCACCCTTATCGTCCTGCCTTGACCTACAGCGAGCCCGGGAGGAACGACGTGCCGTTTTGTCCCCACTGTGGCAAGAGAGTCGAAGACGCCGACACCCTGTGCCGCCACTGCGGCAGGCCCGCGGGCATAGCGGCCCCCGGTGCGAAAAAGCAGGGGATTCCGCTGGTGGTTTGGATCGTCGCCGGGGTCGGCTGCGCGGTGGTCGCCATCGCCCTCCTGGGGATCGTGGCGGCGATCTTGATCCCCAACTTCCTCGATGCCCTCCAGAAGGCCAAGCAGAAGCGCTCGGTGGCCGATTTGCGCAGCGTCGCCGTCGCCCTGTCGTCGTACCAGGACGACCACGAAGGTCTGCCTCCCGGCGACACCTTGGACCAGGTGGCGCCCGCCCTGGAGGAGGGTGGATACCTGGCCGAGGTGCCCCGTACCGACGGCTGGAAGAACCCCTTCCGCTACGAGTGTCTGGAAGTCCTGGAAGGCGTCTGCCAGAGCTTCCGGCTGGCCAGCGCCGGCCAGGACGGGGAATTCGAGCACCAGCGGCTGGCCGAGTATCCCGTGGGCCAATTCCACCGGATCGAATACCACCGCGACCTGGTGGTCGGAGATGCGGGGATGTTCGTCCAGTCCCCCTCGACGACGCCCCCTGCGGAGCGCGGTCCCCCCTGACCGGCTTTGGCATGCCCGTCCCTGCGGTCTCGACCCCGGATCTGTGGAGCGCCCTGCGCACCGTCGCACGGCTGCGCTTCGAGGCGACCTGCATCCGGCCGCCGGAGTGGAACGGCACCGGGGTCGGCGGGGTGCGGGTCGAGGCGATCGGGGATTCGGCTCTCGTCTTCCACGAGAGCGGGCGCTGGACCCTGCCGGGGGGCCGTGAGCTGCCCTTCTCCAACGTGTTCCGCTGGACGAGGTGCCTCGGAGCGGACGCCCGGGGGGCCCAGGGAAACGAGCCCGCCGGGTTGCGGCTGGAGCATCTGCGTTTCGGTCCCGCCGAGCCGGTCTTCTTGTTCGAGCTGACGCCGCAGACCCCGGGGCAGCTCGTCTCCCGCGAGCCCCACCGCTGTGGCGAGGATCTCTACGCCGGAGCGCTGCGCTGGGCGCCGGACCGGGTCGAGCTCGAATGGCGGCTGAGCGGGTCGCGCAAGCAGGGGACGATCCGCTATCTCTACCTTCCTTCCTGACGCTTCCTTCTGACTCAGATCCGGCTCCGGGATGTCCGGTTTCGCCGGTGGACGTCGCTTACGAGCCGAGCAGGCGTCGAGCCCTGGTCCGCGGCGCGAGCACCGCGAGATGCTTCCGGTGTCCGCCGTGCGGGTGTGCTCCGGCTTCCCCGAACCGTGGGCGCACCCAACCGTGGGCGCACCCACCTTGCTCGAGCCATCGCCGCAGCCGTCGCCACAGCCGACACCGCAACCGACACGAGGTCGACAGCCATGATCGAAGTGCTCCGCGGTTCCGTCTTCCGAGTCCGTTCCGAGATCCTCGAGCGTTTCCACCGTCGTCCGGAGGCGAGCCTTTGGCTCGAGAGCCCGGACGACTCGCACCGAAGCTGGGACGGCGTGCGCAACCTCCTGGCCCAGATTCGGCCCCGCGTCGACGAGGCGACCTGGGCGCGCTGCGTCGACCGCCGCCGGCCCGCAGTCGGCCTGGTGCTCGACGGGCTGCCGGTGGCCGACGACGAAGAGCGACGGGCGCGGGAGCCGCTGCGGGCGCGGCTCGATTCCTATCTGAGCCACAACTGGACCCTCCAGCGGCCCCTCGTCGAGGCGTGGGCGGGCTTTCTGGTCGATCTCAGCGCGGGACGGGGCTGGACCCTGTGCGTGCCCCACCTGGCGCAGGTGGACTGGAAAAGCCACGCGGTGCTGGCGGCGATCTACCGGCTCCACCTCGACCGTGCCCCGGACCTCGTGGTGGGGTTCGATCCGAGCCCTCGGTCGGCGGGCGTCGACGAGAGGGGGATCCGCTGGGGAAAGGTGCCTGGCGAGCAGCTCTACCTGGCGGGTCTGGGCTTCCACATGCGCCCCGAGGCCACCGTGCGGTCGCTGGACGAGGGAGAAGGGGAGGCCGAGGCGAGCTCCGAGACCTGGAATGAGAAAGAATCTCCCGTGGCAGTGGACGACGCGGGGTGGGTCGAGGGCGTCGAGACCGCCGTCTTCGCCCGGTTGGCCTCGGGGGAGAAGCTCGATGAGGCCCTCTGCATGGCGGCGTTCGAAGCGATGGAGGCCTGCTTCGCCCGCTTCGCTTTCACCACCGTGCTGCGTCTGGGGCTCGAGCTGTTGGAGCGGGGCGCTGGCTTCGAGCCCGAGCGGGCCGCCAAGCTGCACGGGATGATCGCGCTCAGCGCTCACAACCGTCAGTTCCGATCCGGGGGCAACCGGGAGCTGGCACCCTTTCTGGAGGACCACCTCCGCCGAGCCTACGCGCTGGAGCGGGACCCCGGCCACCGCATCGCGCTGTGCTATCGGATGGCGGTGACCCTCGGGCGGCGCATGGGTCGCATCGAGCCGGCCATAGAGTGGGCGGACCGCGGGATCGAGCTGGCCCGAGCGGCACCGCTCCCGGAGCTGGAGCGGCTCCGCCACGAGGCCTGGTGCCTCAACATCCGGGCCTTCCTGTGGATGCGCCACCGGCGCCTCGACAACGCCATCGCCGACGACGTGCGGGCCTTCGAGCTGTTGCGCGAGGCGGAGGTGAAGGCTCCCGAGTGGCCGCGCGAGCTGTCCTCGACCCAGGGGGTGCTCGCCCACAACACCGCCGCGCTCTACACCCTGGCGAAGGATCTGGACCGGGTCGGTCACTGGCGGGCGGTCGCCGGCGAGATCGAGAAGCACCACCCGGGTACCGAGACCTGGGAGGCCCACGCCTGGATCGGCTATTGCCGTAACCAGCTCCGTCTCGACGAGGCGCTGTCGCGGGCCGAAAGCGGTCTCGAAAGCGCCCGGGCCGAGCGCGAGCCCTTCCACGAGTACCACTACACGCTGATGCTGGCCGACCTCTCGTACCGGCTGGGGGACGCCGAGGCCGCGCTGCGCTGGTTCGACCGGGCCGGTGAGCTGCGGCGGCGGTGCGGCGACCCGGAGTACCTCGTCTCACCGCATCTTTCGGCGGCCTGGGCGGCCCGGCGGGCCGGTCGGCTCGACGCCGCGGTCGCCCGCTTCGAGGAAGTGCTCGCCGGGGTCGGGGTGGATCCAGCCCTGCGGGTGGAGCTGCTCGGCGCGCTGGGAGAGATCGCGGCGCAGAGAGGGCGGGTGCGGGAAGCCGAGAAGCTTGTCGACGAGGCCATCTCGCGGGCGGTGGACACCGGCGAGCGGGACCTGCTGCTGCGGGCCGCGGTGGTCGCCGCCGGCGCCTGCCGGGCGCTCGGCCGCGACACCGACGCGGCGACGGCCTACCGACGGGCGCTGGAGATCGTCAAGACGGACGGTGTGCCTGGTGAGCCCGGTGAGCCCCTGCCCCCCGCCGGGGATCTGCTGCGGGCGCTGGTGGGGCTGGCCGAGCTCGGACCCACGGAGGGCCCGGACCGCCGCGAGCTGACGCTTCGCGCCCTGGCGGTGCTGGAGCGGGCGCTGCACGAGGACGCCGAGGCCTGGTGGGTCCTGCCGCGGCTGGCGGAGCTGGCAGACCAGGTGGGCGCAGCGGCGGCACCGGCCCTTCGGCAGCGGCCCGACCTCGTCGTTGCGCTGGAGCTGTTGCGGGACACCGCCGGACAACGGCGGGACTGGGAGCGCGACGTCCAGGAAAAGCCCCTGGCGGCCGCGGGGTGAGCTGCTCCCACCTTTCCGCCCAGGATACGGCCCGGAGCTTCCTCTGTCCGGTTCCGGCCCGAGCTGTCGCTTAGGGGTTTGGCAGGCATCGAGCCTGCAAATACGAACCTACACCTCATAGGAGAACCCGATGAAGATTGACAAGCTCGACCGTAACAACGTCCGTTACAGCGCCCGGCAGACCCGTCTGACCTACCTCTCGGAGAGCGAGCTGATGCAGACGGTCGGCGGCGCCGACTGCGACGTCTGGGATGCATCCACCAACACGCTCTACGTGCACGGCTCGTACCCCCGTGCGGTGTAACGCGACCTGACGGTCGAGCACGGTGCCCCCGGTGCCAGCCATCCCCGTGATGGTGCACCGGGGGCAGTTTTCCCCGGGTGGCTGGTGCGGCAGCGTCGTCGGGAGCGTCGTAAGATAGAGACTTGTGAAAGCAACTGTCTGCTTCGTGCTCCTGCTGGCGACGGTCTCGGGGCTGTCCCTGGGGGCCCCGCCCCTGGCATCGCAGACCCTGCCCATCACCGGCCGGATCCAGGTGTCCGGTGCCGGGACCCCCACCACGACTCAGAGACAGCTCCAGGGACAGCTCCATCAGGGACAGCTCCAGGTCCAGCTTCTGCCCGCGTGGTCGGAGTACTACCGGGGTCTGGTGGACCTCGGTCGCCTCCAGGCTCCCGAGCCGGTCGAGACCGTGGCTCCCGGCCCGGACGGTGCCTTCGAGCTGACCGCCCCCGCCCCGGGAGTGTGGACGGTTCGGGTGAGCGCACCCGGCTTCGTCGCCATGGAGAGGAGCTTGCGTCCCCTCGCCGAGCCGCTGGAGCTGCAGCCGGTCGTCCTCTTGCCCGATGCGGGAATGGACGCCCAGGTGCTGGACTCGGAGGGTCGGCCCCTGGCCGGCGTGTGGGTCGGGGTCCTTCCATCGAGGGCGGGTTGGGAAATTTGGCGAGAAGCGTGGGAAGGAAAGTGGATGCCCGCCCGGCGCCTGGTCCTCACAGACGAGGATGGCCGGGCCCGGGTGCCGCGGGCCCCCGGGGAGGAGCTGTTGCTGCGAGCGGTACGCCGCGGAGGGCCGATGTCGGTCGAGATCTCCACGAGCGGCGGTCTGGTGGTCGCGCGACCGTCACCCGGTCGGGAGTGGGATCTGAGGGTCCGGGATGCGCGGGGGCGTCCGGCTCCGGACGTTTCGGTACGGCTGGGGGAATGGCGTTGGCCGGCGGGTGTGACCGATGCGGAAGGCCGGCTTCCCCTGTCACTGCCCGACGGCGAGGACAGCCTGGTCTGGCTCGGCACCGAGACCGGCTGGAAGATCCGCATTCCGGTTCCGGCTGGCGATGCGGGCGAACCGTCGGGTGACGACCCGGGTGACGACTCGAGCGTCGAGCCGGCTCCTTTGCTCGTGACTTTGCCGGATCCGGTGAGGATCTCCGGCGGCGTGACCGACGGGGACACCGGCGAGCCGCTGGCGGACGCGATGGTGTGGTCGGGCTCCGATGCCCGGGAGCTGGTCTTCACCGATCCCCACGGCCGCTTCGATCTGGAGGTTGCCCCGGCTTCCCGGGCGGTCGTTTCGGCGGTTCTGCCCCGATACCGTGGGTATCGTCAGACCGCCTCCATTCGGGAAGGGACCGTTCGGGGGCTCGCGTTCCCTCTCCAGCCGTTGCTGGATCTGCGGGGCATCGTGCTCGATCCGAGCCGCGAGCCGGTGGCCGGAGCCCGGGTGATGAGCCGTGGACCGCAGCGCTCGCCGTCGTGGACCGGCCGTGGGGTCTTTGCCGCCACCACGGGAGCCGACGGCCGATTTCATATCGACCGGCAGCCCTCTCCCGGGGAGACCGGGCTTCGGATCCGGGCCGAGACGGAGGGTCACGCCCCCACGGAGCTCCGCTGGGACCCCCGGCGGATGGGGGAAGAGCTGGAGATCGTCCTCTCGTACGGCGCCGTGCTGACGGGCGAGGTCGTGGATCCGCAAGGCCAGCCGCTGCCCGGAGCCCGCATCGCCCTGTTCCTGGTGCGCGAGCAGGTGACCTTGCGGGAAGAGGGGGGGGAGGACTACGAGACCCTTGCCGGCCCCGACGGCCGCTTCTCCGCCGCCGCGCTCCCGCTGGCTCGGTTCGCCGTGGAGGTCCGCCATCCGGGTTACGCTCCGGCGGTGTTGCAGGGAGTCGACACGGGACCGCCGGAGGATATGAGCTCGCCGGAGGAGAGCTCACCGGAGGTCGGCGTGGCCCCGGGTGCCGGGCAGGCGGCGGGGACGGTCCGCACCGTCGACCTCGGCACCGTGGTCCTGGAGCCCGGCGCCGCCATCGAGGGCCGGGTGGTGGGGCGCGACGGCCAGCCGGTGGCCGGGGCTCGGATCCAGACCCGCCGCTCGAGGTACCGCCGCGTGGAGGCGCCGAACGGTCCGCCGCCGGGGGGCGATCCGAAGGCCGTGACCGGGCACGACGGTACCTTTCGTTTGGCGGATTTCCGGGCCGGCGCCACGGTCAGCCTCGAGGTGGCGGCGGACGGATACATCGACGTTCGAGTGCCCCAAGTCGTCGCTCCCACCGAGACGCCGTTGGAGCTGGTTCTGGAGCGGGGAGGTCGCTTGTTCGGGTCCGTGCGGGACGGGGCCGGACGCCCCGTTCCGCGGGCCTGGATCCAGGTGCAGCCGTGGAGCGGAGACGTACGCTCGCAGTCGCCGAAAGCCCTGACCCTCACCGGGCACGCCGACGAGCACGGACGCTTCGACTTCGAGGCCGCCCCGGCGGGTGAGATCGTGCTGGAGGTCCGCGCCCGCGGTTTTGTGCCCTGGCGCCGAACCGATCTGGTGATCCCCGGAGAGGGGGACGCGGAGCCGGGTGCGGTGGATGCCGAAGCTTCCGGGGTCGGACCCGTGGAGGTGGCCCTGGCCCGTGGCCTGGTGTTGGAAGGCCGGGTGACCGCCGTCCGCGGCGGGCCGGCCGTGAGGGCCGAGGTACAGTGGTGGCCCAAGCCGGAAATCGATGGCCAGTCCGTCTTCGCGGCTCGCCAGGTCACCCGCACCGATACCGACGGTTGGTACCGCTTCGAAGGGGTGGCGCCGTTCCCGGGCCAGATCTCGGCGAGCCAGGACCTCTCCCGGGCCCGTAGGGACATCGAGCTTTCGGAGACAGAGCGGCGGTTCGACCTGCAATTGCAGATCGGGCCGGGGATTGCCGGCCGGGTGCTCGACCATCGAGGCGAGCCCCTCGAAGGCGTGCGGATCACCGCTCTGCCCCTGGACTTCCAGCAGAGCTGGCACCGTACGACCTCCAAGCTCGACGGGACCTTCCACATCCCCCTCGATCCCGGGGAGTACCGGCTTCAAGCCTGGAAAGCCGGGTGGGCCGAGGCGCAGCCCCAGGATCGGCTCTCCGTCACCGACCGGCCGTTGGAGAGCGTCGAGCTGACATTGCGCAGGGGTGCTCGGGTCTGGGGGACCATCGACGGTTTGAGTGGGGCCCAGATGGGTGGCTTGCAGCTCACCGGGCGCTCGCTCTCCGCCGACCGGCAGACGGTCTCCGGCGAGGCTCACCTCTCCGGCGTGTACCGGATTGCGGGGGTCTCCCCCGGGACCTGGGAAGTCGAGGCCCGTTTCGGTAGCGGCCGCAGCGCCCGGGGAACCGTCGAGGTGGAGCCCGAGACGGTCGAAGCCCGCCTCGATCTCGTCTTCGAGCCGGCGGTGGAGCTTCGCGGAGAGGTCCGCTGCAACGGGGAGCCCGGGACCGGATACCGGGTCTCGTTGAGCCGGATCCAGCAACAGGATCACCCCTGGGTGGCTCTCAACACCCGCACCGATGGCGCCGGCCGCTTTCGGTTTTCCGAGGTCGATCCGGGTACCTACCGGCTGGCCGTCCGTCATGAGCAGGGTTGGGTGCAGGTCCGCGAGCTCGAGCTCTCTATGGATCGAGAGGTGCTGCTCGAGGCGAGCACCACCCGTGTCACCGGACGCCTCACGGAGGGTCTCGGAGATGCGTTGGCGGGTGGCCGGGTGTCGTTCGCATCGACGGCTCGCATCGAAGGCGAGCCGGTGTCGGTCTCGGAGCTGAGCGACGCCGAAGGTCGGTTTCACATCGGGGCCCTGCCTGAAGGGACCTACCAGGTGACCGTCACCACCGAGCGGCACAGCCCGAAGACCTTCGAGGCACGGCTGGCCGGGACCGAGGTGGACCTGGGAGACATCCGCCTGGATCCCGGAGCCGGCTTCGCGCTCGCTCCCCGGGTGGGTCCGGACGGTGAGATCCCGGAGGCGGTCTTCGTCTCGCTGTATCCCCCGGGTGAGACACAGCCTTTGCTGACCCGGCAAGCCCCGGTGGAGGCGGGAGTGGCCACCTTCGCCGCAGCCCCCGCGGGATCGTGGTCCCTGCTGGCCTCCGCCCGGGACACGCTGCCGGAGATGCTGTCCCTGGAAATTCCAGAGGATGGGCTCCCCGAGCCCATTCCGGTGGTATTCCAGCGGTCCGCCACCCTGCAGCTCCGGGTGCCGGAGCTCCAGAGCTCCGGTGGCAACGCGTGGGCGAGACTGTGGGACTCCGCGGGACAGCCGTTCCACGGTGTACCGGTGCCCGGGTTCCGGATGGAGCAGGGATGGCCTCTGCACCGGGGCGCGGGTGTTGTGACGGTTTTGCCGGCCGACACCTGGACCGTCGAGGTCACCGCCGCCGACGGACGCGTGTGGAGCGCACGGGTCACCATCGAGCCAGGGGAGCTCGGCTACCTGGTGTTGGAGTGAGCCAGGGAAGCCGGAGAGAGATCCGACAGGCGGGAAATCTAACAAAACGATCACAATGGAATGTCCCGGCTCCGGCGGAGCGTTCGGAGAGAGCGGATGGAGCGCCCCTCGGGGGAGCTCCGGAAAGGAGCCCGACGACCCCATGACCCACTCGCCGACCCACACACCGACCGCTGTGTCCCGGATCCTCGTGCTGGCCTTCGCCGCCTTCGTCGCCCTGACCGGGATGGCCGCCTGCGGCTCGTCCCACGCCGAGGACGGTGCCGAGTCCGATCGGCCCGCCGACAGATCCGCCGACAAGCCCTCCGACGCCGAGCTGAGAGAGCTCCTCACCCCCATGCAATACGAGGTTACCCAGCAGGCGGGCACCGAGCCGCCGTTCCAAAACGAGTACTGGGATAACAAGGAGCCGGGGATCTACGTCGACGTCGTCTCGGGCGAGCCCCTGTTCGGCTCCACCGACAAATTCAAATCCGGAACCGGTTGGCCGAGCTTCACCAAGCCCTTGACCGAGGACAGCCTCGCCCAGGAGACCGACTACAAGATCGGCTACCCCCGCACCGAGGTGCGCTCCCGCAGGGCCGACTCCCACCTGGGTCACGTCTTCCCCGACGGACCGCCCCCGACCGGGCTGCGCTACTGCATCAACTCCGCGGCGCTACGCTTCGTGCCGGTGGAGAAGCTCGAGGAGGAGGGGTACGGCGAGTACCTCCACCTGTTCGAGCAAGCGGGCACCGAGAAGTGAGCTCCTAGACGCAGATATTCGGGCAGTGGGCTCCCGGGGCGATGTAGATGGGCTTGCAGCAGAAGGAGCAGGAGTCCCACCTGTAGGTGCAGAAGCTGCTGTTCCAGCGCGTGCAATCGAGAATGGGATCGCCGGGGCAGGGGTTGGGCTTTGGGAACGCCATCGGCTCCGTCCCCGGCAACCCGTTCGGGATTCCGGCCTCTGGAGCCGGGGTCTGGAGCGGCGGCTCTTCCAGCAGCAACTCGAGATTCCCGAGGGGCTCGTCGAGGGTCGGTGTCTCCCCGCCAAAGCTCGCCAGCGGGACCAGAAGCAGCAAAACGATCAGGGCGTACAAGGTCTTCATCGTGACCTCCTCAGGGTTGTCTCGTGAGTGGAGCTTCATCGAATGCTCCGTGTAGGTTACGAGTAGGTTAATTTGCTTGATCGCAGGAAGTCAATCGATTGGACTCATGGAAGGAGTCGTTTCGAGCCTGGAGCAGGATCGCGTGGACCTGGGCTTGGTGCCGGCTCCTGGCCGGCCCATCTGCCCTTCGGAGCCGGAAGGCAGGAAACGACCTGGCCGGTGCGCGGGGGGCACCTCAGCCTCATGTGGCTCTCCGCCGGGGCGTAGCTCCCGGGGCTTCGGATTCCGGCGGCTCGGCGGGAACCGGTCGAATTTGTGGGGGTGGCCTTCCACGTAGGCGTCGCGCCAGGCGTCGAAGCGCCCGAGGTTGAGCTGCCAGGCCAGCCGTAGGCGCTCCCAATCCCACAGCTCGCCGCGTGTCACCCGTCGCAGCACCTCGTAGTACCGCGCCAGATCCGGATCTCCGATTCGATTCTCGTTCTCGGCCAGGCTCTCGAGGTAACCGTCGGGGATCGGCCGCCGCCCGTGACCGGGACGCCAGTTGACGGAGCGGTCGGTCACGTACGGACCGGTGACGATGGCGGGCAGCCGGGCCAGCAACGGGTCGGTGAGGCCGTACCAATCCACCACGTGCACCCCCGGCCCGGCGAAATAGCCGTACATCCCGACGGCGATCTGGGTCGGCGGCCTTTCCCGGGCCGCCTCTCCCCAATCGCGGAAGAAGTGGTCCGGCCACCGACTCTCCCCGAGCCCGGGCAGGAAGCCGGTAAAGGCGTAGTAGAGACGCCGTTCGTCGCCGACGCCATGAGCGTCGATGCGGCCGACCCCCTCGAAGACGAAGGGACCGTAGATTCGCGGAGTGAGAGCGGCCAGGGCCAACACCAGGGCGAGGACCGGTCGCCGCCTCCAGACCCGGTCGAGAGGGTACCGGGCCAGAGCGAGCACCGCGAGGAAGAACGGCGCGCTGAGCAACCGGCCGCTCATGTACCCGCCGCCGATCCACACCACGTAGGCGAGATACAGGGCGCTGCCGGCGGCGAGAGGGGTCGCCACGGGATGCGGCCAGCGCACCGTGAGGACGAGGGCTCCCGCCGTCACTGCCAGGGTCACCGGATCCCGGAGGAGCGAATTGAGCAGATAGAAGGCGCTTTGTAGCAAGAGCCAGGGCCGGGGCACCCCCATGCCCAGCTTGGCGTAGGCCGTGTTGGGGAACGGTGAGCCGTAATAGAAGAAGGCGAAGAGACCCCACAGCGCCAGGGGGAGCAGCCCCAGGGCCACGGCGGCCGTGGAGAGCCCCAACCGCTTCCAGCCCATCTGCCAGGCACGGACCAGCCGGTAGCCCAGAGCCGGGAGGCACAACAGCAGGGCGTCCGGGCGGTTGAGGGCGAGGGCCGCCGCCAGCAGCGACAGCCCGAACAGCCAGACCAGCTTGCGGAGCCCTGCCTGGGATCCTTTCTGGGATCCGATGGCCGACAGGACGAGGGCGAAGAGGACCAGCAGCAACCGGGTGAGCGAGTCCTCGAGACCCGCCGTCGCGTAGTCCAGAAACGCCTTCGAGAGCAAGAGCGTGAAGGCGGCCAGACAGCCGATCTCGAGGGAGAGCCCGGCGCGGAAGATCACCAGGTAGACGGTGACCAGCGTCAGCGCCGCGGTGAGCGCGAGGGTGGTGAAGTAACAGTCACCGGTCAGCCCGACCAGCGGGAGCAGCACGAAGAGCCACAGAGGATGGGTGTAGACCTGGACCCGTTCGGCCGGGTTCCAGGTCAATCCCCGGCCATCGAGGAAGTTGTCGATCACCCGAAAGGTGATGTAGGCGTCCTCGTGAATCCACGCGCTCGTCAGCAGCGCGGCGAGGGTCAGACCCAACAGCCACCAGCCGACGTGGCGTATCTCGAATCGCGCCATGACCGGGCATCTTACCCAGTACCCGGGATGCGTGTCGTCCTCGGGTCGGCTCTCGCGTGGCCCGTGCCGCTCGAGTCGCTCTCGAGGCGCTCACTTGACATTCCATTCTCTCGACGTTATCTTTTATGTCAAATTGACATATACAGCGGGGAGCCACCATGGCGAAGCGAAGATTTTCCGAATCCTTTCCCCTTGTTCTCGCCCTTCTGGGGATGAGTCTTGGGATTCCTCTCCCGGTACTTTCCGGCCTCCAAGCACAGCCCGGCGTCTGGGAGGCGGTGGGCCCCGAGGGGGGCTCCGTCGCAGCCTTGGCGTTTGCTCCGAGCGAGCCGAGCCGCGTCTATGCGGGCCTTCGCGCCGGCTCGCTCTTCCTCAGTGAGGACGGGGGTGCGACCTGGAAGCTGCGTGGGAGCTTGCCAGAGTCCGGGGGCGATCCGTCCCAGGGCTTCGAGATGTTGGTGGTGAGCCCCGCCGATCCCGAGTCGCTCCTGGCGACCGACGGGAGCGTCTTCCAGAGCGCCGACGGGGGAAGCACCTGGCTGCGTGTGGAGGGTCCCTTCGGCGATCGGGCCGAGCAGGCGATCGAAATCCCCGGTGAGACCTCTGAGGAGATGTCCACCCTCCTGGTCCGTGGCGAATTCGGACCGTCGAATCTGTGGCGCTCGACCGACGGAGGAGCGACCTGGGAGAGCGATCTGGGGCCCACGGGTGGCGCTTTCAGCCAGATCCTCCAGGATCCGGAGAAACCCCGCGAAATTTGGGGGATCTTCGTAGGGGCCGACATCGTCGACCCACGGCCCTTCCGTAGTGAGGACGGAGGATCGACCTGGGCTCTCGAGGCGGAAGGGCTGCCGGAGGGGAGCTTCGCACGGGAGCTCGATCTGGGCGGCGATCCGGACGACCGGACCCTGGGTCTGGTGATGGGCCGGACCCGGCTCTTCGTTCGCACCGCGGGCGGCACGGAGTGGGAAGAGCGGGGAGGTGACGAGCTGCAGGAGCTGATAGGAGCCGATGTTGTCGCCCAGGTCGATGTGGAGGAAACGCAGCCTCGGAGGGTCTATCTGCGAGTGTTGGAGGCTGGCCCGGAACCTGTCGACCGTGTCCTGGTCAGCCAGGACGGCGGCCGGACCTTCGCTCCGGTAGACGGCTTGCCACCGGACGGGTTTCGAGCCCTTGCGTCGTCCCCCGACATCCCGGGGCGCGCTCTGCTCGGGCTGGATGGAGGGGGAGTCTGGCGGATCGACGGTGGTGCCGGTACGGCACGGCCGAGCTCTCGAGGCTTGCGGGGTAGCGGGATCTCCTCTCTCGCCTTCGCGGGTGGTGCATTGGGGTCGCCGACCCTCTTCGCCGCCGGGGAGCTGTTGTGGAGGAGCCGCAACCGTGGGGCTTCCTGGGAGCGGGTGGAAAGTCTGCCGCGAGCCTCCCGGGTGATCTCTCTGCCCGGAGCTTCCGGACCCACGGACAGCTCGCCGGATGTCTTGTACGCTCTCTTCGGTCTGCACGTGGCCCGCAGCGACGATCTCGGAGTCACCTGGAAGCTGACCCCGGACAACGCCCTGGGAATCTGCGTGCGGCGCGAGGTCGTGGCGGCGGCGCCCTCGGCGCCGGAGACCCTGCTGATCAGCGGCTCTTTTCGCCTCTCCGCCTGTGGGCTCTTCTTCTCGTGCGGACTGTGGAAGAGCACCGACGGTGGGCAGTCCTTCTCCGGGGCCTGCGGCAACCTGATCGTCGGAATCTCCCAGCAGATAGCGTTCGATCCCGTGGATGCGGACATCGCATACGTCGCCGCCTCCGGCGACCTGTTGCACACCTCGGACAATCTCTCCGGCCGACTGTTCCGCACCACGGACGGGGGAGAGAGCTGGGAGCCGCTGCCGGAGGATCTCCCGGTAACGGCTCTCGACGTCTCCGCGCGAGCACCGAGCGTCCTGTGGGTCGGAACCCGCGAGGGGGAGGTCTGGAAGAGCCCCGACCGGGGAGACACCTGGGTTCGCACGCCGTTTCCCGTCCCCGAGAGCGAGCCTCCGCCGCAGGTGCTCTCTCTCACGGTGGATCCGCTGGATCCCGCGACCGTCTACGCCGTCCTGGAGGGGGCGAGGGCGCTCGTGACGCGGGACGGCGGGGATTCCTGGGAGACGGTGGGCGACGCGCTTCCCGACTCGGCCAGCGGGGCTTTCGCCGTCGATCCGTCGGATCCGCGCCGGCTGTTCGCCGGGACCCTGGGCGAAGGTACCTACCGCCAGCTCGCCGTCGACACCTCTCCCTGCGTGGCGTCGGACACCACCCTGTGCCTCCAGGGAGGACGGTTCGAGGTGCAGGTCGCCTGGAAGGATTTCGACGGCGGTGAGGGTGTGGGGCACGCGCGGCAGCAGACCCCGGACTCGGGTTGGTTCTGGTTCTTCAACCCGGACAACGTCGAATTGCTGGTCAAGGTTCTCGACGGGCGGGTGATCAACGACCATCTCTGGGTCTTCTTCGGTGCCCTCTCGAACGTCGAGTACACGCTGACGGTCCGCGACACGGAAACCGGGGAGGTCAAGCCCTACGTCAATCCAGCGGGCCGCTTTGCCAGCGTCGGCGACACGGTGGCGTTTCCGACGTCGCTGCCCGTCGGGGAGCCCGATCTGGGCTCCGGCGTGGGATCCGCCGGCTCTCTCTTCAGCCCGAGTGGCCTGGGCGGCCTGGGCAACGTGGGTGCAGCGCAGATCCCGGACATGACGGCCCCGGACTCCTGTGAGCCGGATGCCTTCACCTTGTGTCTCCAGGACGCCCGCTTCCGGGTGCGGGCCCTGTGGCGGGACTTCCAGGGGGGCCAGGGCCAGGGACGAGCGATTCCACTGACCGATGGCCCTCCCGGCCAGCCGGCGGACGACTCTGGATTCTTCTGGTTCTTCAACCCCGAGAACCTGGAGCTGGTGGTCAAGGTGATCGACGGCCGCACGGTGAACGGCAACTTCTGGTTCTTCTACGGCGCATTGTCCAACGTCGAGTACGAAATCGAGGTCACGGATGTGTTGAGCGGGCGGCGCCAGGTCTATTCGAATCCTTCCGGTCGCTTCGCCAGCTTCGGCGACACCGAGACCTTCGACGGCTCCATCTTCTGTGGCGGCATCGCCGGCTTCCCCTGTCCCGCGGGGCAGGTGTGCGATCTCGATCCCGGCACCTGTCAGGTGTCGGACGCCGGGGGCACGTGCCGGGTGCTCCCGGAGATCTGCCCGGAGGTGTTCGATCCGGTGTGCGGCTGCGACGGCAACACCTACGGCAACGACTGCGAACGGCTACGGGCCGGCGTGACCGAGGATCACGACGGCCCGTGTGAGTCGATGTAGTCGGGATGTGGTGGCGTCGGTTGACGTTCAGCGGAGCGTGAAGTCGCCGTTCAGATACAAGGTGTACTCCGTCCCGGCCGGCACCTCGACGTTCTTGCCCTTGACGAAGATGCCGAAGGGACCGGCGATCAACGTGACAACCCCGGCCTTGGTGTAGCGGTCTCCGCCGCGCAGGGACCTTTCGGTTCTGAGTGGCACGTTCTGGCCGTTGACCGCCTCCACCACGTCGATGGTGAAGCCCAGCTTGCCCCGGCGGCCGAAGCCACGGCGGGGACGGGCCTCCGTCACCCGACCCTGGGCGGTGGCACCCGCGGCGATGGCCACCTCACCGTCGATCTCCACGTCGTCGACGACTTCCAGGAAGACGGTGTCCTCCTCTTGGGCGGTGGCGGAGCCGACTGGATGTGTCAAGCGCAGCCGGATCTCCGTACCGTCGGGGATGACGAGGTCCGAGCCGTAGCTGCCGGTGGCGGGAAGCAGAAGCAAGGTGAAGACTGCGGCGAGCAGGGTGGAGCGGCATGGGTTCGAAGTCAAGGTCTTCGAGGTCATGGTCTTCGAGGTCATTGAAGGATCTCCCTGAATGAAGCCCGCGGAGGGCCGGGGTTTATGTGTGTCCTCCCGGGAGGACGGTGTGCTCTCCCCAAAGCAGCAAATAGGTGACGGTTCTGGGTCTCCCGGGGCTCGTTTCCATGTCGCTTCATAGAAAGAGCAAGCTTCGGGCCACCCTGGCGATGTGCTTCTTCACCAGATGTAGTCGCCGGCCACGGCACGCTTGTCGCGGCCCACCAGGATGTGGAGCCCGCGGATCTTCTTGAGGGTGGTCTGGGACAGCGAGCCCAGCGGGATGTGGACGATCTTCTTGCCACGAGAGGCGGCGTAGCGGTGCAGACGGTCGGCTGGGGCCTGCGCCGCCACGTGCACCACCAGCTTTTCCTGACTGTAGTCGACGCCGGCCATCAGCAGCACCTCGGCCTTCTCCCGCGCCTCCTGGTAGTCGGGGTCCCTCCAGACCTCGTACAGCCGGCCCCGGGGCACCGTCATCAGAAAGCCGCCGTAGGCCGCGCGCAGGATGCCGGGTCCCACCACCTGCTCGGAGGGATGGGTGCTGTAGAACGCCATGTCGGACTCGTCGTCGTGCTCGCCCAGCCAGGTCATCAGGTAGGGGAAGCGGACGCCGTCGAGGTCGCGGTCGAAGATCACCACTACCGAGCCCGCCTGGCCCGGAGCGCGGCCGAGCTCACGGACCCAGACCCGGTCGTCCTCCACGTGGCGCAGGGTCTCCCTGATGTCGATGCCGTCCAGCAGGCTGGTGACAAAGGGCTCGGTGCGGGTGCGTTCGGCAGAGAGGATGCCCACCGCCTTCTGGCGCAGATAGCGCCCGTAGTCCTCGATCACCAGATCCTCCGGCGGGAACGAGCACAGCCCGTTGCCGTCAAAGCCCTTCAGCCAGTCCTCGGGGTGGTCCGGGGTGGGCCTTTGGCGGACCGGGACCAGCCGTGCCCGCTGTTTGACGCGGAAAAAACGGCGCCGAAAGCGCACCCGCCGGGTACCCAGATCCAGCTCGTCGCCGTCCAGACGGGCGGTCTCGATCTCCGCCTGGGCTTCCTGCCAGGGGTAGGAGCGGGCGGCCTCGAAGACCTCCCAGGCCAGGTTGTCGTCGGCCACCCCACGGGCCGCCACCACCCACTCGTAGAGCCCGGGCACCAGCAGGCCCTGCACCCGGGCATAGCGGTAGGCGTAGTCGAAGAAGAGGCGCCGCTGCCAGGGCTGGGCGGTTTCCCGGGTTTGCTCGTCGTAGGAGATGGTGCCCACGGACCACACCAACTTGGTGAGCCCCCATCGGTCGGCCGCGCCCTCCCGCGCGGCCCGGTGGGCGGCGAGCTCGGCCACCCTTCGCCGGCGGTCGCCGCCCCAGGGCTCGTCCTCGCGGCCGATCAGGGTCAGCCCGGCACGCACCAGCGAGAGGCGCCGCGCCCGGGTGGCGGTCAGCGGCGGCTCCGGCGGCAGCTCGGGCCCGCGCAGCAGCTCGTGCACGGCGTGGGCCAGGGGAGCGTCCTGGAGCAAGCCGGCGAGGCTCTCCGGGTGCAGGTGGCGCAGAGTGACCCGGGTGCGGCGGGGGCGGGCGAAGGGAATGGCGGTGGGGCGGTGGAGTCGCTCCGCCACGCGCTCGACGTGGGCGGCCCCGATCAACGCCAGCAGCGGTCCCTCGACGCCGTTCTCCTGCAGCTCCCCGAGGGCCTCCTGGAGGTGATGCGCCATCCCCGCCTCCCGCTGCCGGTCGGCATCGGTGGGGGGAATCCCGGCCAGCTCCTCGGTCAGCAGGTCGAGAAAGCGCTCGGTGCCCAGGTCGAAGAGCGCATACGGGTCGGGCACCGGGTCGCGGTGGCGCTCCTGGTAGGGGATGTCGGGGTCGAGAAAGAAACGCCGGCGGCCGGTTTCGGCGGCCCAGCGAAGGGCCTCGGCGAGGGGGTCGCCGGGGGCCGTCACCCAGACCAGGGCGTCCTCGTCCTCCTCCTCCTCGGAGAGGACGAGGGAGATGCGGGGCAGGCGGCGGACCGCCTTGTCGATGGCGCCGGCGAGGGTGCGGGGCAGCTCCACCGCCACCGCCACCGGGTCCAGCTCGGCGAGCGCCCGCCGCACCACGGCGGCCGTCTCCACGCGGTCTTGGAGGATGGGCAGCAGGTACAGACCGGGGAGGGGTTGCGGCAGCCTCATCGCTCCAGCCTTATCTCTCCGGCCTCATCGCGGCAGCCTCACTCCAACTCCGGCTCGTCCCACTCGTCCTGCAGATCCTCCAGCTCGTCTACCTCCACCGTCAGCTCCAGCGCCCGCCACACCGCTTCCTGGGCCTCCTCGGCTTCGCCCCGGTGGAGGATCTTCATCGCATAGCGGGCGACGTTGATGCCGTCGCGGGCGGTGTAGCGGAGATCGAGATCGTGGGCGCGGCGCAGAAAGCCCAGCACGTAGCCCAGGACCTCGCCGGAAGCGAAGGGCACCTGGGTCTCCAGGATCGCCAGCTCCTCGTCCTCCTCGGGGAAGTCGAGGTAGATCTGCGGCATCAGCCGGGAATGGATGTACTCCGGCACCTCGTAGGTCGAGGCGTCATCGTTCATGGTGGTGACGAATCGGAAATCCGGGTGCGCGGGGACCTTGATCCCGGCGATGGTGCTTTCCACGTAGCGGCGGTGGTCGAGCAGCGGTGCCAGCGAGGCCCAGGACTTCTCGCTCATCCGGTTGCCTTCGTCGAGCACCAGCGCGCCGCCCCGCAGCAGGGCGGAGACCACCGGCGAGGCCATGTAGCGCACGCCGCCGTCCGGTGCCAGCACCGGGGCCACCAGCAGATCCTCCGGCCGGGTGTCCATGGTGGCCTGAAAGATGTAGACGGGCAGATCGAGACGCCGGGCGGCGGCCGTCGCCAGAGTGGTCTTGCCGACGCCGGGTTTGCCGAGCAGTCGCGGATGGAGCGGCTGGTCCTTGTCGTCGATCCGTGCCCAGGCGGCGAGAAGCTGCAGGAGCACGTCGTTCTGACCCACCCATTCGGGGCTCTCTCGCACCGGTTGGCTGAGGTGGAGGAGGACCCCGTCGATCTCGACCGATCGTTCGTCGTGGAAGATCGGTGCGTCCGGGCCCGAGTCGGGAATGAAGCGGCTTTTCGCCATGGAAGCGACTCTAGCAGTCCATCGGGTCGTCAGGGAGCCCACTGGAGCGGTCCGGCGCGGTAAGCTTGCGTCCCGAGATGACCTCCGAAACGAGCTCCAAGCCCAGGTCCGCCGACGCCTCCGATCCCCAGGCCCTTCTCGAGCTGGCCAAGAAGCTCCTCCGCTTCGAGGACGTGGATGCGCTCCTCGACACCGTGGTCAAGGAGTCCTTGAAGCTGCTGCGGGCGGAGCGGGGCTTCGTCGTGCTCCAGCGCAGCGAAGGGCTCGATTTCAAGGTGGTGCGCAACTGGAGCCGTGAGGAGCTCGAAGGAGACGGCGAGCCGGTCAGCCGCTCGATCCTCGCTCACGTGCTGGAGAAGGGGGAGCCGGTGCTGGTGGAAGACGCTCTCGCCGACGACCGCTTCGCCAAACAGGACAGTGTGCTGCGGATGGGGATCCGCTCGGTGCTGTCGGCGCCGCTGACCATGGAGGGCGAGCCGGTGGGCGCCCTGTACCTCGAGTCCAGCGATTTCGAGCATCTCTTCGACGAGAGCCATCTGGCCATCTTCGAGGACATCCTCGAGCTGGCCTCCCGCACCCTGGAGATCGGTACCCGGCGGCTGATGCTCGAGCAGCGGGCCACCTCGCTGGAGAAGGACTTCCTCGCCCGCCACGACTTTCCCGGCATCATCTCCCGGGATCCGGGCTTCCTCAAGCTGCTCAAGACCGTGGCCCAGGTGGCGACCTCGGAGCTGCCGGTGCTGGTCCAGGGTGCCTCGGGCACCGGCAAGGAGCTGATCGCCCGTGCGCTTCACCTCAACAGCCGCCGACCCGGGCGGCCGCTGGTCACGGTCAACTGCGGGGCCATCTCCCCCAACCTGTTGGAGTCCGAGCTGTTCGGTCACGTCAAGGGAGCCTTTACCGGCGCCACCCGGGACAAGACCGGTACCCTGGCCGCCGCCGACGGCGGGACCGTCTTTCTCGACGAGATCGGAGAGTTGCCGCTGGAGCTTCAGGCCAAGCTGCTGCGGACCCTCCAGTTCGGCGAGGTGCAGCCGGTGGGCTCGACCCGGCCGCGGCGGGTCGACGTACGCTTTCTCGCCGCCACCAACCGGGACCTGGGGGTGGAGGTGCAGAAAGGACGCTTCCGCGAGGACCTGCTCTATCGGCTCAATGCCATCACCCTCGACCTGCCCCCGCTCAAAGAGCGTCCGGGCGACATCCTGCCGCTCTTCTACCATTTTCTGGAGGACGCCGCCCAGCGGGAGAGCCGGCCGGTGCCGGACGTCACCCCCAAGCTGGAGCGGCGGCTCCAGCAGCACGATTGGCCCGGCAACGTGCGGGAGCTCGAGAACGAGGCCCGCCGGCTGGTGGCGATCACGCCGGAAGGCACACCCCTCACCGCCGACTCGCTCTCCAAGCGCATCAACGACAGCCCGGCGGCCAAGGAGAAACCCGGAAGCCTGGCCGAGCAGGAGAAGGAGCTGATCGAGCTGCATCTGCGGCTCCACGGCGGCAACCGGACCCGCGCCGCCAAGAGCCTGGGCATCAGCCGCGAGGGACTGCGCAAGAAAATGAAACGCTTCGGGCTGGATTGAGCGCCCGCCAACAGAGCTCGTCGGGTAGAGGATCTCGCCCCTCCGGGTGAGGACTTCCGGTTTCCCAGCCGTCTTGCAAGACAGCCGAATCCGGAGACAGAGCCGTCCCGGAGACCGCCTCCTGGACCTTTCTCGGTTCATGAGCTACCCGGAGCTTGCGCCATGCAGACCCTCACCACGGATATACTCGGCTTTCCGTCCCGCGAGCAGACAGACAACCCATTGAAGGAACGCATGACGGAAGACGACTCGAAGCCACAGCACCAGAGGCTGGCCCACTTCGAGCTCCACGAGGAGCTCGGTCGAGGGGGCATGGGGGTGGTCTATCGGGCCCGCGACGTCCGGCTGGGCCGTCAGGTGGCGATCAAGCTGCTGCCCGTCGCGTTCGCCGGGGACCCGGATCGCCGCTCCCGCTTTCTGCGCGAGGCGCGAGCGGCGGCCCAGCTCAACCATGCCAACATCGCCACCCTCTACGAGTACGGCGAAGCGGAGTGGACGCCGCCGCCGGGCGAGGACGAGCCCGCTGGAGCCGAGCCACGGAAGGTCATCTACCTCGCCATGGAGTACGTCGAAGGCCAGGACCTGGCTCCGGGCACGGAGGGGGGTGGTCTGAGCCTCCAGCAGACCCTGGACTACGGCATCCAGATCTCCGAGGCCCTGGCGGCGGCCCATGCGGCAGGAGTGATCCACCGCGATCTCAAGCCGCAGAACCTGCGGGTGACACCGGACGGCCGGATCAAGATCCTCGACTTCGGGCTCGCCAAGATGATCCAGGCGGGAAGCGTGGTCGAGGAGCCGATGCTCACCGCCCACGGAGCCATCGTCGGCACCGCCCCGTACATGGCGCCGGAGCAGCTCCAGGGGGCCTCGGAGGTGGATTCCCGATGCGATCTCTTCAGCTTCGGGGTGGTGCTCTACCAGATGCTCACCGGCCGGTTGCCGTTCCAGGCGCAACGGCTGGTGGATTATGTGAAGGCTCTCACCAGCCAGACTCCGGCTCCGGCTTCGGATTCGAATCCGGAGGTGTCGCCACAGCTCGAGCAGGTGGTGTCCCGGCTGCTGGCCAAGGAGCCGGCGGATCGCTACGACTCGGCTTTGCGGGTGGGCGAGGATCTCAAGGCCATCGCCCGCGGTCAGAGGATCGAGCCGCCGCCCTCGATTACCCGTGCGGGGGACTCGATCTTCGGCGAGGTGCTCCAGCCCTTCCGTCGCCCATGGGTGGGCTGGCTGGTGGGAGCGGTGTTTCTCGCCGCGCTGCTGGGGGTCTGGTGGAGCAACTCCCGGCCGGCCGGTACGACGGTCTCCGAGGCCCCGATCAAGATGGTGCACATGCCGGCCTTCGAGAACCTGAGCGGCGTTCCCGAAAAGGACCAGGTGTGTCGCGGGATGGGTCTGGCCCTGGAGAACGCCTTTCAGGAGGTTCCGGTGATCGTGGTGCGGGAGGAGGCGGACGCCGAGAACCTGGGAGCACCGATGCGCTTGGAGGGCGTCTGCCAGTCGATGGGGGAGGAGGTCTCGATCCTCCTGCGCCTGATCGATCGCGGCTCCGGGGTGATGGTGTGGTCACGAGCCATCGGGGCGTCGCCGGAGCGGGTGGTCCCGGAGATGACCTGGGCGGTGACGCAAGCGTTGGACGTGGCGGTGCTCCCCGAGGTGCGTGAGCGGCTGGACCGCACCCCGGCCCGTTCGGTGACCGCCTTGACGTATTACTTTCGGGGCCTGGAGCGTCAGAACCGCTTCGATGACGAGAAGGCGTTGGAGGAGGCGGTCACCCAGTTCCAGGAAGCGTTGCAGCTCGAGCCGGATTTTGCGCTAGCACACGTCGGATTGAGTGAGGCGCTGGTGCGCCTGGTCCTGCAGTTCAACAAGCGGGGGATGGTCGGGAAGGCGGAAGCGGCTGCTCTGAGCGCGATAGATCTAGATCCAGGCTTGCCGGCGGCGAGGTTGGCGCTGGTGAAAGTCTACATGATCAAGGGGCGACTCGAGGAGGCCCTCGACGAGCTGAAGAAACTCGAGCTGTCTCAGCCGAACAACCTGGATGTTCAGATAAGGATCTCCGAGGTGCTCGTTCGTCAGGGACGCCTAGAGCTGGCAACAGAGGGCTTGGAGAGCGCCTTGGCGGAGCTGAGAATCTCAAGTCGACACGTCTGGCGATATTGGAATCAATTGGGAACCTATCTGTTGCAATTGGGCGACTACCAGGCCGCCTACGATATCTTCTTGCGCGCGGAGGAGCTGGCTCCCGAGACCGTCATCGTCCCCACGGAAAACCTTGCAAGCACCGCTCTGTCGCAGGGGCATCTCGATGTCGCGGCGGAGTGGTTGTCCAAGCTGCCGGCGAACCACGCTTCGATCGGATCAGCGCTTCATTTGGGCAACATCTACTACAGCCGGGGGCAGTACGACGAGGCGCTAGCGGCCTACGGGGAGGCCATCCGATTGCGGCCGAACGAGCCGATGGGCTATGCCAGCCGGGGAGATGCTCTCGTCCAGCTCGGACGAAAGGACGAGGCGCAGCAGGAGTACAGAAGGGCAGCAGAAGCCGTCTCGGGGAAGCTCGAGACCGACACGCAAAATCAGGCCCTCAAAAGTCGCCAAAGCTTGTATCTGGCGAAAGCCGGAGAGTGTCATCAGGCCACTGAGATATCGTCCGCGCTCCCCCAAGAGTTGCTCTCTGCGCCCGATTTTCTTCTTCGCTTCACGCAAGTCCTTGCTTTGTGCGATCAAGAGGACGCCGCGCTAGCTTCGTTGACAAAGGCTATTGGATCCGGAGTACCTGCGAGCCGCGCCTGTTCAGAGCCTGAGCTGGCAAAGCTATGCAGCCTCTTGGGGGCACCGAGCTCCTGAGGCCGCGGAGTCCATCAACCCCCCTCGTCCTTCTCCACCCAGATCTCCGGATCCAGCACCACCTTCTCCCCATTCTCCAGTGTCACCGTAACGCTGTACTGCCAGGTGATCCCGTAATCGAGCCTGACGGAGTCGGGTGCCGTGCGAATCGCGTCTCCCTGGCAGCCGAGCAATGCGCTTCCCGCTATGCGGTCTTTCTCCATCATCGCGCGGCGCCGCGCCTGGAACTCCTTGTAAAGCTCCTCGTACGCCTCGTAGCTTGCCTCGCCGCTGGCGATGGCGTTCTTGTCACTCGGTATGACGAACACGTTCTGGGGGAACACATGCGGTGAGCAGCCTTCCTTGCCCTCGATCACCGTCTCTCGGACCGACTTGGGGCAGCGCACCACCTCGCCGTCCCTCAGACACTCGACCCGCCAGACCACCTCGGTGACGAGGCGCCGGTCCTCGGGCCGAACGAAGATCACCGCCGTCTCGGGCTCGGCGCGGACACGCCTCAGCTCGCCATCACGAAACGCCAGGCTGATCGTGACCTCGGTGCGCTCCTCGATGTACGCCTTGGACGGGGAAGTCGATCTGGACGGCTCGTTCATTTCTGCGTTCGATGCACACGAGATTGAGAGCGCAGCCAGGGCTACCAGCCAGACGACGATGGTGGTGTTGCGGGTGTCTTGAAAAAGCATGATGAGGTCCCCCTCCGTGATTCGGTCGAAACGGCGCGGGTAGCCCCTCCGGGCGCCCGCCGAAACGATTTGAAAGATTCTTGGTGCAGGGTGGGTACCAGTCTGTCCGGAGCCTGCCAACCCCCGGAGATTCCCCGAGCTGGTCCCACTTTGGCAAGGAAGTGTATCGCGGACCGCCCACATCGTGGGCACAGCGTGCCAAGAATCCGGTCGGGAGGCATCTTTGCCCTTCTCCGAGAGACAAAGGGTGGAGGGGGTGGCGCGGGCTTCCTGCTTCATGATCTCCCCAGGTGCAGCACCACCTGCCGGCTCTTGGGGCGGGTGCGGTGCTCCCAGAGGAAGATGCCCTGCCAGGTGCCCAGGGCCAGCTCGCCGTCCATCACCGGGATCGAGAGCGAGGTCGCCGTGAGCGCCGCCTTGATGTGCGAAGGCATGTCGTCCGGCCCCTCCAGGGTGTGGGTGAAAGCCGGGTCGTTTTCGGGCACCAGACGCTGGAGCCAGGCTTCCAGGTCGCGGCGGGCCGAGGGGTCGGCGTTTTCCTGGATCGTCAGGCTGGCCGAGGTATGGCGCAGGAAGAGGGTGCACAGCCCTTCGGAGCTCTCGCCGTCGAGAGCCTCCGCCACGGCTGCGCGGACCTCGCCGGTGATTTCGTACAAGCCCTGTCCGGAAGTCTGAAACGTCAGTCGCCGAACCATCACCAGGCATAATAGGCGAAACGTCGCGGGCTGCAACCCTGACGAAGCGAAACCGTCTTCCGGAGCCATGACCGAGCCACCGACCCAGCGGTTCGACCTGGACCTCGACGAGGAGAAGATCGGCGAGCTCCTCGCCCGATTCCGCGTGCCGATGGAGGAAGCTCGACGGATCCTCGACGACGCGGCCCTGGTCCTGCTCACCAAGGGTGAGCGCGTCCACGCGTCGGAGCGCTGGTTCCTCTATACGGTGAAGCTCCGCTGCATCGCGTGGTGGCGCGAGCGCCGGAACCGCATCTACGACGTGATCGACCGCGGGGTGTTGAGCACCCTGACCTCCCCGGAGATCGGCGACGAGGAGCGGGAGGCGTTGCGCGAGGATCTGTATCGATTGACCGGCTCGCTGGCTCCCGCGTGCCGAGAGCTCCTTCGCCGTCGTTACGGTCTGGATCCGGAGGGCGATACGAGGCCGAGGGCGGGGACGGGGGAAGTGGCTCCGCCCGAGGTCCTGCGCTGTGTCGCCGCGTTGGCGCGGCGCATGAGGGTGGCGGCCGACTGACCTCAGCGCGGCAAGCTGGGAGCGGCCCTCTCGAGCGCCTCCGGCAGCCCGGCACGGAGCGCCGCCCGTACGGGAGGCAGGGACAGCGAATTGCCCACCAGACGCCAGACGCGGTTCCGGGGCAGGTCGGACGGCAGGCGGTAGGTCTCGGGAAAACCCAACAGCCGCAGAATCTCTCGGGGTGAGAAGTGTCGGATGGAGCCGTCGCGCTGGCGCAGAAACGAGCCGCTGCGCACCGGCGAGCGGCCGTATGCCGAGGTGAAGGTGGCGGTCAGCGCTGCGGGGTCGTCAGCGTCGACCACGTCGATGGCGTGACGGTAGCGGTGAAGTAGCTCCGGATCGGCTTCGAGACCGGGCTCGGGGTCGGTATCCAGGAGCTCGCCCAGCGGTCGCAGCTCCGGGCTGGGAAGGGGGAAGGGACGTGGGGAAGAGCTGGTCGGGCCACGGGCCGCCGTGAGATAGAACCGTCGGCGCCGGTTGGGTAGACCGAGCTCGGTGGGGCACAGGAGGTGCTCCCGGACCCGGTACCCGGCGTCGTCGAGCACCTCGCGCAGCCGGGCGTGGGTGCGTGAGCCCTGGAACCCCGGCACGTTCTCCATCGCGACATACCGGGGCCGCACCCGGCCGAGGGTTTCGACCAGACGGAGAAAACCCTGCGCCCGGGGATCCTCGGTGTCCCGCTGGAGCCCCCGCCGGGTGAAGGGCTGGCAGGGTGGGGACATCCACCACAGGGAGGCGTCGAGGCTTCGGAGGGTCGCGGGTGGGAGCGAGTCGATGTGGGCGACGCGGGTTGGGTGCCGGAAGTTGCAGCCGTAGACCTCGAGAGCCCCGCGGTGGATGTCCACCGCGGTGACGACCTCGGTAGCCACGCCGTCGATCGTCTCCAGCGCTGCCGCAAAGCCACCGATGCCGCAGTACAGCTCGAGAGCCCGTAGCGGCTCGCTCGCGAATTGCGTCTCGCTCACGGATGGAGTCTAGCGGAGGGGAAGGCGCCTCACAGGCGGCCGGCGCGGCGCAAGCGCTGTAGGTGCGCCTCGATCTGAACCTCCGCCAGCGGCCAGGCCTCGCGCGGAGCGTCGTCATAGACCCGGGGCAGCATCTCGCCGGTGGCTCGGATGCCGTCCCGCCAGGCGGTCAGCACCTTCTCCTCGCGCCACAGCCGGTGGTCCAGATATTCCTGGAGCTTCTCCACGGCGTTTTTGATCGTCGGTCCGTGGGAAGGGAAGAGCGTCCGCGGCTGAAGCTCGATCAGACGTTGGAGGGAGGCGAGATAGGCGTCCATGTCACCCTCCGGTGGATCGATCACGATCGTCCCGATCCCGGCCACCATGTCACCGGCGATCAGCGAGCGCCCGCGTTCCTCGAAGAAACAGAGATGCCCGGGGGCGTGTCCCGGGGTGTGCAGCGCCTTGACGGTGACCTCGGGGCTCCCTGCGAGCCCGGCGAGTCGGAAGACCTGCCCGTCCGCGATCTCCTCGTCGACCGCGATACCCAGACGGCGGACCCGGATCGCGGTTTCGGCATGGGCGAGCACCGGCACGCCGAGCCGCTCGCGCAGCGCCCGAACGCCGCCGACGTGGTCGGGGTGGTGATGGGTGAGCCAGAGGGCGGTCACCTCTTGCCCGTGGCGCTCGCGGAGATCGTCGAGCGCCTCGACGAGATCGGCGATCGCGGTGGCGTCCGAGCTGCCCGGGTCGATCAGCGCGAGCTCGCGGCCACCGACGAGATAGGCGTTGGTATGGGTGGCCGGTGGCAGGGTGGCGGTGGCCAGCGGCACCATCAGCACTCGCGGGCGAAACTCGATCCGCCGGAAGGGCCCCATATCCGCCTCCCGCGGCTCGCGCAGGCGCGGCAGGCCCTTCTCTGGGCCGTCCTCGGCCAGCACCTCGAGCAGGTGCAGGATGGGCGGAGCGGCGAGGGCTTCGAGGCGCTCCCAGCGCGCGTAGGCTTCCGCGGGCGGCAGCCATTCGCCCAGATCCAGCTCACCCCCGGCGAGGGAGGGCTGGAGCGTCGCCTCCGGCGGCCACTCGAGGAGAAAGAAGCGGTTGTCGAAGCGCAGCGGTGCAAAGGGCGGGGTCATCCAGCGGCCGGCGAAAACCAGAGACGAGGCGTCGGCGTGGAGATCGAGCTCCTGGAGCAGGTCGGAGAAGGTGGTCTCCCGCGCCAGGAGCTTCTCTCGCAGCTCCTCGAGCAACCCGGCCGAGGCCACCGGACCGGCGGTGCTGCCGGGCAGCAGCTCCTGGACCAGCAGGATCCCAGTCTCCTCGAACAGCTCCCGCAGGGCGCAGGCGGTGAGGCCGGGAACCAGATCCGGGGGCGGTGGCTCGGAGCCGGTACGCAGCGAGCGTGGCAGCTTGGTGGTGTCGGAGGCGGTCTCCATCCCACGGGGCACACCCTCCACCGGGACCGCCAGGTCTCGCTTGGACAGCCCGCCGCCGGGGAACGCGTACCAGCCGCCCATGAAGGGCATGGACTCGGCGCGCCGGACCCAGTAGACCTCGATGCGATCGGGACCGATCCGCCGCCAGGGAACCACCGCGGCCGAGGGCCGCGGTGGCGGCGGAGCCGGCAGCGCGCGCTGACCCTGCTGAGCCAGGACGCGCTGATACAGACCAACGTCTGAGCTCTGGGTTCTTCCCGAATGGGTCATGGCGCCGGGAGAATAGCAGGCCCCGAATCTACCCAGCCGCGGCTCCCCGGCCCTGCGCGGGCTCTCGCTCCCTCAGTCCGTCTCGGGCTTCGCTTCGGGCTCGGACGACCGTGGGCCGTAGCTGTAGCCGCTGCGGCTGCGCACCTCGAAGTCGTCGTGGACGGTACGGACCGCGACCTCCTGATAGCCGTGCTCACCGGCCGGGTGGGGGGCGCGATAGGCCAGCAGGTAGTAGCCGCTGTTCTCCTGGGCGATCTTGCGCAGCGGCTCGAGGAAGTCGGACATCCGGTAGGTGTACTCGCCACCGGTGTCCTCCGCCAAGCGCAGCAGCGAGCGCTGGAGACCGCGCTGCACGACGCCGATGGTGTAGGCCGCCACGTTGTTGCTGTTGAGCGCCTCGATCATCGGCGGATACCCGCGCTGCCACTCGAGAGAGCTCTCCGACGGCAGATCTGCTCCGAACACGATCAGGTTCTTGCGCCCCTGGGTGGTGCCTAGCGCCTCCGCCAGCACCCGCAGCCCCGCCTGGACGTCCTCCTGAGTCGCCTTGCGCAGCGCCTCGCCCTCCGGCAGGGCGGCGAGGTTGATCTCCGGGTGGGGGGATTCCGCGCGGGAGGTCCACTTCTTCTCCGGAGGCTTGCCGAGGGCGGCACGGTGGATGGCGTCCGACAGCCGCTGCCGGTCGCGGGTGAACTCGTGGTACAGCTCGAGATGGGTGCCGTAGGCCACCACCGCCACGTGGTCGCGGGGCAACAGCTCCTTCACCGTCCACTCGAAACAACGCCGGCCGGCCTCCGACAGACGCAGGAAGTGCTCGCGGTCGACGCCTGCGGCATGGAGCGGCGGACGGTAGAAGAACAGCACGAAGTAGCGGTCCTCGGAGACGTCCGGCTCTTCGACCCCCGAGGGTTGGCTGTCGCCGAGCCCGCCCAGAAAGCGGCGGTTGCTGTAGAAGGAAACGCTCTGGATCTCCATCGGCTCGCCGTTTTCCTCGACCACGAAGTCGTCCTCGCCCAACCCCATCACCACGTTGCCGGCCCGGTCGGTGACCAGCACGTCGAGCAGGACCTCGGAGACCTCCACCTGGCCTTCGAACACCCGTGCCGAGTCGGGGTCGGAGCCCCGCGGGATCGTATCCTGACCGAGAGCCAGCGAGGCAGGGGAGACGAGGAGGATGAGAGCGGCGAGCCCCACGGCCAATCCCGTGGCGAGCCCCGTGGTGAGTCTCCTGGACATTCCTGCAAGCTCCTTTCTCCGCGGGAGCGGGGAGCGGTTGGTGGGCGGATGACCGGAAATCAGCTTATCACCGGGGGGCGCAGGCGAAGTGGTGCGGAGGAGCGAGTGTCGTACCATCACCCCATCATGCTCTCGGAGCCGCGAAGGAGGACGATGCTGGTCGTGGCGGGGGGAATGGCGACGTTCTTTTCGCTGCTCCTGGGTACGCTGCTGAGTTGTGGCCGCGTGGACGACATACAGGATCAGGTGATCGTGACCACCTCCACCTCCACCTCGTCCGAGAATCGGGACACCCTCGTAGGCCGGCCGATTGAGCTTGCCGGCCCCACTCTGGTGGTCCTCGGCACCGTCCAGGACGGTGGGTTGCCCCACGGCTCCTGCCACGGTCCCCACTGCCGGGCGGCGCGGGAGGACCCGACCCGGCGTCGCTGGGTGGCATCGTTGGGGATCGTGCTGCCGAGGTCCCGGCGCCTCTATCTGATCGACGCCACCCCGGACGTGATCGAGCAGCTCCACCGGCTGTCCCGGTACCGGGAGTCGGGGCTGCCCGCCGGTGGTACGGTCGACCGCTCGCCTCTCGACGGGGTCTTTCTGACCCACGCCCACATGGGGCATTACCTCGGGCTGGCGCACTTTGGCTTCGAGGCCATCCACACCCGCCATCTGCCTACCTGGGGCACGCCGAGGATGCTGGGCTTTCTGCGCGACAACGGTCCCTGGTCCCAACTCGTCTCGATGGAGAATCTGGAGCTGCGGGAGATGCCCCTCGCGGCGCCGGGGGTGCCCGCGGTGGACGGCGGGGGCTGGGTAGAGCTGGGGGAGGGCGTCGCGGTGGCCGCCTTTCCGGTGCCCCACAGGGACGAGTACTCGGACACCGTCGCGTACCTGATCCGGGGGCCGGAGCGTGCAGTGCTCTATGTGCCGGATACGGACGGTTGGGACGTCTGGCCCCGACCGCTACCCGAGGTGATCGGCGACGGGGTGGACCTGGCGTTGCTGGACGGCTCGTTCTTCTCGATGGGCGAGCTGCCGGGGCGGGACATCACCCAGGTGCGCCATCCCCTGATGCGCCAGACCATGGACCTGCTGGAGCGGCAGGTCGAGGCGGGGGAGATCGAGGTGGCCTTCACCCACCTCAACCACAGCAACCCGGCGTTGGTGCCGGACGGTCCCGAGCGGCGAGAGATCGAGGCGAGGGGCTTCCGGGTGCTGGAGGAGGGAGAGGAGCTCGGTCTCTAATGCAGTATTTGGCAAGCTTCGCGCCAGGATCGCGATTTTCCGTGAAACCTTGGCTTCCGGACCCCCTGGAACGGCTTGGGCGAAAATTTCATCGCGCTCCCGACCCCCTGGAAGACGATGAACGGTGGAACATCTCGTTCCAGGGAGCCCGGAAGCCGAGGAGCGGCGAGAAATCCCATCCCAGGGGCTCTGGAAGGACGACGGATGGTGGAACATCCCGTTCCAGAGCCCCGTGGAGGCGGTGAACGGCCGAAAGCCCTGTCTCCGGCCCCCGCTCACTCGGCCAGCGCGATCTTCTCGCGGGCCGCCTGCACTTTCTCCGGCTGGCCGCCGAGGCGGCGGAACATCAGGTGCTCGGCCCAGTCGAGGGCGCGGTTTTGGATCTTGGCTCTCAGCAGAAACAGCTTGTCGTTGGCTTCCTGCTCCTTGCTCCAACCGAGGGCCAATCGGCGTGCCTTTTGCTTGGTCAGCTTCCGCTGCTCGTAGGCGGCGAAGAGTCGGCCCACCGCATCGGCGGCGAGGCCTTCTGCAATCCCGCCCTTGCCCAGATGATGGTCGACTCCGAGCTCGCTCGCTTGACTTCCCAGGAGGGACGTGAGCTTGCGCTGCGCCGCATTTTGACCCATCCTGCCGAAGTGCTTCATCAGCGTGCTGCCGTAAGCCTCTCTGGCGCCGTGCAACGCTCTAGTCTGGGAGGATTCCAGCCACACCATCACATAGCCTCCCTGATCCAGATCACCACGCTCCAGCAGGCGTGGACGATTACCCTTCTCGGATTTGGCGAGGACCCGCCAGCCGGCCGAGCTCCGGGTCTCTCTTTCGAGGCGCGGGAGGGCCCGTCGGGCTCCCAGATCGATGGTCTCTTTCAGATCAAAGGTCCTCACCTCCCCGGGCCGGAGAGTCAGCTTGCGGGCGGTCGTCATGCGCTTTCGGATACTCAGGGGCGCACCGAAGAGGCCTTCGTAGTCCCCCTCGTAGGTGACGAAGGCGAGGACGGCTCGGCCTCGGTCGATAAACCCGCGAATTGCCTGAGCGACGTCGTCGAGGAGGCGCAAGCGGGCGACATCCGCCTCGTTGAGAACCAACAAATCGAGATCCTCGAGCAGGGTTTCAAAGGACTCGAGCTCGTTTTCGCCTTTCTTGAGCAGAGCCACCTGCCGGGTTGCCTGGGAAGCGCCAAGCATGAGATCCAGCGCCCGTTCCACCCGCTTGTCGTAATAAGCGTCAGGGACCTCCAGAAAGCCCTCGGTACGTCCTCCGATCCAAATTTCGTCCTTGAGGGGAATCTCGATCGGCTCCCTCCTGGCCGGAGAGGCGTGCGGACTTGGCTTGGCGCTCCGAAACACGTCTTCCAGGGTGGGTGGGGATACGGTTCGAGACAGGAGGTTGATCGATCGATTCCAGGAGCCGAATCTCTCTAGTTCCGCGTGGACCCGGTACTGGTCCACCGGCAGCTCGAGCCGTTCGATGCCGCTCAGCCGATCCGGGGTCACAGACAGATCGAGGCTCGTCAACTCGCCCTCGAAGGTCACCTGGCTGTTCGACCGTCCCCGAATCACGATTTCTTGGTGCTCCCGTTCCATCTGGACAGGCAGGGCCTCGAAGCCGTCACCGTCGGACACATGGACAACCCGGCGGACGGGGGTGTAGTAAGGAGCCCAGACGACCACCTCGTAGGTGCCTTTGGGCAAGGGCTCGCCGCGATAATTCTCAAACGCGATGTGGCCGCCGCCGAAGGTGGAGACATTAAAGCTGCGATCTCCCCGCAGCACCCGGCCCTCCGAAGTGCTGCTCCCGGAAGTGTGCTCCTCAATCAGATGCTTGCAGACGTTTTCCTGGGACTTCTTCGGTGTCGGTGGGGGCGGGGCCAGATTGAGCGTGACGTGGACTCTGTCGGCTTCTTGGTCAGTGTTCTTGCCCTTGACCGGGTTCGGCTCCGGCTGGGAATCAGAGGAGCTGCCCTGAAGGCTCTCCTGGGTTTGAACGTCATTCGGTGAGTGCTTGGGAGGGCGAGATTCCAGGGTTGATTTGCCCTCTACCCCCTCGATCGGCTCGCCGGCTTGCTCCTCCGGTTCGGGTGGAGGCTCCCACACGTAGATGTCGGGGCTCTCCGGATTGAGGGCGAGGTCCAGGCTTCGCAGGTAGACGCGCGCCTCGGGAAGGGGCCGAGACCGTTCATCCAGGATCGATAAGCGGATCGAGCCCTTTTGCTTGGGGAGATGGAATCCGACGCTGGTGCCGTTGAGCGTACCGAGGGTCAGGGGCTGGACCTCGACGAGGAAGCTACGCCAAGGCGCTCGGGGGTCGGCCTTTTCTAACGGGATCCACCGGCCCGCGTCGTCCCTGTATCGAATGCGGATGGAGTCTCCCACCTCGACTGCCTGGAAGCGGGAATTCTCGGCCTCGATGCTGCCGTAGCCAGGGCGCTCCAGCCGCACGGTGTACCAACCACTCAACAGATTGTCGATGGTGTAACTGGTGGGATTGGTGACCCAGGGGCTGACTACGTCCTGGTCCTCACCGGGATAAGTGGTCCGGCTCAGCTCGACCGGGGGCCTCTCCTCGGCCAGGGCGTCGTTTCGCAGGACCGGTGTGAGATAGAAGCGGGTGTACTCGGGGGACTGGAGATTGATGCGAAGCTTGCCGAAATAGGGGCGTAGGTAGTCCTGCTGGATGGCAGAACCCAATCGAGTGACCGTGCTGCGCAGGCACTGACGCAGCCCACCGCGTCGCACTGCGGTGATGATCCGCCCATCGGTGCGAGACAGGAGCTTGGCGTCGATCTCGATGTGAGTGGGAGAATCCGCTTGCTTGGCCTCCGTCAGCACCGTGACCTTGCCGGTGATGAAGACGTCGATTTTCTCCAGCAGCTCCGCTTGGGTGCGGCTCAGATCGAGGTTGGTCATACCCGTCTGATTGCGCTCCCACTCGTTGAGGATCTCCTTGATGTCCTGGCGCTCGACCACGATGAACTGGCTGTTGCGCTTGAGGTAGGTGACGAGCATCGCCGAGACCGATGGACCGAAGCGCTCCAAATTTGCGTCGGTGTTGGTGTCTGCGAACTCCAGCACGGTTATCCGTGGCTTGCGTTGGGAGGTGTAGGCGGTTTCCGTCCAGGCGGAGCATTCGACAGCCAGGCTCAGAACGGCGACGATCAAAATTGGCGCCGCCAGGGCCGCTGTCCGTGAACAAGAGATGGATCGCGAAAGAAACATAGACATCTCCTTTGCTAATGAATGTGGGTGAAGGGTTTGTGGTGGAGAAAATTGGGTCGATCGAGACACGAGTCCTTGGGCTCAGGACGACGAATAGGCAGCTTGAAGACCTCGTCCGACGCTATCGGCGAGCTTCTGGATCGCCGCGTCGCAAGCGCGGTCGTCGGTGAAGGCGGTGGCGGTTGCGCTAAGGTAAGGCTCGGTGGATGCGGGCACCTGCTGGCGGTAGATCTCCAGCTTGGCCTCGAGATCGCAGCGGCGCATCGAGCGCTTGCCCACCGGCTGGGCCGATACCCGCGCGGACTCGATGAAGACCACCACCATCCAGGCGGCGTTGAGGCTGTGGGTAAGCTGGACGTGGAGCGACCCCATTTGTTGCTCCAGACACCGTTCGAGGGACTCGCGCCAGCCACCGCTCCCCGCTGGTGCTGCCGCGGGGAGCAAGATGTAGGTCGAAAAGGCTTGGTCCTGGTACGGGGCTTTCTGGAGCGCTTGGATGTCGGGGCCGGTGGGGGCCGGAGGCGGAACGACCGCATCGCCGCCCTGTTCTTGCTCGGATGAAGAGTCTTCGGGGGGCGAAGGACCGGAGAACGGCCGGAATACGACCCACCCCGTACCTCCGAGCGAAATCGTCAGGGTCAAGGTGATCGCCAGCTTGAGGCCCCGCGCCCGCGAGGCCTCGGGGCTCGGAGCCGTCTGGGCGGCGGGCGGCGTGGGCTGGACCTCCCGAGAAGGCTCCTCGGGCCCCCGGGTCGCTTCCGGTTTCTGGAACGTTCCGGTCGAAGCGGCCGCGATTCCGGTTCCGCTGCGCAGAAAGAGCACCGGCGTGGCCCATTCGGAGCCCAAGCCGCTCGCCCTCGCCAGCCGGTGGATCGCCAGCCGGCCCTCGACCAGCGCCGTGTCCACCGCATCTCCTTCCGCCAGATGCTGATAGAGCTCCTGGCTGAAGGCGATGGCTGCTTCGTCCGAGATCGGCACCTGCATCGCCAGCACGGCCGGCAATCCGCTCAAGATCAGCGCCAGGGCGACGCCTCCGAAGGGATCCGCACCGTCGCCACCCCAGCGACCGGTGGAGCAGGCGTTGAGCACCACCAGCCGGAGCGATTCGCAATCGCGCAGCTCGTCCGCGAAGTCCTGGGCGGGCACCGGGTCGAGCCCGCCGCGCTCGTCCTCGAACAACACCTGACCTTCGCCCCGCTGACCATCGAAATCCCCGTGACCCATGAAGTGCAGGACGTGGTACGGCTTGCGGCGCAGCTCCCGGCGCAGCTCGGCGGCGGTGGACACCTGTGGAAGGTCGACCTCCACGGTCGAGGTCTCGCGGAGCGCCGCCTCCAGGTTCTTACGCTCCTTGTCCAGCTCCAACGTGTCCGTGCCCTGCGGATTGACGGTCACAGCGAGGAGATTGAGGGGCGAGGGGAAGACCAGCGGCAGGGCCGGACGGGGTACCACCAGGTCACGGCTGACCGGGCTCTTGCGGCTCAGGTTGAGGAATTGTCGGGTCTCTTCCTGGTAGAGAAGCTCCCAGGGAAGGCTCGCCAAGCGGCCGGTGGAGGCGTCTTCCGGGTCCAGGCGGATCTGGATGCGCAGGCCCTCCTCGCCGCTCGACTGCACCCGCCCCCAGCTTTGATCGAAGAGGTTTCGCACCCGGCCGGTGAACAGTGCCCGGAAAAGTCGGTCACCGAGCTCGCGGGGATCGGGCGGAGGTCCCTGGGGCGCCCGCGCCGCGTCGCTCTCCCCGGAGCCTCCCTCCACAGGTGCGATGTGGCGCAGGGTTCCGGCGGCACCCGGATGAGGCTCGGTTTCCAACCCCGGCGGCAGTTGAAACAAGGCGCTCCCTCGCCCCGCCGGCGAGCTGACATGGACCGGGTATCCCTGACCCTGGTCCGGTCCGATGTGGAGGATGAAGTCGTGATACTGCAAGGGTCCCTCCCGAAAGACAGCCAAGTCGGGAGGGGAGACACACCCGGGATCTCGAGGGTTTAGCCGTTCCTGCCACCCTCCATCTGCACCAGAAACTCCGAGGCATACGAGCCACGGCGGTCCCGGACCCACATCTCGTCCGGTCCGGGAAGCATCTCGGTCACGTGGAGAGTCGGCGCAGGCAAGGAGGGGAAATCGGGCCGGGGGGTGACCAGCCGCCGCAGGAGATCCACCGCCGGCGGCGAGTGAAAGTCGACGGCGAAGGGCTTGGCGTTGCGCTCGGTACAGACGAAGACGTGGCGGGGGAGGCCCTCGTGCCGGCGCCAGCCGTGGACGTCGGCGAAAAAGCGCTCCAACAGCCGATCCGGATCCAGGTCCTCGGTCGGGGGAGCCGGGTAGGTGCCGGGAGGGAAGATCCACCGGCGGCGAAAAAGCACCACTCGGCCGTCGACGAAGCGCGGCCAGCGGATCGTGACCGGCTCGCCGTTGGCCTCCGTGGGATCGTCCGTGGCCGGACCGTCAAAGCCGGGAAAGTACGACAGCGGATGGACACCCTGGCGGCCCACGCCGACCAGCAACGCCACGATCCCTTCGGGGGAGACCCCGCTGGAGATCACCGGCACCACCTCCACCGGCTCGGTGTGCGGCTGCCGGGTCTCGCGATGCCAGACGAGCACCAGCCGATCCTCTGCGGAATCCCAGCGCAAGGTCAGCTCGGTCAGCGGGATCGGTGTCGCGCCGGGGGACGTACGCTCACCGGGCAGCTCGATCTCGTCGTCGAGAAACGGAATCCGCAACCCGGCGTTGGCGGCACGCCCCCAGTGGTTGTAGGTGATCTCCGCCAGGACCGCACCGGGGGGGCGAAAGCGTTCCGCTCCTTGCTTCAGCTCCTCGATAATGGGATTGGGGCCGGGGTCGGCGCCATGGTGGAGGGTGGCGAAGCGGGCCAGCGCCAGACCGAGACCGGTGAACAGATCGTTGATGGCGACCCGATAGCGCCCGGCATCGAGCTCCCGGGCCTCGCTGGCGGCCACCTGGACCACCGCGCCGGCGACCCACCGGGGCTCTGGGGTGTCGCCCAGCAGTCGTTCCCAGTCGCCATTGCTCAGCCGGACCTCCTCGGCGCCCGTCGCCGCGGCCTCCCGCGCTCTGCGAGCGAAGAATCCGCGCGCCCGCTCGTAGGCCTCTCGCCCCTCCCGCGCGAGGCGGGAGTCTCCGGACGGGGGCGGTGGGAAGCTGAGACGCGGGTCCTTGCCGGACTCCGCCCGTGACGCGCCCTCGTACCGGCGGTAGACCTCGAGCAGCGCCACCTCGCGGTCGGGGCCGTGCTCTTCCACGAAGCGCCGGGCGAAGCTCCGACGGAGCATCCGCCGCGGGTGGATGGAGGCGAGCAGACGCGCCCACCGCGACAAGGTGCTCCGGAGGTCGGGGAGGATGTCCGGTGGCAGCACGACCGAGATCTCGCTGGCGGCGTCAACCCGGAACAGCTCGTCCTTGTGCAGAGAACGGCGGTGGGGAAGAGCGTCGAGACGCTCGGTCAGCCGGTCCATCCGGTCGGTGCGCTCCTCCGGGGGCAAGGTGGCGAGCTCGTCGACGCCCGTCTCGATCGCTTCGACCTTTGGGAGCCAACCGGAAGCCGCTCCTCCGTCGGCCCTCTCGTGCGCCCGGAACCGATCCGCCAGATAGGCCAGAGGCCGCCGGCAGGTGTAGGGGATCTCGATCTCCCGGGACAGCAGCCCGGCGTCGGCGAGCCGGTCGAAAAAGGTCGCGAGCTCGGGCTCGGGCAGCCCTGTCTCCTCGGCGACCTCGGCGACGAGGTCCGCCACGCTCCGGCCGCCCTCCCGAGCCTTGTCGACAAAGAGCTCGGCGACCGGGTGGCGGGCGATCCGGCGCAGGATCTCGCGGTTGTCGTCGTCGGCCAGCGAGGCCGGCCGCCAGAGGATCCAGGCATCGTTCTCCTCGACCAGCGTCGGGTTGACCCGCGGCACGAGCACCGGCCAGGCGTCGGGACCGGAGCCGAGACACGCCGCCACCTTGCGCGCCTCTACCACGTGGAGCAGGACGTCCAGCCGCAAGCGGTTCTCGCCCTGCACACCCGCCGGCCGGTCGCCGGTGGCCCAGCAGGCCGGAGCGGTGGCGCAGAACAGCCCGTGCGGGCTGGTCTTGGTGGCGGAGCGGACGCGATAGGCGGCGAGGGTGGCGGCGACGTGACGCTCGTCGTGGCGCCACAGCTCGGGCTCCGGCAGCCGTCGCAGATCGGCCACCAGCGCCCGGCTCGACAGACGGAGGGCGGCCTGGACGTCGGGATCGCGCGCCGCCGAGAGCAGAGCCCGACGACCGGCGACGAGCTCGCGAGCGAAGGCGTCCTCGAAGTCTGCACCGAGCGCCTTGACGTTGGCGAGACGCGCGTCCTGAGCCTCCAGACGCTCGCGCAGCTCGGAGGACAATCGCGGCGCCGCGGTCTCAAGGCTCGCGGGATCGATCCGCCGCCGGTTGAAGACGGTGCGCTTGACGGCCACCACCGCCAGCCGGGCACCAGCGGCCTCCGGCCCGGCGTCCGGATCGGGAGGACCGGCAGCCTCGAACAGGGCCCGGTTGAGGGCTTTGGCGCAGGTGTCGATTTCCGCCAGCAGGACCGCTCGGCGGTCGAGAAGCCTGACGCTGTCCGGCGCCGCCAGGCCGTCGAGGCTCTCGACCGGCTCGGCGGCGACCCGCAGCAGGAGGTACGGCAAGCGATCGCCGGGCTCAGCCTCCGTATCCTTCATCAAGCGGCGGGGCTCGGGTCAGGGCCTGATTCCGACGAGAGCCGGTCTATTGCCGAGCGAAGTCCAACCCGTCGCAGCAATCCGTGAACCGGATCGGACAGGTGCACCTGTTGTTGGTGGTAGAGCTCCCGCAACAGGGTCTCATCTGGCTTTCCAGGTCGCTGATCTCGAGTTGGAGGTTGACGTTGCGCAGATCGTTGCTCATGGCGTGGCTCCTTGGTTGACGAGTTGGGGTACTTGGGAACAGGGTTCATCGGTCTTCCCTGAATACGATACTCCATCTATTTATGCAAACGTCTGCTGGATGTCAACGATCTGCGCGCGTTCGGATGGTGAGCGCCAGGCCCCCGACGGACAACGAAAACGGGGCCGCGTCCGCGGCCCCGCGAAAGCCCAAGGCTTCGGCAACCTCCACCGGAGCCCGGATGGGCAGCCTACTGCTGGCTGTAGTCCAACCCGTCGCAGCAGTCGGTCAGACGGATCGGACAGGTGCACAGCGGCGAGGTGCTGGAGCCCCCGCAGCACCGATCGGGTTTGGCTTCGAGGTCTTCGATCTCGAGCTGGAGGTTGACGTGACGCAGATCATGGCTCATGGCATTGCTCCTTTGCTGACGAGTTGGGTCACCGGGAACAGGGTTCATCGGCCTCGCGCAGTACAGTGCTCCATCTAATTCAAAGACATTTGTAGGAGCAAATATACGCAGACGTTGGCCGGATGTCAACGATCTGTGCGCTTTCGACCGTCACGTCGTGGAGGTGTCCGAGGCGTCCTGGGAGCCCGGGCCGGTCGGCGTCATGCGAAACCGTGGCAGATCGTCGGGACCCGGTAGACCGTGGTTCTCCTGGTGGTAGCGGTGCTGGAGATAGCGCAGGATGGCCTCGGGACCCGGTGGCAGCCCGAGCCGGTTGCAGGGGAGGTGGGTGTAGCTCCAGCCCAGATAGCCGAGATGCTGGAGGATCCGCCCTGCGCGGAAGCCCTCGACGACGCGTTCCAACCAGGGTCGGAGCTCGCGCAGCAGCCGGTCGGCGATCTCCGCCGAGGCGCTACCGCCCCAGAGCGCCTCCGGGTCGCGACTCACCTCGCCGTCGAGCATCTCGTGCATCGCCGGCTCGATTTGCCGGTACCGTTCCTCCAGCTTGGCGAAAGAGGCTTCGTCCCAGGTGCCCATTTCCCGAGCCCAGGTGTAGCCGAAGTGGTAGAAGTGGGCGCGCTCGCGCCCTTCCAACCCCAGCAGGTCGGCGTAGCGCTCACCGAGAAGCAGCGCGATCTCCCGCCGGGTTCGATCGAGACCTCCCTTCCGCTCGAGCGCCAACCATTCGAGACAGGCCAACGAGTCGTAGAGGTAGATCTTCTCCGCCAGCTCCATGCCCTCTTCGCCGCCGTAGCGCTCCACCTCGCGCTCGTAGCGGGTCCACTCGACCTTGGTCACCACGCCCTCGCGGAGGAACGGCTCGAGCCTCTCCTCGGCTTCGTCCCGGTAGGCGCCGTGGAGCCAGGTCTCTTCACCCACCACCCGGAAGCGCACTTGCCAGGTGGGGACGTTCATGCGGACGAAGAACAGCGAGCTCAGCTCCGGCCGGTCCCGAATCGAGAGCCCCAGGGGTAGCACCAGGTCGGTGACCACCGCCGGGTGGTGCTCCGGACCGGCGTGGGCGCAGAGATACAGCTCGGAGAGTGGCATCTTCGAGGGGGTAGGGGCGGCTCCGGTGAGCTTCACCGGAGCCCAGATCCGAAGGCCGACCTACTGCTGCTGGCTGTACTCCAGCCGGTCGCAGCAGTCGGTGAGAAAGATCGGACAGGTGCAGAGATGGCTGGTCGTGGAGCTCCCGCAGCACCTGTCGGGTCTGGCTTCGAGATCTTCGATCTCGAGCTGCAGGTTGACGGCACGCAGTTCGTGGGTCATGGTCGTGCTCCTTTACTGGCGATCTGGGATTGGTGGATACTGAATTCGATCCAATTCAACGACAAATGTAGGCGTAATATACGCAAGCGTTCACGGGAAGTCAACGTTCGGCCAGGTCGGGATTCGTGTGGAAGCCTCAGGGCACCTGGCCCTGGAGGATCGCGGTCAGCTTGGCGGTGTCGATGTTGCCGCCGGAGACCACGCACACCACCTTGCCACCTCCGGCGAGCCCCGCCAGCGCCGCGGCCACCGGCGCTGCGCCCGCTCCCTCGGCGATCACCCGCTGGCGCTCCGCCAGCAGACGAACGGCCGACGCCACCTGTGCCAGGGTCACCACCCGCGAGCCCGCCAGCAGCTCGCGCACCAGGGGCCACATCTCGGGAAGCACGCTGCGGCCGCCGATGCCGTCCACGAAGCTGGGTTGGTAGTCGATCTCCCGCGGCTCCCCGGTCGCCAGCGAGGCCGCAAAGGGCGCGGCTGTCTCCACCTCGCAGGCCAGCACCCGTGCCTGCGGACGCTTCGCCCGCAGCGCCGCGGCGATGCCGCAGGAGAGTCCTCCCCCGCCGTAGGGCACCACCACCGTGTCGACATCCGGCAGGTCTTCGACGATCTCCAGCCCCACCGTCCCGTTGCCGGCCATCACTCCGCGATCGCTCACCGGGTGGACCAGCAGACCGTCCTGGCCGGGGAAGCGGTGCTCGACGATCACCCGCCACCAGCGCTCGAACGGTACCTCGATCACTTCGCCGCCCAGCCGCGCGACGGCTTCGAGCTTGGTCCGGGGGGCGTGGTCGGGAACGATCACCGTCGCCGCCACCCCCAGCTCGCGGGCGCTCCAGGCGACCCCCTGGGCCATGTTGCCGGCGCTGGCGGTGTAGACGCCGCGGGCCAGGGCTGCACGCCCGGCGAGGCGGATCGCGTTGGTCGCGCCGCGCAGCTTGAAGGATCCGATCGGTTGGAGATTCTCCAGCTTGAGCCAGATCTCGGGAGCGGGGTCGGGGAGCTCCAGGCCGTCCAGCGACAGACGCAGCAGGGGAGTGCGCACCGCCACCCCACGGATGCGCTCGCGGGCGGCCTCGATGTCCGCCAGCGTTGGAGCGGTCAGCTCCTCGGTCACGCCGGCCCCTGCACCTGTACGCCGGGAGTCATCCCAGCGAAACCTCCCGTCCGACGCCAGCGGCCCGGGCCTTGCGGATGACGAGCTCGGCCGACACCAGATCCTCCACCGCGATGCCCAGCGACTTGAACAGCGTGACCTGCGCCTCCGAGCCGCGTCCGGGGCTCCGGCCCAGGAGCAGCTCGCCAAGCTCTCCCACCAGGTGCTCGTCGGTCACCGCCCCTTCACCCTTGGGAATCCGAAAGTCCCCCGCTTCGAGAAACAGCGACTCGCGGCGGTCGGTGTAGAGCCGGGAGCGCACCACCGCCTCGGTGTCGAGCTCGCGGGCGTGGGGGGTACAGGCCCCGACGGCGTTGACATGCGCTCCCGGGGAGAGCCAGGCGCCTTGCAACACTGGTTGGCTCGCCCCGGTGACGGTGCAGATCAGCTCCGCCCCGTGCACGGCGTCCTCGGCGAAGGGGAAGACGGCCACCGGCAGGTCGTGGGCCTCGCGAGCGCGGCGTGCGAAGCCCTGGGCGTGTTCCGGCGTACGGCTCCAGACGCGCACCTCACGGACCGGCCGTACCGCCCGCATCGCCTCCAGGTGCGTCTCCGCCTGGACCCCGGAGCCGAGCAGGGCGAGCACCGACGCGTCCTCCCGGGCCAGGAGTCGGGTCGCCACGGCGCTGGCGGCGGCGGTGCGGATGGCGGTGATCGATTCGGCGTCGAGGATCGCCGTCAGGTTGCCGAAGCGGGCGTCGAAGACCAGCACCACGCCCTGGTGGGAGGGCAGTGCCGGGGTGTCGTCGTCGTCGGGATGGTTGCCCGGAAACACCGTGACCACCTTGATGCCGAGGGTGGACGGAGCCTCGTCGCTGCCTCCGGCCATACCGGGCATGGTGCCCAGAAGACCCCGGCGATCCGGAAGCCAGGTGGCGGCCCGCAGCGGCTGGACCGAGTCGCCGCGGGCGAGGTGGAGAAAAGCTCTCTCCACCGCCTCGATGCACTCGTCCATGGACAAGAGCGACTCGACCTGGGGCTTCGAGAGCAACAGCACGGGAGGAGCGGAAGCGGACATCGGCAGGCCGAGTATAGCCCGCGCTGGAGCGCGGCTGGAGCCCGGACCGTGGTAGCTTTGCCCACCTACCGACCCGGAGGATGCTCCATGGGATATCGCAGATTTCCCGGGCTCGCCCCGGCCGCACGGTCGATCGCCCTCGGTGTCGCCCTCACCGGGCTCGCCGCCTGGATCGCGGCTCTGCCGTCCCTCGCGGTCGCGGACGACGGACCCACCTGGCGGACCTATCCGTACGCTTCCGGTTGCTACGGAGGCGAGCTGTGCCGGGGCAACGGGCAGGGGGTCACCGTGCGCCTCGCGCCGCGCCCGGTGGTGGCTGTCCGGTTCTACGCCCACGACGAGGTGGGTGAGGAGCACGCAGGGCGGCTGCGGGTCCGCCTGGACCACCACCTGTTGGCCCGGGAGGTGGAGATTTCCGACAAAGGCGGAGTGATCGAGCTTGACGGCGTCGGGCTCAGCGGTCGCGACCTGCGTCTGGAAGTGCTGGGCGACGACGAGGTCGTGGTGGAAGACCTGGAGGTGCTGTACGGGTCGAGCTGACAGTCGACGGCCACGAGTAGGAGGGTGAGGGATTGACGCACCTCTGTTCGTTAGTGATCCCGGAGGTGCTTCATGACCATTCGATCCCAACGCCTCGGTTTGGTGACTCTGCTGATCTTGCTGGGGGCCGCGTCGACCGCAGCCGATCCGCCTTCGTCCGTCGACGAGGCAATCCATCGGGAGATTCAAAGGGTCGAGCGGGAGATTCAGATCCGCTGGCGGCAGGTCCAGGACCACGCGGTCCGCCAGGAGGAGAGGCCCGGGGCTGCACCGGCACCTCCGGGGCTCGCGAAGCAGGTCGAAGACCTCCACCGGGAGCTGGCCCGGCTGGAGAGCATGGTGCTCGGGCAGGAGGGGACCGAGGAGTGGCTGGAGAAGCTCCGGTCGCTGGACCGAGTCCTCGGGAATCTGGACCGGGTGGTTGCCGGTCACCGTCCCCCGGAGCCAAGGGATTCCCTGGGAGCGCAGGTCATCCAGGATCCCCAGACGATCGGGATCGCACCTACCGACTCGTGCGCGGCTGCGCCGACCATCGGTAACGGCACCTTCACCGGGACCACGATCGGCGCCACCAACGACGGCTCCGCCACTTGCGGCAGCTCGGCTTTTTCTCCGGACGTGTGGCTCCGCTACGTGTCTCCTCTCGGGGGCCGGGTGTCCGTCGATACCTTCAGCTCGGGGTTCGACACGGTGCTCTCGATCCACACGGCCTGCCCGGACAATGGATCGATCTTCCAGGAGACTTGCAACGACGATGCTCTCGGGCTCCAGTCGGCGGTCAACACGAGCACCTTCACCGGCGAGACCCTGTGGATCCGGGTGAGCGGTTTCAACAGCGCGACCGGTCCTTTCGAGCTGCACGTGGGTCCTGGTGGGGTGATCGAAGGGACCGTGACCGAAGAGAGCACGGGGGATCCAATCTCGACGGGTCAGGTCGAAGCCTACGACCGGAATGGATTCTTTGAAAGGGCGGCTGCTCTCGAGAATGATGGCAAGTATTCTTTGGGAGTGCTAACTGCTGATACTTACCGGGTGGTGACGGACACCTCCTCGGGCGTCGTGGACGAAGTCTTCGACGACCGACCCTGCCTCGTGGCGCCAGACTTGTTTTGCGACTTCCAGGCTGCCGAGCCAGTGGCGGTGAACAGTCTGGAAGCCACCTCCGGTGTGGACTTCTCCCTGGGGCCGGGAGCGGCGATCGCGGGAACGGTGACAGATCGGGGCAACGGCAACCCGGTGGAGGGGGTGAGGGTCGAGGCCCGGATCGGGAGATTCGAGCTCGTAGCCTTCGATTTCACCGACGCCCAGGGCCGGTACCGGATCGAAGGCCTCGTGGATGCCGCGTTCAGCTTGACCGCGGAGGATTTCGACTTGCTGGACGAGCTCTACGATGACGTCCCTTGTGAGGGTGGACTGCCGTTCGGTTGTACGCTCGACGAGGGGACTCTCGTCCAGATCGTTTCGGGCCAGGACGCCGTAGGAATCGACTTCGCGCTGGATCGGCGGAGCACCATTTCCGGGCAGGTCTCGGGTGACGGCGAGCCCCTGGCGGGCGCCCGGGTGAATCTCTTCACGGGCAGCTTTTTCGCGAGCAGCGTCTTGACCGATGGCGCTGGCAGGTATGAGTTCACGGGGTTGTTCCCGGGGACTTATTTCGTGGGCACGGACGTCAGTGGATTTTTAGACGAGGTCTACGACAGGCTGCCTTGCGAAGACGAGTGTAATGAAAGCCTCGGGACTCCACTGGAAATAGCTGCCGGTATCGACCTCACGGCCATCGACTTCGATCTGCAACGGGCGGGCGGCATCGCTGGCAAGGTGATCGAGGCGGCTTCCGGAGCCCGCATCGGGGGTGCCGAGATCGAAATCTGGGACGCGGAAGGGCAGTTCGTCGAAAGGCAGGCATCCGACCTCGCGGGAACGTATTTTGGCGATGATCTGAGCCCAGGAACCTACTTTTTGACGGCTGGAAATCGTTTCTTCGGTGGGACTCTAGTCGACCAGCTCTACCAGGGAATCGACTGCCCAGGAGGTCCTCCCGCGGGATGCGACCCGACGGCTGGGACCCCGGTGACCGTGAGCCCGGGCGCCACGACGACCGGGATTGATTTTGCAATGAGTCTCCGTGGCTTCATCACAGGCCGAGTGACCCTGCGCACCACGGGACAGCCGGTGCGCTTTCGCTTTCTCCAGGTCTGGAACGAAGATGGATTCGTGGATTCTGACTCCAGCGACAGTCTTGGCCGGTACTCTTTCTCCGGTTTGCTACCTGGCACTTACTTCGTCAGCACGGACTTATTCGAGCCCTTCGTCAACGAGGTGTACGACGACATCCTGTGCAATCCCACCTGCGATGCGACCAAGGGCACACCCATCGAGATCGGGTTCGGAGATGTGATCCAGGGCATCGATTTCGAGATTGAGCGCCTGCAAGCAGGTCTCGTCGGAACGGTGCTGGACGAGGCCACCGGGCTGCCCCTGGTGCAGACACCCATCCAGATCTGGGACCCGAGTGGGTTCCCCGTTCTGCGGGTCACGACTCGACGCGATGGCCTCTGGTTGGCGGACCTGCCGCCCGGGACCTACTTTGTCTCGACGGACGCCGAGGACATTGCGAACCAGGTCTACGCAGAAGTCGAATGCGACGGGGCCTGCAATCCTCTCGAGGGGACCCCGATCTTGGTGCAGGACTTCGACAGCATCGTGCGGGGGATCGACTTCCGATTGGACGCCCTGCCGATCTTCGCCAACGGTTTCGAGTCCGGCGATTTCTCTTCCTGGTCCAACGCGATCTCGGTCCTTCCCTGATCGATTCCGGCTCGATCCCGGACTTCGGGAGCCTGCGCCTCCTCGGCCCGGGTAGCTGGACAGCGACGGCTTGCCTCCTCTAATATTCATTCTTGTGCAAATTCAGGTCGGTCTATCTATCGGACCGGAATCCTCGATACATGCTGTCCAAAGGAGAAAGGCTCTATGTCGTACTTGTCGTGCTTGCCCGATCACCCCAGGCCTTCAACCCTCCGTTCCTCGTGGCTCCACTGCCTACCGGCGATCCTCGCGGTGCTTGTCCTGACGGGGCTCGCGGCTCCTGTGCAAGCCCAATGCTCCTGCGATCGCGGGTGGGATTTCTGGGGCAACCCGATCCCGGTGAACACCACCTTCTGCGGGTACCAAGTCTGTGGTCTCGACGACAACCTCTACCAATGCAACTCCGGTGGCTGGAGTATTGCCAGCTTCTCCTCGTGCCAGTCCTCGACCTCGCCTCTCAACACCAAGCTCGGTGTCAACTCCGCGGTTCCCTTCCAGGGCAATCCCTGCAATCGGGAGCAGGACGTCCGGAACCTGGGCATGGGGTACTACCTGGAAATCGCCTCCGGCTCCGGCGACCTGGGTACCGTGATCGACTCGGTGCGGTGCGCCATCAACAACGGCGTGCTGCCGATCGTGCGAATCTGCACCGCCGGGAGCTGTGGCTTCCAGAACGTCAACGACTACATCAACTTCCTGATCAACCTGGACAACAACACCAACGGCCTGTTCTACGCCATCGCCGGTCCCAACGAGCCGCTGACCGAGCAGTGGGTCCTGTCGTCGCCCCATCCGTACCCCACACCGGGGTTTTCGGGCTACTCTCCGGCGGTGATCGACGACATCGCACGCGCCAACGCCCAGTACATGAACTCGGTGATCAACGGGATCGGTGGTCGCAGGGCGACCGCCGGAGGGCAAATCGGCTTGTTGTCCCCCGCTCTGAACTGCACCAACCCCCAGATGTCCCAGCTTGTCGGAGCGATGAACAGCAGAGGCGCCAATTGGTCGGCCCTGTCAGGCATCGCCGGCAACTCCTACAACGTCCATACCGCGGCCGGTTTGACCGTGACCAAGTACCTCAACGACTGCCGGGCCGCCTTTAGCAGCCGCGGGATCAACGCGCCTTACAACCTCTTCTTCATCACCGAGACGGGAGCCTTCGAATCGGAGCGCAGCCCTCAGTCCAGCGTGCAAATCCCTCACTCCCAGGCGCTCAACAACCTGCGGTCGCAGGTCGACCAGCTCCGGGTCAACCGGAACGCCCGTGCGGTCCTCTTCTTCAACGGTTTCGGTCAGTCCTCTGATTCGAATTTCGCCTACGGCGACCTGAACGGCCAGTGGAGCTTCATCCTCGGAGGCGGCGGAAGCACCCCCCCGGCGAGCTGCCCATGCAGCAGCGACCCGAGCTTCAACAACTTCTGCTTCTACGGTCCCTCGACCTCGGGCTGCTCGATGACCTTCCCGAGCGGCTACTGCGATCCCAACGGCGACGGTTCCTACAGCGATGCCGACTGGGTGAAGGGCTGGACCGAGTACAACAGTCAGTGTCCGTAACTTGGACAATAGACGGGAGCGCCGGTGGCGCTTCCGTTTCCAACTCCAAGGCCTTTCCACGTCTACGGCAGCGTCACCCGTACCACGTTGCCGGTAAAGACCTCGGTGACGAAGGCTTCGCCGGCCACCGGATCCACCGCCACGGAGGTGGGACCGGCCAGCGTGTCCGCCAGGATCTCCGGTGGACCCGCCGGATCGGTGAAACGCAGCAAGCGTCCCGGGGCGGGTGGCACGCTCAGTAGATCCAGCGACAGCTCGACGACGAAAATCTCGGTTCCCGGTCCGCGCCCCCGGACCGGCAGCACGTCGAGGGCCTGGGTGAGCCCACCGATGAATTCCTCCGTGGTGCCTTCCCGCAGGTCCACCCGCAGGACTGCGGCCACGCCCTGGCCGAAGGGGAAGCCGGTCTCCAGGGACACCAGCAGGCCGCCCCGGAAGAGCCTGACGCTGGTCGGCACCGGATCCACCAGGGGCGGACCGAAGGGCAGCGGATCCACCAGGGGCGGACCGAAGGGCAGCGGATTGGGTACGGGGTCGAATTTCAGCACCCGTACGTCGCGGTCGGTGCGCAGGCTGACCCGCTCCAGGCTGTCCTGCGAGGAGTCCACCACCCAGGCCACCCGGCCCCGTGGATCGAGGGCGATCCCGAAGGGGTTGAAGCGGCGCACGTTGGTCACCGGATCGCGGACCAGATCGCGGAAGTCGTGCACCAGGCGGATGCCAGCGGTCTCGCCTTCGCTGTTGGTGAGCGTCACCCTCCGTCCGTGAGAGATCTCGAAGTGGTCGTCGAGGGTGAGGGTGAAGCCGCTCGCCAGGTCCTCGATCGGTGTGCTCAGCCGCACCGCCAGCACCGAGGAGAGGATCGGGGACGAAGGACCCTGGGGATTGGGAGCGTCCTGTCCAGGAGCCGGGCCGGGGGCCGTGACGTCACCGGCGGCAAGGAGGACGAAGAGAAGTCGGCCGGAAGGCGCGAAAGCCATGCCCGACGGTCCCTGAGGTTGGCCAGCGGGCTCGGGGCCGGAGGGCAGACCGTCGAGCAGGGTGCGGCGGTTGCCGTCCCGGTCGAGGACCGAGAGCCGCCCGGTGTTGGGGGTGAAGGTCCCACCCTCGGCGACCAGGAGCTCGCCACCAGGTGTCAGCGCAATCTTGGTGGGGCTGAGAAGCCCCGTGGCGAAGACCGAGCTGGATTGGGCGGTGGCGGGGACCGCGACGATGACGGCGACGGTGACGAAGGTGACGAGAAAAGCCGAGAAGGGAGAGATGGGGAGAAGGGACGTCGGTTTGCGCAGCGACGTGGTGGGCCTCATGAGGGGCAGGTCCTCCCGAGAAATTTGAGAACAACGTTGGATCAGCGACGCAACTTGAGCAGGATGCTCAAGCAGATTTCGAAAGCCCGCAACAGGGAAGGTGCCGGTAGGATTCCGGGCCGGGACAGCAGAGGGTCAGCTCAACTTCCAGAGGTTGTAGGAGTTCCTTGTCGACAAGAGCAGGTCAACTTCAGGTCAACTTCCAGGGACTTGTAGGGGATCTCGTTGACAAGGGCAGCGAAGGCTTCTCGGAGCGCCTCAGATGTCCTTTCGACTCCCCGTCCTGTGACCGCAATCGGAGAGATTGGTCTTCCGAGAGCCATCTCGTGGAGCTTATTGGGAGTTATCGATGAATCTGGACACACCTTAAACAAGATCCTCGTCGTAGGATCTCATCCTCAACGGTTGAGCTCAGCCGCTATCGGCGGAAAGCGGGCCGTCAGCCCGTGTCGCCGACGAACGGCAGGCCCGGCGGGAAGCAGCCCTCCGGGAAGGGCGCGTCGAGGTGACCCTCCTTCAGTAGCTCCGCCGCTGCCCGATAGGCGACCACGAACCACTGGAACGCTTCCCTCCACGCCTTGCGCTCCCTCTTCGTCGCCGCGTGCACTCGGGGAGCGGGCGAGGTGCTGACCTCGTTCGGTCGGGTTTGCGG
>Ga0102952_1000010_pt1 | contig 153371 bp, 155 predicted proteins | sample SalPon2A_C_D1_MG_FD_78506 | JGI IMG/M metagenome (GOLD analysis project Ga0102952, IMG submission 78506) | Soil microbial communities from South San Francisco under conditions of wetland restoration - Salt Pond MetaG R2A_C_D1_MG | ecosystem: Environmental > Terrestrial > Soil > Wetlands... | reverse complement strand
TCGGCGTCGAACCAGCCTCCCACCTCCATCATGGCCGGCATGGGCGCGCCGGTCTTCATGTGCTCGACGATGTCCGGGCCCACGGCGCGCGCCTTCCAGAAGGCGTCGTAGTCGGGGTGATGGACGATCTCCTGCCAGAAAAAGTTGTCCTTGTAGAACTGTTCTGTCGTGTTGCGGAGCGGCCCCAGGCTGAGCTGGAAATCGTAGTCGTCCGGCAAACCCCGGACCTTGCTGGCCCCACCGAAGAACCCTCCCCCCTGCTCCCCCTCGGTTCCCAGCACGTGCTGCATCTCCGGCATCCACCAGTTCTCGGTGGTCGGGTGCGAGTGCTGGACGCCGAACACCGGGTAGGTGTAGAAGTAGCCCTGCGTGAGGGCGCCGTTGTGGTGGAAATCCTCGAAATAGAAGTTCGTGACCGGTGCCTGCGGGGAGGCGGCGACCAGGGCGGGGTGGCCCGAGAGCGCTCCCATGGTCGTGTAGAAGCCGGGATAGCTGATCCCCCACTGTCCCACGAGCCCGTTGTTGTAGGGCACGTTCTTCAGGAGCCAGGCGATGGTGTCGTAGGTGTCCGACGCCTCGTCCACCGCCTTCGGGTTCTTCGCCTTGATCGAGTCGGGGACGAAGGGGCGCACGTTCACGAACGTGCCCTCGGACATGTAGCGACCGCGCACGTCCTGGTACACGAAGATGTACCTGTCCCGCATCATGTACCGATCGGGCCCGAGGCGACTCGGGTAGGCGTCGGGGCCGTAGGGTCGGATCGAATAGCAGGTACGTTCCATCACCATCGGGTAGGTGTGCGTCGAGGACGCGTCCCTGGGCACGTACACGATGGTGAACAGCTTCACGCCGTCCCGCATCGGGATGCGGTACTCGTGCTTGACGTAGTTCTGCCGGATGAAGGTGCTGTCCGCCTCCTGGGCGGATGCCGTCGCGGCGCACAGGAGCGCCAGGCAGACGGCGGCCGAGATACTCCGTAGCGTATTCATGATCGGAAATGTGGGGACGAGGCCCGGCGCGAGGCTAGAGGCCAGGGGCGCCCGGCCCAACCTCAGCCATGCGATCCGGGTCCGTTCGCGGTGCCGCCGGACCGTGCTTCCTCGAGCCCCGGGAGGCCCGCGTCCGCCGCGTGCCATATGGCCGCCAGCTCCCGGTAGGTCCGGGCCGCGGCCGCGGTGTCCCCGGCCGCCACTGAGGCCCGGGCCAGCCCCAGCAGGGAACGCGTCCGCCGGGGCGCGTGCCGGAGGGCCCTGCGAAACTCCGCGGCGGCCCGCGAGGACTCGCCCCGCGCCAGGAGCACCTCGCCCAGGAGCTCGTGGGCCGGCTGGTCGACGAACGGCGGGCCGAAGGCGAAGGCCATGGAGTCCTCGGTGGCGGCCGCCCGCTCGAGGTCGGCCACCGCCCCGTCGTCGTCGCCGGCCGCCCGCCGCTCCAGGCCCCGGAGCTCGAGCCCCAGCGTCCGGGTGCGCTTTCCGAACTCGGCCGCGGCCGGGTCGGGCCGGCCCGCAGCCGCGGCGCGGGCGGCGAGCTCTTCCGCGAGGCTGTCGTAGTCCGCGCGCGCGGCATGGAGCGCCGCTTCGTTCCCGCTGCGCGCCGCCTCCAGGCCGCGCACGAACGCGTCGGTGAGCGCGGCGAACGGGCCCGGACCCGGGTCCACCCTCCAGGCCTCCGCCTCGTCGCCCGTTCCGCCCACGTCCACCAGGTAGCGAGCGCGCATCATGGTGTACGAGCCGACGACGGAATTGTCGGGATCGGTCGAGCCGGGGTCTTTCGCGGCCGCCAGGGCGCGCTCGTAGCAGCCGCGGAGCACGGCCCTCGCCCTTCCCATCCGCCCCTGCTCGAGGTAGCCGTACTCGAGCCAGCTCGGATAGTGGCCGCAGACCGCCGGAGGCCGGCCCGCCGCGGCTGCCTGCTCGTCGACGACCCGGATCGCGATCTCGTTGGCGGCCACCACGTCGTCCCATAGGCCCAGCGCCATGAAGATGTGGGACGACATGTGCTCGCCGTGACCGGCGTCGGTCGCCTCGGCCAGCAGGGCGCGGGCCGCCGCGAGGCCCCGGGCGGCGTGCTCGGGGTCGTCCACGGCATGGATGAGGTAGTGGGCGGCGCCGGGGTTGTGCGGCTCGCGCGCCAGGGCGCTCTCGGCGATGGCGGCGGCCCGCAGGTAGGTGGGCACGACCCGCACGCCCTGGCTCAGCCCCAGGAGGGAGAGCGCGTAGAACAGGTGGGCCTGGTCGTCGCCCGGGTAGGCGCGGGCGAGGCGTCCCATCGCCCGCGAGTACAGGGTGTCGCGCCGCGCCTTCGGCCCCTTCCCGTACAGGATCTCCACCGCGGCCAGGTAGGCTCTCTCCCTGGGGGTGGGGGCCCTGGCCGCCCGGGCCGCCGGGGTCGTCGCCAGGCGGGCGAGCGCGGCGCGGCCGGCGGCGACGTCCTGCTGGTCCCACACCGGGTGGGTGTGGGTCATGGCCTCGCCCCAGTACGCCATGACGAAGCCGGGCTCGGCGGCCTCGGCAGCCCGAAAGGCAGCTTCGGCCCGGTCGTACTCGAACAGGTGCAGCAGCAGGACGCCGCGCAGGAAGGCCCGCTGCGCGGAGTCGGAGTGGGCCGACGTGGCCATGGTCAGTGCCCCGAGGCCGGGGGCGGTCAGCGTCGGGCTCTGGGCGGAGAGAGGACCTCCCGCGACCATGGCGGACGCCGCCACGGTCACGAGGAGAGGCATGCAGCCAGCAAGCGTCGTTCGGATGGACGTCATGGCGAGTTCCGTCGGGGGGCTCAGGGAGTCGGGCCGGTCGGGGCCCGATCGCCGGCGGGCGGAGGCGGCCTCCGCCGAGCGGTCAGGACGCCGGCCACGACGAGCGCCAGCAGCATCGCCCCACCCCCCAGCGCGAGGCGAGGCTGCGTGCCCACGATGGCGGCCAGGACGAGGAGCTGCAACAGGAGGGCGAAGCCCGGCAGCCACGGATACCCGGGCACCCTCATGGGGCGGTGGAGCTCGGGCCGCGTCCGGCGGAGCCGGAAGAAGCCGGCCAGGACGACGGTGTCGACCGTGATGGCCACCAGCATCATGAAGCGGATGATCCACTCGAACGCGCCGGTGATCGCGAGTCCGAACAGGACGGCGGCGATGAACAGGAGGGCCGGGACCGGCGTCCCGCGGCTCCCGACCCGCGCGAAGGCACGGGGGGCGAGGCCGTCCCGCGCCAGGGCGAGCGCCACGCGCGGCATGCCCAGGAAGTTGACGTTGAGGCTGCTGACGAGGATGAGCAGGCCCGCCACGATCACGAAGGTGCCGGCCGCCTGCCCGAACGTCCCGGTCACCGCGTCGCGGGCCACCAGCTTGGAGCCGGCCATCTGCGCCGGCGTGAGGGCGGTCAGGAAGGAGCTGTTGATGAGAAGGTAGAGGATCGCGACCGCAGCGGCTCCCCCGAGGAGGATCCGCGGGAGAGACCGGCCGGGATCGCGTGTCTCCTCGGCCATCTTGGCGGCGTCCTCCCAGCCGTAATAGGCGAAGGCCACGTTCTGGTAGGCGAGGGCGAAGCCGAGCAGCGTGACCGGCGTCAGGGCGCCGGCGCCTGGAGCCGCTCGGGCCGCCTCGGCCACGCCGGCTCCGCCCGCACCGAGCCCCGCGGTCAGCCCGGCGACCGCGATGACCAGGAGGAGCACGACCTTGACCAGGGTGGTGGCGTTCTGGAAGGTCCGGCCCGTACGCACTCCGCCCAGGTGCAGCGCCGTGAACAGGAGGACCACGGTCCCGGCCGCGACCGGGACGTTCACGCCGTGGACCAGGAGCCCCAGGTACTCCGCGATGACGACCGCCTTGGCCGCCCCGGAGAAGCCCCGGGCGACCAGGAGCTCGGCCCAACCCGCCACGAAGCCGGCCGCGGGCCCCCACGCCTCCCGGGCGTACACGTACTTTCCCCCCGCCGCCGGCAGGGCGGCGGCCATCTCCGACAGCAACAGGGTGCTGAGCCCCGCCACCAGTCCGCCCAGCAGCCACAGCGCCAGGATGAGCCACGGGCGGCCCAGGTAGCCGGCGATGACGCCGGGGGTGCGCAGGATGCCGGCACCGATGACGATGCCGACGGACACCGCCAGGCCATCCCGGACCCGGAAGACCCGTTGCAGGCCGCCGCCGGCCGTACGCTCAGCGCTCGTGGGCGCGGCCCTCCTGGAACACTCGTACGACACGACGCGTGTTGTGGATGTCGGCCGTGGGATCCGCCGAAAGGACGACGAGGTCGGCGCGTTGGCCCGGCGTGATGGTTCCGCGGGTGGCCGACTGCCCGATCGCCATGGCGGAGACGCGCGTCGCGGCCACGATCGCCTCCAGGGGCGTGAATCCGGCGTGCTCGACCAGGTAGGCCATCTCGCGGTGCAGGTTGGGCACGGTGTCGTCCGGCGAGCCCAGGTCGTCGGTGCCGGCGTCCACCAGGACGCCGCGGGCGTGCGCCTCGCGCGTGACGGCGCTCTCCCAGTCCACCAGCCCGGGGCCCACGCTTCCGGGATCTTCCGCGGCCTCGTGGGCGAAGACCCAGAGCGTGGCGTCGAGGATCGTGCCGCGCGCCTTCATGCTGTCGAGCACGGCCAGGATCCGCGGGTCGTCCGGCGCGATGTGGAGATAGTCCGCCCGGGCCCGTGCGGCGTAGTCCCGCGGTATCCGGTCGGCCGCCGCCCAGGCCAGGTAGGCGCTGTGGGAGATCGCGTCCGCTCCGGCCCGAACGGCGTCCATGGGCCCGGCCGGGAAGATGGTCGCGTGGGTCCACACGAGCAGGCCCTGCCGGTGCGCCTCGGCCGTCAGGCCTCGAACCAGGGAGACGGGCAGGTTGGCGTACAGCTTGAGCGCCGTGGCGCCCGTCCCCTTCGCGGCGGCCACGGCGAGCGAGAGGTCCGTGGCCCCGGTGATCTGCCGCATGTAGGGCGCCTGTCCGAGGACGTCGCCCGCCGAAGCGGCCTGCGCGCGGCCGTCCTCGGCGAAGAAGGTGGGGCCGGCCATCAGCGCCGCGTAGGAGATTCGGGGCGAAACGATGTCTCCGGTCGCGGCCTGGCGGGACAGGTACGCGAGGATGCGGTCGTCGCCGGCCATGTCCCGCACCGACGTGATTCCGTTCCCGAGCGCCCAGCCGAGCAGCTTCCGGTACCCCTCCATGTCGGGCGCGGCGCCCGTGAGATGCACGTGGGCGTCGATCAGGCCCGGGATGAGCCAGCGGCCCGAGAGATCCTCGGTCCGGGCCCCCGCCGGCAGCGGCCGGGAGCCGGTGGCGTACACGGCCGCGATCTTTCCGTCCCGGATGAGCACCGTGCGACCCGGTACGGGCGGCGCGCCGGTGCCGTCGATGACCGTGGCGTGCCGGAGGGCGAGGACCGTCGTGTCGGTGGCGGTCGCGCGGCCCCCGATCGCGCCCGGAACCGATGCCCGGGCGTTCCCTACGGTCACCCCGCCGGCGGCGACGGTCGCCAGGCACGTGAACACGAGGACGCGCGGCTTCATGGCGTCGGCTCCTCTCGGCTCGGGAGTCTCTTCGGGGCACGAAACTCGCACCAAGTCGACCGTCGATACGCCTGATCGACCCACTTCTCTGGAGGTGCTCCCATGCGGTATCGTCCCGCCCTGTTCGTCGCGGTCGCTCTGTGCGTGGCCTCCGCCGGAGCGCTACGCGCCCAGTCCCAGGATCCCATCGCGAAGCTGCTCGCCCAGTGGGAGTCGACCTTCAACGCCGGACACTACGAAGCCACGGCGGCCCTGTACACGCCCGACGCCATCCGCTACCCGCCGGGAGCCGATCCCCAGCGCGGGACGGACGACATCGTGGCCGACATGCAGAACTACAGGGACATCACGATCAAGCTCACGCTCGTGGGCAGCAAGATGACGGGGGACTGGGGAGCGGGTTGGGGCACGTACGAGCTCACGGGGAAAGACGAGGACGGGAACAGCATTTCCCAGGGTGGGCCGTGGATGAACGTGGTGGTGAAGGGCAAGGACGGATCGTGGAAGATCTGGCGCGACATTTGGAACTCGTCGGAGCCGGAAGAGGGTTCCTGAGGCGGGATCGGCCGCACCACCCCGCGGAGGGATCTCCCCGCCTCCCGACGATGCGACATCGGCCGGGGGCCGGGCTCCAGGGGCGGGGAGGCGCGGCCCGACAAGCCCTCGCAGATCGCCAAGCCGGAGGGAAGCTGCAAGGTCGCCGCGCGGACCCCACCGGCCCGCCGAATGCCATAGTAGACATAAGTGCATTGATTCATATCGCTTACGGGTCATATGCCGTTGGTGCGCGGGCGGCACGTGGCTTGAACCGTGTCCCATCGGGCGCGGCGCTCGTCCGCGCCGCCCGTGAACGTCGCGGGCCCGTGCGAAAGCGAGACGGGATGGATGCCATGCACAGTGCCACGAACACCGAGCGCAGGAAGCTCGTCGTGTTCGACGTGACGGAGGATGTCGTCGAGCTCCTCCAGATCGCCGATGGACGGGGATTCGAGCTCCCCCGGGATCTCCTTCCGCCCGGACTCAAAGCCGGCGACGTTCTGCGTGTCGTGGCGCGGGTCGAGCGCGCCGGACGCGCCCATCGTGTGTTCGGCGCCGAAGTGGGCTGAGGCCGGGCGGCCGTTCGGCAGCGCACGATCGATGCTGTCCGGCGGTTTCCCCGTCAGCTTCCCTGCGCGCTCCCCCCGACCGTCCTGAGGTAGAAGCGCCTCCTCGCCTCGCGCGAGGTGGCTAGAGCACGACCCGCAGTCCGAGTCCGGCGAACGTCTCGGACGTGTTCCGGAAATAGCCCATGGTAGAGGGCCCGTAGTGGGCCCGTACCTCGAGTCGCAGCGTCACACCCTCGACGCGCAGGCCCATGCCCGCGACTCCGCTCCCCGCGACTCGACGGTTCTCCTCGCTGAGGAGGAAATCCGCCCCGGCGTAGGGCCACGTCGCGAGGCGGGCGCCATCGCCCCGGCCCCGGCCCGGCGCGGGATCCCACTCGGCACCCCAGCGCACGTCGGTCCTCTCCACCGACGCGTTGGCGTGGAAGTTGGCATCCCCTCCGACGTAGACGCGGAGGTCGGAGGCGACCCGGCGCGCCACGAGGAGCTCCACGCCCTCCCGGCTCACCTCGTGGAAGGACCCGTACGGAAAGCCGAACCGGGACAGGAAGTCGTCGCCCACGTGCGAGCTTTCGTGCAAGAGCTCCAGGCGCCCCTCCCAGCCGCTCCACCCCAGCGACAGGGGCACGCCCACGCGGTACGTCACGTCGATCAGGTCCCGGGTGGACGTCTGCATGTAGAAACGCGAGAACACGCCCACCTCGAAGCCGAGCTGCACGGCTGGACGGGATGCCGTGGCCTGCTGGAATCGCACGACGCCGAACCGGTGTCCCACGGCCACGGCCGCTTCGATGTTGCGGCCGCTGTAGGCGCCCAGCCGTGGCCGGTCGGCCAGGATGAAGGAGCCCCTGAGTCCCACCTCGCGTGGGTCGGCCAGGAGCGAGGGGAAGGGGCTGGTGCGCGGAAACCAGCGGACGCCCCGTGCGGAGTCCGGCGCGCCGCCCGCCGACTGGGCCAACGAGCCGGAGGGTGCCAGGAGGAGGGCCAGGGCCAGGATGGATCCGGCGACCCCCGGGGCTCGACGGACGAGTTTGAAGCGCATGGGGCCTCCCGGCTTAGATTGAGGGAGCGGGACCGAGTCGCGGACCGCCGGAATGTGGTTGCGACCGACGAGGCGCACAACGGCGCCGGGCCACGGGAGGGGCGGGCGTGTGAACGCGGAAGACCGACCACGGGCGGACGAGGGAGCGGTCCAGTCGCTGGCCGAGTGGCTCAGGGACCGCGGGCTGCTCCGCGGTCCCCACCTGTACGCCGACTACTGGGCCAGCGTGCTCCGGCTCGAGGGCGGCGTTCCCGTTCGGTTGCGCGAGGCGGGCCTCGTCGATCCGGTGCTCTATCGCCTCGGGCTCGATCGTCCGGACCTCCAGGTGCCCAGACTCCGCAGCTACCTGCTTCTGTTCCTGATTGGTCCTCTCCTCCTCGTGCTGCGCCGATTCCGGCGCCTGGGCCGCTACCGACTCGGGTTCAGGAGCGAGGCGGGCCGGGACGTGTTGGAGCGCCTGCGGGGGCTGGAGCTCGAACTGACGCCGAGCGGCGGCGGACGCGTGGACGTCGGCAAGGACGGGACCTCACTGGCCCGAGGGCTCCTGGATCCGCGCCACATCTCGGGCTTCACCAGCCTGTTTTTCGCCACGTACAAGCTTCCGCTGGCCACCCTGACCGGCCTGGTCCTCGCGGCGGTGAGCGTGCCGCTGCTCCATCGTCTCGGGGTCTTCCGGCCGGCTCTCGACCTGTGGATCCCGGCGGGTCTCCCGCTGCTGGTCCTCCTGCTGTATGCGATCTATCGCGACGCGGTCACCGCCGTCCTGGGAGCGCTCCCGGTCGTGATCGTCCGATACCTGCTGCCGTTCGTCCGGCACGGCAGCTCCGAGGGTTGGGGGACCTTCCTGGCCGCCCTCGCGGGCCTGTTCCTCCTCTACCTCCTGCTCGACGCGTTCTTCGTCCCTCGCCCGGTCCCTCCGGTGCTCCTCCTGTACGTGAAGGAGGGGCCGGGCCGTCCCTATGAGCGCGAGTCCGACGCGCCCTGGTGGCTGGAGGGTCGGGCGTACTGGGTATGGCGATATCTGGCCCTCACCCCCGCCGAGCTGAGCAAATTCTGGGAGCGCGACTGGGAGCGGGTCGAGCTGTGGATCCGGGCGGACGGACCGGAAGCCGGTCGCCTGGAGTGGATCGTCACGGACGGCCACTACCGGGAGCTGTGGGTCCCGGCGGAACGGCTCACGGCGGCCGACGGCAGCGATGAGGCGGCGGCGCGGGAGGCGGCGTCCGGAGGCCTGCGGGGCCTGTGGCTCGTGGAAGCGGACGCCGACCTCGTGTTCCACGCGCCGTCCATCCGGGCCGTCACCTTCATGCCGGAGGTCGAGGGTGTCCCCGAACGCAGTCTGCGTCATCTGGCGGCGGTCCTGTTCCGGCGTCCGGCGCGCGACGATCCCGACGAGGCCATCCGCCGGCTCGAGCAGGCCCGGGTCCGGCTCGGCCGTGACCTGTTCGAGGACGCTCCCGAGGTGGCCGGGCCCTTCATCGCCCGCCACCTTCTCTCGGCGCCGTGGCGCTACTGGCGTTATCCTCTGGGGGCCGAGGCCCGCGTCGAGCGACGCCTCTACGGCCGACGGCTCTCGCCGGAGTCGCCCCCGGCCGCGGATCCCGACCTGCAGATCAAGGCAGATACCGCATGATGGCCTATCAGGATCTGGATGCGCGCCTCATCGAGGCACTGCGTGATGATGCGCGCCGGTCCCTGCGGGAACTGGGGGAGGCGCTGGGCGTTTCGACGAGCACCGTCCGAAACCATCTCCACGAGCTCGAGGAGAGCGGGGTCATCTCGGGCTACCGCCCCGTGGTCGACTATTCCAGGCTGGGCTACGGGCTGGTGGCGGTCATCCGGATCAAGGCACGCGGCGACGCGCTCCCGCGCATCGTCGAGGCGCTGGTGGCCGACGACCGTCTGACGCACGTGTACGAGATCACCGGCGAGTTCGACGTCATGGTGATCGGACGCTTCCGGAGCGAGACGGAGATGAACCGGGAGATCAAACGGCTCCTGGGGCTCCCGGGCATCGAGGGCACCAACACGTCCATCGTCCTCTCGGCGCCCAAGGAGGCGGGCGACATCTCCCTCACCGAGGCGGACCGATCTCCGTGAACGACCGCGGGGTGGACGCCATCGACCCGGGACCGGACGGACGGGACCAGGGTGGAGGCGGACGCGGCCGCGAGTCCGTGACGGTCCGTATCCGCGGGTTCCTGCGAGAGTACCTGACGCCCTCCGTCCTCCTTCCCTACCTGGGCCCCGCGTTCATCGTGAGCGTGGGCTACATGGACCCGGGCAACTGGGCCACGGACATCTCCGGGGGGGCGGAGTTCGGCTACAAGCTCCTGTGGGTCCTCCTGTGGAGCAACATCTTCGCGATCTTCCTGCAGACGCTGGCCGCCAAGCTCGGGATCGCCACCAACCACGACCTGGCGGAGCTGTGCCGGGAGGAGTACTCGCGCGGCGTGGCCATGCTCCTGTGGATCACGGCCGAGCTGGCCATGATGGCCACGGACCTGGCCGAGTTCCTGGGAGCGGCCATCGGCATCCACCTCCTGTTCCACATCGGGCTCATCCCGTCCGTCCTGATCACCGCGTTCGACGTGCTCCTCGTGCTGGCGCTCCAGCGCGCGGGTTTCCGGTGGTTCGAGATCGCCATCACCGCGATGGTGGCCATCGTGGGCGGGGGCTACGTGGTCGAGATCCTCCTGGCCAAGCCGGACGTGGGCCAGGTGTTCTACAGCCTCGCGGTGCCGCGCCTCCCGGAGGCCGCCGTGTTCGTGGCCATCGGCATGCTGGGCGCGACCGTGATGCCCCACAACGTCTACCTGCACTCGGCCCTATCCCAGTACCGGAAGAAGTCGGAGGAGGAGGAGCACAAGCGCAAGCTCGTCCACTTCGCCTTCATCGACTCGGCCATCGCCCTCAACGGCGCCCTGTTCGTCAACGCGGCCATTCTGATCATGTCGGCCGCCGTGTTCGGCGCGCGCGGCCTGCAGGTCGCGAGCATCCAGCAGGCCCACCACACTCTGGGGCCGCTGCTCGGAAGCGCGTCGGCCACCGTTTTCGCCGTCGCGCTCCTGGCGGCGGGCCTGTCCTCCTCGGCCACCGGTACCCTGGCGGGACAGGTGGTCATGGAGGGCTTCCTTCAGGTCAAGGTCAAGCCCTGGGTGCGCCGCCTCGTGACGCGGCTCCTGACCATGATCCCCGTCATCATCGCGGTGGCCCTGGGAACGGACCCGCTCTTCCTGCTGGTCCTCAGCCAGGTGGTCCTCAGCCTCCAGCTGCCGTTCGCGATCGTCCCTCTCCTGCGCTTCACATCGTCCGAGAAGCTCATGGGTGGGGGATTCGTGAACCGCAGGTTGACGCGGATCGTGGGGTGGGTGATCACGGCGGTCATCGTTCTGGCGAACCTGTTTCTCATCTATCTCGTTTTCACGGGACGGGCCTGAGGGCTCCGCAGGGAGGCGAGGCGGGCCATCCGGTCGCAATCATGGAGGTGAGACGTGTACGGGACGATACTTGTGCCGCTGGAGCTGGAGGAGGGAGAGGAGGGGATCCTGCGCCACGTGTCCGAGCTCGCGAAGCTGTGCGGTTCGGAGGTCATCCTTCTGCACGTGGCCGGCGGATGGCGCGGTCGCTACTTCCAGGGCCGCCTCCAGGATCCCGAGGAGGGCGAGCAGCGTCAGCGGCTCCAGGAGCGCGTCGACCGCCTCCGGGACCGGGGCATCGACGCGCGCGGCGAGATCCGCTACGGGACGCCGGGCGAGGGCATCGTCGCGGCCGCGGCGGAGCTGGAGGTCGATCTGATCGCCATGGCGACCCACGGGCACCGTGGGGTCCTGGATCTCCTCCTGGGGAGCGCCGCTTCCGAGGTCCGGCACCAGGTCCACATCCCGGTGCTCTTGCTCCGGAAGTGAGTGCCGGGGAGCGGCGACCGGGTGGTCCGGCGCGCCCGCGCGGACGCGCCGCGGACGGGGCCGCGCCCGAGGCTCGTCGGCGGGCGCTCTCGGAGCTCCGGGACACGGTCGTGAACTGCCGGCGCTGCCCCCGCCTTGTGCGATGGCGCGAGAAGGTGGCGCGGGAGAAACGGGCGTCGTTCGCCGACCAGGACTATTGGGGCCGGCCCGTGCCCGGCTTCGGCGACCCGGCTGCATGGCTCCTGGTCGTGGGTCTGGCGCCGGCCGCCCACGGCGCCAACCGGACCGGACGGATGTTCACGGGAGACCGGTCGGGCGACTGGCTCTTCCGAGCGCTCCACCGGGCCGGCCTGGCCACGCGGGCCGAGTCCACCGCGAGGGACGACGGGCTCGAGCTGGTCGGCACCTGGATCACCGCCTCGGTGCGCTGCGCCCCGCCCGGAAATCGGCCCGGCCCATCGGAGCGCGCCAACTGCCGCCCGTATCTGGAGCGTGAGATCGACCTCCTGGAGGACGTGCGGGTGATCGTGGCCCTGGGCGGATACGCTTATCGCCACGTGATGCGGATCTTCCGGGGTCGGGCATGGGACGTCCCCTCGCCCATGCCGGGCTTCGAGCACGGGCTCGAGGTCGAGCTCGCGGCTCCGGCCCGGCCGGATGCGCGAGCTGCGGCCGGGCAGCCCGGCCGGGCGAAAGGGCGTCGGCCGTCGGCCGACGCCCTCACCCTCGTCGCCTCCTACCATCCCAGCCAGCAGAACACGTTCACGGGCACTCTCACCGAGCCGATGTTCGACCGGATCTGGGCCCGGGCCCGGGCGCTCGGACCGGCATGAGCCAGAAGCCGGACCGCCTGCACCGGCTCTTCCGGATGGGGATGTGGCTCAAGGGCATGGACGGCCTCGTGGAGGTGGCGGGTGGGCTCGTGCTGGCCGTGGCGAGCCAGCACCGGATCGCTACGCTCGTTCACCACCTGGTGCGCGGCGAGCTGTCGGAGGACCCCGGCGACCTGGTGGCCAACGCGCTCCTCGGACTGGCGCGGCACCTGTCCGTGGGCACCCGGACCTTTGTGGCGGCGTACCTGCTGGTCCACGGCCTCGTGAAGCTCGGGCTGGTAGGAGGGCTCCTGGCCGAGAGGCGGCGCGTCTTCCCCGTCGCCCTCACCGTACTGGGGCTGTTCCTGGGCTACCAGGTCTACCGGCTCGCGGTCATGCCCTCGGTGTGGCTGGGCGCGCTGACCGTCGTGGATGCCGCCATCCTCGGACTCGTGGCCCGGGAGTGGAGGCTCGTGGCGAGGGGCGGCGGCGCGACGGCCGGCTGACGTCCGGGCTCCCGCTCGACCGCCATCGCCGCGAGGACCGGCGCCGGGCTATTGCGTGAGCCGCACCAGGAGATCCTGCGCCACCTGCTGGAAGATCTGCTGGAGCTGGTCCTTGCTAGGGGCGAAGTAGGACTTCCCCGCTGGCTGAGAGGAATTGGCCTGCCCGTTCTGATTCGCGAGCTCCGCCAGGTAGCCCATGTCGGGCTGGAGCAGCGGGTCGGAGGCGTGGGGATTGCCCAGGCCGATCGTGTAGATGTAGGCCTTCCGGGTCCGGATCGCGTTGGCCACGACGATGCCGTTCTGGAGGGCCTTGTTCCGGATCTTGGGCTCGGTCCAGCCCCAGCATACCGTCGCGTTGCGGCATCCGTCGGGGGTAGCGAGTCGATCCATGGCCAGCTGGTCCGGACGGTTAAAGTATCCGCGCAGGCGGCCGCCCGCGTGGATAGTCGAGACGGCCATGACGCGGTCCTCGTAGTTGGCACCGTTCGGCGCCGCGAACGGGCCGAGCGCGGAGCCGCCGTTCGAAGGACCGCCGGGCCCGAGCACGCCCCGGAAGGCGGTGGGTCTCCCATCCGTGAAGAACACCACCACCTTGGCCGAATGCTGGCGGACGTTGGGGAGCTGGAGCTGGTCGTACGCCAGCCGGAGTCCTTCCCCGGTGTCGGTGTCTCCGTCGGACGTCATGCGGTCGATGGCGCCGTCGATCGGGCTCTTGAAGTCGTGGCCCAGGTTGACGTCGTCCGCAGCCCGGATCTGGAACGAGACCAGCCCGACCTGGTCCATGGTTTCGTCGAAGTTGGACACGAACTGCTTGGCGGCGTTCTGCAGGTCGTGCCAGGCGCCCACCTGTCCCAGCGATCCCGACTGGTCCAGCACAAGGATCAGGTCCACCGGCGGGATCGCCGCGGTGGCGTTCGAGCCGACGTCCATGGTCTCGATGCCGAGCAGCCGCATGAGCGTCGTCGGAACCGTCTCCGAGGCGCTCATGGACACCGTGCTCTCCCCCTGGGGGTTCGTGCCGAAGGAGATGCGGATGCCGCCGAGGTTGGTGACGCCGTTGGCGCGCGCCATGGCCAGGGCCTGCTGGCGGGCGACGGACTGTCCGAGCCGCAGGGAGCGGGCGGCCGCGAGGACGCCCGCGTCGACGGCGCGCGAGAGGCGTGACTTGGCGATGTAGCCGCGGCCCAGATCCACGGCCAGGCCGGCGAACCCGAGGACGACGACGAGGAGGGCCGCCACCATGACGAGGACGGCTCCGCGCCGGTCGGATCCCAGCTCACGAAGCAGCCGCCTCACGTGCGCCCTTTGAGGCTCTCCGGAACGTTGCTCGGACATGAACGCTACCCTCGCAGTCCCTTGATCGCCGGGCCCTAGAAGAAGGCCCGATCGTAGACCGTCCCGGGCACCATGCCCGGGACCAGCCGCCCGATGGGCGTCAGCGGCTCGTAGGAGTAGAAGACCTCCACCGCGTAGACGGTCCTCCCGTTCACGAGCCCGAGCCCGGCCAGCGACGAGGCCGGGTCACCGGTTGTTCCCAGACGGCTGTGGCCCGAATAGCCCGAGCTGGCCACCTGGCTGACGATGCGGGGCACCCCGCCCTGCACCTCGAGCTCGCTCACCACGGCGCCGCCCTCCTTCTCGAGACCGATGCTGGCGCCGTTCTGCATGGTGACGTCCAGCACCGTGTCGAGCGCCGTGCCGCGCGAGGCGATGTTGGCTCCCTCGCGCGCCAGGCCGGCCAGCGTGTGGGCCACGTCGAACGCGTGCCCGAGCTCGAACACCGCGAACAGAACGACGAGGAGGATGGGTGCCACGAGCACCATCTCCACGAGCTCCTGGCCGCGCCGATTCCGGACCAGCCGGCGCGCCAGGCGCGCCGGCCCCGACCGCGCGTTCGCCGGCCCCGACCGGGCGTTCGCCGGATGCGACCGTAAACGCCCTCGCGGGGCGGGGCGCGACGTTCTCGGCTCAGTAGAACGGTTCATTACGCATCGAGGTGCTGACGGTGAAGTCGAGGAGGCTGCTCGGGACGAGGCTCGCGATCGACGGAAAGGCGATGTCGTAGTGATAGTGCACATCGATCGTGACCACCTGTTCGGGAGCTCCGCCATCGGCCGGCGAGATCGAGATGTCGGATGGGCTCACGCCCAGGCTGGCCGTGCGCTGCTCGATGATGTGTTCGATAGAGCTGGCCCGGCCGAGGCCCCGTCCGGTGACCGGGTCCGTCAGCTGGTTCCCGGTCACGGCGAAGCGGGAGGCCTCCGCCACCGCTTGCCGGAGCGTGAGGCGCGTGTAGAAGTAGCGCCCGAACTCCATGATGCCGAATAGGATGAGCAGGAGGACCGGGATGACGAGCACGAACTCGATGAGGCTCTGGCCCGATGTGGAGCGCACCCCGGCGGTGACGTTCCGCATGCGCGGACCGCCTGGAGATGTCGACCGTGTGGATGCGGGTGAAGAGACCATCCTCTGAACCGCCCTCCGATCGCCGGACGGCACGATGGAACGCGTGGCCCATCGCGATCCCCCCGTCGGAGGATCACGCGGCAGCGGCCGCGCGGGCACCATCGAGCCATGTTTTTTTGGCGAGGGCTTGACAACCTACAGGGGTGTCAAGGGTTTGGCTAGGGGGGATGGGCGGCCCTACGAGGGGGGCTCGCGCTCAAACTGGTCGAGGCGGCCCCCGTGCGCCCGCGACCACGCGACGAGCAGGCGCGCGACCCGGCCATAGCTGGCGATGCCGCCCGGGACCTGGTTCGCGTGCAGGTAGGCGTTGTTGACCGTTCGGCTGGCCTCAGCGGCCACGCGGACCTCGACGCGCTCGAGGTAGTCGGCGTAGTCTAAAATGTCCCTCCGCACGCCCGGGAGGCGCTCGGCGACCAGGGCCCCGGCCGCCCGGCGGTCCTGGCGAGCCAGGACGCCCACGAAGGTGAGCTGGGCCATGGCGTGGCCCGCGTAGGCCACGTATGGGTCGGGCGATCGGGTCGCCGCCATCCAGCCCAGGAAGCTGGCCTCGTTTTCCGGTGCTGCGCCCCGCTGGTGCGCTTTCTCGTGCTGCATGTCGAAGGGCAGCAGGAGCGCCGGCTCGCCGCCATCCACCACCGCCTCTCCGGTCCACGGGAAGTAGAAGCCCGAGATACCCACGCGGCTGGGAAAGTCGGGAGGGATGAAGCGCTTGACGGGTCCGCGCGGCACCGCGAGGGAAGCCGGAAGGCCGAGCTCTCGGACCGCCCGGCGCCAACCTTCCTCCAGTCCCCGCCTCAGCGCGCTCCGGCTCTCGTCGATCGACGTGGGCACGCCGGCGTCGGGTACCCCGTGGATGGCCAGGTAGGCCGCGTTCGTGGCCACGATCTCCTGCCGGACGAGGGCCGCGATTTCGGTCGTGTCGGCCCCCGTGCCGGAAGGGAGACCGAGCCGCTCGGCCAGAGGCGGACGGGCATAGTTGAAGCCCCACAGAACGTAGAAGAGGACGGCGATGAGCCCGAAGTCAGCGGCCACCTGAAGCGCGGCGCCCCCGAGCGCGTTTCGGAGCCGCCGTCGCCGCCGCGCGATTTGCAGGCCGGCCCGTACCGCCAGAAACAGATACGCCGCGCCGCCGCCGCCCAGCAGCACCTCCGCGACGGGGAAGGGGATCCAGCCCGTCGCTCGTGAGAGTCCGAGCGCGATCCAGGGTCCGACACTCTCGCCGTAGGCGCTCTCGACGAGAGCCGGCGCGCGCGTCAGCACGCGCGAGAGGCCAAAGCACGCGAGGCCGGTGGCCAGCAGGATCAGAGGACGGTGCGGCCGCAGCCTCCGGTCGCGCGCGCGGCGGGGGTTGTGGGGAAGCAGCACCCCGCGCGCCGCATTGCCTCGGGACTCGCGATCGCGCACCCTGTCCTCCCCGGATGCGGGCATGGGCCCACGTCCGCCGCGGCGCCTTCGAAGACGCATCAGCGAGGAGAATCCACATGAAGGTGAGCATCGAGTACTGCACGGTTTGAGACTACGGACCCAGAGCCGCCAGGCTGGCGGCCAGGCTCCGGGAGGCCTTTGGCGACCCGGAGATCGAGCTCGTCGAGTCCGGGGGCGGCGTGTTCGAAGTCACGGTGGACGGCCGCCTGGTCTATTCCAAGAAGCGGACGGGTCGGCACGCCGACCCGGAGCAGGTGATCCGGGCGATTCGCGTGGAATCGGAAACGTGACTCCGTCTCGGAGCGGCGACGCGCCCCCCGGACGAGGGACGATCCCGGTCGAGGTCTCGCGTCACGAGCAGGGTCGGGTCGGCATATGCGCGGGACTCCCGATCCCGTTCGTGCTGCCCGACTGAGACAGTCGCGACAGGCGCGCGCTCCTCGGCGGCGGAGTGTCGCCCGCCTTCGGCGGCGTCCGGCGCACGATGGGAGAGCCGGGCCAGCGAGACCATCACGGCCGCCAGAAGCACGATCAGGGTGACGGCGATCAGGACCTCCACGAGGTTCACGCCGCCCCGAGATAGAGGGCTCTTCGATGTGGATGCGTCCGCGTCCACGATCGACGCGGTCGGTGACTTCCGGGTGGACAAGAGACTGGACCTCCAGGCTGGGGCGGTATCTTCCGCCCACGAGTACAGCAATCCGGAGGCCCGGTGGGACCGGCTGTGGTCTCATCCCCGCATCCATGTACAAGACAGATACTTGGGGAGAGCCGTCCAGGCGCTGGACCGCCTCGACGGCCGGCGGCCGAGGTCGACGCTGGCGCAGATCGCCATACACCCTCGCAGGGCTCCGCGCCGCCCAGCGGATCGGGGGCGAGCGGGAGGTCCCACGAAGCTCAGTCGTCGCGGCCGACCTCGAGCATGCGCTCCACGGCGGCCAGGGCCCGGGCCCGGACGTTCTCGGGGATCTCGATCTCGTAGCGGAGGTCCTGCAGGGAGGCCAGGGTGTTTTCGAGCGTGATCTTCTTCATGTGGGGACACAGCGTGCAGGGCTTGACGAACTCGAGGTCGGGGTGGGCCTCCTGCACGTTGTCGGACATGGAGCATTCGGTGACCATGATGACCCGGTTCGAGCGGGCGTCGTCCAGGTAGCCGATCATGCCGGTGGTCGAGCCGACGAAATCCGCTTCCTCGCACACCTCCGGCGAGCACTCCGGGTGGGCGATGACCTCGATGCCCGGGTACTGCTCACGGTAGGCCCGGATCTGGTCGACCGTGAACTGCTCGTGCACCACACAGCGGCCGTGCCACGCGATCACCCGCACGTCGGTCTCGGCGGCCACGTTGCGCGCCAGGTACTCGTCCGGCAGGAAGATCACCCGGTCGGAGCCGGCATCCGCCGCGGCCGCTTCGACCACCCTCACCGCGTTGGCCGAGGTGCAGCAGATGTCCGACTCGGCCTTGATGGAGGCCGGGGTGTTCACGTAGGTGACGACGGGCACGCCGGGATGACGCTGCTTGAGGAGACGGACGTCCTCGACCGTGATGCTCTCGGAGAGCGAGCAGCCGGCGTCCGGATCCGGGATGAGGACCGTTCGCCCGGGGTTCAGAATCTTGGCCGTCTCGGCCATGAAGTGCACGCCGCAGAACACGATCACATCCGCGTCCGTGTCCCGCGCCGCCCGCGCCAGGCCAAGGGAGTCGCCCTTGAAGTCCGCGACGCCGTGGAAGATCTCGGGCACCTGGTAGTTGTGGCCGAGGATGACCGCGTTGCGCTCCCGCTTCAGCCGATTGATCTCGGCGATGAGCGGGGCCTTCATCTCCCACTCGAAGCGGGGGATGCTGCCCTCCACCTTGGGCCAGATGTGCTCGGTCGCCTCGGCGACCTGGGGTGTGTAGGCTAGCGTGCCCGGCACGGTTCACTCCCGTTTGCGGTCCACCTCGGTGCCGCCTGCGCTCCCGCGTACGGCACCGCCACGGGGCCGGCCGCGGCCTCCCTCAGGGGAGGAACGCTCCGATCACGCGTGACGTGGGGATGGTAAGGATAGCGGGCTCGGCCGCAAAGGTTCCGTGACCGGCCATGCCGGCCGACGCCTTCGCGCCGGGTCCGCGAGTGCCTTCCGCGGTGGCCGGACGTCCCCCGCCGCCCGATCTAGTGGAAGTGGCGGTGGGTGTGCGTGAGTCCGCCCTCGTGGGTGTGCTCGTGGGCGTGCGCCACCGGGGCGGTCCCGTACCGTTCCTCGAAGCGACCGAACTTCCATACCGCCACGGAGATCGCCCACGCCAGCAGGAAGAGTCCGACCACCAGGTACCCCAGGCTCCCGAAGTCGAGGCCCGCCAGGAAATCGGCCACCGGTCCCCGGGCGCCCGTCATCCCGACCAGCACCTGCGCCAACTCCACCGTCCCGATGACCAGGGCCACCAGGATCGACAGGCTGGTGGTGGTGAGGTTGTAATAGATCTTCCGCAGCGGGTTCACGAAGGCCCAGTCGTAGGCCTTGCACATGAGGACGCCGTCGGTCGTGTCCATCACCGACATGCCGGCCGCGAACAGGATGGGCAGGGAGAGGACGGCCGGCCACGGCAGGTCGCTGGTCGAGGCGCCGGCGGTCATGGCCAGGAGCCCGACCTCCGAGGCGGTGTCGAACCCGAGTCCGAACAGCAGGCCCACCGGATACATGTGCCAGCTGTGCCGGATGACCCTCTGCAGCCGACGGCCGAACAGCCGGTTCAGGAAGCCGCGGCGGGCCAGGAGCTCCTCGACGTGCTCGTGCGTGTGATGGCCGGCCCGCGTTCCCCGCCAGACCTTCAGAATGTCGAGCAGCACCAGGAGGTTGAGGATCCCGATGAACCACAGGAACGTGCCCGACACGCCCGCTCCGATCAGTCCCCCGACGTTCTGCATCGCCGGCAAGTCCCGCTTGACGGCCGTGGCGGCGAACAGGATCACCACGGCGAGTCCGGCGACCACCGTCGAATGTCCCAGCGAGAAGAAGAACCCGACTCCGAGGGGCCGGCGATCGTCCTTGAGCAGGAAGCGGACAGTGTCGTCGACCGCCGCGATGTGGTCGGCATCGAAGGCGTGTCGGAGACCGAACAGGTAGGCCACGGCGCCGAGGCCCACGAGGGCCGTGTAGCGCGAGGCGTAGTACAGGAACAGGCCCCAGCCCACCGCGTGGAGGAGGGCGATGAACCCGTACAGGCCCGCCAGTCGGAGCCGCTCGGCGGGCGTGAAGGACAGGGCCGACCGAGCGGTCGCCGGCCGGGCGTGGGCCGCCGGAGCGTGGGGGTGGCCGTGGGCCGACGGGGCCTGGGCCGTTGCGGCGTCGCGTGACTCCATCCTTCGCCTCGCACGGATGCTGCACGCACCGGGCGGCGCGCGGCTGTTCAATCTAGCGATTTCCGGACCTTCCCACTACTTGTGCCCGGTCTGGGGCTCGGGTCGGAGGCTCCACCGGAGTCCCGGGCAGGCTCCCCGCGCCTCCGCTTCTCTGGCGGGGAAGGGGCCCGCATAATTAGGGGGGGCCCACCGGACCTTCCGGGCGCCGCGGCGGCGGACGCGCCCCGGACCGGGAGGGCCCGCACGTCCTGAAGCCAGGAGCACGCGGTCGTCATGAGCACCAGCGGGAAGAAGGCCCGAACCTCGCCTCGGAAGCGAGCCGAGGAGCTGCGCCGGGAGATCCGGCGGCATGACTACCTCTACTACGTCGAGAACCGCCCCGAGATCTCGGACGAGGAGTATGACGACCTCTTCCGGGAGCTGGTCGAGCTCGAGAAGGAGCACCCCGAGCTCCTCACCGACGACTCGCCTACGCAGCGGGTGGGGGCCGAGCCGCTCGACGCGTTCCCCACCGTACAGCACACGGCCCCGATGCTGAGCCTCGACTCCAGCCGGGAGGAGGCGGACGTCCGTCGCTTCGACGAGCGAGTTCGGGACGGAGTGGGGGAAGGGGCCGAGGTCCGCTGGGTCATGGAGCCGAAGCTGGACGGCGCCTCCGTGGAGCTCGTGTACGAGGACGGCATCCTGACTCGCGCCGCCACCCGCGGTGACGGGAGGAAGGGCGAGAGGATCACCGAGAACGTTCGGACCATCCCCGCCGTGCCGCTCCGCCTCCGCGAGGAGGACCGGACTCCGCCGCCCATGGTGGCGGTACGGGGCGAGGTGCTCATGCGGCTCGGTCCGTTCGAGGCGTTGAACGAGCAGCTCATGCAGGCGGGCAAGGAGCCCTTCGCCAACCCGCGGAACGCGGCGGCCGGGGCCCTCCGGCAACTCGACCCGAAGGTCACCGCCTCCCGTCCGCTCGACATCTTCGTCTACGACATCCTGGCCTCCGAGGGGCTCGAGGGGGTGGACACCCAGACCGAGGTGAGGCGGGCCCTGTCCGCGTGGGGGCTGAGGACCCCGGAGTTCGAGGTGCTGGCGGAATCCGCGGACGGCATCGTGGCCTACCACGCCGACCTCATGGCGTGCCGCGACGACCTGGAGTACGAGATCGACGGCGTGGTGGCCAAGCTGGACGACCTGGCGGCGCGCGACCGGCTGGGCTCCACCTCCCGTCACCCGCGCTGGGCCTACGCGTTCAAGTTCCCGCCGCGCAAGGAGCTCACGCGCGTCCTCAAGATCGTCCCGAGCGTGGGCCGCACGGGAGTCGTCACGCCGGTCGCCATGATGCGGCCGGTGGAGATCGGCGGCGTCACCGTGAGCCGCGCCAGCCTCCACAACATCGAGCAGGTACACCGGCTCGACGTGCACGAGGGGGACACCGTCCGCGTGCAGCGTGCGGGGGACGTGATCCCGCAGGTCGTCGAAGTGGTGGAAAAGGGCTCCGGGAAGCGGGAGAAACCCTTCGAGCTCCCCGAGCGGTGTCCCTCCTGCGGGACGGAGCTCATCCGGCGCGGTCCCTACACCGTGTGCCCCAACAGCTTCGAATGCCCCGCGCAGCTGGCCGGGCGCCTGGTCCACTTCGGTTCGCGGGATGCGCTGGACATCGAGGGGCTGGGCGAAGAGACGGCCCGGCTCCTCGTGTCCGAGGAGCTCGTGCGCGAGCTCCCGGACCTGTTCGAGCTCGAACCCGGGCAGCTCGAGGCCCTCGAGGGCTTCGCGGAGAAGTCCGCCACCAACCTGGTCGACGCCATCGGGAAGGCCTCGAAGACGGAGCTGCGCCGCTTCCTCTACGGCCTCGGGATCCCGGAGGTGGGGACGGCCGTGGCGCGCGACCTGGCCGAGCACTTCCGCTCCTTCGAGAAGATCCGCGGCGCCTCCGAGGAGGAGCTGGAGGAGGTCGAGGGGATCGGGCCCAAGATGACCGAGGGGATCCGAGCCTTCTTCCAGGAACCCCACAACCGGCACATCCTGGACCATCTCCTGGATGGCCGGGTGACGCTCATCGAGCCCGCGGCCCCGGCCGAGGGCGGACGTCCGCTCGAGGGCCTCACCTTCGTGTTCACCGGGGGCCTGGAGCGCTTCAGCCGCTCGCAGGCGAAGGAGCTGGTCGAGGCGAACGGAGCTCGCGCCACCTCCTCGGTCAGCGGCGAGACCGACTACGTGGTGGTGGGCGAGGACCCGGGCTCCAAGCTGGACGAGGCCCGCGAGCGCGGCGTGAACACCCTGGACGAGGAAGGCTTCCTGGCGCTCCTCGCGGAGAGGGGCGTGGAGGGTTGAGGGTCAGGTCCCGGCGAACCACTCGTAGCCGCGGTCGGTCCAGTAGCCCCCGTTCTGGTGGGGGAGGAACACGATCCGGGTCAGATACTTGACGCTCTTGTAGCCCAGCTTGACCGGTGAGTGGAGGCGGGCCGGCGCGCCGCGGCCGGGCGTCAGGAGCGCGCCTCCGTACGCGTAGCAGATCAGAGTCTGGGGGTGGAGGGCGCTGGCCAGGTCCCAGCTCTCGTGGTAGCCGGAGTCGAACGACTGGAAGTCCACGAACTTCGCGTCGGGCCGGGCCCCGGCGAGCTTGGCCAGCAGGCTCACGCGGACGCCCGTCCACTCGGTGAGCGCGGTCCAGCCCTCCACGCAGTAGTGGTTCACCCTGTGGGTCACGGAGGGGAGACCGCGCAGGTCTTTCATGTCCAGCGTGAGCGGGTTCGCCACGGCGCCGCCCACCTCCAGCTTCCAGGCCCCGCGGATGGAGGGATCCCACACCGGCACGGAGGGGGACACGTAGTAGCGCGGAAGCGCGTCCCCGGCCAGGCGTCCTCCCCGCTTCACGTGGTCCATCGTCAGGTGGCGGAAGAGCGCCTCCTCGACGTCCTGGTTCGTGCGGCTCGCGAACTCGAGGGCGCCCTTCGCGGCTCGCGGCCCCTCCGAATCACAGGCGGCGAGGAACGCGGCCAGCGCGGCGCCGCCCAGGGACAGGAAGTCTCTGCGATCCATGGTCACTCCGCCGTCTCCTCGTACGGCGCGTCGCGCGTAGCCTGCGGCGCGTCGGGCTCCGGCTCCGCGGCGACGCTCTCCGTGCCCGCCGGCTCGGGCGACGCTCGATCCCGGGCACCATGCGCGGCGTCCGCGTGAACGACCTCCGCCCCCTCGGTCCGCCCCCCGCCGAACAGGTTGTAGAAGGGCCGGGCGTTGCGGTGCTCGGGCGAGCGGTCGGACCGGTAGCGTCCCGTGATCATGGCCGGGATCGAGTACGGGTCCACCGAGAGCACCATGAACACGTGGACGAGCCCCAGGGCGACGAGGCCGAACATGGCCAGGAAGTGCCAGTACCGGGCCCACACGTAGCCTCCCAGGAGCCGGGTCAGCCAGCCGAGCTGCACGGGCTTCCAGATCGCGATTCCCGACGTCACGGCCGCCACGGCCAGGACGAGGAGGGAGAGATAGGCGAGCTTCTGCAGCGCGTTGTGCTTGCCCTGACGTGGGTGCTCCCGTCGCGCGAACAGATAGAACTGGACCATCTCCCAGGCGTCGCGCGGGTCGCCGCGACGCGGCGCCAGGTCCCGCCACTCCCCGTGCAGGTAGAGAAAGCCCAGGTAGAGGAGGCCGTTGGCCACCAGCAGCCACATCGCCGCGAAGTGCCAGTGGCGGGCTCCCGCGAGCCATCCCCCGAACGTCAGCCACGCGGGGATGGGGTGACCGGCCAGCGGATAGCAGCAGAAGGTTCCGCCTCGCGGGGCGAAGGCCGGGTAGGCGTTGAAGATCCTCAGTCCGCTGGCGACCATGACGGCCAGCGCGAGGACGTTCACCCAGTGAGTGAGCCGCACCACCCAGTGGTGACGCGCACGCGGCGAGGCCTCCGCGTCCGTGGCCCCGTCGTGCTCCCTGGGCCCGGTCGCGCGCGCCGGAGCCGCCGCACCGGGCGACCCCGTCGTGCTTCCCGCTGGATACGTGTCGTCGGTCATCGTGCCGCCGATCCCTCCGCCTCTCGAGGCGCCCGTGGCCGGGCCCGGATGGGGCCGACCGGTGGACGTACACCGGAAACCGCCCCGGGGATCGGACCGGTTCCCGCGCGGACGGTACGGGGCGTGCGGCAACGGAGCTCCGGGAGCCGGGCCCCGGCGGGACGCCCGGTCCGGCTCCCGCGATCCGGCGCTGCGCGCCATCCGGCCGAAGGCCTCCATCCCGGGGAACCAGCATGGAGAACGTAGAGATCGCCCGCACGCTGGAGGATGTCGCCGACCTCCTGGAGATCCAGGGGTCCAACCCGTTTCGGGTCCGTGCCTACCGGAACGCCGCCCGCACGGTCGAGGAGCACCCCGTGCCCATGCGCAAGCTCGTGGAGGAGGGCGCGGACCTCACGGAGCTCTCGGGCATCGGCGAGGACATGTCGAAGTACATCCACCAGCTGGTGGACACGGGGTCCCTGGAGCTCCTGGACCAGCTCACCGAGGACGTTCCCGACTCGCTCATCGAGATCGGCCGGCTGCCCGGCGTCGGACCCAAGAAGACGCAGAAACTCTGGAAGGAGCTGGGAATCGAGACGGTGGACCAGCTCGAGGAGGCGGCGAAGGCCGGGAAGGTCCGCGAGCTGGAAGGCTTCGGGGCCAAGAGCGAGGAGAAGATCCTCCGGGGCATCGAGGCGTACCGCCGTCACCAGGCACGCTTCAAGATCTCCGAGGCCGACCAGCACGTCCTGCCCCTGCTGGAGTGGCTGCGGGAGGACGACTCGGTGGAACGGATCGAGGTGGCCGGCAGCTACCGGCGCCGCAAGGAGACGGTGGGAGACATCGACCTCCTCGCCATCGCGGAGGAGGGCGGCTCCCTCATGAAGCGGTTCACCTCCTACGACCGGATCGAGGAGGTGCTGGCCTCGGGCGACACGAAGGGGAGCGTGCGGCTCGCCTCCGGGCTGCAGGTCGACCTCCGCATCCTCACGGCGAAGAGCTACGGCGCCGCGCTCGTCTACTTCACCGGCTCCAAGGAGCACAACGTCCGCCTCCGCCAGCGCGCCATCGACCGGGGCCTGCGCATCTCCGAGTATGGGGTGTTCAAAGTCGAGAAGGGAAAGCGGGGGAAGGACGAGGACGAGGAGGCGAAGGAGCGTGACCCCTGGGAAGGCGAGCTCGTGGCCGGCGCCACCGAGGAGGGGGTGTACGCGGCGGTGGGCCTGCCGTGGATCCCGCCCGAGCTGCGCGAGGACCGGGGGGAGATCCAGGCGGCGGAGACGGGCGATCTCCCCGAGCTCATCACGATCGAGGACCTGCGCGGCGACCTGCAGATGCACTCGACCTGGTCGGACGGCCGGGAGTCCATCGAGGCCATGCTCGAGGGCTGCGCCGAGCGCGGCTACGAGTACTTCGCCCTCACCGACCACAGCCAGTCCCTGGCCATGACCGGCGGCATGGACGAGAAGAAGCTCCGCCGGCAGTGGAAGGAGATGGACGAGGTCGTCGCCAAGCACGACGAGATCCACCTGTTCCGGAGCATGGAGATCGACATCCTGGCGGACGGCACGCTCGACCTCTCGGACGAGATGCTGGAGAAGCTCGACATCGTCCTCGTCTCGATCCACTCGCGCTTCAACCTGCCGGCCGATGAGCAGACCGACCGGCTTCTGAGCGCCCTGGATCACCCGGAGGTGGACATCCTGGCGCATCCCACCGGTCGCCTCATCAACGAGAGGGACCCGTACGAGTTCGACCTGGACGCGGTCCTCGAGCGCGCCGCCGAGCGCGGCGTGGCCGTGGAGCTGAACGCCCACCCGGACCGCCTCGACCTCAAGGACACGCACCTCCTGAAGGCGAAGGCCCTGGGCCTCCCGATCGTGATCGACACGGATTCCCACCGCACCCAGGACCTGGACCTCGTCCGGTACGGGATCGACCAGGCGCGGCGCGCGTGGCTCACCCGGGAGGACGTGCTCAACACCCGCTCGCTGGGGGACCTGCAGGCGTGGCTCGATGCCCCGCGCGAGGAGCGGGCGAAGCACTGGCGGGAGCTGTCGAAGGGGGCCCGGAAGAAGAAGTCGCGCGGGGCCGCGGCCGCAAAGCGCGCGAAAAAGAAGAGTAGCACGGCGAACGAGGCGGACGCGAAGGCGAAGAAGTCCGGCGGCCCCTAGTTCCGCGCCCGGTACCGGCCGAACGCCCGCGCCGCCAGCAGCCAGCACACGGCCATGAAGGCCAGGAGCAGGAGGAAGTGCAGGGCCAGGGTCCCGCTCGCCGTGCCGTCGAAGCCGTCCCGCGCCGCCGACACGGCCCAGTCCACGGGGTTGAAGCGGGTCACGGCCTGCATCCAGCCCGGCATGAGCGGACGCGCCATGATCATGGTGGACAGGAAGGTGAGCGGCAGGATCGTGAAGTTCATCAGCGCCATGAGGATCTCGTAGCGCCCGGCCAGCAGGGCGAGGCCGTTCGAGGCCGCCCCGAACGCGCCGCCGAGCAGGCCCGCCGAAAGGAGCACGATGAGGGTCCCCAGCACCCAGCTTCCCGGACGCACCCCGAGCACGAACGAGATCACCAGGATCACCGCCGCCTGGAACATCACGGTCACGGCCGCGTGCAGCACCCGCGCGCCGATGAGGGCGCCGCGGCTGGCCGGCGTGGCCAGGAGCCGGTCCACGAAGCCGCGCTCGATGTCCCGCAGGAGCCCCATCCCTCCATACGCCGAGCTGAACAGAGAGGACATGATGGCGAGCCCGGGCGCCAGGAAGCCCAGGTACGAGCCGCCCGGGAAGGTGCCGAGCGATCCAACCACCCGGAACAGCTGACTGAACAGCAGAAGCCAGATGATTGGCTGGATGATCGAGATGATGATCCAGATCGGCATTCGCAGCGAGATGCGGATCTCGCGCATGAACAGCTGCAGCGTGTCCCGGATCGCCTTCATCCTTCGCCCTCCCCGGCCGCGTCGGCCGTCTCGAAGCTGTGCCCCGTGGCCCGCAGGTACACGTCGTCCAGGGAGGGCCGGGCCAGCGCGACCTGGGCGATCCGGACGCCGGCGTCCTCCAGCGCCGCCACGACGGCGGGCACGGCCCGCGCCCCGTTCGTGACCTGGACGTGCAGCGTGCGCTCCTCCGTCACGATCTCGCTTCCGCCCGGCAGGTCGGCCAGGCAGCGGGCAGCGCGCTCGACGTCAGCTCCCTCGGCGAGCTCGACCGTGATCCGGTCGCCGTGCAGCTCGGACTTGAGCTGGTCGGGCGTGCCGCGCGCCACGATCCGCCCTTGGTCGACGATGGCCAGGTGCCGTGACAGGCGGTCCGCCTCCTCGAGGTAGTGGGTGGTGAGGAGCACGCTGACGCCGCCCTCCTGGGCCAGGTCCCGGACCTCCCGCCACATCACCGCCCGGCTCTCCGGGTCCAGGCCGGTGGTGGGTTCGTCCAGGAACAGAAGGCGGGGGCGGTGGATGAGGCCCATGGCGACGTCCAGCCGTCGCTTCATGCCGCCGGAGTAGGTCTCGACCATGCGGTCGGCGGCGTCGGCGAGGTCGAAGCGCTCGAGGAGCTCGTCCACGCGGCCGCGGAGCCCCGGCCCTGACAGGTCCTGGAGGTGGCCCTGCAGGGCCAGGTTCTCGCGTCCCGTCGCCTGGATGTCGACCGAGGATTCCTGCGCGACGTAGCCGATCCGGCGCCGGACCTCGTCCGGGTCCTCGAGCACGTCCACCCCCGCCACGCGGGCCCGGCCGGAGGTCGGGGCCGACAGCGTGCACAGGATGCGCACCGCCGTCGACTTGCCCGCCCCGTTCGGGCCGAGCAGGCCGAAGATCTCGCCCTCCTCGACCGCGAAGGAGACGCCTCGCAGCGCCTCCACCCCGTTTCGGTACGTCTTCCGAAGGTCCTGGACCTCGATCGCGTTCACGTCCCCTTCCCGTCGTCCTCCATCTCACGCCCGGGCGCCGGCCCGGCGGCCGGCTCGAACTCCCCCGCGCCGGCCCCGCGGTAGAGGCCCTGCATCAGCCGGTCCCGCACCCGGGCCGTCCAGCGCTCCTCGGTCTTGAGACGCTGCCAGCTGTGCTCGACCAGGTCGTCGACCAGGGCCTTGACCCCCGGGTCGGCTCCCCGGACGGCCAGGCGCCGCGTGGCGCGGATCTGGTCGACGCGCTCGGTCACGGCCTTCAGCCTCTCGTCCAGCAGCCCGGCCAGCTCCTCGCCGGGGAGGAAGTGCCCGAACGCCAGCGCCACGTCGACCGGATCGGCGGCCAGCCGCGGGCGGGCGGCAAGGTCGCGCAGGAGCCGATCGCGCTCGCGGCGTCCCTCCTCCGTGATCCGGTACAGGGTCCGGGGGGGTCCGCGACCCTCCTGCTCCTGTCCCGCCTCCTCGAGCAGGCCCTCGCGGGTCAGGCGGCGGAGTCCGGCGTAGATGGAGCCGTAGCGGATGTCGGCCCACCGGTCCACGTGCCGGGCCTCGAGCGCCTTTCGGATCCGGTAGCCGTGCGTGTGCCCCATGGAGACCAGCGACAGGAGGACGAGCCGGGTGACCTGGCCCGACGAAGGCGGCGAGGCGCCACGACTCACGGCCTCGATCCTCCGCCGGCCGCGGGGGGACGAACGCGGCCGGCGGCCCGGAGCCGCCCTGTATACACTCGCGTATATTCCATGACAGTATATATAAGCATGAATAGTAGGCGGGGTCAAGCCGCGGCGCTCCGGTCCAGGGGGCGGAGCGGGCGGGCTCAGGGCCGGGAGGGGGGCGCGGACGACCGTCCCCGTTCCTCGAGCCTTGCGGCCTCGCGCAGCGGGAGGATGAGCCGCACCACGCGCTCGAAGGTCACGTAGTCCCAGGCCCAGCTCACCAGCACCACGAGGCGGTTCCGGAAACCGATGAGCCGGGCGATGTGCACGCCCGCCCACAGGGCCCAGGCCGGATAGCCGGTGAAGGTGCGCCCGAACAGGCGCGCCACGGCGGCGTTCCGTCCGATCGTGGCCAGGAGGCCCGGATCGCGGTAGCGGAACGGCTCCGGCTCGGCCGCGCGGACGCGCCGGAGAATGCTCCGGGCCACGTGCGCGCCCTGCTGGATGGCGACGGGGGCGACCATGGGCGGCGGGTCCTCGCCGGTGGGAGCCGCCAGGTCGCCGAGCACCCAGACTCCCTCCGCCTCGGCCAGCTCGAGGGTCGGGGCCACGCGCACGCGGCCCTGTCGGTCCACCGGCAGTCCCCAGCGCTCCGCCAGGCCGGCGCCCCGAACGCCGGCGGTCCACACCACCGTCTCGGCGACCAGCGTCTCTCCCCCCTCGATCTCCACCTCCCGGGGGCCCACGCGCCGCACCGTCGCTCCGGTCCGCACCTCGACGTCCATGCGGTCCAGGCGCCGGGCCGCGTAGGCCCCCAGGCGCTCCGGCACGCCCGGGAGGAGACCTTCGCCGGCCTCGAGGAGCACGATGCGCGGCTCCTCGCGTCGGATGCCGCGGTGGTCTCGCAGGAGGGGCCGGTAGACGAGCTCGGCCAGCGCCCCGGCATACTCGACACCCGTCGCGCCGCCGCCCACGATCACGAAGGTGAGGGCCGCGACCCGCGCGGCCGGGTCGGTGAGGGCCTCGGCGCGCTCGAAGCGGCCGAGCACGTGGTTTCTGAGCGCGAGGCCATGCTCCACCTGTCGGAGGGGGAAGGCGTGCTCGGCGGCGCCGGGGACGCCGAAGAAGTGCGCGTCGCTGCCCGCCGCGAGGATCAGGTGGTCGAAGGGCACGACCTCGGGGGCGGCATCACCGTCTCCCGGCGGCGCCAGGCTCACGGTCCGGCTCGTCGGGTCCAGTTTCCGCGCCTCCGCCATGCGGAAGCGGACGCCCTCCCAGCGCCGCACGATGCGCCGCACCGGATAGGCGATCTCGCTGGCGTCGATCTCGGCGGCTCCCACCTGGTAGAGCAGGGGGAAGAAAGTGTGGTAGTTGTGTCGGTCCACGAGGAGCACGTCGAGACCCTCGCCGGCCAGTCGCCGTGCGGTCTCGAGCCCGCCGAATCCGGCTCCCACGATGACGACGCGTGTTCGATGCGGCATTGGGGCCCTCCTGGGGGTTTGCGAAGGACGGTGGCAGGAACCGGGCCCGTCCGCCTATCGTTGTGACAGCGGTCGCTGCTCGCGGCGGCTGCCGTCGCTCCCCGCCGGGCCCGCGCCCAATCGAATCCCGGGACGCCGCCCACCGTCCACCTCGGTCTCGGTGTGGGCCTCGGCTGGACCGAGGTCCTCGGAGTGACCCGGACGGGTCCCGGCGTGGCGGGGACGTTCCAGATCAGCGCGGACATCGCCTCCGCATCGACGGGGGACTGGGCGGCGTCGCGTACTTCTTCTCGGGGTCCGACGTGTGGAAGTCCGTCGATGGAGGGTTCGCCGTCGGGGCCACCGGGGCCTGGCGGCCGGATCCGGAGGGCGCGCCGAGCCTGGAGGTGGGAGCGTTCGTACGCGCCGGGATCACGACCGACGGAGAGCTGTCCTCGCAGCTGCTCGGACTCGCGGCCATCTTGAAGGTAGGAGGACGACCGGGCCGTTAGGTGCGACGACCGCCTCCCGCCAACGAGCCGCGCCCATCCTGGATCCGGCCCGCCCGGCCGGTTGCGCGGCGCGGAATCCCGCCGGATCTTCCCGCGGCCAAACAACCCCGAACCCCCGCGCGGAGATGGTGCGCCGATGCCCCGACGGACACTCACCCGACTCCTTCCGTTCCTGGTCGCGCTCCTGGCCGTCTCCGCACCGCCCGCTGCCCGGGCGTCCCGGTCCCCGGGGATCGCGTCGGCGGCCGCTCCGGCGGACACGACCGCCGACTCCGCCCGGGCCGAGGCGCCCCCCGTCCCCCAGACCTTCGATTGGTGGAAGGCCGCCGGGGTCCCGGACACGACGCCGTGGGGGCAGACGGTGGACACGGTCGCCACACGGAAGATCCTGTCGTGGACCACGCGGGCGGAGTACATGACCCCGCTCGTGGACCGGGTCCCGGTCTCGTCGGCGACCTCGCCGTCGAAGCACTTCGGCGACCCGATCGGGAAGCCGGGCACGCTCCACTCGGTGGATCAGATCTACGGCTACTTCCGGGATCTGGCCGCCAGCACGCCCCGGGTCCGCTTCCAGCTCCTGGGGAGGACCGAAGAGGGTCGCCACCTGGCGCTGGTCCAGGTGGGGAGCCGAGAGAACCTGGACCGGCTCGAGGCGGTCCGGGAGGGGCTCGGGAAGCTGGCCGACCCGCGGGAGACCTCGCGACAGGTGGCCGACAGCCTCATCCGGGACCTCCCGGTGGTCTACACCTTCTACGCCGGGCTCCACTCGGCCGAGACGGGTCCGCCCGAGATGACGATGGAGATGGCCTACCGGCTGGCCGCGTCGGAGGACTCGGTCACCCGGGCCATCCGCAAGAACGTGGTCGTGTTCATCGTCCCGGTCATGGACCCCGATGGCCGTGACCGCGTGGTCGAGTGGCACCGGCTGCACAATGCCGACGTGTTCTACGCCGACAGCATCGTGCGGGGGCCGCCCTACTGGGGCCACTACATCATGCACGACGACAACCGGGACGGGTTCGGGATGATCACCGACCTCACCCGGATCGTGGTGAAGCTGGCCCTGCACTGGCACTACACGGTCGGGCACGACATGCACGAGTCGGTGCCCTACCTGTACACGGCCACCGGCACCGGGCCCTACAACCCCGCCGTGGACCCGATCACGGTGAGCGAGTGGGCGTGGCTGGCCAACTGGGAGGTCACCAGCCTCACCTCGTACGGACTGCCCGGCGTGTGGACGCACGGCTTCTACACGGGCTGGTATCCGGGTTACATGATGTGGGTCACCAACATGGACCTGAACAGCCTGGGCCGCTTCTACGAGACGTTCGGGAACAGCGTGCCGAACACGATGGAGCGGCAGCTCCGCGGCGACGCCACGCACGTGGAGTGGTACCGGCCCAGCCCGCCGCACGACTCGACGATGTGGTCGCTACGGAACAACACCAACTACATGGAGTCGGCCGCCCTCACGGCCCTGTCCCTGGCCGCCGGCCACCGCGAGCGGCTCCTGCGTGACTTCTGGCAGAAGGGCGTCAACAGCCTGACGAAGGGACGGACCCAGAAGCCGTTCGCGTGGGTCGTGCCGGCCGACCAGCCGCGACGCGCAGACGCCGCGGCCATGCTCCAGAACCTGCGGGACCACGGCGTCGAGGTCTCCCGCGCCGAGGAGGACGGTGTCTTCGCCGGGGCCGGCAAGCGCTACGACCAGATGGACTCCGTGCGGGTGCGGAAGGGCGACTACGTGCTCCGCATGGACCAGCCGTACCGGAACTTTCTCCTCACGCTCATGCGGCCGCAGGAGTTCCCCAAGGACGCGCCGCCGCCCTACGACGACGTGGGCTGGACCTACCCGTTCATGTACGACGTCGAGGCGCATGCTGTCGGAGACAGCGCGGTGCTCGCGCTCCACACCGCGCCCGTGGAGGGAGGGCGGATCCGGCTGCCCGCCTCCGTTGAACACGCCGGCGGCGCCGGCTGGTGGGCGGTCGAGCCCGAGGCGTCGGGCCGGGAGGTGCGGGCGTGGCTCGACCTGAGGCGAGCCGACGGCTCGATTCCGGCCTACGCCGCCGAGGACAGCTTCCGGGCCCGGAACCGGAGCTTCGCGGCGGGCACCTGGCTGGTCCCGGCCGATTCCGTTTCCCGCGCCGCGATCGACAGCCTGGGCTCCCGTCTGGGCATGCGCGTCACGGGCCTGCGCGGCCGGGACCTCCGGGACGTGCCCCGGCACGCGCTGGACGCGCCGAGGATCGTGCTCCTCCACACCTGGACCGACACGCAGGACGACGGCTCGGTGCGCTTCGCCCTCGACACCATGGGCGTGCCCTACACCTACCTGGGCACGGACCGCCTCACCGACGGCGGCCGCCCGGCGGACCTGCGCGCCCGCTTCGATGTCATCCTCATTGCCTCGCAGGGCGCCGGGGCCACCGGCAAGCGCATCTTCGAGGGCCTGGATCCGTCCCGCGGGCTCCTGCCCTACCGCTCGTCGGCGACCTACCCGGCGCTCGGCCTGCCCGACTCGGCGGCCGATATCACGGGTGGGATCGGGTACGAGGGGCTGGCGGCGCTGCGCGAGTTCGTGCGCGGCGGCGGCACGCTGGTGACGCTGGGCTCCTCGAGCGCCCTGCCGGTGGACATGGGGCTCGTGCGCCACGTGCAGCGGGTCGAGCCCAGCGGCCTGTTCGTCCCTGGCTCGCTGGTGCGCGGCCAGGTGGTGCGGGCCGCGAACCCGGTCACATACGGCTATCCGGCGCGCATGCCGCTCTACCACCGCTTCGGTCCGTACTTCCGGCTGGACGACCGGACGAAGGGAGACGCCGTCGTGAAGTACGCGGGCGCGGACTCGCTCTTCCTCTCGGGTCTGGTCAAGGATGGCGGCAGGATGGCCGGCGGGCCGGCCGTCGTCGTGGTGCCGGAGGGTCGGGGGACGGTGGTCCTGTTCGGCTTCGACCCCATGCACCGCTTCCAGCCGCAGGGCGACTTCGCCCTGGTGTGGAACGCGATCATGAACTGGAACGACCTGCACCTCGGGCTCGAGAAGGAGGGTGCCGGGGGCGATGACGGGGGCGCGTCGGCCGCCGGAGGCTGAGCCCCGTGAGCCGCCCGCCCGGCATCGCCCCGGCGTGGTCTTGACCGGGGTCTCCGGGCCAGGTAGGCTTGATCGCTCCGGTCGGGAGCGAGCCCGCCGACCGGACGAAGCGGGCGTGAGCCCGCATCCAACGGACGAGATGATGAAGACGAACCTGTCGACGACGCGCGCCCCGCACGGCTCCGCCATGGACCGAATGTCCATGGGGATGATGGGCATGATCATGCCCGGCCCGGGCGGGGTGGACCCCTGTGCCGCGGGGAACGAGGTGCCGACAGCGATCTAGGACGAAGGCACCGCGGACCTCTCTGGAGCAGGCGCCACCGCCCGGGCGGTGGCGCCTTTTCGTTTCGGCTGCCCGGCGCGACGCATCGCGCCGGGCGACACGTCCGACGACTCCAGGAGGGACTCCATGCCCGGCGACGCCCACCCTACAGCTCCGTCCAGCCCCGTCCCGGGGGCCGGCGACTCGACCACCGCCCTGCACGGCGGGCGACAATACGACCCGGCCACGGGCGCCATCCTCACCCCGATCTACCAGTCGACGACCTTCGTGCAGGAGGCCGTGGGTCGCGATCGGGGCTTCACCTACACCCGCTCCGGCAACCCCACCGTGGTGGCCCTCGAGCGCCGGCTCGGAGCTCTCGAAGAGGCGCCGCCGGCCGTGGCGTTCGCGACGGGCATGGCCGCCATCTCCGCCCTGTGCCTCGTTCTCCTGGCCGACGGGGGGCACGCCGTCGTCTCGCAGGTCGTGTACGGAGGCACGGTGCGGCTGCTCGACCGCGTGCTGTCCCGTTTCGGCGTGGCGGCCACCTTCGTCGACGCCTCCGACCCGGAGACGGTCCGGGGCGCGCTCCGAACCGGGACCCGTCTCGTCCTGGTCGAGACGCCGGCGAACCCGACCCTCGACCTGGTCGACATCGGGGCCGTGGCCGAAGTGGCGCGCGGGGCGGGGGTGCCGCTCGCGGTCGACAACACGTTCCTCACTCCCGTCCTCCAGCGACCCCTGGAGCTGGGCGCGGAGGCGAGCGTCTACTCGACCACCAAGTTCCTCGAGGGGCACAACGCGACCGTGGGCGGCGCCGTGGTGACGCGCGACGCGGCGCTCCTCGAGCGTCTCCGCTTCGTCCGGAACGCGCTGGGGATCGGGCAGACTCCCTTCCAGGCATGGCTCACGCTCCGGGGCATCGGTACCCTTCCGGTGCGCATGCAGGCGCACTCCCGCGGCGCCGAGCGGGTGGCTCGCTGGCTGGAGCGTCAGCCCGCCGTGGCGCGCGTCGCGTATCCCACCCTCGCCTCCTTCCCTCAGCGTGAGCTGGCGCTCCGCCAGCAGCGAGACGGAGGCGGGCTGGTGGCGTTCGAGCTGCTCGGCGGCGAAGCCGCGGGTGTCCGCCTCATGAACGCCGTGCGCCTGTGCTCGTTGGCCGAGAACCTGGGCGCCGTCGAGACCCTGATCACGCACCCGGCGAGCATGACGCACGCGGACGTGCCGGCGGCGCAGAGGCGGCGGGCCGGCATCACCGACGGGCTCGTGCGGCTGTCGGTGGGCCTCGAGGACCCCGACGACCTGATCGCTGACCTGGAGCGCGCCCTGGAGACGGCGTCGTGAGCCGGCGGGTGGGGGAGTCCGGGGCGAGCCTGGCGACAGCGGCCGTCGAGCCGGGCGGCGGCCGCGAGGGTTCGGGCCGGAGTGGCGAGGGGATCTGCGTCCTCAAGCTCGGCGGCTCGGTCCTGGACGGACCGGAGGGCGTCCGCCACGCGGCGGACGAGGTCGCCAGGCTGCGGGCGGCCGGCTGGCGGACCGTGGTCGTGGTCTCCGCGCTCCGGGGCCGGACCGACGCCCTGTTCGAGCGTGCGGCGCGGACGGACGGGGCCGGCCCCGTCCTCCGGGACTCACGCCGTGCGCGGCGAGAGGAGCACCTGGCCCGCCTCGTGTCCACCGGCGAGCTGGAGGCGGCCGCTCTCGTGGCCCTGGCGCTCGAAGCGCTCGGTCTGGAGGCCCGCCTCCTGGATCACCGTGAGCTCGGGCTCCACGCCGACGGACCCGTGCTGGAGTCGGAGCCCGTGAGCGCGAACGCGGCGCTCATCGACCGGGCGCTCGCCGACGGGGAGGTGCCGGTGGTGCCCGGTTACGTGGCTCTCCACGCCGCCGGCGGCACGGCCCTCCTGGGACGGGGGGGCTCGGACTACACGGCCCTCTTCCTGGCCTGGCTCCTCGGGGCCGGGCGTTGCCGCCTGGTGAAGGACGTGGCCGGGATCTTCGCCTCCGACCCGCGGGCCGTCGACGGCCCGCAGGTCGGCGAGCCCCTCGCCGAGCTCGATTGGGAGGCCGCGGCCCGACTGGGCGGCCGGGTGGTGCAGCCCCGCGCGCTTCACTTCGCCCGCCGCCTGGGCGTCGCCCTCGAGGTCGGAGCGCCGGGCACCGACGTGGGGACGCGGGTCGGTTCGGTGGAGGAGGCGGAGGCGGAGACGGTCGGGTCGCGGCCGGAGGCGATCCAGGCGCCTCCGGCCGTCGGCGTGGGGACCGGGGCGACCGCCGGACTGCGCCCTTCCACCTGGGTCGTGAAGGCCCGTCACTCGGCGCGGGCGGTGTACCGTCCGACGTCGGTCCCGATCTACCAGACGGCGACCTTCGAGCAGGCGTCGGCCACCGGCTTCGGCGCCTTCGACTACACGCGCACCGACAACCCGACGCGGTCGGCCGTCGAGACGCAGCTCGCGGCCCTGGAAGGGGCTGGGCACGGACTGGCCTTCGCGAGCGGCATGGCGGCCCTCTCCGCCGTGCTCCGCCTGGTCGCGGGCGGGGGTGAGATCCTGGCCGGATCGGACCTGTACGGCGGTACGCTCCGCTGGCTGGGGCGGGTCGGGCCCCGGGCCGGTGTCCGCTGTCGACTGGTGGACGTCGCCGATCCGGCCGCGGTCGCCGCGGCCATCGGTCCGGACACCCGGCTCCTTCTGCTGGAGACGCCCTCCAACCCGCTGCTCCGCATCGCCGACATCGAGTGCCTCGGGCGCATGGCCCGGGAACGGGGCGTCCTGCTGGCGGTCGACAACACGCTTCTCTCGCCGCTCCTTCAGAACCCGCTCGCCCTCGGAGCGGACCTGGTCGTGCACTCGGCGACCAAGCACCTGGCCGGCCACGGCGACGCCACGGCCGGCTTCGTGGCCACGCACTCGGAGAGGCTGGCCGGGCGGCTGGCCTTCCACCGAAACGCCGAGGGAACGGGCCTCGCCCCGTTCGAAGCGTGGCTCCTCCTGCGGGGCGCCATGACGCTGCACGTGCGGCTGGAGCGGGAGCAGGCGACGGCTCGCCGCCTCGCCGCCCGACTGCGGGACGAGCCCGCCGTGCGTGGCGTGCTGTACCCGGGACTCCGGGGCCATCCCGGGAGCCGCATCCACGCGCGCCAGGCCCGGGGGCCGGGCACGGTCGTGTGCTTCCGCGCCGGATCGCCGCGAGTGGCCCGCCGTTTCGTGGAAGGTCTCGAGCTCGTGGCCACGGCCGTGAGCTTCGGGGGCGTGGCCACGACGGCGAGTCTGCCCCGCTTCATGTCGCACGCGTCGGCGCCCGGGGAGCTGGGAGGGCGGACGCCCATCCCGTCCGACCTGGTGCGACTGTCCGTGGGAGTCGAGGATCCGTCGGACCTGGAGCGGGACATCGTCGGTGCCCTGCGGCGGGCCGCCGATGCGACGGCGAGGACGGTTTCCCTTGGCTGAGCGGAGCGCCCCGCTCAGCCGGACGGAGGCGCCGCGGGTCGGAGTGGTGGGGGCCACCGGCCTGGTGGGCCGGGAGCTGGTGACGCTCCTTGCCGAACGCCGCTTCCCGAGACGAGCGCTTCGGCTGTTCGCCTCGCCCCGCGCCGGTCGCCGCAGGGTCCGGTGCGGGGAGGCGATGCTGGAGGTCGAGCCCCTGGCGCCGCCGGAGGCCGACGGACTCCGCAACCTCGACCTCGTCTTCCTGGCCACTCCGGCCGGAGTGAGTCGTCGACTGGCTCCGGCCTGCCTGGGCCGCGGCGCGGCCGTCGTCGACCTGTCGAGCGCCTTCCGGGCCGACGACAACGTTCCGCTCGTCGTGCCCGAGGTGAACGGGGCTCGCCTCCAGCACCTGGGGATGAAAGCGCTCGACCGGGGAAGCGGGGGCTCGCCGGGGTCCGGCCGGGCTCACGCCGGCTCCTCCTGGAGCGGCCGGGGCCTGGTCGCCAGCCCGAACTGCTGCGTGGCGATCATGGCGACGGTCCTGGGGCCCCTGCACCGAGCCGCGGGGCTCGACCGGGTCGAGGCGACCACGTACCAGGCGGCCTCGGGCGGCGGACGCGCCATGCTGGAGAGCCTCGAGCGTGAGGCCGAGCGGTGGACGGCCCACTCGCCCGGGGCTCGGAGCGACGCGCCGCCCGGAGGCCCTCGGGCCGACCTCGGCGAACTCCTGTTCAACGTGCGCTCGCACGAGAGCGCGGAGGACGAAACTGGCCTCAACGGCGAGGAGAGGAAGATCGTGGGCGAGCTACGCCGCATCCTCGATGCGCCCCGACTCCGGGTGACCGCCACCTGCGTGCGCGTCCCGGTGCGGCGCGCACACGCCATCGCGGTCACGCTCACGACGAGACGACCGATGGGTCTCGCCGGCGTACGGGAGTTGCTGGGGCGCTCTCCAGGCGTGGCCGTGGTGGACCGGGACGCGGGGGGCCGCTCGCCGGAGCCGGCGTGGGTCGACGGTCGCGACCTCGTCGAGGTGGGTCGGATCCGCCGGGACCCGACCGGGCCCGGCGGCCGGTCGCTCCACCTCTTCCTCGCTGGGGACCAGCTCAGGAAGGGGTCGGCCCTGAACGCGATCCAGATTGCCGAGCGACTCCTGGCCGATTCGGCTCCCCGGCCCGGGCGGGATGATGCCCCGGGGCTCCACTTGTACGAGTAGAGTGGACGCCGAGGGAGGTGGGGAGCGGCGTGCGTCGCGGAACCTTTCTTGCCTATCGGGGATTCTGGATGAGGCGAGGGGGATCGGGCCGGCGAGGATGCCGGTCCGCTCGATGCGCCGTGAGAGACTGACCGCGGAGGGACAGATGCAGGATGCTGCCTACAGCCGGACGGCACCAGGCGCCGAAGCCCCACGGGGGGGGCCCGCCCGCGCCGTGCACGCGTGTACCTGTATGTGTCCCATGCCGCCCACGGCGGCCTCGTGCCGCTCCGTGGGGAGGGCAGGCTTGATGCGGTAGGAACGCGCGCGTCGGGCCGACCCCGACCCCCCGGAGAGGAGACGACGAGGCCGCTCGCGAGAGCGGTCTTTTTTCATCCCGGCGTCACCGCGGAGCGCGACCGACCATGGACCCGAGACACAGGAAAGAGGAGCCGATGAGCTACGCGAATCCCGAAGCGCTGGCGTCCACGCAGTGGCTGGCCGAGCACCTGGACGACCCGGAGGTCCGGGTCATCGAGGTGGACGAGGACACGACCGCCTACGACGCCGGCCACATCCCGGGAGCCCTACGCTGGGACTGGAACCGGGATCTCCAGCATCCCGTTCGGCGCGACTACCTGGACCAGGACGCCCTCCGCGCCCTTCTCCAGGAGAGCGGCGTCGGGAATGACGGCGCCGTCGTCCTGTACGGCGGCAACAACAACTGGTTCGCCGCCTACGCCTACTGGCTGCTTCGCTATCGGGGCTTCGACCGCGTCCGGCTGCTGGACGGCGGCCGGGTGAAGTGGGAGTCCGAGGGGCGGCCCCTGGAGAGCGGCGTACCGACGCCCGCGCCGGTCGAGCTCACGGCTCTCGGGCCGGAGCGTCCCGAGCTCCGGGCCCTGAGGGACCACGTCCTCCGGACGGCTTCGGGGAGCGACCGGGCCACGGGCTTCGTGGACGTGCGTTCGCCCGAGGAGTTCAGTGGCGAGAAGCTGGCGCCCGACCACCTTCCCCAGGAGCAGCCGTACGTGGGCGGCCACATCCCGGGGGCGCGCAACATCCCGTGGTCGAGAGCGGCCCGGGAGGACGGGACCTTCCGGGACGAGGATGAGCTGCGGGCCCTGTACCGGGAAGTGCTCGACAGCGGCGAGGTCGTGGCCTACTGCCGCATCGGGGAGCGGGCCGCCCACACCTGGTTCGTCCTGCACGAGCTCCTCGGCCACGAGGACGCCCGCAACTACGACGGCTCGTGGACCGAGTACGGCTCGCTGGTGGGCGTGCCGGTGGAGCGTTGAGCCGGGCGCTGGTGGAGCGCATCGGCGGGACGCCCCTCCTTCCTCTCCCCTCGCCACGGGAGGGTGTGCGCGTCCTCGGCAAGGCCGAATGGATGAACCCGGGCGGTTCGGTGAAGGACCGGACCGCGTGGTCCATCGTCCGTGGCGCCCTGGAGCGGGGCGACCTGGTAGCGCGCCGGGCGTGGACCGAGGTCCCCGGTCCGTCGGACGGACGGAGCGATCGGCCGAACGGGAGCCGGCCCCCGCCGGCCCCCCGACTCCTCGACGCGAGCTCGGGCAACACGGCCATCGCCTACGCCATGCTCGGCGCGGCCCTCGGCTTCGGCGTGACCCTCTGCCTCCCCGAGAACGCCAGCCGCGAGCGCCGGCTCACGCTGGCCGCCTACGGAGCCGAGGTCGTGCTCACGGACGAGATGGAGGGGACCGACGGCGCGGCCGACATGGCGCGCGACATGGCCGAGCGCGAGCCCGACCGCTTCTGGTACGCGGACCAGTACGGAAACCCCGACAACTGGCGCGCGCACTACGAGGGGACGGCCGCCGAGATCTGGGAGCAGACCGGCGGGTCGATCACCCACCTGGTGGCCGGGCTCGGAACGACGGGGACGCTGGTCGGGAGCGCCCGGCGGCTGCGCGAGCTGGCGCCGGGGGTGAGGGTCGTGGCCGTGGAACCCGATGCCCCCATGCACGGGCTCGAGGGGCTCAAGCACCTTCCGACCGCCCGCACGCCGGACATCTACGACCCGTCCCTGATCGACGAGCGCCTGCGGATCTCCACGGATGAGGCGCGCCGGGCCGCCTCGGAGCTCGCGGAGGAGGCGGGGCTGTTCGTGGGGCCCTCGGCCGGAGCGGCCTGCGCGGCCGCGCGCCGGGTCGCGGCGGGTCTGGAGAGTGGGACCGTCGTCACCGTCCTCCCGGACGGCGGCGCCCGGTACCTGAGCGAAGCCTGGTGGACCGACCGCGAGCATCCGGCGGCCGGGCGGCCGGTCGCCGGGGGAAGCCCGGAGCGGCCGTCGCCGGAGGCCTCGCTCATCGTCGCGCGGCCCCTCCTGGACGCTCTCCACCGCGGCCTCGAGGCGGCCTATCCGGGAGAGGGCTGCGGCGTCCTCCTGGGCGAGGTGGACGGCGCCACTCGCATCGTCCGGGAGGTCGTGCCGGCGGAGAACCGGAGCGGGGAGCGGAACGACCGCTACGAGGTGGACCCCGAGGTCCTGCGCGAGCTGGTGGCGGCGGAGGACCGTGGGGGCCCGACGGTCCTCGGCTTCTTCCACTCGCACCCGAACGTCGACCCGGTCCCCTCGGCCACCGACCGGGGCCGGGCGTGGCCCTGGTACGTCTACCTCATCGTGCGCGTACGCGAGAGCGGAGCCGCCGAGGGGCGCGTGTGGACGTTCGGCACCGACGGGGAGCCGGCCGAGGGGACGTTGAGCGTTCGGGACGCGTCGGACGGGGCGGCCCCGGGGCTCGCGGACGCGCCGCGCGGAACGACCGCATCGGCAGGAGACATCGGTCTACGAGAGGAGACGTGACACCATGGCCAGAGTGAGTATCCGCGTACCGACCCCGCTGCGATCTTTCGCAGGCGGACGTTCCGAGACCGAGGTGCGGGCGGCGACCGTGGCCGAGGCGCTCGAGCGCCTGACCGAGCAGCACGGCGCGCTGCGCGACCACCTGTTCACCGAGGAGGGCGAGCTGCGCCGCTTCGTGAACGTCTACCTCGGCGACCGCAGCATCCGCAACCTGGGGGAAGGCGGGGTCGGGCTGTCCGACGGCGACGAGATCCGCATCGTGCCCTCGATCGCCGGCGGCGCCCCGGTGGCCTCGCCGGCGGCGGAGCGGAGCGGCGCCGTGGACTTCAGCCCGGACGAACTTCGACGCTACAGCCGCCACCTCATGATCCCGGAGGTGGGCTACGGGGGGCAGGCGCGGCTGAAGGCCGCCCGCGTGCTCCTGGTCGGCGCCGGCGGGCTCGGCTCGCCGGCGGCCCTCTACCTGGCCGCGGCGGGCGTCGGCACGCTCGGCCTCGTCGATCGGGACGTCGTCGACATCACGAACCTCCAGCGCCAGCTCCTCCACGACACCGACTCCGTGGGCGCGCCCAAGCTCGACTCCGCGCGGCGAAGGCTCGAGGCGCTCAACCCGGAGATCGACGTGCGGACGTTCGAGACCCGGCTCATCTCCGACAACGCTCTCGAGGTGCTGGACGGATGGGACCTGGTGGTCGATGGGAGCGACAACTTCCCGACTCGTTACCTGGTCAACGACGCGTGTGTGTTCCTGGGGATCCCCTTCGTGTACGGGGCCATCTACCGGTTCGAGGGGCAGGCCTCCCTGTTCGGGCTCGAGGATGGCCCCTGCTACCGGTGCCTGTTCCCCGAGCCGCCCCCGCCGGGACTCGTGCCGAGCTGCGCGGACGCGGGAGTGCTCGGGGTCCTGCCCGGGATCATCGGGACCGTGCAGGCCATCGAGGCGGTGAAGCTCATTCTGGGCCGCGGACGCCCGCTTTCCGGGCGTCTCCTCCTGTTCGACGCGCTCGGGATGGAGTTCCGGGAGGTCGAGGTGGAGAAGGACCCGGACTGCCCGGTGTGCGGCGAGCACCCCACCCTCACCGAGCTCATCGACTACGAGGTCTTCTGCGGCCTTGGGGCAGGTGCGTCAGTGGACGCGGACGTCCCTTCCATCGGGGCCGAGCAGCTGGCGCGCTGGAGCCGTGGGGGTGAGCGCTACCAGCTCATCGACGTGCGCGAGCCCTATGAATGGCGCATCTGCAACCTCGAGAGCGCTGGAGCGCGCCTCATCCCGCTGGGAGAGCTGCCGGAGAAGATCGGGGAGCTGGATCGTGAGGCGACCCTGGTGCTCCAGTGCCGCTCCGGCAGCCGCAGCGCCGACGCCGTCCGGCTCCTGCGGCGTGAGGGCTTCGAGGACGTCTTCAACCTGGAGGGCGGCATCCTGGCCTGGGCCCGGGACGTGGATCCCTCGATGCCGACCTACTGAAGGGCGGGCGCCCTACCCCGTCGTCTCGCTCGACCGCACGCGGATGCCCCGATCCTCGAGCTCCTGCAGATAGGTGTCGGCGGGAATCGCCTCGTCGGGCGCGAACACGCCGACCTCCTCGATGACGTCCCTCCCCAGGAAGAGCCCCACGATGGACAGCGTGAAACCCGTGGTCCGCTCCATCGCCGTGATGCCCGTCTCCGGGTCCTCTCGGTCCAGGAGCTCGTACACGAGGGTCGTGGGCCGGCCGCCGCGCGTGCCGCGCGCCACGACCCGGAGCGCGACGAGATCCGGTTCGCCGGGGAAGGTCAGGTGCGGCTTGGCGCAGGCCAGGAACACGTCCCGGGGCGCGACCTCCGCCGACTCCACCCGCACCGGCTCCTGGGAGAGGAGTCCGAGTTCCCGGATGGCGTGCATGATGTGGGCGTGTCCCGGATAGCGGAGCGTCTTGTACTCGAGCCGGTCCACCCGACCCTCGAACCGGAAGGGCATGGTGGACGCGCCGCCCCCCGTGTGGAACGCCTCCAGCGCTCCCAGCTCGCCGAACTCCAGGGTCTCCAGCTCCGAGAGGGCATCGATCCTCTGGCGCCGGCCGCCGCGGACGATCCACGAGGGGGTCGTGTAGTAGTCCAGCGCTCCCTCGAGCGAGTACACCACCTGGTAGTTGAGCGGCGGATGCGGATGCTGCGGTAGGCCGCCGACGTACATGATCACCGACTCGGCTTCGTCCAGACTCCGGGTCGTCTCGGCGGCGAGCACGTTGATCATGCCCGGCGCGAGCCCGACGTCCGGGACGGCCGTGCACCCGGCGTCTCCGGCTTCTCCCGCCATGTCGAGCTGCTCGAACACGATGTCGGTGTTGCCGCCCAGGTCGCTGTAGTCGAGCCCCTCCGAGATCGCCAACCGGGCCAGGTCGCCGTTGAAGTAGTAGGGCGCCGCGGAGAGGACGACGTCGTGGCCGTCCATGGCCTCCCGGAGGGCCGTGTGGTCGCTGAAGTCGAGGACGAGGCGCCGCAGCCGCGGGTCGCCGGGCAGGAAGGAGGCTCCCGTCGGATCCAGGTCGGCGAGGGTGACGCCCTCCACGTCGTCCTGGGTGAGGAGATCGTACGCGCAGGCGGAGCCCTGGAGCCCCGCGCCCAATACCAGCAGTCGCATTGGCAACAACCCTTGGTAGCGTGTTGATGTCCGAGATCAGCGGGTCCCGGCCGCCTGAAGATGGATCGGCGCCGCGGTCCCGGTCCGGGCCCCTGGATGAGCGGGGGTTGAGGACGGCCCCATACATAAGGCTCCGGCCCGATCACCGATAGGTATACCGCATAACGGAGGTGGCATGGAGCGGAGGCGAGACTCGAAGACGTCGGAGCGACACGGGTTCTGCGATCCACGCCCTGGCAGGAGCGTCGGCTCCGGCGGCGGCGCAGCGGCGGACGCAGGCCATCCCACCGGGCCCCTGCCGTGGCTCTCCCTGCGGCTCCGGCCCGGAGAGTCCGTGCCGCTCCACCGCCAGCTGGCCGCGCAGCTGGCCGCCGCCCTGCGCGAGAACCGTCGCACGGTCGGGGCGCGGCTCCCCGGCGGCCGGGTCCTCGCCGAACGTCTCGGGATCGACCGCGGCACCGTGCTGTCCGCGTACCACCGCCTGGCCCGGGAGGGCCTGGTGGAGTTGAAGCCGGGAAGCGGTGCCTACGTGACCGCGGCCGCTACGGGCGAGGCCGACGGCGCCGTCGCGCCGGGGGTCGGCCGCGGCCGAGATCCGGATCCGTTCCGTGCCTTCGTGGCCCGCGAGCGGGCTCGTGGCTCGGGGACCGCGGAGCTGGCAGGACTGTTCGAGCGCTGGCGGGCGGCCCTCTCCGCCCGGCGGGTCATCGTGGTCGACGAGGAGCCCGAGCTGCGGGAGCTTCGTCGCCGAGAGCTCGAGTGCGCCCTCTCCGGCATCCGGGTTACGGCCTCGGACCCCGACGCCCTCCGGCGGCAACCCGAACGCGCCTCCGGAGCCCTGGTGGCGACCTCCCCACGCCATGCTCCATCGATGCGTGCCGCGTTGCCGCCGTGGGTCGAGGTCGTGGCGCTCCGGGCTCCAGGAGGGGCCCGGGAGCGCCGTCTGCTCCTACGCCTGGCCGTAGGGGCCGTGGCCGTGCTCGTCTCGGTGAGCCCCACCCTCCGTCGACGCTTCCGGGATCTGGCCGCCGGCCTCCGGGGACGGGAGGTCGCCGCCCTGGCCCTGGCGCCAGGCGCCTCTCCGAGGCTCGACCGGGGGCTGCGTCTGGCGCGGTTCGTGCTGGCCGACGTGGCCTGTCGTCCGGAGCTGGAAGGTCGGGTCGAATCGACGCGGCTGCTGGGCGTCCGGACTGTGGATCCAGCGCTGTGTGCGGATCTGGCCCGCAGGCTCGCGGTCGGTCCTATCGGGGTGGATCCGGGCGGTCCCGGCGGGGGCACGATCCGCACAAGACGGCGGAGGAGGTCAGGACGAGCGTGAGGTGGCACGTGGTTCGAGCCATCGTCGCGGAGGAAGCGCGGGAGCGCTACCTGGCGGCGTGGTCGGAGTGGAGCGGGACGCTGTTCGCCATGGGGATCGATTCGGAGCTCCTCGAGGGCGAGGGAACGTCGGGGCGCTTCGTGGAGGTGACCCGATTCCAGGCCGGCCAGGAGGCCGCGCTCGGCGACGACCGGGTAGTCGGGATCCAGGCCGAGCTGGAGGCCGCGTCCGAGGAGCGCGAGGGGGATCTCGCGTTGCTCCGGGAGGTTCGCGAGCCCACGCTCTGAGGGCTTGTCGGGGGGCGGCCGGAACTTGCTCCCCCCGGAGGGATAGGCTATTGTCGGCGGCCCTTCCTCGGGGGAGCGGGGCTCCTCTCCGGGGCCTTCCGCAGTCCGGACCGGCCGCGTCCGGACGCCACATTGGCCCGTGGTGTAACTGGCAACACGCTTGGCTCTGGACCAAGAGATTCCTGGTTCGAACCCAGGCGGGCCAACTCGACATGGGACGGACCGGACGGGGGTGAAGGGATTGCGGCGACGCGGTCCTTCACTCCTTTTCGTTTCGGGCACAGGCTGAAACGTGCACACCCGGAGGGGTGGCCGAGTGGCTTAAGGCGGCGCCCTGCTAAGGCGTTGGGCCGAAAGGCCCGCGAGGGTTCGAATCCCTCCCCCTCCGTTTCAGCTCGCGGCACCGGGGACGTCGAGAGACGTACCGACCACGTCGTTGGACGGGTGGCCGAGTGGCTTAAGGCGCACGCCTGGAGAGCGTGTGGGCGCGCTAGCGCCTCGTGGGTTCAAATCCCACCCCGTCCGTTGCGTGAAAAGAACGGCCCTCCCGGCCTCGTCCCGGGTGCGGTCCCGGAGGGGTGGCAGAACGGCAATGCACCGGTCTCGAAAACCGGCGCCCGCAAGGGCTTGAGGGTTCGAATCCCTCCCCCTCCGCTCACCGCAGGACCCCGGAAGGCGACCTTTCGACCTTCCGGGACGGATTTCTGCCCTCCGGGAAGGGTTCGTCGCGCAGGTTCTCGGGCCCCGCTATCCCTGGAACGCGGGCTGCGCGGCCGATGCTTCCCCTTCGCCGTACACGTATCCGAGGACGCCGCCGAACACGAGGTGTCCCAGGAGTCCGCCGATCAGGAGCTCGATGTCTCCGCCGGAGAATACGCCGGTGCCGGTCATGGGTGCGAAGATCAACTGGGACAACACGAAGACCAGGCAGCCGAACAGCAGGCCGCGCACGAGCGCGCTGCCTGGCAGCCGGTTTACGAAGTAGCCGGCATAGACCATCGCGAAGAGGATGCCGAGGGCGACGTCGATCACCCAGCCCCAGGCCGCTCCGACGCCGGTGTGCGATGACACCGCGGACATGATGCTGCTGAGCATCGACCCGATGGCGATCCTCGGGAGCCCGACCGATGGTTCCACCAACAGAAGGGACGTCATCGAGGCAGTCGCGATGACCCCGGCTGCGGTTGCGCGCTTCGCATTCATCCAACCACCTTCCTGACGAGGCTGAGGTATTAGGACCAGCGGCTAAACGCTCGCGTGTCCAGTGGTCCGAAGCAAGGGGCAACGAGTCCCCCCGTCCTCGCTACGGCACCGGGGCCGCCACCCGCGCTCGAGCGGGCATGCCGGGTGCCTTCGCCGAGGACGGCACCTGGATTCGTGCCCGAACAGGGTACTCGATGGCTCTCCGGCCGCCCTGAGCCGGTCCTCCAGGTGCGACGTTCGATGTGGCAAATTAGCTTGACGGACCAGGTTCCACCCACCTGTGCCCGGAGGTCGCCGTGCGTGGTCTCATGATGGAGACGCCCCTCCTCGTCTCCTCCCTCGTCGAGCACGCCGCTCGCGTGTTCCCCGACACTGAGATCGTCACCCGGACCGTGGAGGGCCCCATCCACCGCTGCACGTGGAAGGACGTCCGCAGCCGCTCCCGGCGGCTGGCCCGGGCCCTCCAGGCCTCGGGCGTTCGGGAGGCAGACACGGTCGCCACGCTTGGCTGGAACACCCAGCGGCACCTCGAGCTCTATTACGGCGTGCCGGGGCTGGGAGCGGTCCTCCACACGGTGAACCCGCGACTACACTCCACCCAGCTCATCTACGTGCTGAACCACGCGGCCGATCGGATCCTGTTCGTGGACCTCACCTTCGTGCCTCTCGTGGAGGCCGTGTGGGAGCAGCTCGACACGGTGAGGACGCTGGTCATCCTGACGGACCGCAAGCACATGCCCGAGACTACCGTACCGGGCGCCGTCTGCTACGAGGAGTGGATCGCCGGGCACGACGACGACTACGCGTGGCCCGAACTGGACGAGAACGCGGCGGCGGGCATCTGCTACACTTCCGGGACCACGGGGAATCCCAAGGGGGTCGTGTTCTCGAACCGCTCCACGGTGCTCCACGCCATGGGCAGCTCTCTTCCCGACGCGTTCCCGGTCTCCGCCGACGGCGTGGTCCTGCCGGTCGTGCCCATGTTCCACGTGATGGCCTGGGGCGTGCCCTACGCCGCGGCCCTGAGCGGCTACAAGCTGGTGATGCCGGGACCGCGGCTGGACGGCGAGGGACTCACCGAGCTCATGAACCTGGAAGGGGTCACGCACTACTTCGGCGTTCCCACCGTCCACCTGGGGCTGCTGGCCCACTGGGAGACGTCGGGGGCGAGCGTTCCCACCCTGAAGCTCGCCACGACGGGCGGGGCGGCTCCCGCCCGGTCCATGCTGCGGGCCTTCCTGTCCCGCGGGGTCGACGTCCGTCACGGGTGGGGCATGACGGAGACGAGTCCCGTAGCCACGGTCAGCCGGCTCACGGCCCGGCACGAAGGCCTGGACGAGGACGGCAAGATCGACGTGCTGGTGAAGCAGGGCCGGCCCCTGTACGGCGTGGAGCTCCGGATCGTGGATGAGGGCGGAAGGCCCCTCACGTGGGACGGCCGGACCAGCGGGGAGCTCCAGATCCGCGGGCCGTGGGTGTGCTCGGCGTATTTGGGCGGGGAGCCGGGGAGCGCCCTGGACGGCGAGGGCTGGTTCCCCACCGGGGACGTGGCCACGATCGACCCGGAGGGCCGCATGAAGATCACCGACCGCAAGAAGGACCTCATCAAGTCCGGCGGCGAGTGGATCAGCTCCATCGACCTCGAGGACATGGCCATGCGGCATCCCGAGATCGCCCGGGCCGCGGTCATCGGCGTGCCCCACGAGAAGTGGGGGGAGCGTCCCGTCCTCATCGCCGTCCCCACGCCCGGAGGGGACCCGTCGAAGCAGAGCGTCCTCGAGTTTCTGGAGGGCCTGGTGGCCCGGTGGTGGCTCCCGGACGACGTGATCTTCGTCGACGCGCTGCCGCTGGGGGGCACCGGGAAAGTCCAGAAGACGGAGCTGCGGGCCCGATACGGGGGTGGCATCGGAGTCTGAGCCCTCGGCGTGCCCGAACGGCCGCTCTCAGCCCCCATGGGCGAGGTCCGGGTCGTCCGTCATGCCACCGTCCACGAACACGGTCCAGGGGGACCTTCTCCAGCGGGTCATGGATCTCCTTGGCGACAGCTTCGCCTCGACCGTCTCGGATCCGCCTGGCCAGGGACTGCGCGACTTCTGCGGGCGCCACGTGGTTGATGGCGATGCGCGCCACCGCCGGGACGCGGGACCGACGCTCGCCCGGGGGGCTCCGGCCCAGAGAGAGCACCGGCCACCCGGGGCGGTCTTGCGCGACCCGACGATAGGTGTGTATACAACCATCGTGGACCACCGGGACGCGGCGCGAACGATGGCCGAAGAATGCCTGTGCTTCCGCGTCCGGCGCGTGTCCCGGGCGCTGACGCGCCTCTATGACGAGGCCCTGCGGCCCATGGACATCCAGGCGACGCAGCTCACCGTGCTCAACGCGGCCTCCCTCCTCGAAGAGCGCGAGGCGCCCATGGGCGCACTGGCCGAAATCCTCGCCATGGACCTCACGACGTTGTCGCGGAACCTGGATCCGCTCGAAGCGTCAGGCCTCCTCCGGCGCGAGCGCTCCGAGGCGGATGGCCGGGTTCGGGTGGTACGGCTCACGGTGAAGGGGCGGAAGACGCTGGAGGAGGCCCTCCCTTTGTGGCGAGAGGCCCACGACCGGGTGGTGAGCGTGCTCGGACCGGAGCTTGCGGCCGAGCTCAAGCTCGGCTTCGATGCCGCGGTCGTGGCGGCGGATGCCGCCGACGAAGACCGGGAGGGAGGTGGAGAATGAGCCCCCGAGACCTGCCGCTGGACCAGTCCAAGTCGTATACGACGCGGCCGCGGTGGACGTGCGCGGCCCGGTTGAGCCCTCACGCCCCATAGGCCGACACGGGATCGGATCCGCTCGCGGCGAGAGCCGCATCGGAGGGGGAGCGGTCGTGACCATCGACGGACGCTTCGTGTGGTAGGAGCTGCTCACGTCCGCCGCGGCGTGGGAGTTCTACTCGGCCCTGTTCGGGTGCATGCACGTCGACACCATGGACCTGGACGCGTCCGTGGCGCGGATCACGGCAGCGGGCGGGAAGGTCCTCAACGGTCCGATGGAGGTGCCCGGCGGGGGACGGATGGTCCAGGCCAGCGACCCCCGGGGGGGCTTCTTCGCGCTCTTCTCGAAGGCGTGAACGGGACCTGATCCAGCGGCCTCACCTCGCGGCCGTCCCCGGTCCGAGCTCGGCCGACCCGGGGCGGAGGGGCGCCGGGCGGCCGAAGGCCGCCGCTCACCCCGTGCTCTGCATGGCCGCCGCGATGCCGTTCAGGCTGAGGAGGATCTCGCCGGCCAGTCGGCTCCGGTCGTCTTCCCGTGCCGCGCCGCTCTCCGCCGTGTCTCCGGCCGCCCGCCAGCGGCGGAGGAGCTCGAGCTGCAGGAGGTTCAGGACATCCGTGTAGGGGTTCCGAAGCCGGATGGACTCCTGGATCACCGGCTCGTTGTCCAGCAGGTCCCGCTGGCCCGTGATGCGGAGCAGCGCGGAGCGGGCTCGCTCGAACTCGGCCTCGATGCGAGCGTGGATGCCGCCGCCCTCCGCCTCGGCCAGCGCGGCGTACATGCGGCTCAGCTCCAGGCGCGCCCGTCCCATCTCGCGCTGAGCGTCATCGACCACGGCCCGAAAGAAGGGCCACTCCCGGTACATCGCCCGGCAGGCCTCCAACGTCCGGGGATCCTCGACCAGCGGTCCGAGCGCCCGCCCCGTCCCGAACCAGCCGGGCACCAGGTAGCGCGTCTGGCTCCAGGCGAAATTCCACGGGATGGCCCGGAGCCCCTCGAACTCGATCTCCCCCGCCTGCCGGGATGCGGGTCGGGACGCCAGCGGGAGGCGGCTGATGTGGCGGATCGGGGTGGCTCGCAGATACCACGTCCAGAAGCCCCCGGCCTCCAGGAGCTCCCGGTAGGCGGCCATGCCGCGCTCCGCCATGCCCTCCAGCAGCTCGGCTCGCGCCGGGTCGCCGTCGGCCGGGCGGGGCGCTCCCTCCGACGCGGCGGCACCACGCAGCACGGCACTCACGATCTGCTCCAGGTGCCGGTGGGCGATCTCCGGGAGCGAGTAGCGGAAGGAGATCACCTCTCCCTGCTCGGTGGCCCGGAACCGGCCGTTCTGGACCACGGGGGGCATGGCCAGGATGGCGCGGTTCGAGCGTCCACCACCGCGACCCACCGTGCCGCCCCGGCCGTGGAACAGCCGGAGCTCCACGCCCTCGTCGCGGCAGGTTCGCCCCAGCTCCTCCTGGGCGCGCCGCAAGGCCCAGTTGGCCATCCAGTAGCCCCCGTCCTTGTTGCTGTCGGAATAGCCGAGCATCACCTCCTGCATCGACCCACGCGCCTCCACCTGAAGGCGGTACAGGGGGTGACGAAGCAGGCTTCGCAGCCGGTCCCCGGCGGCGCGCAGGTCCTCGATCGTCTCGTACAGGGGCACGAAGTCCAGGGAGCAGCGCACCCCGTCCGCCTCGAGTCGCCACACGCCGGCCACGCGCGCCAGCAGCATCGGCTCCAGGATGTCGCTGAGCTCGTGGGTCATGCTCACGACGTAGGCTCCGATCGAACGAGGGTCGCGCCGCACCGCCTCGCGAACGACGCCCAGGGTGTCGAGGACGCGGCGTGCCTCGGCCGCGAGCTCGGAGCCGTCCGGGCGGAGCGGCTCGGGCTTCCGGAGCTCCCGATCCAGGATCTCGAGACGCGTCGCCTCCGGCAGGGATGCGTAGTCGGGCGTGACCCCGGCCGACCGCAGCACGCTCGCGACCGCCCGCTCGTGCATGCCGCTGTGCTCTCGGATGTCGAGGCTCGCGAGGTGCAGCCCGAAGGTGCGCACCAGACACCGCGCTCGCCGCAGTCGTCCGGTCCGCGCCACTGCCTCGAAGCCCGTCCGCCGCAGGCAGCGGTCGATCAGATCGAGATCGGCCTCCAACTCTCCCGCGCTCCAGGCTCCGTCGGGCGTCTCGTCGGCGTCGGACTTTGCCGGCGCCACGTCCGTCCGGGCCCCGGCGGGCTCCGGCTGGCCATCGGTCCGCGCCCTCCGTTCGGCCGCCTCCCTTACGCGCTCGAGGCGGACCAGCATGCACGTGAGCTTCTGGCGGTAGGGTTCGTCCTGGTGGGTGGACAGGGCCGCCTCCGGAACCCCGAGCTCGCGCCGGTCCCGCTCGATGGACGCGGTGAGCTCGGCCGGGACTTCCACCTCGGAGGCCGAGAGGCTGAGCTCGTCGCGCAGGCGCTCGAGCTCGCGGGCGTGGAGGCGGGCGGCGCGGGCCCGCTGGGTGGCCAGCGTCCACCGGGTGACGTCGGCGGTGACGTTGGGGTTGCCGTCGCGGTCGCCCCCGATCCAGGACCGGTAGCGGAGGAACGGCGCGACCAGGTCCGGCGCCTCGCCGAAACACCGCCGGAAGGCGCGGTCCACGTCCTCGTGGATGCGGGGGACCGCATCCCACACCGAGCGCTCCAGGAAGTAGAGGCCCTGCTCCACCTCGTCCCGGACCGTCGGCCGCTCCGAGCGCACCTCGCGCGTGGCCAGCAGGAGGGCGACCTGGTCGAAGAGCCGGTCCTGCGTCGCGTCTTCCTCCTGTGGTGTCCTGCCCGGGTCCTGGAGCGCCGTCAGCAGATCCGCGATGCGCCGCTGCTTGCCGAGGACGGGGGCGCGGCGGGCCTCGGTGGGGTGGGCCGTGAAGGTCGGGATGACCTCCAGCCGATCCAGGAGGGCGGAAACGTCTCCGGCGTCCAGCCCCCGGTCGGCGAGCCCGGCCACGGCCTCCTCGATGGAGCCGGGGCGCGGTCGGTCGAGGCCGCCTTCGCGCGAGCGCTCGCGGTTCACCCGCACGATCTCGCGCTGCTCGGCCTGGTTCACGAGCCGGAAGAAGGTCGTGTAGGCGCGGAGGAGCCAGCCGATCGCTTCGAGGTCCAGCTCGGCGATGCGCCCGGCGGCCCGGCGCCGGGGTCCCGGATCGCCGGACCGCGCGGCCTCCCGGCACGCCAGCCGCAGCGCCTCGACCCGGTCGAGGGTCTCCTGGCCGCCACGCTCGCGGATGGCGCGGCCCAGCAGGGTGCCCAGCAGGCCCACCTGGTCGCTCAGGGGCTCGGAGGCCCTGAACTCGTCGGGGGAGCGGCCGCCGCCCAGGCTCATGGCGGCGTTGGACGGTCGGCGTCGCCGTCCCCACCCTGTGGACCGGCGGCCCGCCCTGGGGCCGGCGCCCGGCGGCGCTCGCGCCGGCCGCGGGCAAACGACTGTCTCGAATCGGAAAGAGCCATGTTCATCGTCTCGCTCACCTGCAGGCGACCCGTCGAGGAGATCGATCGACACCTCGAAGAGCACATCACGTTCCTCGAGACCGAAAACGCCAGGGGGAGCTTCCTGGCCTCCGGCCGGAAGGTACCGCGCTGGACGCCGTCCTCGACCGGGACCCGTTCAGGGTCCGGTGCCTGTCCGACTAGGCGGCCACGGAGTTCCTTCCCACCATGGTCGCCGTAGGACTGGAGGCGCCCAAGGAGGAATGAGAGAGGCCGAAGGGGCCGGAGGAGCATGTTCGTGCGGTCGAAGCTGCCGGCGTGGGGGCGAAACCGGCAGGTGAGGGCCTGCTCCCCGGAGCGGCGGGTCCAGGGGATCGCCGGCCTCCTGGAGCAACCCGTGTGAGAGAGGGGGCCGTCTGTCGGGTGGCCCCTCGCGCCGCTACCGTGCGGCCAGGCTCGTCGCCGTGACCAGGAGCGCGAGACCCACGGCGAGGACCGTGAGACCGACGCTCCAGATGAGATCTCTCTGCTTGCGTGACACTTGTGACCTCCGTTCGCGCGATCCTCAAGCTCGGCGGAAGGGACGCCCGAGTCTGTCGGGAGATTGCCGGGGCGATCCGTGGGTAATTTCCCTACGCAGAAGGTCCGGGCGCGGCTACGAGCGAGGAGCCCGGAGAGCGGGTGGCGCGCGTGAAGGGCCGGCGGATCGTCCTCGCGACTCTCGGTTCCTACGGCGACGTGAACCCGTACCTGGGCCTCGCGGTCGAGCTCGCGGCCAGGGGCCACGAGCCGGTCCTAGCCACGAGCGCGTACTACCGGGACTACGTGGAGAGTCAGGGGGTCGGCTTCCGGCCGATCCGACCCGATGTGGATCCGGGTGACACGGTGCTGGTGCGCCGCATCCTGGACCGCTGGCGCGGCACGGAGCGGCTGGTGCGAGAGCTCCTCATGCCCTCCCTGCGGGCGAGCTACGAGGACCTGTCCTCGGCGGCCGAGGGAGCCGACCTCCTCGTCACCCACCCGATCACCTTCTCGGGGCCGATCGTGGCCGAGGAACGGGGGCTCGCGTGGGTGTCCACGGTGCTCTCACCGATCTCGCTGTTCTCGGAGCACGATCTGCCCGTGTTTCCGCCGGCACCGTGGATGAAGCGTCTCGAGCGGCTGCCGGGCGCGGCGCGGGCGATCGTGGCCCTCGCCCGTCGAGCCACCCGCGAATGGACGGAGCCGGTGGCCCGGCTGAGGGAGGAGCGAGGCCTGCCGCCCGGCGGGAACCCCCTGTTCGAGGGCCAGCACTCCCCCGACTGCGCGCTGGCCCTCTTCTCGCGATTGCTGGCCCGGCCGCAGCCCGACTGGCCCGAGCACGTCCGGGTGATGGGACACGTGTTCTACGACCGCGCGCCGGACGGCGGGTCCGGGGTCGCGGGGGGCCGACGGGGGCTCGCCGACTTCCTGGACCGGGGCCCCGCCCCCGTCGTGTTCACGCTGGGCTCCTCGGCCGTCGCGGCCGCCGGAGACTTCTACGAGGAGAGCCTCGATGCCGCGCGCCGAATCGGCGTCCGGGCCGTGCTGCTGACGGGTCCGCGTCCCGAAAACCGGCCGGCGCAGCCGCTTCCGGACGGGGTGCGGGTGGCCGACTACGCGTCCTACGCCGAGCTGTTTCCGCGCTCGGCGGCCGTCGTGCACCAGGGCGGGATCGGAACGCTGGCCCAGGCGCTCCGGGCCGGGGTCCCCATGCTGGTGGTGCCCTTCGCCCACGACCAGCCCGACAACGCGCACCGGGCGGAGCGCCTGGGGGTCGCGAGAGTGCTCGCACCACGGCGCTATCGAGGTGCCACGGCCGGGCGGGAGCTGCGCGCTCTGCTCGGGGCCCCGTCCCTCCGGGAACGGGCCGCCGAGGTGGGGCGCGTGGTCCGGGCGGAGGACGGCCTGCGCCGGGCGTGCGACGCGATCGAAGAGAGGCTCGAGTCGGCGGGGAGACGATGACGACGGGCCCGAGCTCACGGTATCGCGAGCGAGAGGAGCGCTACGACGCGGCCGCGGCGGCGGATCCGGGGGTCCTGGCCGAGCACGTGGGTCCTCCCCTGCCGACCCTGCTCCGTCTCGGCGCCATCGTCGCTCTCATCGCCTTCGTGGTCCTCGTCCGGGAGCACCGCGCCGTCCGTCGACGCGAGCGCTGGCATGCCGCAGCTGGCCATGCTGGCCAGAGAGGGGCTGGCCCGACTCGAGCGGGCGTGGGCCGCGTTGCCAGCGGATCCGGGGCCATCCGCGCCCGTCGACCCTCCCTACGCCGCCGACCGGGACCTCTTCGGCCCCGTGTCGCTGGGTCGACTCCTGGGAACGCCGGCCACGGCTCCCGGACCGGCGGCCTCCACCAACGCCCTCGAGCTCCTCAGGGCCGTCGGGCTCGGCGAGGAGCCCGAGCCGGGGACCGGAACGACTCGGGATCCGGGGTGCTCCGGCCTGTCTCGCTCGTCCGCCGGATCTCCGCCGCGGCGTGGCTCGCCGAGTGGCCCTGTCGCTCCCGCACCATGCGCGAGTACAGCGACAGGCTCGGGTCGAACACGAACTGGAGGAGGAGCCGCGACCACGAGGCGTGCGACTTGAGCTCCAGGTAGTACTCCGGCGCCCTCTGCTTGATCTTGGGCAGGCGGTTCCAGGGAATGGACGGGAAGTCGTGGTGCTCGTTGTGGAATCCCACGTTGAAGGCGAGCGTGTTCATGCGCCCGTAGTAGCTGTAGGTCTCCTGCTCGTCCTCCATCAGCCAGTGACGCTGAATCCAGCGCGCACCCACGGGGTGGAGCCCCACCGAGAAGAACACGGCGGCCAGCAGGTAGAGAAAGGCACGCGGCCCCAGGACGGCCAGCACGGCGGCGTCGACCGCGAAGATCACGACCATGTTGAGGATCTGCCACCGGTCGAACAGGCTCACTTCCTTGATCCGGAAGGCACGCAGCATCTGGAAGATCGGGAACAGGAGGAGCCACACCGCCTTCCGGATGGGCGAGTTGCCCACGAGCTTCGCCTCCCATTCACTGGGCAGGTCGGCGTCGAGCTCGTAGACGCCCTGGTAGGAGTGGTGCTTGAGGTGGTAGCGCTTGAAGGAGACCGAGGTAGGGATCACGCTGGGAAGGTTGGCGGTGATGCCCGCCAGCGTGTTCAGAACGGTCCTCCTGAAGATCAGGTTGTGGGCGCACTCGTGCACGAGCACGAACAGCCCGTGGTCGGCCACGGCCCCGGCGGTGTACGCCACCAGCAGGATCGCCCACCACGGCTTGTCCCTCAGCCACCAGGCCAGCGCGAACTGGATGGCCACCAGGAGGAGGATGAGGGGGAAGGAGTAGGGGTTCTTGCCGATCTCCTCCCGAACCTCCGGGTGCTCGCGGAGGATCGCCTGCGTTCGCGCCTTGTGGGGCTGCGGAGCGCTAGAGTGCGAGAATCCCGTGGGACCGTCGCTCTTCCGCATCGACCTCTCCATCCAGATTCCGTGGTCCTGCGTGCATCGATCGGCGGGGTACGGCGTCGGCGCGCCCGGAGGGCGAGCCCCGATTCGGCACGAGGAGGACACCACGGTTCGGGTGACGCGGTCGCGACCGGAAGGGCCTGTGCTCGATCAAGCTTCGACGTCCCGCACGAACTTCCTGCGCTGACGTGTAACCACCAGGCGACCAGTCTACGAGTGTAGACATCTCGCGGCAAGGAAGCCGCCGCCATGGCGAAGCTTCCTCGAGGCCGACGAGCGGGCCCCGACCTGCAGCCGGCGGAGTCCGGGTGGTATATTGGGGAAAACCCGGAGCGACGGACGCCGGTTCGGCGCCCGCGTCCGGACCGTGCCTCACTCACCCTGCCGCTCGCGGAGCCTGCCATGTGTCCCGACCCGCGAACGACGCCCGCCGGTTCCGAGCTACGCCGCGGCTTCGAGGAGCGCGGGTACGCCGGGCCGATCCGCCTGCTCGCCCCCGAGCAATGCCGGCGCATCGTGGCGCTGCGCCCGGACGCGCCGCCGCCGCTCGAGTGGTACAAGGGCTACGCGGCCGCCTCGCCCCTCTACCATGCGCTCGGCGTCCACCCCCCGCTGGTCGAGCTGGTGGCCGAGCTGCTCGGAGAGGACGTGATCCTGTGGGGCGCCAGTCTGGTCGACCGGAGGCCCGGCCAGGTCCATCCGTGGCACACGGACCTGGAGACGGCCGACCCTTCGGGCCACACCGTGACGGCCTGGATCGGCGTCGCCAACACGCGGCGCGAGTCCAGCCTGGCCGTGATCCCGTACTCGCACCGGTTCGGCGAGAGCCTGCAGGAAGTCGGTCACGGCCTCGGCCTGGCGCGGGGAGACGCCACGACCGAGGAGATCGCCGGATGGGCCCGTCATCGCGATCCGCGCAGCGAGATCGTGCGGCTCGACATGACGGACGGCGAGGTCCTCCTGTTCGACGGCCGCCTGTGGCACGGCTCGAACAACCTCCTGCAGGAGGGCACGCGCACGGCCCTCATCCTCCAGTATGCGGCGCCCGACACGCTCATCCGGATCCCGGATCCGGATGGGCAGTTCGAGTGGCCCTTTCGCTTCCTGGAGCGCCCCAGGCCGCCGTGCGTGGCGGTGCGGGGCGCCACCGGATCGGGACGAAACCGCATCGTGGCCGGACCGGCGTTCGCCCGAGAGGCCGGTTCCCTGGAGGAGGCCCTGGCCGCCGAGCCGATCTCCCCCTGCTGGGTGCGAGAGCTCGTGCGCCTGGACGAGGACCCGGACACGGGCTGGGCCATCTACTCCGAGTTCGAGGGCGACACCCCCTGCCTCGACTACCTCGAGGTGCACACGTCGGTGCTGAGTGCGGGCGCCGTGCCCCACCCGCCCCACGACCATGCGCCCGAGGAGATCATCGTCGTCCTCACGGGCCAGGTCGCGATCGTAACCGCCGGCGCCGAAAGCGAGGCCACGCGCGAACGGCAGCTGGGGCCCGGGTCGCTGGTCTATCACCGTGCCCACCAGGTCCACACGATTCGGAGCCTGGGGCCGGGCCCGGCCAGCTACTGCATCTTCAAGTGGCGGAACGTGGCCGCACGCGGCAGGGACGCCGCCGCGGCCTCCTCCATCCATGCCTTCGGCCCGGCCGGAGCCGGGGCCGCCGGGGAGGACCCCGGAGTCAGGTACGAGTCGATCTTCGACCTGGAGACCGAGTATCTCGACCGGCTGCACGGCCACTTCACGACCCTCGAGCCGGGGAGCGGCTACGCCCCGCACGCGGACGCGTACGACGTCGGGATCGTCGTCGTCGAGGGGCAGGTCGAGACCCTGGGCCGCCGCGTCGGGCCCGGAGGCGTGATCTTCTACCCGGCCGGCGAGCGCCACGGGATGGCGAACCCGGGCGACGAGCCCGCCGCCTACCTGGTGTTCGAGCTGCACGGGACGCGCCGCGAGGCGCGCCGGGCCCCGAGCCGTTGGCGTGGGCGCATCCGGCGGGCGCTGGGCCGGGTGCGCCGCCTGCCGGGGCGAGTGGCTCGCCGGGTGATGGGCCGCTAGGGTCGACCCGCTTCGACGGGAGGCAATCCGGCCCGGCCCAGCACCTCTTCGAGGGCGGGCAGGTCCGTCGCCCGGATCGCCTGCCAGCGGTGCAGGGCCCCGTCCAGCGCCCGGCTCGCCTTCTCGAACCCGGTCTTTGCCTCCGCGCTGGGCGCCGACTCACCGCTCTCGACCGCGCGCTCCAGGCTCCGCAGGTAGCTCCTCAGGTTCAGAAGGGTGCCCGGAGCCGGCCCGCCGTCCCCGACGCCCGCGGCGTCGGGGTTCGAAGCGGCCGTGCGGCCCCGCACGTCCTCGATCTTCGCGTCGACGCGGTCCAGCGCGGCCGTCGCGGCTCCCTTGCCGGACGCCCTGGCCTTCACCGAGTCGATGCGGGCCCGCACCCGGTCGATGCGGCGCAGCGCCGCCGCCGCCTTCTCGTTCGCGGCCTCGATCCGGCGGGCCATGGACAGCTGGGCGGCCAGGCTCTCCGGTGTGGCCGCGCTGCGCGGGTCCTGGCGCACGATCAGCGGCCGGGTCAGGGTGTCGCCGCCGGCGGCCAGACGGACCGTGTAGTGGCCGGGAAGGACCCAGGGTCCGCCCCCGCCGCCGAAGAACCCGCCCCGTCCGCCCCCGCCACCGCTCCTGGCGTAATGGAGGTCCCACGTCCACCGGTGCATCCCGGCGGACGCGGACGGCACCTCGGGCGCGGCGATCCACCCGGCCGGGATGTCCAGCGACTTCGGGTCCGTGGCGTGCGGCTTTTCGGTGCTCGAGTAGCGCCGGACGACCTCGCCGTCCGCTCCCACCACCTCGAGCGCCACCGAGTCGACGTCGCTCTTCAGGTAGTAGTCCAGTATGGCCCCCGAGGGCGGGTTCTCGCCCGCCGCCAGCTCGACCGGGTCCACGTACGGCGCCGCCGAGGCCGGCGTCGAGCGCGAGCGGCCCCGGATCAGGGTGGCGGTGTCGGGCCGGAACAGGTAGTCGGTCGAGCCGGCCACCTCCGCGGACATCTGCCTCAGCGGCGCGATGTCGTCCAGGGTCCACATGGAGCGGCCGTGGGTGGCCGCCGTCAGGTCGCCGTCGCGGATCACCAGGTCGCGCACGGAGCTCACCGGCATGTTCATGCGGAGCGACTGCCAGTGGTCCCCGGCGTCGAAGGAGACGAATACGCCCGCCTCGGTGCCGGCGAACAGAAGGCCCGGTCGGTCGGGATCCTCGCGGACCGCGTTGACCCACGCGCCGCTCGGGAGCCCGGCGTCGACCTCCTGCCAGCTCTGGCCGCCGTTCCGCGTGCGGAACAGGTGGGGCGCGAAATCGTCCAGCCGGTGACGGTCCACGGCGGCCCACGCCACGGACCGGTCGGTGTGCGAGGCCTCGACCATGGAGACCTTGCTCCACGGCGTCAGGGCGCCGGGCGTCACGTTCTTCCAGCTCTGCCCGCCGTTCCGCGTGACCCACACGAGCCCGTCGTCGGTCCCGGCCCACACCTCGGTCGCATCGACGGGCGAGGGAGCGATCGTGTAGATGACGCCCCAGCGCGTGCCGGCGCGCTCGACGGCCGTCTGGTCGTGGGCCGTGGCCGAGTCGAGGTTGGAAGGCGCGCCGGGCGCCTCGCGGGTCAAGTCCGGGCTGATCCTCTGCCAGCTCGCGCCGCGGTCCCTCGTCTCGAACAGGTACTCGTCTCCGAAGAAGATGGCGTGGGGATCGGCCGCCGACGGCACGATCGGCATGGTCCACGACACCCGGAAGGCGGAGTCCGGCCAGGCCATTTCGGGCGAGATGGTGGTGCGCACGCCGGTACGCTGGTCACAGCGAACCACCGAGCCGTCGTACGAGGTCCCGTACAGGATGTTCTCGTCCAGGGGGTCGATGGCGATGTAGCCGCTCTCGCCCCCGGCGCAGGCGTTTCCCCAGTACCGGAAGCTGATGCCGCCGTAGCCGCCGCTCCGGCTCAGGATCCAGCGCGAGCCAGAGTCCTGCTGCGAGCCGTACAGCTTGTAGGGGAAGCCGTGGTCGGCGACCACGTGGTAGAGCTGGGCCGTGGGCTGGTTGTTCCAGGAGCTCCAGCTCCCGCCGCCGTCGACGCTCACGATCACGCCCTGGTCGGAGGCCAGGATCATGTGGCGCGCGTTCGAGGGGTCGATCCACAGCTGGTGGTAGTCGTCCCCGCCCGGCGCGCCCTTGAACCCCTGGAAGGTGGCGCCGGCGTCCTCGGAGCGGTACACGCTCGTGTTCATCACGTACACGACGTCGGCGTTGGCCGGATCGACGGTGACGCTGCCGAAGTACCACCCCCGGTGCCAGATCCGGTCCTCGTCGTCGGTGAGCTTCCAGCTCCGCCCGCCGTCGTCGGAGCGGTACACGCCGCCCTTGCCGGCGGCGCCCGTGGCGTCCACCTGGGCGTACACGCGGTCCGGGTCGGACGGCGCCACGGCGATCCCGATGCGTCCCACGCCCGGACCGCCCGGGAGTCCCCCCTCCACACGGCTCCAGTGGTCGCCGCCGTCCGAGGTTTCGTAGACCGCTCCGAAGCTGTTGGAGGGGGGGTACACGTTCCACGGCGGCCGCCGTGTGCCCCACAGGACGGCGAAGATCCGGTTCGGGTCGGAGGGCGAGGTGGCCAGGTCGATGGCCCCGGTGCTCCGGTCCCGGTACAGGACCTTCTGCCACGTCTTCCCGCCGTCGGTCGTGCGGAACACGCCCCGCCGCGCGTTGGGCCCGTACGCGTGGCCCAGCGCGGCCACCCACACGCGGTCCGGATTCCGGGGGTCCACCAGGACGCGGCCGATCCGGCGCGTGTCGCCGAGCCCGATGTGCCGCCACGTCTTGCCCCCGTCGTCCGAGCGGTACATCCCGTTCCCGGCCGCGTTGGAGGCGCGGATATCCGCCTCGCCGGTTCCCACGTACAGGATGGCCGGGTCCGACGGCGCCACCGCGATCGCCCCGATCGAGGCGACGGGCTCGTCGTCGAATCGGGGCCTCCACGTGACGCCCGCGTCGCGGGTCTCCCACACGCCGCCGTCCACGGCTCCGAAGTAGAAGTGTTCCGGCTGGGCCGGCACGCCCGTGGCCGCCACCGACCGTCCCGCGCGGAAGGGCCCGACCAGCCGCCAGTTCATCCCCGAGAACAGTGAGGGATCGACCTGCTGGGCGCGGACATGGGTGGGAGCGAGCGCGAGCAGGGCGGCTACGGCGAAGAGGAAGGGGATGATGTATGGTCGGCGATCGAAGCTGGACACCAGCGTCTCCTGGCAGGGGTCGGTCCGCGAATCTATGGGGAGCGCTGGAGCTTCGCTACGCGTCAGAAGGGGCCGCGGGAGCCGGTCCGAGAGCCTGATGGCCCGCGCGTCGGGCGCGCTCGGGCCCTGGCGCGCTCCCGCCGGGGCTCACAGCCCCAGGTCCACCCCGCTGCGTTCCGGGGAGCTATCCAAATCTCTCGATCAAACCTATTCTTAAGGAACATCCCTCACCCCATCCGGCTCCGGCTGGAGCCTATCCCCCGGACCCAACGGGAGCGAAGACCATGCGTCTTTCCCATCCACGTGCCCGCACGGCGGCGGTCGGCTTCGTCGCCCTCCTTCCTCTCGGCCTGTTCGCCCTGCCCGGCGGGCCGCCCGAGCCGGCGCCTCCCGGTACCGTCCAGGTGAGCATCGACTATGATTCCGCGACGGGGACGCTCTCCGTCAGTCCCGACCCCGTGACGGTCCACCGCCGAGATCGAGTGGAATGGGGGAGCGCGGCGGGTCCGTGGAGGGTCGTGATGCCCTCGGCCGACATGCCCCTCGGTCCGGTCGCTCACGGTAAGGGCGTCGGGGCGCAGAAGGGCCGGCATGCGGGGGCCTCGGTGGCGGCCAACGCGAAGTTCGGAACCTACAAGTACATCGTGGCCCTCTACGACGGAAGCGAGGTCCAGATCCTGGATCCCGACGTCATCGTGGGTCCCGGGTCGTAGGGCCGGGGCTCCTGGTCGGCTTCAGTCGGATCCCCGCACCAGCGCCTTGAACCGCGGATCTTCCCGCAGCGGCTTCCACCACCAGTCGCGGGCGATGTAGCCTCGCTGGTTGGGGTAGGCTTTCATGTAGAGCCCCAGCAGCTCGATGGCCCGGGCCGTGTCGCCCAGCTGGACGCGGGCGTTGGCCTCGTAGTAGTCGCCCCACGCGTTGTCCGGGTGGGTCGCCCGGGCGCGTCGGATGATGGCGCGGGCGCTGTCGGCTCGTCCGACCTGCGCGAGGACGGCCGCGACCTGCAGGCGGCCGTACTCCCACGCCTTGATTCCGAAGAGGTGTTCGATCTTGTTGCACAGCGCCCAGGCCGTGTCCACCGCGGCCGGGACCCGGGCCGCCTCGCCCGAGCCCGCCAGGATGACGAGCTTCTGGGCCGTGAAGGTGGGGTCGGCCGAGAAGCGACGCCGGCCGGCATCGACCCACTTGTTGGCCCTGTCCACCTCCTCGAGCTCGAGCCAGGTGTGGGCCACGATGTACAGGATCTCGTTCTCGCCGTTGATGAGGAAGGGGTCCGCTTTCAGCGCGCGCTGGGCCGCCTGGGCCGCCTCCGCGAACGCTCCCTGGCCGCGGAGGAGCTCGGCCAGGGAGACCCAGGCCCACACCCGGCTCGAATCGGCAGCGACGGCCTGTCGAAGGTCGGCGGCCGCCGACCTCCGTAGGGTGTCGACCGCGGCGGAATCGGCGGAGTAGCTGAGCACGACGCGCAGCGTTCCCCGCAGCTCGAGGGCCGCGGGATCGCCGGGTCGGCGGCGGACGGCTTCGTCGGCGAGGGCGAGTCCCGAGTCGAGGCGGGCCTGCTGGTAGGATCCGTGCGATCCCGGCCGGAGCCCGCCCTGCCTGGCCACCACCCAGCCGCGCTCGATCAGGGGCTCCAGCCACTGGTCGTCCAGCTTCGAGGCCCGGGCCAGCAGGCTGTCCGCCTCGACCAGGGCCGACCGGGCCGCGCTCGTGTCGCCCAGCGTCCACCGGAGCGTGTCCGCCTGTTCCTCGAGGGCCTTCGCCTGCTGGACCAGGTTCCAGGCTCGTGGGTTCGCCGTCCCCGGCCGATCCTCGTTCCCGGCCAGCTCGCGACCCAGCTTCTGTCCGAGCTGGCGCTCGGCCGCATCCACGATCTGGTTGCGGAGGTGCAGAAGGTCCTTGCCTCGCTCCGGAATGACGGTGCTGAGGACTTCGAGCCCCGTCCGGCCGTCCACCAGCTGGATCGTGGAGGAGAGTCCCACGTCCGTGGGTTCCAGGCTGCCCTCCACCAGCCAGCGGACGCCCAGGAGTCTGGCCATGCTGTCCGGGGAAATGGTCGGGTTTCGGAAGGGCTTCACGCCGTTCAGCGAGACGACGTGCAGCGGTCCGATCTGGCTCAGCGCGTGGATGAGGCCAGCGGTGAGCCCGTTGGCCAGGTAGGAGAGCTCGCCGTGGGGACTGAAGTCGTCCAGGTACAGCACCGCGACGCCGTGTTCATCCAGGGGTCGTCGCTCGGAGGCGCTCGCCATCGCTGCCGAGTTGGCGCGCGGCTGGAGCCAGTGCAGCCATACCACCCAGCCCACGCCCGAGGTGACCAGCAGGACCCCGAGGACGAGCGCGAACCGGACGCCGGTGGGGATGGCCGGCGACTGGACCGCGTTGGAGTCCGCGTCGCGCGTGCGACGCACGCCCTCGGGAGTGATCTCGAAGGCCCACGCCAGGACCACCGCGACGGGGAAGCCCAGGATGGCGGCCATGACGACCGCCCGCAGCGCCCAGGCGGGGAGCAGGAGGACCGGAAAGGTGGCCGTGCTGACCTGGATGACGAGCCAGGCCACGACCAGGTAGATCCCGCCCACCTGCAGCACGCTGCGGCGGCGCAGTTCGGTGAACAGCAGGGAGAGACGCGAACCGGGCTTCGCCATCTGGGTGCGCGGCTCCAGAAGAGGAATATGTGAATCCTGGTCCAGCATGGACCGTCGGCCGGCCGACTGCAAGGGCCGGGTGGAGCCGGCGTTGGAGGTGGGGCTGGCCGTTCGCCCGCCGCGGCGGGATCAGCCCGTCACGGCCTCCGCGCGCCGGACGGTGCGGGCCACCTGGTGGCGGACGACCGCGTACGAGCCCAGCACGAGCCCGGCGGCCAGCACCTGGGCCGCCAGCGTCTCGACCGTGGGGAACACCGCGAACCACATCCTGAGCCACGCCGGGATCACGCCGACGAGCCAGGGGATCGTCGTGGTCGGCAGCCAGTGGGCCAGCTGCATCTCCTGCGCCTGCTCGCCCACCATGACCAGGAGCACGATGCCCAGGAGGACACCGGTCAGGACCAGCATCTTCTTGTAGGGCAGTCGCCGGTTGGCCACGAAGGTGAGGACGCCCACGATCGCGGTGAGCGCGAGCCCGGCCAGGACCCCGTGCAGCACGGGGCCCGACCCGAGCTTGAGGCGGTAGTTCTGCAGGAACAGGACGACCTCGAACCCCTCTCGGTAGAGCGACGTGAACCCCAGGAAGCCGAGCCCGAAGAGGATCTGGACCTTCGAGGCGCCCGGGTCGTCCACGCGGTCCAGCAGCGCCTTCTTGCGCCTGGTGTGGGCCGAGATCCACCCGGTCCAGTAGATCTTGTGGAAGAACCAGTTCATGACGAGCAGCAGCACCACGATGGCCAGGAGGCCGGTCACGGCCTGCACCTGCAGGGCCGAGACGCTCTCGGTCAGGCTGTCGATGATTCCGATCGCGACCTGCCACGTGACCAGCGAGGCCAGGAAGCCGGCGGCGGCCCCCACCGCGACCGGCTTACGGTAGGCCCGCGCGCTGCCCACCATGGTGGCCATGATGGCCGCCAGCACGAGGATGCACTCGAGCCCCTCGCGGAAGACCAGGACGCCGATGTCGAGCACGGCCGTGCCCGAGGCCCCGGCCGCCAGGGGATCCGGGCTCCCTCCGGTGGTCAGGGCCTGCCACAGGATCACCCCGCCCACGACGAGCGTGGCCAGCGTCAGGAAGACGCGGAGCGCCGTGTTCGGCCGGGCGGGAGCGTCGGTTCGCGCGTCGCGGCTCATACGTGCCGTGGTTGAGACTGATTCTCAAAGACGTTCCACACGCTACGGGTCCGGGTGGAGCGTGTCAACCGCGGCGGCCGACTCGCCTCGCGTGGCCGCACGACGAGGTCGGGCCCTTGCCGCGCGCCGGCAGACTCCCGATACTGGACTTACTGGTTCGACCAAACGGTCAGACCATGTGGTTTCGACGACCGGGCCCAGCGCGGGCGACGTCAGGCAGGGGGAAGGTCCATGGTCTACAGCCGCTTCGACAACCTGGACGGGGAGCGACAGGAGCGCCTCATACGGGTGGCGGCGGAGGAGTTCGCCGGGCGCGGCTACGAGGGCGCCTCGGTGAACCGGATCGCCGAGGGCGCCGGGATGAGCAAGGGCTCCCTGTACTACTACTTCGAGGACAAGGCCGACCTGTACGCCACCGTGGTCGAGCGCGCCACGGCCCGCATGATCGAGCTCGCGGGTGGCTTTTCGCTCGACCGTCTCACGCCCTCGAACTTCTGGCCGACGATCGAGGCGCTCACGGCCGAGTCGGGCCGTTACCTGGAGGAGAACCCGTGGTACATGCGGCTCCTGCGCTCCTTCTACCGGCTGCGGGGTGGACCCGCCGACCGGGGCGGGACGGAGCGCGTGTTCGACGTGGTCCGCGAGTGGATCGGCCGTATCCTGGCCCGTGGACAGGAGCTGGGAGTCGTGCGCACCGACCTGCCGCTGGAATTCCAGGTGGAGATCTGCATGGGAATGGGTGAGGCGGGGGACCGGTGGATCGCCGAGCACTGGGAGGCGATCGAGCCGGGTCGTCGGGAGGCGGTGATGGGTGGCTACATGACGCTCTTCCGGCGCCTGCTCGAGCCGGAGCGCCGACCGTGACCGGGGCGCGCCGCCGGCACCCGACGCCCGGGCGCCAGCGGACCTCCGGCCCCGCGCTCGCGCGCGTTCGCTGGGCTCTGCTGCCGCTGGTCCTCGGCCTGGCGGTCCCGTCCGCCTCGGTCCCGCTCCGGGCGCAGGCGTCCGGGCCCGGCCGGCTGGCTGCGCGGGACGTCCTCATCGGGACTCCGGCCGCGCAGCAGGCCGCGGAGACGCCCCGGGAGATCATCGACCACGTGGACCGGCTCCTCCGCGGGGCGTCGAGCCGCGGTGCGTTCCGCATGGAGATTCGGACGGCCCACTGGAGCCGCACGCTGGAGGGGAAGGTGTGGTCGCTGGGGACGAAGTACAGCCTCATCCAGCTCACGGCGCCCCAGAAGGAGGCGGGCACCGCCACCCTCCGGGTGGGGGACGAGGTGTGGAACTACCTCCCGCGCGTGGACCGAACCATCAAGATCCCGCCCTCCATGATGATGGGCTCGTGGATGGGGTCCGACTTCACCAACGACGACCTGGTGAAGGAGAGCCGGCTGGTGGAGGACTACGACGTCGCGATCGGCTACCGGGGCCCGCGGGACGGCGTCGAGGTGTGGGAGTTCGTGCTCACCCCGAAGCCCGAGGCGGCGGTCGTGTGGGGCAAGATCCTCGAGCGGGTGCGGAAGACGGACCTGATGCCCGTGTGGGCCCGCTACTACGACGAGGACGGGGGGCTGGTGCGGACCATGACCTTCTCGGACTACCGCACCTTCTCGGGTCGGCTCGTGCCCGCCACCATGACCGTCGTTCCCACCGACAAGCCCGAGAACCGGACCGTGGTGACCTACGAGTCGCTGGCCTTCGACGTGGGACTCTCCCCCTCCTTCTTCTCCCTGCGCAACCTCGAGCGAGGTCGCTGACTCCGTGTCCGGCCGCGTGTGGTGGCGTCTGGCCTGGCGCAACCTGGGCAGGAACCGGAAGCGGACCCTCATCACGGGCGCCGCCCTCGCCTTCGGGTACCTGGCGGCCGTCGTCATCGTCGGCGTCTCGGACGGCATCGTCGCCGAGATGATCGACAACGGCACCTCGCTCCTGCAGGGCCAGGTGCAGGTGCACGCGCCCGGCTACCTGCCGGAGCGGAGCCTGTACGCGACGCTGGGCGGGGACAGCGGGATGGCGCTGTCCCCGGTGCTCGAGCGGCTGCGCGAGCTGCCCGGCGTCACGGGCGCCGCGCCGCGCGTGCTCGGCGGCGGCCTGGTGAGCGCCGGGAGCCAGACGTCGGGCGCCGTGCTCATGGGGGAGGACCCGGCCCTCGAGCCGCGGGTCAGCCGCCTGATGGCCGCCATCGCCACCGGGCGGGCGCCGGAGGAGGGCACCCGCCAGGTGCTGATCGGGTCTGAGATGGCCCGCAAGCTCGGCGTGGGTCCGGGCTCCGAGGTGGTACTCGTGGCGCCGGCGGCGGACGGCTCGCTGGGGAACGACCTGTTCACCGTGTCCGGCGTGTACCGGACCGGCGTCCGCGAGCTGGACGCGGCGTACGCCCTCCTCCCGATCGGCACGCTCCAGAGCTTGCTGGCGCTCGCTCCGGGCCGTGTCCACGAGATCGCGCTGGGCCTGTCCGACCCGTGGACGGCGGCCGCCGTGGCCGACTCGGCCCGGGCGGTCCTCGCCGCCGCGGGCGTCCCGGCCGACGTGCGGTCGTGGCCGCGGTTTCGGCCCGAGATCGCCGACTACGCCCGGCTGGCCCGGGCCAGCAACTGGATCCTGATCGCCATCGTGTTCGCGATGGCCGTGTTCGGCGTCGCCAACACGATGCTGATGGCGACCTTCGAGCGTCGGCGGGAGTTCGCGGTCGTCCGGGCCCTGGGAACCACGCGGAGCGGCGTGGCCCGGACCGTCGTGTACGAGGGGCTCATCCTGGGCGCCTTCGCGCTGGTGGCCGGCGCCCTCCTCACGGCGCCCATCCTCGTGTGGTGGCACCGGTCGCCGCCCGACATGAGCTTCCTGTACGGCGGCTTCACCATGGCCGGGGCGCTCGTGCGGCCCGTGCTCCGCGTGCAGTACTCCCTGGAGGCGCCGCTCCTCGCCGCCGCCGCCCTCCTGGTCACGGCCGTCCTCGCCGCCGCGTACCCGGCGTGGCGCGCCACGCGCGTGCCGCCCGCCGACGCGCTCTCGGACCGATGATGGCCCGCCTCCGCATCCTGGCGCGGCTGTCGCTGCGCAACACCCTGCGCCAGGCCCGGCGCAGCGCCCTCACGGCTTCGGCGATGGTGGTCGGCCTCGCCCTCCTGACGATGGCGCGGGCCATCGGCGACGGCGCCCACGAGCAGTGGATCAGCGACGGCGTGCGGCTCGGACTCGGCCACGTGACCATGGAGGCGCCCGGCTTCGCCTCCACCGGGAGCCTGGACGACCGGCTGGACTCCGCGCGGGTCGCCGCCGCCGAGCGGGCCGTGGCGGGGCTCCGGGCCAGCGTGCCGGTGGTGACGTCGGCCGTCGACCTCACGGTGAGCGGCCTGGCCAGCTCGCCCGGCTCCTCCCTGCCGGTCCGGGTGGAGGGCGTCGAGCCGGGCGCCGAGGCCGCCTTCTCCAAGCTGGACGAGCGGCGGGTGGAGGGGCGCTACCTGGAGCCCTCCGATCGGCTCGCCGCCTACGTGGGAGCCGGGCTCGCCGACCGCCTCGGCCTGGAGCTCGGCTCGCGCCTGGTGCTCACGGCCCAGGGCGCGTCGGGCGGCGTGGCCGAGCAGCTGGTCCGCGTGCGGGGCGTGTTCAGGACCGGGATCCCCGACGTCGACGATGGGCTCGTGCAGATCCCGATCGCCACGGCGCGCCGCTGGCTCGGCACCCCGGGGGCCGCCACCTCGGTGGCCGTCCTCCTCCGCTCCAGCCAGGAGACCGGGCGGGCTCTCGACGGCCTGCGTGCCCGTCTCGGGACGGGCGGAGGCGCAGACGGAGTCACCGTGCTGTCCTGGCGGCAGGTCTCCCCCGAGCTCGAGTCCGCCGTTCGCATCGACGACTTCGGCTTCTATGCCTTCATGGTCGTGCTCTTCGCGATCGTGGCCCTCGCGGTGCTCAACGCCGTCCTCATGTCCGTCCTTAACCGAAGGCGGGAGTTCGGCGTCCTCGAGGCCCTGGGCCTCACGCGCGGGCAAACGGGGGCGGTGGTGTTCGGCGAAGGCGTGCTCCTGGCGGGTCTGAGCGGCGTGCTGGGAGTGGCCCTCGGGCTGGCCACCACCTGGCTCCTGTGGCGCCACGGACTCGACCTGTCGGCCCTGTACGGCCAGGGGATCAGCCTGTCGGGCGCGGTCATCGACCCGGTGATCGTCCCCATCTTCCGGCCGGCCCGCGTGGTGGAGGCGGCCGGCTTCGTCGTGGTCATCGGCATCCTGGCGTCGCTGTATCCGACCCGGGTGGCCACCCGGATCGACGTCGCCGAGGCGCTCAAGTTCGACCGTTGAGGGAGTGGACATGCGAGGATCCGATACGCACGTGACCGACCCGACCGCAGGGGACCGGACGACTCCGGGGCCTTCCGCCACGGCCGTCCGGACGGAGGGCCTGTGGAAGATCTACGAGCAGGAGCCGGCGCCCGTCGAGGCGGTGCGCGACCTGAGCATGGAGGTCCGGGCCGGCGACTTCGTGGCCATGGCCGGGCCGTCGGGCTCGGGGAAGACCACCCTCCTCAACCTGCTCGGCGGGCTCACCGCTCCCACGCGCGGCCGCGTATGGGTGGCGGGCCGAGACCTCACCGAGCTGAGCGGGAGGGAGCTGGCCCGGCTGCGGCTCGAGCACATCGGGTTCGTGTTCCAGGCCTACAACCTCCTCCCGGTCCTCTCCGCGATGGAGAACGCAGAGTTCACGTTGCTCCTGAGAGGCCTGCCCACCGCGGAGCGGCGCGAGCGGGTCCGGACGCTGTTCCGGGAGATTGGCCTCGACGGACTCGAAGACCGGAGGCCGGGCCGGCTGTCTGGCGGTCAGCAGCAGCGCGTGGCCGTGGCGCGTGCCGTGGTCGGCGAGCCGGCGCTCATCCTGGCGGACGAGCCCACCGCCAACCTGGACTCCGCCACCGGGGACGCGCTGCTCGGCGTGATGGAGCGCCTGAACCACGAGCGCGGCGTCACCTTCATCTTCTCGACCCACGATCCGCGGGTCATGGAGCGAGCGCATCGGCTCGTCCACCTGGTGGACGGACGGATCGAGAGCGACGTGCGCCCGTCGGGGCGGGGCTCCACGGCGTGAGGCCGGCGCTCGGCGCGGCGCTCGGGGCCGGCTTCGTCCCGGCGCTCGGACTGGTCCTCGCCGCCGGAACGCCCCACGCCGCCCGGGCCCAGGGGCTCGACCCGCGCGGCTACTACCTGAACGTCCTCTCGTACGAGGGCTCGAGCCCCTACGGGCCCGCCGGGGCGCTCGATCTCCACAGGCTGCGGCTCATGCTGGACCCGCGGCTGGGGCCCGCGACCCTCGACGTGGCGTACGAGCACACGCTCCGCTGGAGCCAGCGCACGGACGCCTCTCCGGCGCTGCTGCCCGGCGGCGTGGCCGGGGCGCCCCAGGACTGGCTGAAACTGGACTGGACCCTGGCTTCGGGCTCGCACGCGGTGTGGCGTCACCGCCTGGACCGCCTGTCGGTGGCCGTGCCCCTGGGATCGGCCGCGGAGCTCACGGTGGGCCGCCAGGCCATCTCCTGGGCCACGACGCTACTCTTCACTCCCACCGATCCGTTCGCCCCCTTCGATCCCAGCGACCCCTTCCGGGAATACCGCGCCGGCGTGGACGCGGCGCGCCTCCAGTACTTCGCGGGGCCGTTCACGACCCTGGACCTGGTGGTCCGGCCGGAAGACACCTCCCCCGGTCACCGCGTCACCGCGCTCCTCCGGGGCGGCACCCGGCTGTCGTCCTGGGACGTGTCGGCGTGGGCGGGCGCCCTCCACGACGAGCCCGCGGTCGCGCTCGGCGCCGACCGCGGCCTGGGCGGCTGGGCCGTGCGGGTCGACGCGACGCTGCGCAGGAAGGTCGGAGGCGGGACGGTGGTGCGGGCGGCCGCCGGGGCCGACCGCCGCTTCGCGCTCCTGGGCCGGGACCTCCACCTGGTGGGCGAGGTCCAGCACGACGGCTTCGGGGCCACGGCTCCCTCCGGCTACCCCGGCGTCCTCGCCTCGGAGGCGTACCGGCGCGGGGAGCTTCAGGCCCTGGGACGGGACGAGGCGCTGGCCGAAGCCGCCTGGCAGCTCCATCCCCTGGTGGGGGCCGAGCTCCTCGTGATCATCAACCTGGAAGACGCCAGCACGCTCCTGGCGCCGGCCCTCACCGGGTCCCTGTCGGACGATCTCTCGGCTCGCCTCGGGCTCTACCTGTCGGCCGGCCGGGGCGGGGTGGAGCCGGTCGGGACGCCGCGCTCCGAGTACGGCGCCGTGCCCACCTACCTCTATGTGTCGCTGACGGCCTTCTTCTAAGAGTCGGCGTGGCGCTGGGGCGACCCGGCGCTCGGGCCGGTGGCGGCCACCGACGTGGCGCGACGACAAGCAGGCGGGGGCCGGCGGTCAGCCCCGCTGGACGAGCAGCACCCCGGCGAACAGCAGGAGGACGCCGAGGATTCGGGTCGCGCTCACTGGCATTTTCGGTACGCCGAGCCACCCGGTGCTGTCCAGGAGCACCGAGCCGATGAGCTGACCGGCGATCACGGCGGCGAAGGTGAGCGCCGCGCCGACCCGGGGCACGGCGATCACCGTGAGGGTGATGTAGGTGGCGCCCAGCAGCCCGCCGATCCACGCCCACCAGGGGGCGCTCGCGGCCTCGGCCACCTCCGCGCGCCCGAACAGGCCCGAGAAGGTCACGGCCGCCAGCGCCACGGTCCCCACCAGGAAGTTGACCAGCGCGCCGGCCGTGGGGACCGCCAGCAGACCGCCCATGCGGGCGTTGGCCGCCGCCTGGATGGAGAGTCCGACGCCGGCGGCGGCGATGGCGAGCAGGAACAGCAGGCGGGGCATGGACGTCACTCCTTCCGGGAGAGGCGGTACAGCTCGACGTGCTCGACCCCGAGGTCGTCCTTCCGCCGGCCGAGCAGGTAGTCACGGCCGACCTCGTACACGTCCAGCCCGGCCGGTACCGACACGGTCCCGAGCCAGCGTCCCTCCGGGTCGAACACGCTCCACGTCGACGGGTCGGCCTCCGCCCACGGAGGCCTGAAATCGCTCACCCACAGGTCCCCGTCCGGGCCGACCCGGAGGGTCGAGAACGTGGGCGCGGTGGGGGGCGCCGGCAGGGCCGTCAGCGCCTTCCGGGCCGCGGCGAGATCGGAGGCGGACAGGTTCGGGTTGTCCCGCTTCCGTGCCGCCACCCGCGCCTCCACGGCCCGGGTCTTCATGGCGTCGGTCACGGTCGCCGGGGTCACGTCGGTGCGGCGCACGATCTCGCGGAGCGTCCCGTCGGGGCCGAACGCCCTGACCTCGTAGCGGTCGCTGGAGCCCGCCCACACCCGGCCGTCGCCCACGGCCACGTAGGCGTTCCGGCTGAAGGGGAGGACCATGACCTGCATGGACGCGATCCGTCCGTTCTGGCGTGTCACGTCGACGAAGCGCTCGCCACCGGGGAACGGCCCCAGGTCAGCCACCTGACCCGCCGAGTCGTCGAGCTCGACGAGTCGCAGCGTGTCCCGGGCGTAGCCCTCCGGCACCCGCCCGCGTCCGAGGAGGGTCTCGCGCATGGCCAGGAAGCGGCCTCCGTCCAGGGCGCCGGCCAGCATGAGGGGGGCCTGCCCCGCGTCCCCCGCCAGGCTCACGGTCCGCGCCAGGCCGCCGTGGGGCCCGAACAGGCTCAGCCGCCGCAGGCGCCAGTCGAACGCGACGATCGAGTCCCCCGGGATGCGGACGATCTCGAGAAGGGCCTGGAACTCGCCGGGGGCGCCGCCCCGGCCGCCCACCGCGCGGACGAACTTCCCGGAGGCATCGTAGAAGCGGAGCTGCTGCGTGCCGCCGTTGGCGACCACGATCATCCCGTCCGAGAGGCGCGTCGTGCCCCGCACCTGGTACAGCTGGTAGGCCGAGTCGCCCTGGACCACCCCGATGGAGAGCTCCGGCGTGTCGGCGACGGTCCACCCCTGTTCCTTCCCCCAGGCCGGTGCCCGGCTCTCGGCGATCCGCACGCCGGCGCTGTCCCTGGCCACGAAGGGGGGGGCACCGCCGCTCCCGCCGCAGCCGGCCGCCGCGGCGCAGACCAACAGCGGACCCCATACGCCCACGCCGCGGAGACCGGGCACGCGGCGCCTCATGCCGCCCCCCTCACATCCCCGCCTTGGAGCCCTCCGGCCCGATCGTGCGCGTGAACAGGGCGAGGATGCGGCGGTACTCGTCCGTCCACGAGCTCGGGTGGATGAAGCCGTGGTTCTCGACCGGGTAGGGGGCCAGCGTCCACCCCGTCTTCCCCAGCTCGATGAGCTTCTGGGTGAGCCGGGCGATGTCCTCGAACTCGACGTTGGTGTCCCGGATGCCGTGGCACATGAGGAGCGGGTCCTCGAGCCCCGAGGCGAAATAGATGGGGGAGGACCGCTCGTAGGCCAGGCTGTCGGTCGTCGGCAGGTCGAGGATCCGGCTCGTGTACCAGTGGTTGTAGTGCGCCCAGTCGGTCACCGAGCGCAGCGCCGCCCCGGCCCCGAACCACTTCGGCGCCGTGAACAGCGCCATGAGGGTCATGAAGCCGCCGTACGACCCGCCGTAGATCCCCACCCGCTCCGGGCTGTCGATCCCCTCGTGGGCCAGCAGGTACTTGACTCCATCCACCTGGTCGTCCAGGTCCTTGCCGCCCATGTGCCGGTAGATGGCCGTGCGCCAGTCGCGCCCGTAGCCGGCCGAGCCGCGGTAGTCGATGGCCAGCACCACGTAGCCCTTCGAGGCCAGGAGCTGGTTGAACATGTACTCGCGGTAGTAGTAGTCCGACCACCCCATCGTGACATTGTGCAGGTAGCCGGCGCCGTGCACGAAGATCACGGCCGCGCCGTTGGGCTTCGCTCCCACGTCCGCCGGCCGGTAGATGCGCGCCGGGACCTGGGCGCCGTCCCGGGCCGTGAAGGTGATGATGGGCGGGACCATCCACGGATACTCGCGCCACGCCCGCGTGGGGGAGTGGGTGACCTGCACGGGCGTAGCCCCGGGACGCGCATCGCGCAGGAAGAGTTCGGGCGGACGGTTGGCGAAGGAGTAGACGCCGGCGATTCGCTTGCCGTCGGGCGAGGGCGTCACGTCGTGGACCCCCGGGCGCTTCGAGATCCGGACCCGGTTCGAGCCGTCCAGGCTCGCCCTCCAGAACTGCTGCTCGTAGGGCGAGCCCTGGCTGCTCGTGAGGTCGAAGTGCTTCTTGTCCGCCGAGATCGAGGCGGACTTCACCTCCCACTTCCCGCTCGTGAGCTGCGTGGGCGTGGCCCCGGCCTCGGCCGGCACCCGGTACAGGTGCGAGTAGCCGGAGCGCTCGGACAGGAACCAGGCGCTCTTCCCGTCCGGCAGCCAGCCGGCGCATCCCCGCGAGCTCCAGGTGGGGCACGGCCCGCCGATCCACGCCCCGTCGTGGTCGTGGGTGAGGAGGGTGAGCATCCCGGAGGCCCCGTCCACGGCGTACAGGTACTGGTCCTTGTAAGCGAAGGTGACCGTGCCGATGAGGCCGCGCGTCCCGTCGGCGTTCCAGCCCTCGAACCCGATGTCCGCCAGGTCGGGCTCACCGACCGTGGCCGCGCTGTCGTAGCGGGTGGCGCCGGCAGGAGGCGTGAGGTCCAGCCAGGTCACCTTCCCGGTGGACAGGTCGGCGATTCCGAAACGGCTGTGGGGCTGGAAGTCCCCCACCTTCTCCCGTCCCCGGATCGTCTCCACGTAGCCGGACTCTGTGACGAAGCGTGCCACGGTCGTGTGGCGCTCCTTCTCCGGCCCCTCCACGAGGAGGACCGCGGCCCGGCGTCCGCCGGGCTCGACCGCGATGCGGGCGACCCGCTCCTCCTTGCCGATGTAGACCGGCGTGGGCTCCTTCGCCTCCCGTGCCTTCCTCTCCGCCTTCTCCTTGGCCTCCTGCTTCTTCCGGATCCGGATGACCTCGAACAGCTCTTGCTGCTGCTTCTCCAGCCAGGTGCGCTGCTCGGAGACCGGCTTCTCTTCCTCCGGCGGCTTCGTTCCGTGGCGGATGTCCGTGAGCTGGCGGAGGGCGCCGTCCGAGAGGTCGAGCGCGTAGGCGTTTCCGTCCCGGACGAAGTAGATCGTGTGGCCATCGCGCCCGAACACGGGCTCCGACTCCACGTCGCGCGTGTCGGTGAGGCGCGTGACGCGGAGGCCCGCGCGACGCACGAGCCACAGGTCACCCTGCCACGCGACCACGCGCCGCTTGCCGTCCGGGGAGTCGTCTCCCCGCGCCACCAGCACGCCGAGAGAGTCGGCCCGGGCGTCGGAGAGCCGCTGCGGCTCCCCTCCGCGCGCCGGCACCCGGTACAGGGCCGGGTCCTGGTACCAGGGCTCGCCGCCCGGCTTCCACCGGAAGAAGACCCACTGCCCGTCTGGGGTCCACCGGACGGCCGAGGGAGGCGACCCCACCAGCTCGGGGCCGCGCATGATGTCCGGCACGGTGAGCTGGAAGTCGACCGTGTCGACCGCGGCCTTCTCCTGCGCCGCGGCCTGGGCCCGCAGGGCGTGGGATGGGACGGCGCAGGGGAGGAGGGCGGCGACCAGGGCGGCCATCAGCGTGGACGTGGCGGAGCGTCTCATGGGCAGCATCCGGCAGGGGGAACGGTCCGGGCCCGCGCCCGGTGCGAGCGGCGAGAACTTAAGCCCTCCGTCTCCGCTCGGCACCCGATGGGGCGACCCGGCCCCGCTTGCCCGTGGCGCGGCCCCTGCAGACGATGAGGTCGGCGGCGGCCTTCCGCCGGAGCGCGGCGGACCCGGGATGCGCCGGCCGGTCGTACGTGCGAGGCGCCATGAAGATCGCTGTGCTGGGACCCGGAGGGGTGGGGGGCTACTACGGTGGGGAGCTGGCCCGGACGGGACACGACGTGAGGCTCCTGGCTCGCGGCCGGCACCTGGCCGCGCTCCGGGAGCGGGGCCTGGAGGTCCGCACCCCCGACGGCCACTTCACCGTGCATCCGTTCGTGACCGGCGACCCGGCCGAGCTCGGCCGGGTGGACCTCGTCCTGGTCACCGTGAAGGCCTACTCGCTGGCCTCGGTGACGCCCGCCGCCGCGGAGCTGGCGCGAGCCGGCGCCGACGTCCTCCCCCTCCTGAACGGCGTCGAGGCGGCCGACCGCCTGGGGGACGGGGGCGTCCCGCGGGAGCGGCTCCTGGGCGGGGTCACCACGATCAGCACGGCGAAGATCGGCCCGGGCGTCATCGAGCGCCGGAGTCCCTTCCGGCGCGTGGTGGTGGGAGAGCTCGGCGGCGGGCTCTCCGAGCGAGCCGAGCGCATCGCTGCTACGTTCCGGGAGGCCGGCGCCGACGCCCGAGCCTCGGCCGAGATCGAGGTCGACCTCTGGAGCAAGCTCGTCTTCCTCACCGCCATCTCCGGTGCGTGCGGCCTGGCGCGCACGGCGGTAGGTCCGGTCCGCGAGGCCGAGCTCGGCGCCCTCCTCCTCGAGCGTGCCGTAGGGGAAGCCGCCGCCGTGGGCCGCTCGCGGGGCGTGGCTCTTCCGCCGGACGAGGAGAGGCGTGCCATGGAGCTCATCGCGGGACTGCCGGGCGACATGGTGCCGAGCTTCGTGCTCGACGTCGAGGCGGGCGGACCCACGGAGCTGCCGATCCTGAGCGGGGCTGTCTCCCGCTTCGGACGTGACGTCCGCGTCCCGACGCCCGTCCACGATACGGTGGTCGCCGCGCTGGGTGCGGCGACGGCCTGACCCCCGTCCGTCCCGGACGGAAGGAGGAATCGTGATGATCCCGCGCTCGACGCGTTCCCTCGCCCCCCTCGCGCTGGCATGCCTGGCTGCTGCGGTCGCCGGCTGCGGGGGCACGCAGCACCTCTCCGAGTACGACTTCACGGGCCATAGCCTCGCCGTCGTGAGCTACGCGCCGTACGGGCCGGACCTGTGGACGGGAAAGGTGGACCTCAAGTCCGACAATCCCGTCTCGGCCGTGATCGACGCCGGGTCCAGGGCGGCCAAGGAGATCGAGGGGCGCCGGGCCCGAGCCCGGCTCGACAGCGCCGCTTCGCACGTGGACCTGGCGAGGCTCATGGCCGCCAGCCTCCTGGAGCGCTCGAGCCGCTACCTGGGAGCTCGGCCGGTCGAGGACCGCGCGTCGGCCGACTACCTGCTCGAGCTCGACGTCCGCCAGCTGGCCATCGACGCCCGCAGGGAGACGCAGGCCCGGCTGTACATGGAGGGCACCGTGTCCCTGCTGGACCGCACGACGGGCCGTGAGATCTGGCACACCAGGGTCACGGCGAACGACCCCCTGACTCCCACCTTCCGGCACGACGGCGACATTCCGGGTGACGTGGTGACCGCTGGCGCCCTGTACACCCTGTCGGTGGATGACTTCGAGCGCATGCTCCAGGACATGGCGAACCTGTCCTCCCGCGCGGTACTCGACCGCTTGCGTTCCGACCTGAGGGACGTGCGGGAGCACCAGCGGCCGTAGGGCGGGCCGAGGCTGACGGGCGGGAGTCCGGGCGGCCGGACAGAACGTCCGGCCGCGACCCGGGTCAGGCGTCTAGTGCTTCGAGGGAACCGCCGCCGTCATCGGCGGCAGCAGGACCTTGTCGATCACGTGGATGACACCGCTGCTGGCCACGATGTCGGTTCGGACGATGTTCGCCTCATCGATCATCGGCTGGCCGTCCTTGACCTGGACGCGCACACTCCGGCCCTCGATCGTCTTCAGCGAGGTCCTGGTGAGCACGTCGGCGGCCATCATCCGGCCCGGCACGACGTGGTAGGTGAGGATCGCAAGGCTCCGGTCCCGGTTCGCGGGCTCGAGCAGCGACTTCACCGTCCCCTCGGGCAAGGCGTCGAACGCCTCGTCCGTGGGCGCGAAGATCGTGAACGGACCCTCGCCCTCGAGGGTCTCGACCCGTCCGGCGGCCTGCGCCGCGGCCAGCAGCGTCTTGAAGGTCCCGGCCGCGGCCGCCGTCTCGACGATGTCGGTCGACGGGAGGGTCGCCCTGGCGTCGAGCGCCGAGGCGTGGCTCTCGCTGGCCATGTCGGCCGGGGTCGGTGACCGTATCATGTGTATGTATAGTTCGACACAGCCTTGACGTTTGGGCGTGGTCCATGAACCGGAGGTGGCCGGCGCCCACCGACCTCGAGCCAGCAGGCCCGCGGCGGCTTGACTTCGGTTGCATACCGAATACAATTTCCGGCATGGCTTCGAACGAGCCCGCACCCGACAGGGACATGGGTCGGTGTTTCCAGGCCCTGTCCGAGCCCAAGCGGCTCCGGATCCTCGATCTGCTCCGGAGCGGCGAGAAGTGTGTCGGCCACCTCACCGAGGAGCTGCAGGTGGCCCAATCCCTCCTGTCCTTCCACCTCAAGGCGCTCCGGGACGCGGGGCTGGTCGCCGACCGGCGCGAGGGTCGCTGGGTCTACTACTCCCTGGTGCCCGGACGGCTGGATGAGCTCAAGGTCTTCCTGGACGATCTCCTGGGGAGCTCCGCGGACACGGCCTCCCCGGCCGGCGGTCCGTCTCCCTTCGGACCTCACCTGGTGAAGTAGGAGACTCCCAGGGTCCCGAACACGCTGGTCCGATTCACGAAGGTCTTGCTCTTGAAAAACTGTCCAAGGCCGCCCGCGAGCCGCAGGCCCAGCCGGTCCGCGAGCGGGATCTTGAGGCCGAACTCCCCCGAGACCCCGAACTGGCTCGACGTCATCCCGACATCCGCGCCGGGGTATTCATGAAACACCGACACGTTGGCGCCCAGGCCCAGGTAGGGCCGCAGGCGGGAGGGATCGGTCACCAGGTGGTACTGGAGCACCGTGGCCAGGCCCAGGTTCCAGCGGTAGCCGGTACGCTCGGGGTTCAGGTAGCCGAAGCTCAGCGACGGCTCGATCGACACCCGGTCGGAGGCGAAGAAGCCCACCCGGAACGCGTTGTGGGCACGCGGCAGGTCGCCGCTGGAGAGGGGCAGGCTCATCTCGAAGATGTCGTTGCCGCTGCCCTTGAGGATGTGGTAGGCCATCTCGCTGTCGATGCCCAGCTCGATGGCGCCCTGCTGGGCCGCGAGCCGCGCCGCGGGCACGAGCATCAGTGCCGCTGCGATCAGGCACCCGCCGAGGCGGTTGGGGAACGAGGTGCGCATGGGCGTCCTCCGCACGGATCGGTTGGAAGTCGAAGGGAGAAGCAGGCGGCCCGCCGCGCGGGATGCGCCGCCTGATGCCGGACGCGCGGCCGCCTGGCGAGGTGCCGCCGGAGCGCCTCCGCGCGCCCGTCCACCGGCCCGTCCGGCCGGAGCGGGCCGTCGTCGTGTACTGGATGATCGCCTACCGGCGCCTCGACTTCAACTTCGCCCTGGAGCGGGCCGTGGACTGGGCCCGCGAGCTCGACCGGCCGCTCGTGGTGCTCGAGCCCCTGCGCTGCGACTACCGCTGGGCCTCCGACCGGCACCACCGGTTCATCCTGGACGGCATGGCCGACCACCGGCGGAGGCTCGAGGGCACCCGGATCGGCTACCATCCATACGTCGAGCCCGAGCCGGGGGCCGGTCGCGGGCTCCTGGAAGCGCTCGGCCGTCACGCCTGCGTGGTGGTGACCGACGACTGGCCCTGCTTCTTCCTGCCCCGGATGGCCCGGGCGGCGTCGGCGGCGCTGGACGTCCGCCTCGAGCTGGTGGACTCGAGCGGGCTGTACCCCATGCGGGCCACCGACCGCGTGTTCAACACGGCCCGCTCCTTCCGCCGGCACCTTCAGCGCGAGCTGCCGTCCCGGCTGGAGCGGTTCCCGCGCCAGCACCCGCTGGCCGGAGATCCCCTGCCCCCGGCGGGCTCCCCGCCGAAGGAGGTCGCTGCGCGCTGGCCGGCGGCGGGGGACGACCTGCTGCGGCCGGAGGGCGCAGGCCTGGGACGGTTGCCCGTCGACCATGGCGTGCCGCCCGTTCCCTTTCGCGGCGGCCCGGCCGCGGGCGCCGCGGTGCTGACCTCCTTCATCGAGGAGCGGCTCGACCGCTACGCCGAGGGGCACTCCGATCCCGACGCGAAGGCGACCAGCGGCCTCTCTCCCTGGCTCCATTTCGGCCACCTTTCCGTACACGCCGTGTTCCGCGCGGTGGCCGACCGCGAGGGCTGGTCGCCCGACCGCCTGTCGGCTGCGGCCGACGGCCGGCGCTCGAGCTGGTGGGGCATGGGCGAAGACGCCGAGGCCTTCCTGGATGAGCTCGTCACCTGGCGAGAGATCGGCTTCAACCGCTGCGCCCTCACCGACGACTACGATCGGTGGGAGTCCCTGCCCGAATGGGCCCGGGACACCCTGGAGACCCACGCCACGGATCCGCGCGAGCACCTCTACGACCTGGAGGTGTTCGAGGCGGCCCGCACCCACGACCCGGTATGGAACGCGGCCCAGCGGCAGCTCCGCGGAGAGGGGCGGATCCACAACTACCTGCGCATGCTGTGGGGGAAGAAGATCCTGGAGTGGTCGGCCGCGCCGCGCGAGGCCCTGCGCAACCTGCTCCACCTCAACGACCGCTGGGCGGCGGACGGCCGGGACCCGAACTCCTACAACGGGATCTTCTGGTGCATGGGACGCTACGACCGCGGCTGGCCGGAGCGCCCCGTGTTCGGGAAGGTGCGCTCCATGAGCTCGGACGCGACCCGGCGGAAGGTGGCCCTGGAGGCCTGGCTGGAGCGCTGGGGCGGCTGAGCGGCCCCCGCTACGCTCAGCCCGGCGCCATCTCCCGCAGCCTGCGGAGCACGCGCTTCCGATCCAGCTCGGAGCGCGTGAGCACGAAGATCGTGTCGTCCCCGGCCAGGGTGGCCGCCACCCCGGCCAGCCGCGCCTCGTCGAGGGCCACACCCACGGCGTTGGCCGCACCCATCTCCGTGTGCACGACCACGATGTCGCGCACCGGCTCCACGTCGAGCACGAAGTCCTCGAACGTCCGCCGCAGCGCCTCCTCCGCCTCGGGCGCCGACAGGTCGTCCAGCGAGTCCGGGAGGGCGTAGCGATAGCCCTCGTCTCCGGACGGGACCTTGACCAGGCCCAGGCGCCGGATATCGCGCGACACCGTCGCCTGGGTGACCTCGATGCCGCGGCGGGCCAGGGCCGCCACCAGCTCCGATTGCGTGCCGATCGGCTCCTGGGCCACGATGTCGAGGATGGCCCGCTCCCTCTCCCGCCGGTTCACGACAGGGCCCGGTCCAGGAGATGTCCCTCACGGTGGGCCCGGAGGATGGGCGGCGGCTCGAGGCCTTCGAGCCAGTCCCGGAGCTCCGCGGCCCGCTCGCGCGCAGAGCGCAGCTGCTCCCCGGTGCGCTCGGGAGCGGGACCGCCCGGCGAGCGCCGGGCGCGTGCCGCCGCCTCTGGGTCGAGCTCCGCTGGTGCCTCGCGCCCCACCTCCGGGCACGCATCCCGGAGTGTCTCCAGGGGCAGCTCGGCCAGCTCGAGGCCCCGTGCCTCGGCCGCCCGCACCGCCGCGCCGGCCCGCTCGTGCGCCGCGCGGAACGGAACGCCACGGCGTACGAGATGGTCCGCCAGGTCCGTGGCGGTGAGGAACCCGCCGCGCAGGGCGGCGGCCATCCGCTCGGGCCGGTAGTCGAGACCGGAGGCCAGCACCGCCGCCGCCCTCAGTGAGCCCAGCGCCGTGTCCGCCGCGTCGAACAGCGCCTCCTTGTCCTCCTGCAGGTCGCTGTCGTAGGCCAGCGGCAGACCCTTGAGCGTGGTGAGCAGGGCGACCAGGTCGCCGATGACCCGCCCCGTCTTCCCCCGGATGAGCTCGGCGGCCTCGGGGTTCCTCTTCTGGGGCATGAGGCTGCTTCCCTGGGCGACCCGGTCGGAGAGCGCCGCGAACCCGAACTCGGCCGAGGTCCACAGCACGATCTCCTCGGCCCACCGGGACAGGTGCGTCATGAGGAGGGCGGCCGCGAAGGAGGTCTCCGCCACGTAATCCCGGTCGGCCACCGCCAGCTGCGTGTTGGGGTAGGGGCCGACGAAGCCGAGCAGGGCCGCCGTGCGATCCGGGTCGATGCGGTGGGAGGTGCCGGCCAGCGCCCCGGCGCCGAGGGGGGAGCGTCCGGCCGCGTCGTGGATACCCCGGAGCCGCTCCCCGTCCGCGAGCAGCGCGAAGGCGTGGGCCAGGAGGTGGTGCGCCAGGCTCACCGGCTGGGCGCGCTGCAGGTGAGTGTAGCCGGGCATCCAGCTCTCCCGGTGGCGCTCCGCCACATCCAGCCACGTCCCCACCAGACCGAGGACCGCCGCGACCAGCTCGCCGCACGCCTGGCGCACCCACAGCCGCAGGGCGGCGCCCGTCTGGTCGTTTCGGCTCCGGGCCGTGTGCACGCGGCGACCCGGCTCGCCGATGCGCTCCACCAGCGTGCGCTCGATCCAGCCGTGCACGTCCTCGTCCGGCCCCTCGACCGCGACACGGCCCGCCTCCAGGTCGGCCAGGAGGTCGGAGAGGCCCGTCAGCGCCGCCGCCGCGTCCCCGTGCTCCAGGACGCCCGTCTCCAGGAGCATGCGAACGTGCGCCAGGCTCGCCACCAGGTCGTGCGGCGCCAGGCGCCGGTCGAAGGGCAGGGAGTTCGTGAACGCGTGGATGGCCGGATCGAGGCCGGCGGCGAAGCGCCCTCCCCACACCGGATGCCTCTGTTCGGGTCCGGTCACCGCGTTCCTCCCTCGGCCTTCGTGGAAGGGCAGGATGGCGGGCTCAGCCCGCCGCCGCCACCTGCCTCGGCCAGCCGGCCTCCGATCCGGCGGCGGCCGACCCGGTACGTCCCGGGACCCGGCCGCTCTCCGGCGCCTGGCTCCCCTCCGTCGGCTGCTCGCCCGGGACCGCCGGGCGCTCAGCGCGCGCCCCGCCCGCGCCGGGCCGCACGCGGGCGCCGACCCGCACCGGCAGGCCGAACAGCCGGATGAAGCCGGCCGCGTCCTTCTGGTCGTAGACGCCGTCCTCCCCGAAGGTGGCCAGGTCCTGGCGGTAGAGCGAAGAGGAGGAGCTGCGCGCCACCGGCGCGCAGGAGCCCTTGAACAGCCGCACGGACACGGTCCCCGTAACGTGGCGGTGGGACGTCTCGAGGAAGGCGTCCAGGGCCTCGCGCAGGGGCGTGTACCACATCCCCTGGTAGACGAGGTCGGCGTAGCGCACGGCCAGCTGCTCCTTGAAGCGAACCGAGTCCCGGTCCAGCGTGATCGCCTCCAGGTCCCTCAGCGCGGCCGTGAGCACCGTGCCGGCCGGTGTCTCGTACACGCCGCGGCTCTTCATGCCCACGATCCGGTTCTCGACCAGGTCGACCCGACCGACGCCGTGGAGCCCCGCCAGCGCGTTCAGCCGCCGGACGAGCTCGGCCGGAGCCAGCGGCTCGCCGTCCATGGTGATGGGAAAGCCGCGCTCGAACCCGAGGCTCACCGTGGCCGGCGCGTCGGGCGCGTGCAGGGGATCCCGGGTCAGGCGGAACATGCCGGCCGGCGGGGTGCGCGCCGGGTCTTCCAGGAGGCCTCCCTCGAAGGAGCAGTGCCACAGGTTCCGGTCGACGCTGTAGGGCCTGGCGGCTGTGGCCTCGACCGGAATCCCCCGGGCCGCGGCGTAGGTCATCGCGTCTTCGCGCGAGCGCAGGCTCCACTCCCGCCACGGGGCCACCACGGTCAGGTCCGGCGCCAGGGCGCCGTACACCAGCTCGAAGCGGACCTGGTCGTTGCCCTTGCCGGTGCACCCGTGGGCGAGCGCGTCGCAGCCGGTGCGCCGGGCGACCTCGACCTGCCCCCGCGCGATCACCGGGCGGGCGAGGGCCGTGCCCAGCAGGTAGCGTCCCTCGTAGACGGCCCCGGCGCGCAGGGCCGGGAACAGGCACTCCTCCGCCAGCGCGTCCACCAGGTCCAGGACCACGCACTCGCTCGCGCCCGTAGCCAGGGCCTTGTCGCGCACGGCGCCGAAGTCTTCCTCCTGTCCCACGTCCGCCACCACGGCCAGGACCTCGCAACCGTAGGTCTCCCGCAGCCAGGGGATCATCACCGAGGTGTCCAGTCCCCCGGAGTAGGCGAGGGCCACCCGTCGCACGCTCCGCTCCATCACCGCTCTCCTCCTCGTGTCCTCGAGACCCGGGCGGACGGGCCCCTCGGCCCGCCCGGAACCGGCGAGGCATGAGTATGCACATCGCTGCATAATAATGCAAGAGGCGGGATCGAGGCCGCTCGGCCCGGCCCGCCGGGAGCCTACTCCGGAAGCCGACCCGCCAGGTCGCCGGGCAGCACTTTCGAGCGGTCGCGCAGGAGGCCCCGGGCGGCCTCGTCCTGGCCCCAGCTGTTCCACAGAAGGACTCCCTCGACGCGGTCTTCGGCCAGGTAGTAGACCACGCCCTGGTCGTACTTCTCACGCCAGTCTTCGATCACGTCCAGCCGGCTGTCGGCCCGGCCGACCGCCTCGTACCCCAGGTCGAACAGGTCCGAGTAGAACAGGGGGACGTGCTCGTAGGGCTCGTCGGCCCCCGCCATGTTGCGACCCGCCTGGCGGCCCATGGTGTTGGCCGCGTCCTCGTGCTCGACGCGCATGTGGCGCCGCAGCGCGGGGTGCGGGAAGGACGCCACATCGCCGGCCGCGAACACGTCCGGGTCGGAGGTGCGCAGGTGGGCGTCCACCACGATGCCGTCGCCGACCTCGAGCCCGGCATCGCGGGCCAGGCCCATCTCGGGGACGATGCCGATACCGACTACCACTCCGTCGGCGTGCAGCGACTCGCCCGAGCCGAGCGCGACTTCGTAGGCGTCTCCCGCCCGGGTCACGCCGGTGACCGATTCGCCGGAGCGCGTGGTCACGCCCCTCTCCCGGAAGTGGTCGGTGACGAAGCGGGCGAGCCCGGCGGGGAACAACCGGGCGCACAGCGCCTTCTCCGGGAAGACCACCGTGACGTCCCGGTCGGCCATCGTCAGGGCCGCGGCCACCTCGCTCCCGATGAAGCCACCCCCGATCACCACGAAGCGGCGGTCCTCCTCGGCCAGCTGCCGCAGGCGCCGGTAGTCGCCTATCGTCCGGTAGTGGATCACGCCCTCCGGGGCGCCGGGGAGATGTCGGGGGCTCCCCCCGGTGGCCAGGAGCAGCCGCCGGTAGCCGTACGTCTCGCCCCCGTCGTCTCCGACCGTGTGGCTCTCCGGGTCCAGGGTCACCACCCGCCGACCCAGGTGCAGCTCCGCCCCTTCGGTCGCCGCCGTGCGCCAGATGTCCTCCTCGGCGCCCCCCTTCCACAACCCTTTGCTTAGCGGGGGACGGTCGTAGGGCGGCTCCTCCTCGCTCGATATCAGACCCACGGACCCGTCCGGGTCGACCTCCCGAATGCCTCCCACGGCGGCATCCGCGGTCATGCCTCCTCCGACGATCAGGTAGTCGTACGAGCGCATCCTCGTCCTCCGGGAGTGAATCGACGGCCAGCCGGCGCAGGCATCAATCTACGACGGTTGTGGACCACGCAAGTCCGACGCCTCACGGGGCCGGCTCTCGGGGAGGACGAAGGCGTCTCTCCAGCCCCTGGCGTAGGGCTCCGCCCTACCGGGAGCGGGGGATCCCCACCACAGGGTGTCGGGCTTTCTCCCCACGGGTCCTGTTGGCTTGATGCCGATACCGGCTGCGGGGCCTCGACGGCATCTATGAGGGCGTAGACTGGCGGACCGTCACGAGCAGCAAGGGGAGCGAGGCGATGGAGAGGCCCACCGGACAAGATCTGGCACATCCCGAGCGCGCCACCGCCGGACCCAAGGCCATGCGGAGGTACTACGCCCAGGCGCCGGTCGTCCTTACCTGGGAGCTGACGCAGGCGTGCCCGCTCAAGTGCGTGCACTGCCGGGCCGAGGCTCAGCCGTTGCCACACCCGAACGAGCTCACCACCGAGGAAGCGAAGGACGTGCTCCGGCAGATCCGGGCGTTCACGCCGAGGCCACCGGTGGTCGTCCTCTCGGGCGGGGATCCCCTGGCCCGCGACGACGTGTTCGAGCTGATCGCGTACGGCGGGGACCTCGGGCTCCACGTGGCGGTGACGCCCGCCCCGTCGTCGGACCTCACCGACGAGGTCATCGCGCAGCTCAAGGATGCGGGCGTGGTCCGCATGGCCCTCTCTCTGGATGGTTCCCGGAGCGTGGCGCACGACACCTTCCGGGGCCAGTCGGGCTCCTACGACGTGGTCCTGCGGGCCGCCGAGGCCGCGCGCCGGGTGGGGCTCCCGATCCAGATCAACACGACCGTGACGCGCGCCAACGCCGGCGACATGGGCTACATCGCCGACCTGGTGGAGTCGCTGGGCGCCGTGGCGTGGGAGCTCTTCTTCCTGGTGCCGGTCGGCCGGGGTTCGGTGCTCGAGCCGCTCGGCCCGCGCGAGACCGAGGCGCTGCTCCGGTGGCTGTATCGCCGTCAGCGCCGCGCCGCCTTCAAGGTCGTGACCGTGGAGGCGCCCTTCTACCGGAGGATCGGCCGCCAGATCGAGACCGAGGACCGCAGGTCCGGGCTCGCCTCGCCCGCCGATGGAAGCCCCGGCGAGCTGGGGTCGACGGGCGACGGGAACGGCTTCGTGTTCATCAGCCACACGGGGGAGGTGTTCCCGTCCGGCTTCCTGCCCCTGTCGGCCGGCAACGTGCGCGAACGCTCCCTGGTCGAGCTCTACCGGGACAGCACCCTGTTCCAGTCCCTGCGCGACCCCGAGGCGCTCCACGGAAAGTGCGGGATCTGCCCCTTCCGCATGGCCTGCGGCGGCAGTCGGGCGCGGGCCTTCGCGGTGTCCGGCGACCCTCTCGGCGAGGACCCGTTCTGCCCGTACGAGCCACCCGGCTACCGGGCGCTCCAGGGCGACGGGGTCGCGGATTCGATCGGTCGGGCGGAGCTGCCCTCCGACCTGAACGGATCCCGTCCGGGGCGTGCCGTGGCCGGCTGAGCGACGCCGCGCACCGGGGAGGGCGCCGGACCCTGCGCACCGCGCGACCGCGGAGCGCAGGGTCCGGCGGGTCCGGAGAGGCCTGCTCCCGTCAGGCTTCCGGGCTTCCGGTCCCAGCCTCGCCCCTCCGGGAACCCTCCTCCCGGAGGACCCCTTCCAGGATCTCGGCGGCGCGACCGAGCGCGCGCCACTCCATCTCACCCAGGGAATCCAGGATCTCCACCAGCTCCTCGACGCGCCGCTGACGACCCTCGAGCAGGAGGCGCTCGCCCGCGCGAGTGGCCCACAGCAGCACGCGACGCCCGTCCCCGGGGTCGGCCTCGCGACGGACGAGCCCCGCCTCCTCGAGGGCCCTGGCCAACCGGCTCATGGTGGGAGCCGTCACCTGTTCGACGTCGGCCAGCTCTCCCACGCCGCGGGGTCCGCCGAACACGAGCACCGAGAGGGCGGAGAGGCGGGGGGCGCTGAGACCGCTGGTCGCATCCTCCGTGCGCAGGCGGCGGAGGAGGTGGAGGGCCGCCGCGTGAAGCCGGATGGCCACCCGGGCCCGTTCTCCCGACACCTCGTGTGCCTTGTCCGCCCTCGTGGCTGTCACGGCTCCCCTTGACGCGTCCATGCCGTCGACTAATTTAGTTAGAGCAACTAAACAGTTCAAGCCCGGGACCGGTCGGCGCCAGGGCGGCGTCGGACCCGCCGGCGGGGACGCCAGGAGCGAAGAATGGACCAGCCGGGGGCCAATTTCGGGATTCGGCGGATCGCACAGGTGGCGGTGCGAGCGCGCGATGTGGACGCCTCGGTGGACTTCTACCGGGACGCCCTCGGACTCCAGCTCCTGTTCCGCGCGCCGCCCGGCCTCGCCTTCCTCCGCTGCGGGGACCTCCAGCTGATGCTGTCGGCGCCCGAGAGCCCCGAGTTCGACCACCCCTGCTCGGTGCTCTACTTCGAGGTCGACGACATCGACACGGCCTACCGCGTGCTGGCCGAGCGGGGCGTCGTGTTCCTGGGCGAGCCGCATCGGGTCCACCGGGCCGAGAACCACGAGCTGTGGATGGCCTTCTTCCGGGATCCGGACGACAACGTGCTCGCCCTCCAGACCCGGCGTCCGCTCGTCTGAGCCGGTCGGTCAGAGCCGCTCGAACGCCCTCGCCAGCTTCTCCTCGGCCTCCCGGGCCACCGGCTCCATCTCCGGCACGCCGGCCATGGCCAGCATGGCCTCGGGCCTCGCGTAGGAGGCCTCGGATCCCTCCGGCGTCTCGGCCACGACCACGTTGCAGGGCAAAAGGAGCCCGATGTCGTCGTCGGCCGCCAGCGCCCGGTGCGCGAGCGGCGGATTGCATGCGCCGAGGATCACGTAGCGCTTGAAGTCCACGTCGAGCTTCTTCTTGAGGGTGTCCTTCACGTCGATGCGGGTCAGCACCCCGAAACCCTCCTCGCCCAGCGCCTCCTCGACGCGGGACACGGCCTCCTCGAAGTCCACGCCCGGGAGCTCCTTGCGTGCCCCGTAGCTCACGTCCTTCATCTCGTCCTCCTGAGGTCAGTCGGCGAAGAGCTCGACGCCCGCCTGCACCGTGTCGGCCAGCTGCTCCCTGGTGATCAGTCCGATCACCACGCCCCGGTCCGGCTCCTGGCAATTCGTCTTGACCAGGGCCACCGAGACGTGCGCCCTGCGCATGCGGGTGAGCACTTCGAACACGGTCGTGTCCTCGGTGACGGTCACGTAGTCGCGCATCGCCAGGTCGTGCACGCTGCGGGCGGGGATGGTCCCGGCGAGCGCGTCGCGCACCGCGTCGGGAGCGATGAGCCCGAACACACGATCCGGATCGCCGACCAGGAAGTGGCGTCCGTTCCCGTGCTCCCGAACGGAGTGCAGGAAGCGTGCGAAGGAGGTCGAGGGCGACACGGTGCCCAGGTCGGTCGACATGATGTCCCGGGCGTGACGGATATAGAAGAAGTTGGCCTGCAGGGCCTGCGGCACCGGCTTTCCGCGGCGGGCCACCTTGAGCGTGTAGATGCTCTCGGGCTGCATCGCCCAGCGCACCGCGTAGCTCAGGGTCACCGTGATGGCCATGGGGATAATGACCTCGTAGTCGCGGGTCATCTCGAAGATCATCACCACGGCGGTCATGGCGGCTCCCGTGGAACCGCCGATCACGCCCGCCATGCCCGCCACCGCGAAGGCGGGCGGTCCGACCGCCAGCGACGGGAAGAGCCACTGGAGCCCGATGCCGTACGACGCCCCGACCGTGGCGCCCATGAACAGGCCCGGCGAGAACACCCCGCCCGACGCGCCGGAGCCCAGCGTGAGGTCGGTGACCAGGAGCTTGAGGGCCCCCAGCAGGAGGAGGATGAGGATCGGCCCCAGCGAACCCTGGAGAATGTCCTGGATCGTCGCGTAGCCGACGCCCTCCACGTAGTAGTGGCCCAGGAACCTGTAGGAGAGGTACATGGTGAGTCCCACGCCCAGCATGCCGAGCGTGTGCCGCAGGTAGTAGCTGGACTTGATGTGGTTCTCGAAGAAGTCCTCGAACCCATACAGCGTCTTGATGTAGGCGGCCGACACGCCGCCCGTCACGATCCCCAGACCCACGAACGCCAGGATCGACACGGGGGCGGTGAGGTGGAAGGACGAGCTCACCAGGCTCGGGATGACGAAGGACGGGTTGGGCCCGAAGAACAGCCGCGCCACATAGGTGGCGGTCACGGTCGCCAGCCCCACCGGGACGAGCGTCCTGACGCTCACCTCGTGCATGAGGATCTCGATGGCGAACAGGATCCCCCCGATCGGCGTGTTGAAGGCCGCCGCGATGCCGCCGCCGGCGCCGGCCGCCACCAGCGTGATGCGCTCCCACACCGGAACGTCGAAGATCTGGCCGAGGCTGGAGCCGAGGGATCCGCCGATCTGGATGAAGGGGCCCTCGCGACCGATCGAGCCGCCCGTGCCGATCGAGATGGCCGAGGCGACCGACTTGATCACGCCGACGATGGGGCGCACGTGCCCCTTCACGTAGTAGACCGCCTCCATCACCTCCGGGACGCCGTGACCCTTCGCCTCGGGCGCGTAGTTCTTGACCAGGTAGACGACCGCGATCGCGCCCAGCACGGGTGCCAGGATGATCAAGGGGCCGAAGGGACTCGCGGGCGTGTGGCTGTTGGCGTCGTAGCTGAACGACCACGTGCCCAGGAAGGCGAGATTGTGTACGAGGGCGATCAGCGCCCGGAACGCCACGGCCCCCAGACCGGCCGCGGCGCCGAGCAGGATGGCGAGGAGGAGCAACCGGACGGACAGCTGCATGGTCGTGGGCGAACGGCGGGACGGGGGAGCCGACGTGCGCTGCTCCCCTCCTGGAGAGGGTCCGGCGCTCTCGCCCGTGCCGTCCGGGTCGTCGCTCAACGGACCGGCGCCCCCCGCGCGCGGGTCCCATTCCCGGGCCTCACGAGGCGCGCTCCGCGCCTCCGGCGAGCTCGGTCCGCACGGTGCGCGCGGCCTCCACCATGTTCGCCAGCGCCGGGACGACCTCCTCCCACCTGCGGGTCTTGAGGCCGCAGTCGGGGTTCACCCACACCCGGTCGGCCGGGAGCACGGTGAGGGAGTCCCGGATGTGGTCGGCCATCTCCTCGGCCCGGGGCACGCGCGGGGAGTGGATGTCGTACACCCCGGGGCCGATGTCGCGATCGTAGTCGAAGTCTCGGAACACCTCGAGCAGCTTCTCATCGGAGCGTGCGTTCTCGATGAGGAGGACGTCGGCGTCCATGCGCGCGATGTGCTCGATGATGTCGTTGAAGTTCGAGTAGCACATGTGCGTGTGGACCTGCGTCTCCGGGCGCGCCGTGCCGGTCGCCACGCGGAAGGCGTTCACCGCCCAGCGGAGGTAATCGTCCCGGTCTTCCTCGCGCAGCGGGAGCCCCTCCCGGAGCGCGGGCTCGTCTACCTGGATCACCGGCGCGCCCGCGTCCTGCAGGTCTTCCACCTCGTCCTGCACCGCCAGGGCCAGCTGGTAGCAGGTCGCCGAGCGAGGCTGGTCGTCCCGCACGAAGGACCACTGCAGCATGGTCACCGGACCGGTGAGCATGCCCTTGACCGGTCGTTCGGAGCACGAGGCGGCGTAGCTCCACCAGCGCACCGTGATCGGGCCCGGCCGGTGGATGTCGCCGTACAGGATGGGCGGCTTCACGTAGCGACTGCCGTAGGACTGCACCCACCCGTAGCGGGTGAAGGCGTAGCCCTCCATCAGCTCGCCGAAGTACTCGACCATGTCGTTCCGCTCGAACTCGCCGTGCACCAGCACGTCGAGGCCCACCTGCTCCTGCGTGCTCACGCAGCGGTCGATCTCCTTCTCCAGGAAGCTCTCGTAGTCGTCCCGGTCGGTCTCCCCCGCCCGGAAGGCTCGCCGCTGCTTGCGCACCTCCGCGGTCTGCGGGAAGGAGCCGATCACGGTCGTCGGGAGATCCGAGAGTCCCAGGCGGCGCCGCTGGACCGGCTTGCGCTCGTCGTAGCCTACCGGCCGGCTCGCCCTGTCGGGATCGAGCCCCTCCATGCGGCGTCGCACCTCCGGCTTGCGCGTGCGCGTCGAGCCGTCACGCGAGTCGAGCGCCCTGTGGTTGGACTCCAGTTCCTCGGCGATGGCCTGTCGACCCTCGTTCAGGCCGCGGGTGAGGATCTCGACCTCGGCGAGCTTCTGGTGGGCGAAGGCGAGCCAGGAACGCAGCTCGGAGTCGAGGTCCGTCTCGCGGGAGGCGTCCAGCGGCACGTGCATGAGGGAGCAGGAGGGCGACACCTGCACCCGGCTCGGGTCGACGATAGCCGACACTCGCTCGAGCAGCTCCAGGGAGCGCTCGAGGTCGTTGATCCACACGTTACGGCCGTCGACGATCCCCACGCGGAGCACCTTGTCGCCGGGGAAGCCGTGCTCGTCCAGGAGCTCCAGGTGGTGGCGGCGGCCGCGCACGAAGTCCAGTCCGATCCCGTCCACCGGCAGGCCGGTCAGGGTGCGGTACGCATCGCCGACGTGCTCGAAGTAGGTCTGGATCAGCAGGCGGGCGCCGGAGCCTGTGGCCACGAGCCGTCCGTAGGCACGCTCCAGCGCCTCGCGCTCGGCCGGGTTCCGATCCTGGACGAAGCAGGGTTCGTCGAGCTGGATCCAATCGGCGCCGGCCTCGACCAGCCGGCCGATCACCTCGACGTACACGTCCACGAGGGGCTCGAGCAGGCGGTGCAGAGACGCGTCGCCCGCGCCCGCTCCCTTGGAGAGGAGCAGGAAGCTGACCGGTCCCGGGAGGACCGGAACCGTGTCGACACCCGCCGCGCTCGCCTCCGCGTAGTGGTCGAACGGCTTGGAGGTGGTGATCCGGAATGCCTGGTCCTCGGCCAGCTCGGGGACGATGTAGTGGTAGTTGGTGTCGAACCACTTGGTCATCTCCATGGCCGGCACGTCGAGCTCTTCGGTCTGGGAGCCCCGGGCCATGGCGAAATACCGGTCCAGTTGCAGCTCGCCGCCCTTCCAGGCGTAGCGCGCCGGGATGGCGCCCACCAGCGCCGTGGTGTCGAGCATGTGGTCGTACAGGGAGAAGTCGTTGGAAGGGATGTGCTCGATGCCCGCGGCCATCTGGGCCCGCCACGCCGCCAGCCGGAGATCGGAGGCCGTGCGGGACAGCTCCTCCGCCGACACATCGCCTCGCCAGAAGCCCTCCGTGGCCTTCTTGAGTTCGCGGTCTCCGCCGATGCGCGGAAAGCCCAGGTTCGCTGCAGTCGCCATGCTCCTCGCCATCTTCCGTGGGTGGTCCATCGTCGACGTCCCGACGCCCGCGCCGACACAGGATGTCCCCCCGGCATGGGCCGGGGGCCAGTCCGAGCGTCAGAGCGGTGTCAAGAAGTGTTCCGCGTCGCGCCGCCGCGCGCGTCCCGCGTCCGAGCTTGCGCCGGGGCGCCCGCGAGACTCTCATCAGACTATGGGCCGTACGCCTTCCGCATGCCGTGAACGCCCCGCCGCCCGCGCCGCGGCGCTCCTCCTCCTGCTGCTCGCCGCCGGGGCGTGCGCGGGGCGCACGACGCCCCCCTCGGTCGGGCCCGGGCCCCTGTCCTCCCCGCCGCCGATGGCACGGGTGTCACCCGGGTGGAGCCAGGTGGGGCAGGCCTCGTGGTACGGCGGCCAGTTCCACGGGCGGGCCACGGCCTCCGGCGAGACCTTCGACATGAACGCGCTCACGGCCGCTCACCGCACCCTCCCCCTCGGCACGTGGATCGAGGTCACCAACCTCGAGAACGGCCGCCACGCGGAGCTCCGTGTCAACGACCGCGGTCCCTTCGTCGGAGACCGCATCCTCGACGTGTCGAGAGCGGCGGCCCGGAAGCTCGGGTTCCTGGTCGACGGCACGGCCAGGGTGAAGATCGAGGTGACCGCTCCCCCGACGGCTTGTCGGGAGATCCAGGTCGGGGCCTACCGTGAAGAGGAGAATGCCCGGGCCATGGTGGCGCGCCTGGAGGACGACGGCGAGTCCGCCCGGACCGAGCCGGGCCCCGACCGCCTCACCCGGGTGGTGGCCGGGCCGCTGGACGCCTCGCAGGTCGACCGGGTTCTGGAGCGATTCGGCGGCGAGGTGCGCTCGTGCGGATCCGGGGACTGACCCGGACCCTCCTCCTGGCCGGGCTCGCCGGCCTCGCGGGTCTCCCCGGGGCCGTCCGGGCCCAGTACTTCGGCCAGAACAAGGTGCAGTACCGCTCCCTCCAATTCTCCGTCCTGGAGACCGAGCACTTCGACCTCTTCTACTATCCGAGCGAGCGGGAGCTGGCCGTGCGGGTGGGCCGCATGGCCGAGCGCTGGTACGCCCGCTTCTCGCGCCTCCTCGGCCACGACATCCGCCAGCGCCAGCCGCTCATCCTGTACGCCAGCCACCCGGACTTCGAGCAGACGAACGCGACCGGGGGGCGCATCGACGAGTCCACCGGCGGCTTCACGGAGCCGCTCAAGCGCCGGGTCGTCCTCCCCGCGGCGGCGTCCCTCCGGGAGACGGACCACGTGTTGGGCCACGAGCTCGTCCACGCTTTCCAGTTCGACATGACGGGCGCGGGCTACCCGGGCGGCGGGGTGGTGCCCGGAGCCCTGCGCCTGCCCGGCTGGTTCATCGAGGGCATGGCCGAGTACCTGTCGGTCGGGCCCGACGACCCGTTCACGACCATGTGGGTCCGCGGCGCCGACCTGGCCGGCCGGCTGCCGGACCTGGGCGACCTGCGCGATCCGCACTACTTCCCGTACCGCTACGGGCAGGCGCTGTGGGCCTGGATCGGCGGGACGTACGGGGACGACCGCATCGGAGACCTCCTGTCGCTGGCCGGCCGCACCGGCTCGGTCCGGGGGGCGATCGCGGCCGCGACCGGCGTGGACGCGGACTCGGTGGTCGAGCGCTGGCACGCGGCCGTGCGGGCGCAGGACGCCGCGGTGCTCGCGTCGACGCTGCCGGCCGACTCGCAGGCGAGGCCCGTCATCGCCCCGGGCGCGGGCCGGGGGAACGTCGCCATCGGGCCGGCGCTGAGTCCGGACGGCTCCGAGCTGGTGTTCGCTTCCGAGAAGTCGCTGTTCTCGCTCGAGCTCTTCCTGGCCGATGCCCGTACGGGCCGGGTGGTGCGTAAGCTCACCCAGACCGCCCTCGACCCCCACTTCCAGAGCCTCCAGTACCTCAACTCCTCGGGCGCCTGGTCCCCGGACGGGTCGCGCCTCGCGCTGGCCGCCGTCCGGAAGGGGCGCGCCGACCTGGCGATCCTCGATCCGCACACGGGGAAGCGCCTGCGCGAGATCCGCCTGCCGGCCTTCGGCGAGATCTTCAACCCCACCTGGGCGCCCGACGGGCGGCGCGTGGCGTTCACCGCCCACGTGGGCGGGTTCACCGACCTCTACGTCCTCGACCTGCGGACGGGCCGCGCCCGGCGGCTCACCCACGACGAGTTCGCGGAGCTGCACCCCGCCTGGTCGCCCGACGGGAGCCGGATCGCGTTCGTCACCGAGCGCTTCACGAGCGATCTCCCCGACCTTTCGTTCGGGGCCTACAGGCTGGCGCTCATCGACCCGGAGTCGGGGCGGATCACCGAGCTGCCGCACCTGGGCGAGGCGGACGATGAGACGAGCCCCGGCTGGGCCCCCGACGGCCGGAGCCTGTACTTCGTGTCGAACCGTGGCGGGACCTCGAACGTGTACCGGCTGGACCTGGCGGCGGGGAGCTTCGAGCGCCTGACCGATGTCCAGACCGGCGTGGCCGGGATCACGCCCCTGAGCCCGGCCCTGTCGGTGGCCCGTCGTAGCGGGGACGTCGTGTTCAGCGTGAACGGGCGCGGCGACTTCGTGTTCGAGCTGTATGCGCTCGAGCGCGGCCCGGACGGCGAGTTCGCGCGGCGGGAGCCCTTGGACACGGCCGTCGAGCGAACGGCGCCGATTCCCGACACGGCGGCATGGCGGCGGGCCGGCAGACTCCCGCCCCTGGATCGCCGCTATGGCGAGGTTCCGGCCCTGCTGGCCGAGAAGACCCTCGGACTGCCGGACACGGTCACTTTCAGGACGCACGCCTATGGCGCCGACCTCACGCTGGACTACGTGGCCCAGCCCACCTTCGCGGTGGGCGCGGACCCGTTCGGCGTGTACGCGGGCGGCGGCGGCGCTCTCTATTTCAGCGACATGCTCGGAAACCGGAACCTCTCGGTCCTCGCCCAGGTCGAGGGGACGGCCGGCCGCATCCTGGAGGGGACCGCCCTGTACGGATCCTACGTCAACCTGGGCTCGAGGATCGACTGGGCGGTCCAGGGCGGGCAGATCCCCTACCTGAGTCGGCAGATCGGGCTGGGGACGACGGTCGTGGACGGCCGCGAGGCGCAGGTGTACCGGGACGTGTGGTTCTGGCAGATCAACCGCGAGATCTCGGGCCTCCTGGCCTATCCGCTCAACCGTGCGGAGCGGGTCGAGCTGTCCGGCGGAGTGCAGAACGTCGACTTCGCCAGCGAAGTCCGGGAAACCGCGTACGATCCCGTGTCGGGGCGGATCCTCTCCGAGCGGACCACGAGCACGGCCTACGACACCCTCTCGTCCCTGAACCTGGCCCGGGCCAGCGCCGCCCTCGTGTATGACAACGCGATCTTCGGGGGCACCGGGCCCCTGGTCGGCGAGCGGGCGCGGCTCGAGGTGGGCTCCTCCGTGGGGAGCATCGGCTTCTATACGCTGCTCGGCGACTTCCGGAAATACGTCATGCCGGTGCGCCCGCTGACGCTGGCGGCCCGGCTCCTCACGTACGGCCGCTACGGCGCGGGCGCGGAGGACCATCGGCTGCGGGAGCTGTTCCTGGGCTATTCCTACCTGGTCCGGGGCTACGATGCGGGGTCGTTCAGCCTGGCCGAATGTCCGGCGGACGGCTCGGGGCCGTGCCCCGTGTTCGACCGCCTCCTGGGGAGCCGTCTCGGTGTGCTGAACGTCGAGCTCCGCCTTCCGCTCCTCGGCCTGGGCGACCTCTCCCTGGTGCACGGCGGTCCGGTGCCGCCCATCGACCTGGTCGGGTTCTTCGACGCCGGGGTGGCCTGGACCCGGGCCACGACGCCCGCCTTCCTGGGCGGAGGGAGTGCCGACGCGCGCCGTCCGGTGCGGAGCTTCGGGGCCGGCCTCCGCTTCAACATGTTCGGTCTCACCGTGCTCGAGGTCGACTGGGCGAGGCCGCTGGACCGGCCGGGCAAGGGCTGGGTGTGGGCGCTGAGGATCGGGCCGGGGTTCTAGCCCAGCAGCTGTTCCAGCGCCTGGCGGTGCGCGTCCAGGGCGTCGGCCCCGTACAGCGTGAAGCGGATCCGGCGCACCGAGGCGAGCCCGGGCAGGAGCCCCAGCACCTCGTCGAGCGCGGCGCGGGCCGCCTCCCGGACCGGGTAGCCGAACGCCCCGGTGGACAGGGCGGGGAAGGCCACCGATTCGAGGCCGTGCTCCTCGGCCAGCTCCAGGGCGCGCCGGTAGCAGCTCCTGAGAAGGCCCTCGGCGGGCTCGTCCCGGCCCCACACGGGCCCCAGGCAGTGGATCACGAAGGAGTTCGGAAGGCCATGTCCGCCCGTGATCACCGCCTGGCCCGGCGCGATCGGGGCCAGCGGCCGGCACTCCTCGGCCAGCCCGGGGCCCGCCGCCCGGTGCAGCGCGCCCGCCACCCCGCCGCCCGGCATGAGCTGGGCGTTGGCCGCGTTGACGACCGCGTCGATTCCGTCCTGGGATGCGATGTCGCCCCGTACCAGCTCCAGGGCGACCCCGTTGCGCTCCACCTTCATGGTCGTCCTCCCGGACGCTAGATTGAGGGAGTGACGGACGAACCCGCGGCGGGCCGTTCCCGCTTTCGGGCATCGGCTGCAAGCCATGTTCCCCTCGAAGTCCCAGCGGAAGGAGCACCTCGATGCGCTTCCTCATCAACTGGCTGATCAACGCCGCGGCCCTGTGGCTCACGGCCTGGCTCATCCCCGGCATCGTCGTGGACGGGACGAGGGCGCTGCTCCTGGCCGCCCTCGTCATCGGCCTCGTGAACGCGATCGTGAAGCCCGTGCTGGTCTTCCTGACCTTTCCGATCACGCTGCTCACCCTCGGGATCTTCTACCTGGTCCTCAACGGGCTCCTGTTCTACCTGGCCGCCGCCATCACCCCGGGCTTCCGGCTGAGCGGGTTCGGGGCGGCCTTCTTGGGCGCCCTGGTCATGTCGATCGTCGGCCTCCTCCTGCACGCCATCGTCCCCGGGGACTGACCGCGGCCGGCCGGCGCCGGCTCGCTGGTACGTTCGTTGAAGTGAATCACCACCGGAAGACACACCGCCCAGCCACCCTTCCGGGGAGGAGTTTCCCGTGGACTACTTCGGACGCGAGGACCTTCGAATGCTGCTCCAGGAGCGAGCGGGTCCCGCCATCTCGATCTACGTTCCGACCGAGCGCTCCAGCAGCGAAGCGGAGACCAACCGGCTGCGCTACCGGGCCGCCCTCGACCGGGCTCGCCAGCTGCTTCCGTCGGCCAACGGCGTCGACGGGGCGGGCGACTCCCTGGCCGAGGCGCTCGAGCCCCTGACGCACGAAGAGGAGTTCTGGCGCTACCAGTCCGACGGCCTGGCGGTGTTCGCGTCGCCCGACGTCCAGCGCCTGTATCGACTCCCCGGCTCCGTGCCCGACCTGGTCGTGGTCGCCTCCTCCTTCCACACTCGGCCGATGCTCGAGTACCTCCAGGCGCCCGATCGGTACTGGGTGCTGGGCCTCAGCCAGAAGAACGTGCGGCTGTGGTCGGGGACCGCCGCGGGTGTGAGCCCCATCGACCTGCAGGGCGTGCCGCGCAACCTCATGGAGGCGCTGGGCTACGACTTCGAGCGTGACGAGAAGATCGTCCTGCGGCGGAAGACCCGGAACGCCTCGCACGGCGGTCACGGCCGGGGAGGCACCATGCCCGTCTTCCACGGCCACGGAGTCGGGTCCGACGACTCCGAGCCCGAGCTGCGCCGCTTCTTCAAGAAGGTGGACGAGGGACTCCAGGAGATGCTCGAGGGCGAGATCGGCCCCCTGGTGCTCGCCGCGGTCAACGAGTACCACCCTCTCTACCGCGGCGTGAGCGGCCTCGACAACCTGGCCGAGAAGGGGATCGAGGCGTCCGTGGTCGACTGGAGCCCGGACCGCGTGCACGAGGCGGCGTGGCCCATAGCCAAGGCCCAGGTCCTCAAGAAGATCGACCGGGCCCTCGAGCTGTGGGAGAACTCCTACGGACGCGGCAAGGGCGAGCTGGACCTGGCCAACCTGGCCCGCCTGGCCGTGGCCGGGAGGATCCGCTTGCTGCTCACCGAGCGTGACCGGCGCCTGTGGGGCACCATGGATCGGTCCACCGGGGCCATCGAGATCGTCCAGGAGGGTGGAGAGGATCCGTCGGGCAAGGCGGCCGAGCTCCTGGACGAGCTGGCCGAGGTGGTGATCCTGCATGGGGGCAACGCGCTCGTGCTGTCCCCGGAGCGCATGCCCACGAACACGGGGGTGGCCGGGATCCTGCGCTAGCCGTCCGGCCCCGCCGGTGGAGCCGCGGCGCGTCCCTCGGGGGGCGCGCCCGGTTCGAGCTCAAGCGTAGTAGGGGTTCCGACCCGCTTCGTGGTCGGTGACGTCCTCCACGCCCGCCACCTCGGGGACGGCGCGCTGCAGCGCCTCTTTGATTCCCTGGGTGAGAGTCACGGAGGCCATGCCGCACCCCTGGCAGCCACCGCTCATCTGCAGGAAGACCACGTTCTCGCGGATGTCGACCAGGCTGACATGGCCGCCATGGGAGGCCACGCCGGGGTTGATCTGTTCTTCGAGGACGCGCTGGACGCGCTCGGCGAGCGCGCCGCTGGGCGGCTCCGAGCCGAGTGGCTTCACGTTGGGGTTGTCGATCCTGAAGCCGGCGCCCTGCAGGGACTCGACCCAATCGATCTCCGATCCCTCCAGGAACTCCGCCGCGTCCGGGGCGGCGTACAGGCTGAAGCCGTCCTGGTCGAAGGCCCGGTCCTCCTCGGAGACCTCCTCGGGGCCGATCAGGGCCAGGTCGTACTCGGGCGCGAACGGGCTGGATCTCCGGAGGTCGATGCGGACCGCCAGGTCCTCCTCGCCCTCCTCTTCCATGAATGCCAGCACGCGCTGGCGGGCGGTGTCCGTGAAGTGGATCACGTGCTCGATCTCTCCGGGAAGCGCGGGTCGTCCGTCCTGTTCAGGGAATGGTGGAAACCCCGGACCCGGCCGTCTGTTTCACCCGTCCGGGTTCGCGCGGTGGGCCTCCTTGAGCTCCGAGGCCGTGAACAGGCCGATGACCCGATGGCCTGCCTCCTCGATGACTTCCCGGCCGCCTTCCTCTCGATCCACCAGCGCCAGAACGCCCAGCACCTGCCCGCTCTCCGCCTGGACCGCGCCAATGGCCTGGAGGGCGGAGCCTCCGGACGTGATGACGTCCTCCACGACCACGACCCTGGCGCCGGGCTCGAAGCAGCCCTCGATGCGACGGCCCCGGCCGTGGTCCTTGGCGCGCTTGCGCACCGAGAAGGCGTGCACGGGCTCGCCCCGTCGCCAGCTCTCGCCCGCGATGGCGTAGGAGATCGGGTCGGCTCCCATGGTCAGGCCGCCCACGAGATCCGGATGGAGGCCCGCCCCCGCCAGCGCGTCGAGCCCCACCTCGCCCAGGAGGGCCTGACCCGCGGCGTGCATGGTGGTCGTTCGGCAGTCGATGTAGTAGTCGCTGCGCCGCCCCGAGGCGAGCTCGAAGTCGCCCGTACGGAAGGACCGCTCCAGCAGGAGCCGGAGAAGCCGGTCACGGGCGGGGCTCACCGTGCCCGCCGTCCCGGGAGCGTCGCGTCGTCGGCCACGCTCCACCCTCTACAGGGCACGCCGGTAGTCCGGGTTCTCACGCGCCTCGGCCGCATCGCACTCCGCGCACAGCCCGTAGATCTTGACCTGCCGGGTGATGGGCTGGAAGCCGTACTCGGAGGCGACCTCGGATTGGAGCGTCTCCAGCTCGGGGCGATGGAACTCGATCACCTCTCCGCACGAGGTGCAGATGAGGTGGTCGTGCCGGGAGGGTCCGATGCGGGCCTCGTACCGCTTGAAGCCCTCGTCGAAGTCGTGCTCGGTGGCCAGGCCGACGTCCACCAGGAGATTCAGCGTCCTGTAAATGGTGGCCTTGCCCACGTGGTCGCCCCGCTCCTTGAGGCGGGCCGCGATGTCATCGGCCGACAGATGGCCCGTGGACTCGAACAGGATGCCGGCGACGGCTTCGCGCTGCTGGGTCACCGGGAGCTGGTGCTCCTGGAGGCTGGCGCGGAAGACGCTCATCATGACCGCCGCGCAGCCCAGCGGGGGTCGGGTCTGTAGAGTGCTGTCCATCGGCTCGCCGCTCGGGAGAATCGGTACTCGGAGCGCCACCCGGCGCGGATCCGCGCGGAACTCGTACACGCTTTGGAAGCTAGGCGGGATGTGGCGTTCAATCAATAGCGATTATCGATTCAGGCCGTCTCCTCATGGAAGCGATCCTGGACCTGCCGGAGGAGGCGGTCGACGGGGGCCCCGCGCCGGGGAAGGAGGTAACGGTCCGACACGCGGTTGAGGCCGCGGCGGAGTTCCACGAACGCCTCCGCCGCGTCACGAAACAGCCCGTCCAGCGATTCCTGGCGCGCGACCGGGTCGTTCGCTGCCATTCGGTAGCCCGTCTGACCCATCTCCTCGTAGTAGTCCAGACCCGGCCCCCCCTTCCGGCGCACCCGCGACGCGATGTGGTCGGGGAACAGGCCCGACAGCCACAGGGCGAAGTTCCCGAGATGCGCCTCCAGCAGGAAGGCGCGGCGCCCCCGGGCCCCGGACATGTCGGCCAGAATGTCGACCAGGTAGTGGTACTCGCGGTCGTCGTGGTCGGTGATCCGGTAGGACCGTCCCCGGAACCCGAACTCCAGGACCAGGGCCGACACGTAGTCGGCGATGATCCGGCTCTCCAGTCCGCTCTCCAGGAGCGCGTGGCGTACCATGACGTACAGGACGAGCCCCAGCGGGAGGTCTTCGACGCCTCCGCCGCCGGTCAGCAGCGCCGGCAGGGCGGGGTCGTCCAGCAGGGGATCCAGTCCGCGCTCGGCCAGCGCGGCCTCCAGGTCCCGGACCCGGCCTTCGTCCCCGCGGGCCAGCGCACGCACCACGCGTCCGGCCTCGTCCCGACCGAAGGAAGATCGAACGTTGGGAAGGATCATCCTCACCTCCTCGTCCCTGGCGGCGAGCCTTCGCCGCCCCCCTCCTACCCCTGACGGTTCTTGCGGATCTCCTCCAGGATCTTGCGGGCCATGTCCTTGTCCCAGGTCACGGCGCCCGTCTTGACCGACACTTCGACCTTGGTGGCCACGTCCGTCCGCTCCTCCAGGTCCACCGTGACATCGTCGTCGCCCGACTTTCCCCAGATCTCCCGGTTCTTGCCGTCGTCCGAGTCCTTCTGGCCCTTGTACTCGACACCCAGCGTGCTGAATGCCGTGCGGGTCGCGTCGGTCACGGGTCCGAATCCGCCCTCCACCACCTGGCCGACGCCCCGCGTGGTGAAGTAGAGTCCCCCGCCGGCGGCCCCGGCCGCGGCCGCCAGGCAGCCCGAGACCAGCAGCGGCAGGGCCAGGAGGAGCGCGGCGGCCAGGAGTCGTCGACGCATGACTATCCTCCTCGTGAGCGTCCGGGGGTCGACGCGGGCGGTGGGACGGTCCCGGCCCGCCGTGGCGACGTACGTCGCACCTTCCCCATCCTTATAGGCCGCGGGCGCCCCACGCGCCACCGCTCACAGGTCGAGCACCACCATCGCCTCCCAACGTCCCTCTCGCTCGCGCACCTCCAGCCCGTGGTAGGTGACGCCCTTGATCTCGCGCACGGGATCGGTGGCGCGGCGGTTCCAGGCGACCCGGGCGTCGAGCCTGGCGGTGCCGGACGCGTCCCGGGCCAGCTCGATCGAGATCGGCGAGGGAACCGCGCCGCGCCGCTCGCCTCCCTCCTGGAGGGTGCGGAGCCACGCAACCAGGAGACGCTCCGTATCGGGGCGCTCCAGGCGGATCGCCTCCTCCTCCAGGACGTCCGGCGCCGCCTCGTGGCCCAGGGTCCGCCTCAGCCCCTCCGCGGCCAGCCGGAACAGGCCGGATGGGGAATCAGCCGTGAGACGGAAGCCGACATCGGCCGTGTGCGAGAGCTCCTCGATGCGCTCCAGGGGTACCTCCGGGCCGTGGAAGGGGGCGGCCGCGCCGGCGTCGGCCTTGCAGTGCTTGCACGAGGGCGCCGGCGAAAGGAATATGCCGCCGGAGTCGGCCGGGGTTCCAGCGGCCGAAGTGGGCCCGCACCTTTCGGACGAGGAGGACCCGTGCTCGAGCGCTCGAACCGATCACCGGCGTGGCTGGCGCTCCTGGCCGGCGTGGCCTTCCTGGCCGCGTGCGGCGGGAGCTCGGGCTCCGCCGACGCCGCGCCCGCGGGTTCCGCGAGCGGATCGTCAGCCGGGGCCGGAGCGACCCCGTCGGCGGCCCCCTCGGGCTCGACGGGCGCGGCCGACACGGTGGCCCCGACCGGCCTGCAGGTGGCGCATCTCACCGTGGGTGGACACGCCGTCACGGCCGAGGTGGCCGACAACGACCAGACGCGTGCCCGCGGGCTCATGAACCGTGACTCGCTGCCGCCCGACCACGGCATGCTGTTCGTGTACCCGCAGGAGCAGACCCTGTCCTTCTGGATGCGGAACACCAGGATCCCGCTGGATATCGCCTTCATGGACCATAAGGGCGTGATCGTCGACATCCAGCACATGCAGGCCGAGAGCGACGACCTCCATGGGTCGAGCCGCCCCGCCATGTACGCCCTCGAGATGGCGGAGGGTTGGTTCGCGGCACACGACGTGAAGGCGGGGGACATCGTCACCTTCTGAAGACATCGAAACGCGGGCACGAGGCGGATCCATGGCCGAGACGAGGACCGAGCGCGATTCAATGGGCGAGGTGGAGATTCCGGCGGGCAGGCTCTACGGCGCCCAGACGGAGCGCGCCCGCAGGAACTTCCCGATCAGCGGTCTGCGCTTCGACCGCCGCTTCCTGCGCGCCCTGGGCTCCATCAAGCTGGCCGCGGCCCACGTCAACCGGGAGCTGGGCCTCCTGGACGATCGGCGCGCCGGGGCCATCGAGCGGGCCGCGGCCGAGGTGATGGAGGGGAAGCTGGACGACCAGTTCGTGGTCGACATCTTCCAGACCGGCTCGGGGACCTCGACGAACATGAACGCCAACGAGGTGATCGCCAATCGGGCCATCCAGATCCTGGGCGGCCAGATCGGCTCCCGCGACCCGGTCCACCCCAACGACCACGTGAACCTGGGGCAGTCGTCCAACGACGTGATCCCGACGGCCTCCCACGTATCGGCCCTGGTGGCGATCGAGGAGGAGCTCCTGCCTTCGCTCGAGCACCTGCGCGGGGCGCTCGAGGACAGGGCCGGGGAGTTCGACGGAATCCCGAAGGCCGGCCGAACCCACCTGCAGGATGCGACGCCGGTGCGGCTGGGCCAGGAGTTCGGGGGCTATGCCAGCCAGGTGGCGCACGGGATCCGCCGGGTGGAAGGGCTCCGGGACGCGCTCGGCGAGCTGGCCATCGGCGGCACGGCGGTCGGCACGGGAATCAACACGCACCCCGAGTTCGGCCGCCGGATGGCCGCCGAGCTCGGCGACATGACCGGTGCGGCCTTCCGGGAGGCCGACAACCACTTCGAGGCCCAGGGAGGCCGGGACGCGCTGGTCGAGGCGAGCGGCGCGCTCAAGACGCTGGCCGTGAGCCTCATGAAGATCGCCAACGACCTGCGCTGGCTCTCTTCGGGCCCGCGAACCGGGATCGGCGAGATCTCGCTCCCGGCGGTGCAGCCCGGCTCCTCGATCATGCCGGGCAAGGTGAACCCTGTGATGGCGGAGTCGGTGTGCCAGGTCGCGGCGAAGGTCATCGGAAACGACGCGGCCATCACCATCGGAGGGCAGTCGGGCAACTTCGAGCTCAACGTGATGATCCCCGTCATGATCCACGGCCTGCTCGAGTCCATCGAGATCCTGGCCTCGGTGTGCCGGGAGTTCACCGACCGCTGTGTGGTCGGAATCGAGGCCAACGGGGCACGCTGCCGCCGGAACGCGGAGTCCACGGCGGCGCTGGCCACGGCGCTGGCCCCGGAGATCGGATACGACCGGGCGGCGAAGGTGGCCAAGAAGTCTCTGGCGGAAGACAGGACGCTCCGGGACGTCGTGCTCGAGGAGGGGCTGCTCGGAGAGGAGGAGCTGGACCGGATCCTGGACTTCCGCGCCATGACGGAGCCGGGCATCCCCTAGGGCGCCCGCCGTCCCGTCACGCTCGCGCAGTTCATCGCAGGATGCATCCGTACATCAACGAACCAGGGGACGTCGCATGCGACTGATCGTGGGGACGCCCGAGGGAGTGCAGGTCTACAGGTGGTTGGCCGGCGAGCGCCGGGCCCAGCTCAAGGTGGAGGCCATGCAGGGGCATTCGGTGACCTGCGCCTGGGCCACCGAGGGTGCCGTGTTCTGCGGGACCGAGACCGGGAGGCTGTACGTGTCGCGGGACCGCGGGGAGAGCTGGGCGCCCCGCTTCCGCGTGCCCGGCCAGCGGCCCGTGCAGGCCGTCTCGGGGCGGCATCGGGGCGAGGCGCTGTACGTCGGCGTGGAGCCGGCCGGCGTGTTCATCTCCACCGACGGAGGCGGAGATTGGGAGGAGATGGAGTCATTCGCGGCCCTCGAGAAGATCGAGGACTGGAAAGCGTACGGTGACCGTCAGCCGCACGTTCAGACGCTGGCTCCCGATCCGCTCGACGAGGAGCGCCTGTACGCCGGGGTCGAGGTGGGCGGTGCCTACCGCAGCGAGGACGGCGGTCGCACGTGGCGCCCCATCCACGACGGCCTGTACGAGGACGTCCACATGCTCGAGGCCGACCCGATCCGTACCGGGCGCCTGTACGCGGCCACGGGCGGCGGCTTGTATGTGAGCCAGGAGCGCGGCGAGGAGTGGGTCGCGCCCCGGCCACCCATCGGCCCCGCCTACTGCACGGCCATGCGGCTGTCTCCCGAGGACCCCGAGCGCGACGGCCCGGCGATGCTCCTGGCCACCGCCGCGGGTCCGGCCGGCTCGTGGGGAGAGGGCACCGAGGGCGCCGCCCCGCGCCTCTTCCTGAGCCACGACGGGGCCAACAGCTGGTCCGAGAAGACGCTGTGGGACCCGCGCGGGGTCCGGGACGGGATCACGGCCCTCGCCTTCGACCTCGAAGGTCCCGGGCGCTTCTTCGCCGGAACCAGCGGCGGCGAGATCCACTACGCGCTCGAGGAGGACGGCGGCTGGGTGTACGTGACGGGCGCCCTTCCCCCCGTGCGGACGCTCGCCGTGGTCTGAGGGGCGGGCCGCGGCCGCCCGGGGCCCGGAGGAGGGCCGCGGGTCAGAGCAGAGGCGCCACCAGCCGGACGACCTTCTCCCGGATACGGTCCCACGTGGAGCGCTCCCGGTGCCGCTCCAGCGTGATCTCGTCGGCCCGGGCCAGGTCCCCGCGGAATAGCGAGTCGAGCACGGCGCCCACACCGCGATCGTGAAACAGGAGCGCAGTCTCGCTGTTCAGGCGCAGGGAGCGGTTGTCCAGGTTGATGCCGCCCACCGAGCCCCACACGCCGTCGGCTATCAGGGTCTTGGCGTGGATCATGGCAGGGCGGTACTCCCAGATGCGGACGCCGGCCCCGAGCAGGGACTCGTAGAAGGCCTGGCCGGCGTAGCGCGTGCTCGGCATGTCGGTCCGCGGACCCGGGAGCAGAAGCCGGACGTCCACGCCCCGCCGGGCCGCGGCCTCCAGGAGCTCGACGAGCACGGGCGGCGGCACGAAGTAGGAGTTGGTGATGTGGAGCGTGTGCTCGGCGCCGGCCACGGTGAGCGCCAGGTAGCGCTCGGCCGCAGTGGTCCCGAGGCCCGGCTCGGAGACGAGGAGCCCGGCCCGGACCGAGTCGGTCTCCGCACCGTCGGGGCTTCCAGCCTGCGGGGAGGTGGCGCCGACCGCCGGCGAGACCGTTCCGGTCTTCGGTGCACTCGTACCCGTCCGCGAGTCCGGCGGAAGGAAGCCGGCGCCTGCCCGCAGCTCTCCGGTCGCCTCGGCCCACGCGGCCAGGAAGGCGGCCTCGGTCCGCCGCACGGCCGGGCCGGTGAACCGGACGCTCGTGTCTCGCCAGGGCGGCGTCTCCGGAGACTCTCCGATCCACTCGTCCGCGAACCCGAAGCCGCCGGTGTAGGCGATCCGTCCGTCCACGACCACCGACCGCACGTGGCTCCGGTGCTGGGCCCTGTGCAGTGCGTACCAGTGAACGGGTCGAAGCACGGCCACGCGCGCTCCGGCGGCGCGGAGGCGCGGGCCGACCTTCCTCAGGTAACGGCCGCAGCTGAAGCCGTCTCCCATCACGAGGACCCGAACCCGGGAGCGGGCGCGCTCGACGAGAGCGTCCGCCAGCCGGTCGCCCAGGCGGCCGGGCTCGCAGTAGTAGTCCTGGACCGTGACCGACCGGCGGGCCGTGGCGATGTCCCGCAGCATGGCCTGGAATACGGCCGTGTCGGTGAGGATCTCGACGCGGTTGCCGGGCTCCAGGTGGGTCCCGGTGAGCGCCTGGACGACCTCGAGGAAGCGCGGGTCCGAGACGGAGGGCGGATGCTCCCCGGCGTCGGCCTCGACGACGGCGCGCACGGGCCGTCCCCGAATCACGTCGGAGATCCGGTGCACGAGCACGGCGGCCCCGACCACAGCGAGCACCGCCAGCACCCACACGGGGGCGCGCCGGACGTGTGGGTGGCGGGCCTCGGGCCGCCCCTCTCCGGACTGGATCGGCGTCGGCTCCCCGGGGGTAGCAGGTTCCGATGCCAAATCGATACCTCCCCGAGTTGCGCCGGGTGGCGCTGGTCGGCCCGCTGGCCGCCAGCGTCGGCGCCTGTATCACCGCCCGGGCCGCTCTCACGCCCGGCGAAGGAAGTCATTGCATGAACACCGTCTCACCGGCGGGCACGCCCGCCGAGGTTGCCTGGCTCACGCCCGCCCGTCCCGATCGGAGCCGCGGGCTCGAGGCGTGGTGCGCGGCCGTGGGTCCCGCCGTCCTGGAGCGCGTCGCCGCGACCCCGACGGAGCGCTCCGACTCGCTGGTGGTCGTGAGCTGGAACGTGCACGTGGGCGGTGGTGACCTGGTGCGCCTGGTTCACGACCTCCGCGCCGGCGACCTCACCGGCGGAGGGCCCGTCGGCAGCTTCGTGCTGCTCCTGCAGGAAGGTTACCGGGCGGGACCCGAGGTGCCGGAGTCCGAGCCCGGCGCGCGGTCCGCGGCCCGCATCTTCGAGACTCTTCCTTCTGGCGGGCGCCCGGACGTGGTGCAGGCCGCGCGCCGTCTGAACCTGCATCTATTCTACGCTCCTTCCATGCGTAACGGCGAGGCCAACGAGGATCGCGGCAACGCCATTCTCTCCACCCTGCCCCTCGACTCGGCCACGGCCATCGAGCTGCCGCTCGAGACGCAGCGTCGCGTGGTCGTGGTGAGCACGATCCGCGGCCTGACGCGGTCGGGGCGGTCCTGGAGTCTCCGGGTGGCGAGCGTGCACCTGGCCCACCGCTCCCCGTGGTCCAGGATCGGGGACAGCTTCGGCGCCGCACGGGCCCGCCAGGCCAGGGTGGTGGCGCGCGAGCTGGCGGAGGGTGCGGTCGTGGTGGGGGCGGACCTCAACACGTGGAGCACGTCGTCCCTCGAGGAGGCACCGCGGCTCCTGCGTGCCAGCCTCCCGGACGCCCCGGCCGAGCGGGAGCCCACGTTCACGGTCGGCGGATTCCTGCCGCGGAAGCTCGACTACCTGATGTTCCGCGTGCCGCACGCCCGCGTGGAGAGCGTCCGGCGGGTGGACGACCGGTACGGCTCCGACCACTTCCCGCTGGTTGGGGTCGTCGACTTCGGGGCCTGAGCTCCAGATCCAGCGTCCTTACCGGCTTCCAGGGGGCTCCCCTCAGATCTCCCGCGCCTCGGTGGTGAGCGGGCCGCCGGCGTCGCCCGTGTTCACGGTCTCCTCGGGCTCGATGAGGAGGGCCGACGCACCCTCCTCGCTCACAGGACGGTGCTCCACTCCGCGCGGAACCACGAACATCTCGCCCGGACCCAGCTCGACGTCGCGGTCGCGAAGTTGGATCGTCAGGCGGCCGTCCAGGACCAGGAAGAAGTCGTCCGTCTCGGCGTGCGAGTGCCACACGAACTCGCCCCGAAGCTTGACGACCATGACCTTGTAGTCGTTCAGGCGCGCGACGATGCGCGGCTGCCAGGGCTCGTCGAACAGGGCCAGCTTGGCCGCCAGGTCGACCTTCTCGGTCACGTCACCTCCTCATCTCCCGAACTTCGCGGCGAGGCGCCGCACCGTGTTGAGGTTTCTCAGGGTGTGCTCGGGTCCGCCCAGCGCCCGCTCCAGGTGCCGTGTCTTGATCGGGGAGTCCGACATGCGGCCCCGCCTCAGCCAGACCACCTCGGCGCCCGTCACGTGGAAGCGGTCGTCGGGCCCCTCCACCGCGGCGAGCGCCTCGCGGACCTCCCCACTCGCCTCGTCCCTCAGGAAGGCCACGTGGGGCGTGAAGCCGGCCTCCTCGGCGCCGATCACCGGCTCGATCCGGGTGAGCGCCTCGAGCCGGGCCAGGGGGCGGAGGAAGACGCGGACCGGGAAGCCGAGCGCTCCCTCCAGGTGCGCCTCCAGCGCTCCCTCGAGCGCGTGAGGGTCCGCGTCCGGATCGGCGAACACCACGTTGCCGCTGGCCAGGAAGGTGGCCACCTCCTCGAGGCCGTAGTCCTCGAACGCCCCGCCGAGCGCGTCGTTCTTGACCCGTCGGCCGCCCAGGTTGATGCCGCGCAGGAACGCCGCGAGACGGGACACCTCAGCGTCCTTCGGGACGCGGCGAAGGCGGACCCCCGATCTCGATGAACTCCACGGGAGCGCCGTTCTCGACCACGAAGGCGACGCGCACGCGGTCGGAGGGGGAGTTGGGCTGGATCAGGACCTTCCGGCCGGTCAGGGCGGCCTCCAGGTCCGGCACCTCGAAGGCCACGTGGGGCACGGTGCGGACCAGGCGGGGCAGCGGGCTGTCGTTCTCGAACCGCATCCACTCGACGCCGAACTCGCTGGTCTCGTAGCCCGAGACGTACATCCCCAGCTCCGGAAGGTGCGTCTCTCCCGGCCGGACCTCTGAGGTCGGGATGCCCACGTGGTGGTATCTCACACCGGCTCCCTCACCATCTCGGGTGCGCCAACCCGTCCTCGACCTCGTAGAAGGCCAGGTCGGTGCCGGTCCGCAGCTTCGTGATGTAGACGATCTGACCCGTGTGCATGCCGAAGTGCTCGACCACGTGATAGATGGCGCCGAGGACCGTCGTGCGGGTCCCCTGGATCACGCGGCGCTCGAGGAGCCGAACGGGTTCCAGCCTCGACAGGACGCGGTCGGCTTCGGTCACCGTGCGCTCCAGCAGGGTCAGCAGCTCCGCCCGGTTCCGGCCCCCCTCGGCCTCGAACTCGGCGTGGCGTTCCCGCTCGTCGGGCTCGCCCCCGACCCCGCTCACGATCCACTGGCGGACATTGCCGGACAGGTGGAGGACCAGGTTGCCGACGCTGTTGGACTGTGCGTTCGGACGCCACCAGAGGTCTCCCTCCGGGAGCTCGCGGAGGCAGCCGCGGACCCTGGGGATGTACTCCGAGGTCAGGAACGCCCGCGAGCGGTCGATGAAGCCCTGCCCGACGTCCGACGACATGATCTCTCCTCCTCGGCTCCGCTTCACGGCGAGCACGTCCACGTACGCGACCCGGCGCGCGGGCGGCGCAGCAGGAGGCGCCCGGTCCCGAGACGGGAGGGGTCGCGCCGCCGCCATGTCGCCCCGCCGTCGGTCGTCCGCGTCACTCGAGACCTGGTGGCGCCCGCAACACGTCCCAGTGGTCGATGTGCTCGTCCTTCTCGACCAGGTACCCGTCGTCCTCGGGGTAGAACACGGCCCGCTCCGGGTCCGGGCCGGCGAAGCCCTTCACGGCCTCGAGCGAGTCCCACAGGCTCATGAACAGGAACTCGGTACGCCCGTCCTCCTCCCGGCGGGTGAGCAGCACGCCGTGGTTTCCGGGCGTGGCCTCGATGTCCTTCACGCCCGTCTTCGCCAGGTACTCGAAGTAACCATCGGCGTCCTCACGCCGTGTCCAGCCACGCCACGTCCTCAGGATCATGCGTCCTCCGCGGTCTCGGCGTCCGGGGGCTCGACCCCCTCGAGCCCTGTGACCGTCTGGACTTGCGGGGTGGCCCGCCCGTGAAATCTGAGCTCGAACACGTCGGGCCGGGAGTAGTGGCCCGCCACGTCGAGCTGCCACCGCGGCGCCACCAGCTGATCGGGCTCGATCGCGGCGTACAGGATCGTCTCCTCCGCGTGCGCCGGGCCGGCCAGGAGCTTGCCGTCCGGGTCCACGATCACGCTGTCGCCCGGGTTGATCCAGTCGTCGTCGCCGGCCGGCACGGCCTCCCCGAGCTCCAGCCGGTCGGGGAGGTCGTCGGCGCGCAGGGCCTGGCAACAGCCGACTACCACGCAGCGGGACTCCTTGGCGATGTGCCGCATGCTGGACAGCCACGGCTCCCCGCGGTCCCAGGTCGGGGCGAGGTGGATCTGCTCGCCCCAAGCGTACAGGGTCTGCCGGGCCAGCGGCATGTAGTTCTCCCAGCAGATGAGACCCCCGATCCGCGCGAAGCCCACGTCGACCACGGCCAGGTCGCTCCCGTCGCCCCTCCCCCACACGAGCCGCTCTCCGGCGGTCGGGATGAGCTTCCGGTGCCGGCCCAGGACGGAGCCGTCCCGGCCCAGCAGGAGCAGCGTGTTGTAGAGCGTGCCCGCGCCCGCCTCCGGGTCCCGCTCGTTGACGCCGATGGCCACGACCACGCCGGCCCGCGCGGCCGCCTCCCCCAGACGGCGGGTGGCAGGACCGGGAATCGTGACCGAGTTGCGGTAGAGCTCGGCGTACAGGGCCCGGAGCCGATGGGTCTTTCCCGACGGGATGAACCACACCCACACGGGGTAGGCCGGGACGAACGCCTCCGGGAACACCACGAGGTCGGCGCCCTGCCCGGCGGCCCGGTCGATGAGATCGCAGGCCTTGTCCAGCGTTCCCTCCAGGTCCAGGAACACCGGCGCCGCCTGCACGGCGGCGATCCTGAACGAATCGGTTCGGCTCATGCTCGTTCTGCCTCGTCGAGTCGTCGTGATGGAGTGCCCCACCGGTCCGCCCGCGTGCCCTCCTTCATCCCGCCCACACCCGCTCGAGGGGCGAGGCGGGGCCGTGACCCGGATAGACGCGCCGGACGCCGTGGTCCCGCAGACGCCGCCAGCTCTCGTCCACCACGGATGCGTCCTCCTCGCGGGCCATCGAGGGTAGCGTGAGATCGCCCGTGAAGGCCGCGCCGTCGTCGAGCACCAGGGAGACGCTGTCGTCCGAGTGGCCCGGCGTGGCGACGATCTCTCCCCCGAGGCCGATGCCCTCCAGCACGGAGCGGCTCTCGTCGAAGGAGATCACCACGTTGCCGTCGGGCGTGATCTCCACGTAGCCGTCCCCCGGCTTGATGTGCCGCTTCATGAGCGGAATCGCCCGCACCTGGGACCCGAGCACGAGGAGCGGCACCCCCTCCCGCTTGAGCTCCTCGGCCAGTCCCGCGTGGTCCATGTGGTAGTGCGTGGCCAGGCCATAACGGACCTCGGCGAGGGGTACGTCCGCCTGCTCCAGCCGGGCCCGCAGGAGTCCGAGGGTGCCCGGCCATCCGAGGTCCACGAGGAGGCGAGACCGTCCGGCGCTCACCACCCAGTAGTTGGTGGAGCGGTAGCCCACGTTGACGATCGTGACGGGCGCCGTGGCCTCAGCTCTAGCCCGGCGTGGACGCGTCCGCGCCGGTTGCTCCGTCGCCGGGCAGCTCGGCAGGTTTCGCGGAGACCATCGCGGCGACCCGTGACAGGACCCCCTCCATCTGCCGTCCCCGCCGCCGCGCCCAGCTCGGGAGCCGAATGGCGCCGAGGCCGACCAGTCCGAGGCCGATGAGGAGCAGCGGGCTCACGCGTGCCAGAACGGCCGGATCCAGCCCCGCGGTCAGAAAGCGAGCGATGGCTGCCACGGTGCCGAGACCGAGCAGGCCCAGCCCGCCCATCATGAACACGCGGGAGTTCTCACGATAGGTGCGGAGCCGCAGCCGCTGACCCTCGGGCGTCGGTTCGAGGAGGGCCTGGAGGTTGCCGTTCGTCCACTGCCGGAAATTGCCGTCGACCCGGACCCGGCCACGCGCGTCGAAGGTGTCACGCAGGTCCACCACCAGTCGCTCCCATTCCTCCTCGGTCAGGCGGCGGCCCAGCTCCAGCGACCGGCCGACCCCGATCGGGAAGCCGAGGAAGGTCCGCCGGGCCGGGCGCTCGGATCGGTCCAGGGAGGCGGCCGCGTGCGCCACCGCCTCGGGCGCGATCCCCACCTCGCGGCCGATCTCCTGGAGGTCGGCCAGCGTGAGCCCCTCTCCGGAGGCCAGACGCCGGCGACCCTCCGGGCGGGCCTCGGCGGCCCGCTCGAAGATGGTCGTGACTTCGTCCTCGGTGTAGCGTCGTTCGCTCATGGCTGCAAAAGATAGGGTTTCCGCGGCGGAAACGCCCGTACCGGCCCGAACGGACCACGGCCCGGACGGCCCCCTCGGGACGGAGGATGCTCAGATCGTGTGGAAAGCGTATACGATCACCGCGGTGGTCCACAACGCGAGGAAGACGTGGACCAGCAGGAACAGGTCGAGCCCCTTGAGCACCGTTCACGTCCACGCCTGGCCGTACACGCGTCGCAGCGCCGCCGCCAGGTACACCAGGGCCATGGCCGAGAGGAGGAAGTCGACCAGGGGTCGTGTGCCCGGCGGCCCGCCCGGAACGCGCTCCACGATCATCAGGAGCAGGTAGAACGCCGTCCAGTGCAGCAGTCCCGAGATGCCGTGCCGGAGGAAGCTTCCCATCGGGTCGAGGCGGCGCGATGGCTCCTGCCCGCACTCGTGGCAGTAAGGTCCGGCCAACAGCGCCCCGCAGTTGGCGCAGCGCACGGTCAGGGGGTCCCCGGCTCGATCAGCCACGCCGCGGCCGACGGCTGGGTGTGGTCATCATACCCGCCCAGGACGAGGACGTCGCCCGACGGGAGAAGCGTGGCGGTCGCGAACATCCGCGGCCCGCCGATGTCGCCGTCCACGGGCACGAAGGCGTGGCGCGCGTGGTCGTAGACTTCGGGCCGGGCGGCTCCGCCCGCCACCACCACGTCGCCCGAGGGGAGCACCGCGATCGCGTCCCGTATCTTGTGTCGGCCCCGGCGCAGGTCCGGGCCCGGCGAGAAGGTCCCCGACCCGGGTTCGTAGAGCTCGGTGCTCGCGAAGCGAGCCGCGTAGCCGCGCCGGTCCGACCCGCCGATCACCAGCACCCGGCCGTCGTGGAGGAGCGCCGCGGCGTGTTTCACGCGCGCCGTCGCCATCGCGCCGGTGGCCGCGAAGGTCCCGGTGCCGGGATCCAGGATCTCGGACGTGGCGAGGATCGACCCGTCGGCGCCCTCGCCTCCCGTCAGCAGCACGCGGCCGTCGGCGAGTCGAGTGGCCAGGTAGTGGTTGGTCGCCGCGCTCCCGACCGCCGAGAAGGTGGAGGTGGCCGGATCGAAGACCTCGACGGAGGCCAGGTTCCCGAGCCGGCCCTGGCCGCCCCCCGCTACGAGCACCCGGCCATCGGCGAGAGGAACCGCGATCCCGCTGGCCCGCGCCGTCGTCATGTCGCCCACCCGGGTCCAGGCGTCGGTCCGCGGGTCGTAGACCTCGGCGGTGGCCGTGGGCCCGCTCCCGTCCCAGCCCCCCGCCACCAGCACGCGGCCGTCCGGGAGGCGTGCGGCTGCGTGGCTGGCGCGCGGAACATGCATGGGGGCCGCTGGATGGAATCGACGCGTGGCGGGATCGTACAGCTCGGCGGAGGCCAGCGTCCGACCGCAGTGGTTCCCCGTGCAGCCGCCGGTGACCAGCACGTCTCCTTCCTGGAGAAGCGTGGCCTGGTGGGCGGCCCGGTCGCTCGCCATGTGACCGGCCGGCTCGACCCGGTAGCCCGTCGCCTCGGCGCCTCCTCGCGCCGGGCCCCACACTCCCGCCACGGTGAGCACGGCCACGATCAGCCCTCCCATGATCGCCGCCTTGAGCCACCTCATCCGCACCTCGGCGCTTCGAGTCGCGACTGGATCGGGTCCCGGGCGCGCCGCGCTCAACCCGTCGCCGGGCCGAGCGCCCTCTCCACCAGGTCGCCCACGGGCGCGGGCCCCTCCACGAACCGGCGGTTCACGACCACCGTGTCTCCGAAGGTGATGGTCGTCATCCCGGTGAAGTCGAGGACGACCCTGCCAATTTCCCGACAGAAGGGTGGATTGTCGATGCCGGGGACCTTGGCCATGCGGACCCGGCGGCGGGTGGCTTCGTCGAAGAAGGGCGCCAAACGGACCTCCGCCTCGTCGCCGAGGGGGAGCCCCTGCGGGCGGTAGCGCTCCCGCTGACTTCGGATCCAGGTCGACCCCCACCGGGAGAGGAAGTCGAGGAGGATCCCCGGTCTCAGCGCCTGTGCGCGGCGGACCAGCGCCCCGCCCAGCGAACGCCCAGGTACAGGAGGGCGGCGTTGAGCACCATGGCGCCGAACAGCAACAGGAGCCGGGCCGCGCCGGCCACGCCGGGACCGGTCTCGCTCACGACGCCCATGGGAAAGATGGCGCTCCAGGGCAGCGTGAGGAGAATGGCCCACACGCCGGCGAGATTCGAGCGCGTGAGGACGGGGAGCACGAGGGTCAGGAGCGCCACGATCAGGTAGAGCGCGGCGACGACCACGGCGCTCCGGGACTCGAACAGGTTGGTCGGGGATCGAGGCATGGCTTCTCCGGGGTCTGGACTTCGCCTCCGGCCCGCCCTGTGGCCACCTCTCTACGTTACGACGATCTGAGCGGCGCTCCAAGCTCGGCAGAGGCCCGGGGCCCGTTCGGCACGGCGTCCCGGGACCACGGTCGGGGTCCGGCGGCGGCGGTCCGGGTCCGGCGGCTGGGGCCCGGGTCAGGGCTCTCCGAGCTGCCGCGCCGCCTGGAGGGCCAGAGAGGCGAAGAAGGAGCCGACCCGGGATCCCGTGGCATCCGCCACCTGCGCGAAGGTCTCGAACTCTCTCTTCAGCTCCAGCCGGCGTCCGGCTCCCGTCTCGAGCAGTTCGACGGCGCGCTCCAGGAGCGCATCGTAGCGGGGCATGAGCTCGTGGGAATCGATCAGCATGGCCTTCTCCTGTGAGATGGCCCGCCCGGTGGACGGGCGGTCTACAAGGGTGCGGTGGCGGGAGCTGTTCCGGGCGCGGTCACGCCGGTGACCGCCAGCCTCGAGCGATCCAACGGTCGGCGCCACTCCTGGATCAGCAGGAGGGTCGCCCAAACCATGACGCACGTGGTCGTCACGGCCCCGACGAGGCCGCGTCCCGCCGCGGTGGCCGCGGTCAGGTTGTAGGTGGTGTGCCACAGGGCCGCGGCCAGCACGCTGCCGTCCGTCCGGTTCACGACCCGGGCCAACACCACGGCTCCGGCCACGATGCCCAGTCCGAAGCCTCCGAGCAGGGCCCCGGGGCCCATGGCCCGGTAGGTCTCCACGACCCCGAACAACGGGGCGTGCCACCCCGCCCAGATCGTGGCCAGGACGAGTGTGCCCCTCACGGCGCCGAACCGGTCCTGCAGCCGGCCGAGCGCGAAGCCCCTCCAGCCCGTCTCCTCGCCGTAGCCGTTGAACAGGAGGACCAGGAGCAGCACGACCGGCACCGGAAGCATGGGAAGTCCGGAGTAGACCGTGAATTCGCGGATGTGCGGGAGCGGCCGGCCCACGAGAGGCGCCAGTACCAGGGCCAGTGCGAGAAACGCCAGCGGGCTCAGAGCGTAGGCCAGGAACCGGACCGTCGGCTTCGATACCCGCCGCATGCGTCGGAGCAGGCGGCCGGGACCAGCCCTGCCCTCGGCGACGGCCGTGACCAGCAAGGCGGCCACCGCCGGGCCCAGGAGTCCCGGGAAGTGCGTGACGGTTCCTCCCGCAGGGACCCGCTCTCCCCGGAGGAGAAGCGGGATCCAGTCGGCCCAGGAGAATGCGTAGGCCAGGACCACGAAGGTGGCGACCCGGTGCCGCCGGACGAGCGCGCGCATCGCGTCGGTTCGCTTCTCTCAGGGCTCGCTGGTCGCCGGCGTGCCGCTTTCGAGCGGGACCGGCCGGAGGACCGGCCGGTAGGCGGCGCGGTTGGCGTACAGGACCAGGAGGCTGAGCGCGAACCAGATCAAGGCCCGCGGAATCCGCGCCGGATGCAGGACGGCGAGCACGTACGCCACCCGGATGGTGGCGAAGATGTAGCCGGATTCTATGATGGCATCGATCAAGGGCTTGCCGTCTCCGGTGATCACCGGGAGCGGCGCGCCGAGCCGCTCTGCCACGATGCGGCTCCGCCGGGCACGGTGGCGGCGAGCGTGACGAGGGACGGCGCGTCCAGAAGCGGCGTCTTCATGGGTCTCCTCCTCGCGGTCGGAAGGAAACGGCGAACGGACGGGCCGTCTTCCCGGGGTCGAGGAAACGTCTGCTGCATGATAACCTACTCGGGCCTCACAGTCCGGCTCCGTTGTACTCTCGGCTCCCCGCCCCTATGCTGCCGCCCATGCGCCGATTCATGCGATGCGCCGCCGCGCTGGTCGCCGGGGCGGCCAGCCTGCTCTCCGCGGACCGGGCCCTCCCGGCCCAGCAGCCCGCCGCGTCGGCCCCGGCGGCCGGCGGCCGGCTGCGGTTCGTCGCGGACGCGCGTCAGGCGGGACCGGTCGGCTACCGGGACCCGCTCGGCGCGATCTCTCCCGATGGGAATTGGCTCGCCTATGCATCCGGGGATCGACTGCGCCTGATCCGTGTCGCGGGCGGTCCGGTCCATGCGCTGGGTTCGCCGGCCCGCGCCATCCGCTCACTGGTCTGGCTCCCGGACGACCGGGGCGTGGCGGCGCTGGAGGTGGATTCCGCCGGCCACGCGGGCTGGTGGCGCTTCACGGTGCCGGACGGAGCGCCACGACGCCTGTGGTCCGGGTCGGTCGCGGCCGTGACCCCGGAGGGCGACACGGTGCGGGTCGATCCCGACCGGGCCCGGCAGCTCGCCTGGTCCTCCGAGGGCGCCCGCGTCGCCGGCACCCTCCCGTGGAGGGGAGGCTTCGCGGTGTGGATCGCGCGCGCCGACGGTTCGGCCGGCACGCTGAGCCCGAGCCGGACCGAACTCTCGTTCCCGGTCTGGGCTCCCGACGGCCGCGCCGTGGCCTGCCTGGCGCGCGAGGGTTCCAGGCCGCACCTCAGCCTGCCCTGCGGGGCCGAGCCTGCCGCGAACGCTCCGGTCGCCTACGGGCCCATCGCCTTTGCCCCGGACGGCCGAACGCTGTACTACGGGGCTCCGAACCACCACGGCACGCTGGACCTCCGGGCCCGGCCAGCGGCGGGGGGACCGTCACGCGTCCTCACCCGGTTCGCCCGGGACGCCTACGCTCCGTCGGTGACGCGGGACGGCCGGGTGTTGTTCGGGACACAGGACTACCGGGTGTCGATCGCCGTCGTCCCGGCGGAAGGTGGCGCCGCCCACCAGCTCACGACCTTCCAGTCGGAGACGCCGTCCTGGAGTCCCGACGGCTCGACCGTGGCGTTCACGTTCGGCTCGTGGCGCCGGGTGGTGGACGACTTCGACTACCCGAACATCGCCCAGGACCTGGGGACGGTCCGCCTGCGCCGCTCCGAAGCGGCGCTCCGGCCCGACGCCGTCATCCGGGCCTCACCCGCCGAGGACCAGAGCCTCGACTGGTCGCCCGATGGGCGCTGGATCGTGCTCCACTCCCACGCCGACGGCCTGGATGACGTATGGCTGAAGCCGGCCGATGGCTCGGCCCCGGCCCATCCCATCACCCGCGGCGGACACGAGACCGGCTGGCCGCGGTGGTCGCCGGACGGGCGCTGGATCGCGTACGAGACCGACGTGCGGGATCATGGGCGCTGGCGGGGCGTGCCCATGGTGCTGGGGATCGACCCGGCGACCGGCAAGGTGACGCGCCCGCCGCGCCGCGTGCCACTCGACGGATTCGCCGGAATCGTGGACGAGCTGGTGTGGGCCGGGAGCGCGGACAGCCTGGCGTTCGACGCGTCCGAGGGCCCGGAGCGGCGCGCCCTGTTCGTGGTGGGGCGCGAGGGCGGCCACCCCCGTCTCGTCCACCGCTTCACCAGCGGCCAGGACTATTCGGGCCTCGGCGTCGCCCCCGACTTCGGCTGGCTGGCATTCATCGCGCCCGGCCCTCACGGGTACTACCAGGTCTTCCGGGTTCCGGCGACGGGCGGGGCGCCCACGCAGGTGACGATGGACCCCACCGACAAGACCCAGCCGGCCGTCTCCCCGGACGGCCGCTCCATCGCCTTCACGGTGGTGTCCTACCGGACGCTGTTCTGGCTGATGGAGCCAGCGGACGAATGAGCGACGGAGGAGCGCCATTCCGGCAGCGGAGAGCCTGACCATCTGGGTCGATGCGGACGCGGCTCCGCGGGACGTGAAAGAGATCGTCTACCGGGCCGCCCGGCGCCTGGAGATCCGGACCGTCCTGGTCGCCAACCGCCGCCTGTGGACGCCGCCCGGCAACCCCCACGTCAGCACGGAATGGGTCCACGGCGGTCCGGACGTGGCCGACAGCCACATCGCCGAGCACGCCTCGGAAGGAGACCTGGCGATCACCGCCGACATCCCGCTGGCCGCGACCCTGGTGGAGAAGGGGGTCCTGGTCCTGGACCATCGGGGTGAAGTCTACACCGAAGCGAACGTCCGGGAGCGGCTGTCGGTGCGTGACTTCATGGCGTCGCTCCGGGACGCCGGGATCGACACCGGTGGACCCGGGTCGTACGGCCCGGGGGACAAGCGAGCCTTCGCGAACGCGCTGGATCGTACGCTCACCCGCATACTGGACTAGTCGATCGGGCGACGCCCGACCTCCGGCCGCGGCGGAGTGGGCCCGCGTCGCGCGGCCCCGGGCCACGGAGCGACGCGGGCCGATCGATCCCGGGCCCGGGGCCTCCCCGTCAGTGCCCCAGGTACCTCACGTGCACGTACCGGCCGAGCCGCAGGTCCCACAGCAGGTACCAGCCCGGGTGGTACGGGTCCACGTAGATCGCGAACTGGTCGCACTGCCAGCACCACGGCCGGGCGTAGGGCCAGTCCCACGACGCGATCTCGAAGGAGAACCCGCCGCCCAGCCACACCCGACGCGCCCCGATCTCGATGCGGACGACAGGGTAGCGGTAGCGCGGTCCCAGGAAGCGGAAGCGGCCGCGCTCGAACGGGCGGGCCAGCCGGTAGCGCCCGTCGTCCCGGTCGCGGTCCCAGACCCGGTCGCGCTCGTAGCGACCGTCCCGCGCCCCGCTCCGTCGGTAACGAGGGTCGTCGTCTCGGGCCCGCGCCGGCGCTCTCCGCTGCGGAGCTCGTCGCGGGACCGCCTGCCGCTGCTGCGGCGCCCTTCGCGGCGAGGCCTGCGGCCGCCGCGGCGCTCTTCGCGGCCCGGCCTGCCTGCGCTGCGGCGCCGTCCGAGGCGCGGAGCGCTGCACCACGCGCCGGTGCGGCTGCCGGTGCGCCCGGGGCCGGGCCTTGCCCTGGGCGGTGAGCGGCGTGGCTACGGCCAGGGCCATGGCTGCGATGACCAGGCTCGATCTCATGTGCGTCCTCCCGCGTTGTCCGGGGACGGGCCTCTCCATCCGTCCAGGAGGTGCGGAGAAGCTCCCTCGTGGGATACACCCCGGGTGTCCATCTCGTTGGACGAATCGAGAGCGGTTGAAGTCACCCGGTCAGCGTGAGGCCGGCCGCGAGCCACGGGAGGCGGGCCACCCACCGGGCCCCAGCCTACCAGGTCAGCTCGAGGACCCTGCCCTCCCACTCCCGCTGCAGCCACTCCGCCAGCCGGGCCGCGTCCCGCGCATGGAAGGTGAGGCAGGGCGAAGGCGGGCCCGGGGCGCCGGCCTCCTCCCCCAGGAACTCGACCGCGTGCACAGGATGCTCGAAGGTCCTCTCCTCTCCCTCCAGGCGGGCGGTCATCCCGGCGCTCGCCGTGCCCTCCCGGACCGCACCGACCAGCGCGAGCAGCTCCCGCTCGGGCAGGGCGATCGCTCTCCGCACTTCGAAGCGTGCCGACATGGGCTGTGGCTCTCCGGTTCGGGGTCCGATCTATTCGTCGACGTCGTGCTCCAGCTGCCGTGCGTGCTCGGCGGCGTCGCCAGGGTGAGCCTCCAGGAACGACGTCATCCGCGCGTCCACCGCCGCCGCCTGCTCGATCATGGAAACGTGACCGGCGGAGTCCACCGGGAAGAACTCGGCCGAGGGGATGTCGCGGCGCACGTCCTCCGAGAACCGGAACGGGACTGTACGGTCCTGCCTCCCCCATACCAGCAGCACCGGCGTACCCGTCCTCTCGACTCGGGCGTACAGGGAATCGTGGTTCGTGCGACCCATGGCCTTCATGCTGGACAGCAAGGCCCGGCCGAAGCCCCGGTAGCGCATCTGCGGGCGATACCGGTCCACCCAGGTCGGGTGGTTCTCGGGGTGGAGGAAGTCCGTCATCTGGCCCTCGGGCAGACGGGGCTCGTGGAACGTCTTCCACGCCCAGGTCCCGATCACGGGCGCTCGCAGGGTCCACGGCAGCTCGACCCGCCCGGCGGCCGGGTCGATGAGGGTCAGCGTGCGCACGCGCCCCGGATGGGTCGTGGTGAAGTGGGCCGTGACCAGGCCCCCGAAGGACACCCCGGCCAGGTCGATGGGACCGGTGATCCGGAGGGAGTCGAGCAGTGCGGCCAGCTGGTCGTCGTAGAGCGCTCCGTCGTAGCGCACGTCGGGACGGTCCGAGAGGCCCCGGCCGTAGAGATCGTAGCGAAGCACGCGGTAGCCGGCGCGCGTCAGCCCCGCGGTGGTCGAGTCCCAGATGTAGTAGGGAACCGAGAATCCGTGCACGAGGACGACGACCCGGCCGGAGTCGGGGCCGGCGAGGTCGTAGTGCGTGATCCCGTGGGGGAGCGCGACGAAGCGGCCGGGAGCCCCGGCGCGGGCCGCCGCGTCGAGCGGGGCGCGCTCCGGGCTCCGGAGATCGCCGTAAACGACCGCGCCGACGATGAGGACTGCGATCACGGAGGTGACCACCAGGAGCGAGCGGCGCATGGGAGGCGACCCCCGGAAGCAGGAATCCCGCGTGCGGCTGACCGCTACAGGCTACGTCGGGGCGGCCTCGTCGGCCATGGGAGGCGGCCCCTCACGTCGGCGTCGCGGGCCCGGAGGCCCCGCGACGGCCCGCCGCGCGACGCTTCATGCGCCAGAACACGAACCCGCCCACCAGTCCGACGATGAAGCCCGCCGGCCCCGTGATCAGCAAACCGAGCAGGGGGCCCTGGTTGGCGCCGGGGGCGAAGATCATCGGCCCGAAGAAACCGGCGCAGAAGGCCACGCCCCCGACGATGAAGCCGCTGGACAGGACCGTCGACGCCGCCGTCGGGCCCGCGGCGCCCAGTCGCTTCCACAGGTACCGGCCCACCCCGATCGCGGCGGCCAGAGCGACGAGGGCGGGGATCCAGCGCTGGTCCGGGAGGGGCAGGAGGGAGAAGGGGATCCAGTAGATGAACAGGTACGTCGCCGGTAGCACGAACAGGAGGACGAGCACCCTGGTGGACCTGGACATCGATAGGCTCCTTTACAGGTCGAGCCGCCGTCTCGAGCGTCGTACCTCGGGGACCCGGGCGCTAGTCCGGGGTGCCGCCGCCCCCGGCCGGCTCGGCCACTCCGAGCTGCCTCCACATCCCCAGGAAATCGAGCTGCTCCCACGCCTCGACGACCTTCCCATCCACGAACCGGGAGATGATGATGCCGTGGATCGTCACCTCCTTGCCGGTGGGCGCTATGCCCTGGAACGGCCCTTCTTGCTTCCCGTGCGTCGTCCAGCGGGTCACCACCTCGTTCCCCGACGCGATCATGTCGTCGGCGGTGATCCTCATGTGCTGGAAGTCGGCCAACACCATGGCGTGCATGGCCTCGAAGCCGTCGGCGTCCAGTTCGCCCATGACGCCGTGGTAGACGTAGCCGGGACCGAAGTAATCATCCAGGTAGCTGGCGTCGCCGCGGTTCATCGCCTCCACGTAGCCGCGCGCCACGGCGAGGTTCTTCCGGGAGGCCGTGTCCCGGCCGGACCCGCGTGCGCATGCGGATACCAGGGCGAGGGCGATCAGGGGAACGAGGAACCGAGCCGGGTTGACGGTGGCTTGCTTCCGGACCATGGCGTGTCCCTCCGTCAGACGGGGGTGGAAGGCCGCGGCCCATGCCACAACGGTCGACGGGGGGGCGCGGGGTGTCAATGTGGCCGGCTCTGACCCGGGGCTCCCCGCGCCTGCCGGGGTGGGTCGTCCCTCACACCTCCACGTCCCCCCGGGACGTCGGCCGCCCGGTCGTGCGGCGGCGTGTCCCTCGCCGGCGGGTGAGAGAGACAAACTTCGCGAATATTGGTGCGGCCATGGTATGGCGCCAACCTCGGCATCAGGGGAAGCTCGATGCAGTCACTCCGCCAGGATCGCCGGTCGCCAGTGCGCCCTCGGTCGCCGGTGTGGGCCGGCTGCCGCACGATGCCCGGCCGGCGAGGCCGATGCCAGTCAGCGCCGCCCGATCCGTCCTGTCAGGGCGGGGCGCTTCTCGCGTCCGGCTCGCGTCCCCGCTGAAAGCCGAAGGGCCCTTCCCCCCGTAGATTCCGGCGCCAAGCCCGCCGCCGCGGAACGGGCGGTAGAGGACCGCACTCCGAGGAGGAGATCCCCATGGAAGAAGCCCTCGATCGGCTCCACGCTCGCGCGCGGCGCGTTCCGGCCCTGCGCCGGCTCGCCATCGTCTCGCGGATTCTGCTCGCGCTGGCCTTCATCCCGACGGGCACGGTGAAGCTCCTGGGCCACCGCTTCACCTCGCTCGGGGTCGACACCCGGGTGGGAGCCTATTTCGAGGCCATGTATCGAACCGCCTTCTACTGGAACTTCATCGGCGCGGGGCAAGTGGTGGCCGGGATCCTCCTCCTCATCCCCGTCGCGTCCCTTCTGGGAGCGGTCGTGGCCTTCCCGATCGTGCTCAACATCTTCGTGATCACGGTCGCGGTAGGCTTCCGCGGGACGCCGTTCGTGACCGGCCCCATGCTGCTGGCGGTCACCTTCCTCCTGTGCTGGGACTGGGATCGGCTGAAGCCGATCCTGTTCGAGCCCCGGGCACGGCCCGCCCTCTCCCCGTACCCGCCCCTGCCAACGGTCGAGCGGGCGGGCTACGCGCTGGGGACGCTGGCCGGGCTCGGCCTCCTGTGGCGCGCCCGCTTCCCCGAAGCCGCGCTCGTGATCTGGTTGTGCCTGGGCGCGGGCGCCGTGGCCGTCCTCCTCGTGCTGACCGGCTGGATCCAGGCGGCGCGCCGAAGCGTCACGCCGGCGGTCCCGGAGCCGCCGACCGGCTGATCCGGCGCCCGAGGAAGACCAAAGCGACTCCGATCCCGACGAACAGGAGGCCCGCGAAGAGGATGGCGAGCCCCCAGAACAGCCACGAGCGGTCGGACTCACCGAGGACTCTCGCGGCACGGGCGACATAGCCGCCGATCATCCACACTCCCGCCGCGGCGACCGCGACGCCGATGCCACCGAGAGTCCGGCCCGCCAGGCGGCGCCGGCGGGGCCGGCCCTCGGGTGCCGGTCGAATCATGATGGGTCGCTCATCGAAGGCGCTCCTTTGGATGCCCTTACGTGAAAGCAGGCCGCCCCACGATCCGGGCGCGCCCCCCGCCGGCTCCCGGTGCCGGTCTTGTGCTTCTCGAATCATCGCGATAGATCGGCTGTCTTGCCACGTCGTCCATCGACGACTGTCCCGCATAGAGGGCTGTGAACGGGAGTCGCAGGACCTTGCCACCAATGGAGGGGCAGTCATGCCACGCTGTATCACCCGAAGTCACGTAGTCGTGTTGGGAGCGGCGCTGCTGGGTGCATGCGCCGGCAAGCCGCAGGTCACCGAAGTGAAGGGGGCGTGCGCGGATGTCTACGGCGCGCAGGTCTGCACGCTGGCTCACGTCCAGGGCGACAGTCTGATCGACGTCCAGGCCACGGTGCCGCTGGCCAGCATCGAGGGCGCGCCCGCCGAGATGCCCGAGGCCTGGCCACCGGTCGCGGTCGCCAAGCTCGCCACGCCGTCCTCGGCGCAGAGCGGGATCCACGAGCTCACCATGTACTGGGAGGCGCACGGTCATCCGCCGGGACCCTACCTGACGCCGCACTTCGACTTCCACTTCTACCTGGAGCCGCCGGCCGCGATCGCCGCGATCGACTGCAAGGACCTGAGCAAGCCGGCTCAGCTTCCGGAGGGGTACACCCTGCCCGACGTCGCCCTGCCCCCGGAGATGGCCAAGGTGGTGGGCGTCGACACGCTGGTCGGGCTTTGCGTGCCGCAGATGGGCATGCACGCCGTGCCCACCGCGGAGCTGGAGAGCGACCATCTCTTCACGGGCGACATGATCGTCGGCTACTTCGCGGGAAAGCCGATCTTCTTCGAGCCGATGCTCACGAAGGAGCTTCTCGCGAAGAAGCAGTCCTTCTCCTACCCGATTCCGGACCTCCCCGGCATGACCGGCCGGCATCCGACCGCCTTCCGGGCGGACTGGGACGCGAACGCGCAGGCGTACCACTTCGTGTTCTCCGGCTTCGCCGGGACGTGACCCGGACGGCATGACCCCACGGCACGGAGCGCCGGGCCCCCTCGATCGGGGGTCCGGCGCCCTCCCTTACGGAGTCCCTCCGCCGGGACACCGCCTGCCACCCGACACACGGCCTGGCCGCGTACGGCTCCGGGTCGGGGACCTCGAACGCTCCCTGGACTACTACGGGCGCGTCCTCGGGCTGCGGGTGATCGAGCGCTCGGCGGACCACGCTTCCCTGGGCGCGGACGGCGTCACCGGGGCTCCCTCGGTCCTGGTCGATCTCGTCGAGCGACGCGGGGCCGCGTCCGCTCCGCCACGGGGCCGGCCCGGCCTCTACCACTTCGCCGTCCTCCTGCCCGATCGCGCCGCTCTGGGCCGCTTCGTTCGGCACCTGGCCGCCGTGGGCGAGCGGGCCGGGTCGGCCGACCACCTGGTGAGCGAGGCCCTCTACCTGCGCGACCCCGATGGCCTGGGCATCGAGGTCTACGCGGACCGGCCGCGCACGGAGTGGCGCTGGCGGGACCGCCAGCTCCTCATGGCCACCGAGCCGCTCGACGTGGCGGACCTGGCCCGGGCGGCCGGGGACGGGCCGTGGAGCGGGGCCCCCGCGGGGACGAGGATGGGCCACGTCCATCTGCACGTGGGGGACCTGGGCGTGGCGGATGCCTTCTATCACCAGGCCCTCGGCTTCGACCGGGTGGTCTGGAGCTATCCCGGAGCCCTCTTCCTCTCGGCGGGCGGCTACCACCACCACCTGGGGCTCAACACATGGTCGGCCCTGAACGTGCCGCCGCCCGAAGACGAGGCGCAGCTCCTCGAGTGGGAGCTGCGGGTCCCGTCGGCCGACGCCGCGGAGAGCGCGCTGGCCAGCCTCGAGACGGCCGGGCACGCCGCCGAGCGTTCGGCGGACGGCGGGCTCGTCCGGGATCCGTGGGGGACGGCGCTGCGGATTCGCACGGAGGACGCGGCGTCGGCGTAGCCGCACCCGCCGCGCGGCTCAGTCCTTCAGGAGCGTCCCTCCCGTCAGGTACACCAGCGCGTGGTGGACCACGGAGACGGCGCCCAGCGCCCAGCCGAGCGCACGCGCCCCGGCCGCGTACAGCGCCACCGCCGCCAGACCGGAGACGGCCAGCTCCTGCGCGAGCCGCGGGCCCTCCGCGGCCCGCCCCGCGCCGCGGAAGTCCACGGTCCCCCAGAACCCGAAGCCCGCCGTCGGCACGGCCAGGGCCACAAGCACCCGCGTGAGGGTCGAGCGGCCCTGGTGCCAGCCCCAGTAGCCCAGGCCGAGCACGATGCCCGCCTCCATGAGCGCGCGCAGGGCCAGATTGATGCGCTGGAGGGCGGTCATCCGTCGCGGGTCCGGTCCTTCATCGGCCCCCGATCCCGAGCTCCTCTCGGAAGTTGTACACGGCCGTCTTGGACTGGCCGTAGCCGAACCCCAGGCTCTCGAGGTACTCGACGCAGTCCCTCGGGCTCTTGTGGCGGGCTCCGAACGCGTGCAGGAGGCGGTCGTACTCCGACTGAGATCCGCGGCGGGTCGAGGTGTGGTGCGGACCGAGGTGCAGATAGTTGTACGCGCCGTTCCTGGCCTGCTGGTCGTCCGCGCCGTGTTCCGCGAGAATGGCCTCGCAAGCGCCCTGGCTCAGGCCGCAGGCGCGGGCTCTGTGGTTGTCCAGGACCCGCGCGTACTCGTCCTGGTCGAAGTGTCGTATGGCTTCACACATGATCGGCTCCCGTGAGCGGACGGCGCCCGTCGATTCGCGTCCCGGCGCCGGCTACAAGATCGCCGTTTCGGCACTTCGCTGACAGACCGCCTGTCCCGTCGGCGCTCGCCTCGGCCATGTGAGGTCGTCGGCCGCCCCGTCAGGGGAGATCGGCCCTCACCAGCCGAGCCGCCAGGTGGAGCCGCACCGCCGGATGGGTGCGCAGGCTCATCTCCAGGCGGTAATCGAACCGGTCCGGCGCGATCACCAGCCTCCGGACCGAGGCCAGCACCCGGTCGTCGTTGACGATCCACACGCTCTCCAGGTCGAGCGCGATGGCCCCGTCCTCCCCCCGCACGGCGGATCCCCGCAGCACCTCGACGCGGCCGCTCTTCTGGGCGGAGACGAGCTCGAACACGCCGTCGTCCCGGTCGATCAGGAAGCCGGATTCCCAGAAGATCGGCTCGTCCATGCGGCCGCTTCCCGACGGCTTCCACGTCTTCTGGACGTAGTGGAGGATGGGGTCCTTCCCGTCGTGTTCGAAGACGAGCTCCTCCCGGTAGTCGGTCGCGTCGATGGTCGGGTACTCGGCGTGGCCGCGTCCCTCCCAGGTGCCGACCAGGTGCAGGAAATCGTCGAGTCGAACCGTCACCGCCCGGTCCCTTCGTGGGGATCATCGGGTGTCGGCGTCGTGGAATCCGGAGCGAGCGCCCCGAGCCGGCGCCGCTCCGCGTCCAGCGCGCGCTTCAGGGCGCGGGCCTCCCCGAGCATGGATTCGTCGGCCTGGCGCGACACCGACGCCGTCGTCGTGCGCGTCAGGAGGACGGAGCGGGCACGGGCCCACGCCGGGTCCTCCCGGGGCAGGCTCCACAGGGGATCGGGCTCGTCGTCGTAGCCTCCCCGGAGCCCCGCGAGGAGGAGGGAGTCGGCGAGGCTCAGGCCCCGACCGCCGAGCGGGTTGGGGAGCACCATCGGCAGGATGAGCCCGCTCGCCACCAGCGTCCGGTTGTAGAGTCCATCGACGAAGGCGGCGTTGTTCCGGTTGAGGATGTCGGTCAGGGTCGTCGACGCGTCGTAGAAGCGGACGATGCGATCGCGCAGGGCCCGGTTGCCGATCAGACTCAGGTTGCCGGTGCTGAGCAGGTCCTCGTAGGTCGCCTTCGAGAGCGTGGCCGTGCGCCGGACCAGGAGCTCCGTGAGCGCCACGCGGACCGAGTCGGGTTCGGGTCCGGCGCGGCTCGAGCTGAAAGCCCGGTAGGCCGTGAGGCCGTTCAGTTCCTGTGACCGCTCGTACGCCGCGGCCTCCCGGAGGTCGGCCATGGTATGCTCGATATCCCGGGACAGGAGCGCCAGGTAGGTCGCCTCAGTCGCGGCGTCCCGGCGGCCCTGGTACCAGGCGTTGAGCGCGATCGCGACCAGGACGCCGCTCGCGACGACCAGGAACTCCGCCCCGAACCAGCGCAGCCGCCGCCTCCACGTGCGCGTGGATCCGTCGGCTCGGTTCGATGCAACGGTTGGAGGTGCGTAGGACACGGGCTGGGCCTTTCGCCTGCGAGGCACGGCGAGACAGTGGTTCGGACCCGGGTTCGGGCGCGGGCGCGGTCCTCGGGACGTTAGCGCGCCGACCCCCGTGGCGGCCAGCCCGCAGCTCCGGCTTCGAGCCCCAACCGCGGCATGCCTTCCGGCCGCCGCGAACGCACCCGTGGCCGGACGCGATGCCCTCCCGAAGGAGCATCAGAGCCGCGCCGCCCACCCCCGTACGGTGTCGTGGTGGGGGCTCCATGCCTCCCACGCCGCCCGGGCCCAGGCACGGACCCGCGCCGCGTGCTCGTCGGCGTCGGCGGCTCCCTCCACGTCCAGGACCGTGAGCGCGCCGAGCGAGGCGGGCGGCTCGAGCCACTCGAACCGGTCCCGAATCCGCTCCACCGCCCGCTGCCGGAAGCGGGCCGCGTCGGCCACGCTGCGCCCCCGCTCCAGCACCAGGTGGAGCGCGACCAGGTGCACGCCGGCCGAGTGGATGGTCTGCGGCGAGGGCGTGCCGGGATGCTGCACGGCATAGGTGTCCACAGTGAGGCCATGCACGGCCAGGAAGGCCGGGTCCGAGTACTCGCGGGCCAGGACGCGGCCGAAGGCGGCCCAACAGCCCGGCGAGGCCCCCAGGTAGCGGTGCGTCGGGCCGTCGACCGTGGGGACGAGCGCCCCGCACCCCGGGCAGGGCTCGGTGCCGCCGCCGCCGGAGGCCTCGGCTCGCGGCCTCGCTCCTTCCGTCAGCGGTTCCTCCTCCATCGGAGAGAGCTCGACCGGCTCCCTATCCCCCGACCGCCGCCCGAATGCGGCCGATCTGGCGAAGATGCAGGAGGTCGTGCCCTGCGAACAGCTTGGTCATGAGCCGCAGGCTCTCCTCGCCTCGCTCCTCGTGCAGCGCGACCCGGTCCAGGGCTTCCTCCGGGACGCCGCGCAGCAGACGGACGTTCTCCTGGCGAAGCACGCCGAACGCGTCCAGGGCTTCCTCCGCATCCGCGTCCTCGTACAGGAGCGCGGCGGCCCACGCGTCCTGACCCCAACCCGTGAGTCGCGGCCGGCCCTGGGCCAGGGTCAGGCGAAGCCGCCAGCTCCAGGCGATCTCCGAGTCGGCCAGGTGCCGGAGGACGTGACGGATCGACCACTTTCCCTCCGCCTCGGGCACCGTGAGGCTGTCTTCGGGCAGCTCGGAGACGACCCGCCGGAGGGCCGACGGCGTCGAGGCCAGCACCTCCACGGGATCGCGCTCCCCGAGCAAGCGGAGGACGGCGTCGATGTAGGCCTGCGTCTCCTCGGCGGTGGCCGTCGCCGGATTGGTGAACACGGACATGGTGCGCTCCTCATCTCTCTCGCGTAGGGATCGGTACCTGGAGTCGCCACGATCGAAGGAGGGACGGGTAGAGGACCCCGATCGTGAAATCTGGGCTTGTCGTCCCGTCCGCTCAGCGGTGCAGGACGGGAAGGTAGGCCTCCCACGGCCCCACGGCCTCGCGGTACTGCCTGGCCATGACGCGGGCGACCTGCGCGATGTGCCCCAGGTCGTGAGCCACCCAGGTGGCCAGGAGCTGCTCGAGCGTGACCCGGCCGAACTCCGGGTGCTCGCCCGTGAGGGCGAGCTCTTCGAGGCCTAACTCCAGCGCCTGCAGCTCCTGGAGGTTGCGGACGCGGAGCTCCGCGAACCGGTCCAGCGCCTCGTCCAGCGTCCGCCCGCGGTTCGTTCGCAGGTGGCGGAAGCGGTCGAAGAGCTCGAAGCGCCGGTCCGGGCCGCGGGCGAGGATGATGCGCGCCCGGGCCATCCAGTCCTTCTCCTCGCCGTCGATGAGGTGGCCGAGCACGTCGAACGGGCTCCACGTGTCCGGGCCCTCGTTCGCGTGTGTCCACCCGACACCGAGGCCCGCCAGCAGGGTGCGCAGCACGCCGGGGGTGCGGCGCAGGACCGCGATCCCGTTCGCGAGGTCGAACTCCATCGTGCGTTCCTTGTCCAGGGGAGGCTCAGTCTTAGGGAGGCCATGCCGTGTTGCGCCAGTCCCGCGCTCTGGGCCGACACGGCGAGGAGACCGTACCAGCGCAGCTCGAGTCCAGCCTCCAGACGCCCGAGCACGCCGGCAAGGTCGGTCCCGGCGCAACCCGCCATGGCGAAACGCTCCCGGGTTCCCGAACATGGAACGGACATCGTGGGCGCCGAGGTTCCGGCGGCGCGCCGCACCTCGCCGCCAGCGCGGCCCGCACGCATCCATGTTGGAGATCCCATGGACCACGAGGACCTGACCCGCCACGTCGAGGACGGCGGCGGCATTCTGTGCATCCGGAGCCCGGAGACCCACCGGGGCTGGAACGGGATCCGCTACCGCACCGGGCTCTCGGCCAAGAACGTTGGCGCCAGGCGCCTGTCAATGAACGTCGCCACGGTGCCGCCCGGGGCGGTCGCCTACGCGCACGTCCACGTGGACTTCGAGGTCATGCTCTTCATCCTCGAGGGACGCGTGCGGCACGAGTACGGCCCGAACCTCGAGATCTCGATGGAGAACGGCCCCGGCGACTTCATCTTCATCGAGCCCGGCGTGCCCCACGAGGTCCTGAACCTGTCGGACACCGAGCCCGTGGTGGCCGTGGTGGCGCGCTCGGACGCCTCGGAGTGGTCGAACATCGTCGACTATCCGTCGACGAGGCGACCGGCGGAGGGCTAGCTTCCCGGGTCGGCCGCCCGCTCGAACGCCTCCAGCATCGCTTCCTCGGGACGCGGGTGTAGGACGGCGCTGTCGGCGAAGTCCGCCGCGCCGGGGAAATCCGTGGCCCGGATCCGCTCGGCCGCGTCGCGCAGGTCGTACGGCGTGCGACGCAGCTCCACCCCCGGTCCGAGCCGCAGCCAGGATGCCCCCGGCTCCCCGAACGGCATGCCCACGCTCCCGGCGTTGACCACCCGCACGGAGCCCACCGCCCGGTCGAAGGACATGTGCGTGTGGCCGCACGCCACGACGTCCGCGTCCGCCCCTTCGAACAGCGCTCGCAACGAGGCTTCCGGCGTACGCCGCGTGAAGATCTGGCTGTCGCTCTCGGGGGTGGCATGACAGAACAGCACGCGCCCCACGCGTTTGTCGTCCAGCCGCACCGTGGCCGGCCAGGAGCGCAGGAGGTCCGCTTCCCCGGGCGAGAGCTGGTCGGCCACCCAGCGGAGTCCCTCGACCACGCCGGCCGGCAACCCCGTCGGCTCGCGCCCGTCGCGCACCGCCAGGACCTCGCGCTCTCCGTTGCCGCGGAGGAATCGCACCCGGCGGCCGAGGCTCCGAAGGCACGCCAGGCACCCGGTCGGCATCGGTCCCGGCAGCACGTCGCCCCCTACCACGACCTCGTCGACCGCCTCGTCGTCGATCGCCGCGAGGACGGCCTCGAGCGCCGGCAGGTTCCCGTGGATGTCGTACAGGGCGGCGATGCGCATCGATACCTCCATCTAGGCGGAGCCGGTCACCTGCCCGGAGCGGACCCACGCGAAGGCCACCGCCGCCAGCATGACGCCTGCCGTGATGGCGAAGGAGGCGGGATAGCCGGCCCGCGCGGCCACGAGGCCGAAGCCGAAGCCGCCCGCGCCGAGACCCGTGTCGTAGGCCAGGTTCCAGACGGCGCTCACCATGTCGTGCGAGGCGCCGCCGGCTCGCGCGAACATCGTGGTGAGGCTCGCGTTCTGGGCGATGCCGAAGCCGGCGCCGGCGACGACCATGGCACCGATCACGACGCCGAACCCGCCGGGCAGGGCGAGCATCGCCGTGCCGACGGCGGTAGCGAGCACGGCGGGCGCCAGGAGCTCCCTCGAGGGATGCCGGTCCGTGTGGCGGCCGGTCCACCAGCGGCCGAGCGTCGAGGCCGCCGCGAAGACGAGCAGCGCGACGGCCGCGCCGTTTCCGGATCCGTCGGGCAGGACGAGCGGCAGGAAGGTCATCAGCGCGCCCGCCGCGATCGCGGTCGTCATGAACACGACCGCCGGACGCCGCTGCGCCGGCATGCGAAGCGTCCCCAGGACGCCCACGGCGGGCGGCGTCGGACGACCCCGGGGCACGCCCGGAAGGGCGGCCAGCCCCGCGAGGGCGCTCACGGCGCCGATCAAGAACACGACGGTATAACCAGCGTGCGCCCCCAGCCACAGTCCGAGCGGCAGGGCGGCCACCCAGGGCACCCCGGCCACGACGCCGTACAGCCCCAGTCCCTCACCCAGCCGCTCCGGAGGCGCCAGGACCGCCACCAGCGCGCTTCCCATGACGACGAGGATCGCGAAGCCCACGCCGCGCACCAGGCACACTGCCGCGATCGCGCCCAGGCTCGAGGCGGCCGGGAGCGCAAGGGCGGGGAGGCCAAGCAGGACCAGCCCCGCCGCGAAGGTCGTCCGCTGCCCGAGTCTCGACACCAGCCACGGGGTGGCCAGCTCGGTGACCGTTGTGGTGAGCATGAGGGCGCCGGTGGTCACGCCCGCACCGACCGTCCCGGCGCCCACGGTCACCGCGTAGCGCGGCAGGACCGAGAGCAGCACGTAGAAGCTGGTGAGCGCGCCGAAGGTGGCCGCGAACACGAGCGCCAGCGCGGGGCCGACGAGGCGCGGCGCGGATCCGGAGGCGCCGCCGGATGCCTCGTCGCCCGGCCCGGAGACGCGCGTCAGCAGCCCCTCAGCTCGACCCGCGGATTCCGGGCGCGGAGGTCGGTGAGGAAGAGGTGGAAGTCGTCGAACTGCGGGAGCAGGTTGGTCTTGCCCCGGGCGTGCTCGACGACCAGGAAGCCGAGCTGCGTCGCCTTCGGGCGGATCACGCGGATCTGGCTCGCGTTCACCCGCACGCTTCCGAACAGGCTCACGAAGGTGACGCGTCCCGCCTCATCGACCTCGATCCGATGCGGCATGGAGAGGAAGTAATACGCGGCGTAGGCCAGGATCCCCAGGAACAGGATCGTGGCCGGGAGCGGGATCTCGCCCGACAGGCTGCCGGGCACGAATACGAGGCCCATTCCCACCACGAAGGCAAGCAGGGGCAGCACCAGAAGGAGCTTCTGGGTCGGGCTCAGGTAGAGACGGTACTCCCGGTTCATATCCCGCTCCCTTCGAGTCCCACGAGGAAGAGGACCTCTCTAGAAGCTAGGATGCCGCCGCCGACCGGCCAACGGTCGGTCGTCCCAATGCGCTCCGTGCTGCCACGAGGTCGGGCGCGCCACCGATGCTCCCTTGCTCTCCAGGGCGCGTCACGGGAAGTTCGCCATCGTCATGATGCTCCCGATCGCGCTCCAGACCGAGGCCGCGGGCGGCCTGGCCGCCACGCTGGCGAACCGTCCCCTCGTGGCGGTGGTCACCTTGTTCGGCGCAGGCGTCCTCACCAGCCTTACGCCCTGCATCTATCCAATGATCCCCATCACCGCCTCGGTGATCGCGGGGACGGCGCGGCCAGAAGAGGGACGGTGGCGCACCGTGCGGCTCACCCTCGTCTACGTGGTGGGCCTGGCCCTGGTCTACGCGCTCCTGGGGACGATCGCCGGGGTGACCGGCAGCCTGTTCGGCGCGGTCAGCGCCAGCCCGTGGTCGCGCCTCGTCATCGGGAACCTGCTCCTCCTGTTCGCGCTGACCATGCTGGACGTGCTCCCGGTGCCCGTGCCGCATCGGCTCATGGAGTGGGCGGCCGGGAAGGGGGGCGGTTCCTACGGGGCCGTGCTGGTGATGGGCGCCACCTCGGGGATCGTGGCGGCGCCCTGCGGGGCGCCCGCCTTCGCCGTGGTGCTGACGTGGGTGGCCGCCTCGGGCGCCGGCCTCATGGGCTTCGTCTACCTCTTCGTCTTCTCGCTCGGAATGACGGCGCTCCTGGTGGCCGTGGGCCTCTCCTCCGGCACGCTGGCGGCACTGCCGCGCTCGGGCCGCTGGATGGTGTGGGCCAGGCGGATCGCGGCCATGATCATGCTGATCATGGCGGAGTACTACTTCGTGAAGGCGGGCTACAACTTCTGAGATGGGCCGGAGCTCCGGCCCGGCGGCGACGGGGGGACATGGTGAGAGCGCGTGGCGGTGCGACGGCGGACCCGGAATCGGTTCCGATGATGGGTCGCGCCCTGGCGGGCCCCGCGCTCGCGGGCCTCGTCCTGGCGGGCCTGGCCCTCGCGGCCGCGTCGCGGCCCGTGGCGGCCCAGGCGGACGTGAGCCTCCCCCTCGGAACCCAGGCCCCGTCGGCCACCGTCCAGGACCTGTCCGGCAAGTCGGTGAATCTCCTGGACCTCGTCAAGGGGAAGCCCGCTCTCATCGAGTTCTGGGCCACCTGGTGCCCGCTGTGCGCCAGGCTCCAGCCGCAGATGGACCGGATCCACGAGGAGTACGGGAAGCGGCTAGCCGTGGTGGCCGTGGGCGTGGCCGTGAACGAGACGGCCCGGCGCATCCGTCGCTCCCTCGAGAAGCACGACCCGGGCTACTCGCACGTGTTCGACGCGGACGGGAACGCGGTGCGGGCCTATGACGTGTCCACTACCTCCATCGTGGTGATGCTGGATGCGAGGGGGCGGGTGGTCTACACGGGCGTCGGCGCGGACCAGGACCTGGTCGGCGCGGTGAAGAAGCTCCTGGGGGAGAGCGCCGACTGACGGAAGCGCCCGCACCCCCTGGCGGGGATGCGGGCGCTTCACGTGGGTCGATCGACGCACCGGAACGGGCCCGGCGTCCTAGTCCTCCAGGGGCTCCAGCTTGTCGATCACCGCCTGCAGGTGCTTGTAGGCGGTCGGGTCCACCGGGTTGAGCTTCGGCGTCACGTCGGCGATCGTGCCGTCCGGAGCTACGACGAACACCGCCCGGCTGCTCACCATCCCGCTGTGGGGGTCCCCGCCGAAGGCGGCGTAGGCCTTACCGTCCGGATCGCTCCCGAACAGGAACTGGAAGTTCGCGTCCTTCGCCCACGAGGCCTGCGCCTCGGGGCTGTCGGACGATATGGCCAGGAGGACGACCTTCTGGCCGTCGTGGAAGAGCCTCGCGTACTGATCACGGTACGCCTCCATCTGGGCCGTTCACCCAGGCGTCCGGGCCTTGAAGTAGAAGGCCAGGACCACCGTCTCGCCCTTGAAATCGCTCAGGTGGATCGGGTCCTTCAGGGTGCCGTAGCGCGTGGAGCCGGTCACCTGGATGTCGGGCGCCTTGTCTCCCACGGACAGGAAGTGGTTCTGTGCCCCCTGCGCGTGCCCCGGGGCGGGCGACAGGGCGAGCGCTCCCGCCAGCAGGGCGATTCCGGCCACGGACTTCATGGGATCTCCTCGGTGCGGGTACGTGCGACGGTGGATACGATGGGGCGGCCGGGCCGCGGCGGCAACGGCGCGGGCGGCTCGCGGCGGGCCGGCTGGCGACGCTCCCGAGTCCGCCTGACGGTCCGCGAGGGCCTCACCCCGGCAGTCCCTGCCCGCCCAGGGGCCTCGTGACGTGCCGGTCCCCGAAGCCCGCGATCAGCGGCTTCCCCTCCTGGATGCCGGCCTGCACGGAAGGGAGGGAGAGCGACGCGGCGTGGCTGGCCTCGCGGTCCCAGACCTCGGTCACCCACAGGGCGTCCGAGTCCTCCGCGTCTTCGGCCACCACGTAGCTCAGGCAGCCCGGCATGGCCGCGCTCGCCTCCAGGAGGATCCGGGCCAGCTCACCGCGATGGCCTTCGGTGGCCACCAGCTTTCCGATCAATCCGTACATGCGCTTCCGCTCGTATCCGGGGGTCGAAGGGCCTGGTCCGCCAAGATGGGCCGGCTCACGGCTCCGCGGTAGGGGAGCCGCGGTCCGGCCCCTGCGCCGGGCGGCGCGATCGCCCCGGCGCGGCCCTTCCTCTCAGCGGGCGCCCCCGTCCGGGACTTCCCCGAGCAGCAGGCCCTCCAGGGTGTCGCCCAACCAGGCCTCGTAGCGATCGCGGCTCCAGCCCCGCTTCACGACGAACAGCCGGAACACGTCGGGACCGGTGAGGGACCACATCACGTCGACGGCCCGGCCGGCGTCCACGCCCTCCGCCAGGGCCCCGGCTTCATCCCACTCCGCGACCAGGCTTCGGGTGGCCCGGTAGCGGCGTCCCTCTCCCTCCTCCCACATCTCCGCCAGGTCCCGCTCCACCCCGGACACGGTGCGCGCGATGTCGATGAGGTCGGCGCCCCCCGCGTAGAAGCGCACGTTGAAGGCGATGCGCTCGCGCAGCTGCCGACGGGGGTCGCCGGCCGCCGCGGCCACCTTCTCCTCCATGCCCTCGCGGTCCGCGTCCGCCGCCATCTCGTCCAGCAGCCCCATGAGGATGCCGCGCTTGGAGCCGAGGGAGGCGTACACGGTCGGAGCGGCGACGCCGGCCCCGTCCGCGATCGCCTCCACGGTCGCGCCGCCGTAGCCGCGCTCGACGAACAGCCGCCGGGCGCTCGCCAGGATGTGGCGTCGCGTCTCCGCGGCCTGCCGCCGCCGGGCGGGGGAGTGGTAGGGCCGGGTCTCCTCGGTCATGGCTCTTTCTGGCCTCCGTGTGCGGACCGGATCTCGCCCCCTGGACGGGCGCCGCCGCGAGGGCCGACACGCTGCCGCGAGCGGCGCCAGCGGCCGGCCTGCTCCGGGCCGGTCCGCTTGACAGTCGCATTCAATATAGTAGACTATATCCCATATGAAGCGCAGACCACAACCCCGAACGCAGGCGAGGCATCCTTGAACGCGTACCACGTCGCCCTCTTCACCCACCTGGCGTCCCTGCTCCTGGCCACCGCGGCCGCCGCCCTGGCCCTGCACGCGGCCCTCCGTCTCCGCGCGGCGCGGGACGCCGACGAGGCCGCGTCGTGGCTACGCTTCGTGGGGCGGGTCGTGCGGCTGTTCCCGGTCGCCGTCCTCGGTCTGCTGGCGACCGGCATCTACATGACCCACGCACGCTGGAGCTGGTCGCTTCCCTGGATCCAGGCCTCGCTCGCCGGGCTCGCTCTCATCGTCGTGCTCGGCTCGGGGATCGAGGCGGGACGCGCCCGGGCCCTGGGCCGCGAGCTCGCCGAGCAGGGACTCTCGCCCCGGGCCCGGCGCCTCCTGCGCGATCCGGTGAGCTGGAGCGCCAAGCTGATGACCCAGACCGTGGCGCTGGCCGTCGTGTTCGTGATGACGGCGAAGCCGGGCGCGGCCGGGGCCGCCGGCGCCCTGGCCGTGGCGGTGGTCACGGGTCTCGCGGTGGCCGTGCCCATGTGGCGCCCGGCGCCCGGGGCGTCAGCCGCCGGCCCGCTCCAGCCCGGCGTGGTGCAGGTCGATCAGGCGCTCGAAGCTGGCGTCGAGGTCGAGGGGTAGCTCGAAGGCGCCGGCCCTCTCCAGCGACACGAAGCCGTGCAGGGAGCTCCGCAGGGCCCGCACGGCGTGGAGGGCCTCGTCCCCCTCCAGCCCGTAGCCGCGCAGGACGTCGAGGACGATGCCCACCACCCGGCTCCCCGCCGCCTCTGCCGCCGCCGCGTCGCGCCCCGAACCGGCGCCGCCGCCTCCGGCGCCGGCCGTGAGGGCGTAGAGGCCGGGATGCTCCCCGGCGAAGGCGCGGTATGCCTCCGCGACCGCGACCAGCGCGTCGCGCCGGGCGCGTCCCACCGCGGCCCGCGCGATCCGGCGCTCGAGCCGCTCCAGGCCCCGGAGGCGGAGGGCTCCGCGGAGGTCGTCGAGCCCGTCGACGTGGTTGTAGAGCGAGGGCGCGCGAACGCCCAGCGAGCGTGCCAGCTGCGCGAGCGACAGGGCCGGGAGCCCCTCGCGGTCGACGAGCTCGGCCGCCCTCTCGACGACGCTCTCCCGGGTGAGCCCCGGCCTACGCGGCATGGCGCACCCGCGCCAGGAAGTCGAGGATGGAGGCCGAGGTCTCCCCCGGCATCTCGCTGTGCGGGTAGTGGCCCGCTCCCTGGACCAGGGCGACCTCGCCGCGGAGCCCCGCCGCCAGCCGGCGGGCCTCGTCGGCCGGGTCCCCGAAGTCGGGGTCCTCGGTCCCCATCACCACCAGCGTCGGCGCTTCGACGTCGCCCAGGCGCTCGGCGATCTCCGGCTCGTCGCTGAGCAGCATGGAGCGCACGGCCTCGAAGCGCCCGGGCTCCGCCAGGTTGGCGCGCAGCGCGGCCCGGTAGGCCGCGAAGTCGTCCGGCTTCCGGGCCGGGAACAGGGTCCCGAAGTACCACGTCCAGGCGGCGACCTTCCACGGCCCCGAGAACAGCGCTCGCATCAGGAGCCGAAGGGCGGGACGGGGCGGCTGGGGGAGCACGAAGGGGCCGATGAGGACGAGCCCGTCCACGGCGCCGGGACGCTCGGCGGCCGCCCACACGGCGCCGGCCGCCGCGAAGGAGTTGCCGACCAGGATGGCCGGACCGCCGCCCAGCTGGTCGATCAGCGCCAGGAGGTCCGATCCCAGGGCCTTCCGCGAGTAGCTCGGCCAGCCGACACTGGACTCGCCGTGGCCACGCAGGTCGACGCTCACGGCCCGGTAGCCGGCCTCCGCCAGCCGCGGCGCCAGGAAGCGGTACTCCTGCCTCAGGTCGCCCAGTCCCGGTACGAGGACCACCAGAGGTCCCGAGCCCTGCTCCTCGTAGGCGAGCGTGCCGCCGTCTATGGCCAGTTCCTTCATCGTTCCGCCTTTCACCTCGTTCCCTTCCGGGCCCGGGCTCGACCGGTGGCCCGTGGACTACGGTACATAGTTATTAAACTACTCTCCATAGTTTGTCAAGCGCGGCTTTCCCGAGGGGAGCGGCCGGGGGCTGTCGTGCTCGAGGTCGGGAGCGGGTCCGCGCTCGCCGGGTGCGGCCAGCCTAGCGCGCCGGGCCTTCTCCCGGCGCCGCCAGCATCGCCGCGAGGCGCTCGGGCTCGTCCATACCGAGACCGAGCGTGCGGACCCGCCGGCGCATCCCGTACGGGCCTTTCGCCTCCAGGGGCCGGTCCAGCTCGAGCCGCGTCCATGAGGCGCCGGGAAGCGCCAGGCGGAGGTCCACGGCGCCTCGCGCCGCCTTCTCGGCCGTCGTGGGAGCGCGCACCTCCCGGATGGCCGCCAGCGGGACGTCCAGGCGCCAGCGGAGCCCGAAGCGGACGTGGAGAACCCCGTCCTCGAGGCGGATGGGCCGCGCCCGGCAGGCGCGCCAGTCGCCGATGATCCAGAGCGTCCCGTACAGGCCGAGCGCCGTCAGGAGCCACGCCGCCCGCTCGCTCCACTGGCGCACCAGGAAGTGCACCGCCGGGACCTCGGCCAGCGTGGCCAGGAGGAGCACGACCACGATGGCCCCGTAGGCGGTCTTGCGGTGGTAGGTGAGCGTCGCGGGATCGGCGGCGGCGGCCGGCGCGGCGCTCTCCACCGGGTCCACCTCCGCGCCCGCCGTCGGCGCGAGACCCCGCGTGTCTCGCCCTCCCGGGTGCGGAGCCAGCGCGTAGTAGAGGACCGCCATCTCGTAGGCGAGGAGCTCGGCGAAGCGTCCGCGTCCCACGACCGCGGCGGCCGCGGCGGCTATGGTGTCCTGCACGTCTGGCTCCCGGCCTCCGGCCCGCGCGTCCGCCCGCGCCCTTCGCCGCGCCGTCGCGACCCTCCGCGCCAGGTAGACGAGGAGGACGAGCTCGAGCGGAACGGCCGCCAGGTCCAGGGCGTGGAGGGCCCCGTCGCGGCCCGCGGGCAGGACGAGGCCAGCCAGCGCGACCGAGGTGAGGAAGATCGCGACCAGGGGCCGCACCGACCATCCGAAGTCGCGGCGGAGCCACCACCAGGTGACGGCCGAGGCCGTCACCGTGAGGTCGAAGGTGGCGGACAGGGTCACGACGCCCGGATGCGGCGTGGCCGGAGCGAGGAGCGCCGCGGCCCGGGCCACCAGCACGATGCCCGCGACCGCCAGTCCGCACAGCGCCACGCTGAGGCCGCGGGGCAGGGGCGTGCGCGCCAGGGCTCGCACCGAGGTCATGGTCGGTCTCCTGTCCGGGTCTTCAGCTTCCGGCCAGGCTCCGCTCCACGGGGCCCGCCGCCGGCCGGGCGACCGGAATCATGTTGACGACGGAGGCGATGGACCAGTCTCCTGCCTCGCGGGTCGCCACGAACGTGACCCGGGACTCGCCGGCCGCTACTCGTCGTAGGGCAGGTCCTCCGGATCGACGCCCACGTAGTCCGGCGACGGGTCGGCCTCGAACCGGACGGCGGGGACCGAGGCCCGTCCCGCGAGCCACGCCTTCGCGATCCGGTGCATGCCGTCCATGACCCGACCCTCCGCGGACAGGATGACGGGATGCGCGAGGTCCGCCTCCTCGATCAGCCCGGCGTGCTCGGCCACCGAGCGCACGGTGGGGACGTCGCCCTCGGCGCCGTACCAGTGCGGCTCGTCGAGCTCGCGGACGCTCTCCAGCGGCAGGTCGCGGACGGGGAAGTCGGCGGTGAGGGCGACGAGGCGGTCCACGTCCCAGGCCAGGAGCCCGCGGGGAGATGGCTTCAGGTAGTACTGCTTCCTCATCGCGGCCTCCGACGTCGCGCCGCCCGGCCCGCGCGGCTCACCCGTCTCCCCCGGATCCCTTCTTCGTCCGGTCCGCCACCCGGATCACGAACTTGAGCCCCGACCACGTCTCGTCCACCGCGCACACCTTGACGTCCACCAGCCCGGCCGCCTTGCCGGCGGCCATGACCTCGGCCCGGCCGATCGTGCTCGGCACCGCCGAGGCCTTCTTGGGCCACGACACCCACACCATGCCGTCCTCCTCCATGCCGGCGCGCGCCCCGGCCAGACGCTCCTCGAGGGCTGCCGGGTCCGCGGCGAACAGGTGGGTGAAGGCGGCCTTGCGGCCTGCCCCGACCGGAAGGGGCTCGACGCCGAGCGCCGCGGGCGTCCCGCCGAGGAGCTCCCAGTAGCCCTCGGGCGCGCCCAGGAGCCGCGCGCCCATGCCGGGCTTCAACCCGAGCTTCTTCGCCAGCGGCGTCCCCGAGTAGCCAGCGTTCCTGGACATGGTCCCTCCCGTCTCCGCGGTATCGTGGCCGCCGCCGGGTCCCACGGCGCCCGTCCCGCGCCTCGCTCGCCCCTCTCAAGGTGGATCCGGGCCGCTGCGGCCGCGACCCCATTCCGCCCGCCCTCGCGGCCGTCTCGTGCCCGGCCGTCCGGGCGCGGTGGACGCGGCGCTGGAGACACGCGATCCTGTCCAGCATGATCCGACTCACGGAGCTGTCGACGCCTCTCGGGCCCATGATCGCCGGGGCCACCGACGAGGCGCTCCGCCTCCTCGAGTTCGCCGACGGCCGGCGGGCCGAGGCGCAGCTGGAGCGCGTGGCGAAGCGCCTCGGGGCGGCCGCCGAGCACGGCACGACGCCGGGCGCCGTGGTCGGCGAGTCGCCCATCGCCGAGCCGTTGGCCGACGAGCTGGCGCGCTACTTCGCCGGTGAGCTCCGTGAGTTCACCGTGCCGCTCCACGCGGCCGGGACGGCGTTCCAGGAGACGGTGTGGGCCGAGCTCCTGGCCATCCCGTACGGCGCCACCCGGAGCTACGGCGAGCAGGCCCGCCGTCTGGGCCGTCCCGACGCCGTGCGCGCCGTGGCCCGGGCCAACGGCGACAACCCGATCGCCATCCTCGTCCCGTGCCACCGCGTCATCGGCGCCGACGGGAGCCTCACCGGCTACGGCGGCGGGCTGTGGCGGAAGCGGCGGCTCCTGGAGCTGGAGTCGGGCCAGGGCAGCCTGCTGGACTGAAGGACGCGGCCCGCACCGGTCGGGCGCGGCCCACCTCGCGTGTGGGCGTCCCATCTCACGCCGGGGCCCCCCGCGGTGTGCGCAGGGCCGTGACGAACATCCACAGGACCATGGGGAGCTCCCCGATCTCCAGAACCGTGGCCAGCGCGCCGACGAAGCGTGCGTACGACGGCAGGAGGAACGTGGTGAACGCATCCGCCAGGTAGGCCGCCCCCGCCACGAACAGGAGGAGCCCCAGGATCCGTGGGACGAATCCCGACCGCACCACCAGGAGTCCGAGCGGAAACAGCCACAGACCCCAGAACACCGACGCGACCTCGATCCCCTGACCGTGGAGGTGGAGGAAGAGGTAGGCGAGAGCGTCGAGCTGGGGGCGTCCCAGGGCCGACAGGGCGTGGGCGCCGCCCGCGAGCATGTGCGCGGCGATCTCGTTCAGCACGTTCAGGAACATGATCGGCACGGGGACGAGCGCTCCCAGGATCACGACGAGCCGGGCTTGCCGCTCGCTCACGGCCCTGAACAGTCGGTAGAGGGCCAGGGCGAGGAAGATGACGAGGACCTGGTGGAGAAGCTCGCTCCCCACCCCCAGCCGGAGGAGCGCCCCGGAGGTGCGCAGGCGCTCGGCGGTCGCGCCCGCATCTCCCGCCACGAAGAGGCGGCTCGGGACGTAGACGAGTCCGATGGGCGCGGTGAGCGCCACCAGGAAGTACAGCCAGCCAGCGGATCTCAGGGCTCCGCGGCGCGAGGCGTCCACCGGGCGCGCGGTCATGCGCCGCGCCGGGCCCCGACTCGGGAAGCCGTCTCCGCGGCGCCCGCCGGCTGGAGGCTCCCGGCGGGCCATACGCCCGCCAGGATGAACCAGATGGCCAGGGACACGGAGAGAGGGAAGAGGATCCCGGACCCGCTCACCTCGAACACGAAGACCAGCCACATGACGACGCCGTGTGCCGCGGCGCCGAACAGGCCGATCCACCCGATCCACGGCGACCCGAGCGCGCCCTCGCGCTGCCCCAGCCAGATCAGCCCGATCATGGAGATCGCGTAGGGCGTGTAGATCGCGGTGGCCATCCCCAGGTGCGTGGTGAGGACCGGGGTGGCGGCCCCGGAGGCGAGCGCGTCCGCATCCACGAAGGCGAACGTGTGCACCGCCATCTCCAGCACCTCGAACGCCGTCATCACGATCGCGAATCCCACCCAGCGGCGCAGGCGGGGAGAGACCTCTACGCTCCGGCGGAAGGAGACGAGGCCGGCGACGAGCACGACCAGGCCGGCCAGGATGGTGACGTGGGCCCGGATCCAGGCCGGGTCGGGCAGCATGTCGACCAGAGCGCCGTGCGGGTGCTGGAGTCCGCCGAGGTAGAGGAGTCCGCCCACCACGAACCAGATGCGCCACATGCGCGAGCTGCTCTGTCTCATCGGATGGTCTCCCTTCGATGGAAACGGAGGGAACCGCGGCGATCGCGTGAGGTCCGGCAGAGGAGCGCGCCGAGCCGGCGTCTCACGCCCCCGTCTGGTTTCGGGTCGCCGAAAGGTAAGGCCGTGTCCCGATGTGAAGAAGGTCCCCGCCGCGTGGGCGCCGGTGGGATCGAGCCAGGCGGGGTGCCGCAGGCCGCCGTCGGCGAGGCCCTCACTCCGCCCGGAGCGCCTCCAGCGGATCGCTCCCGGCCGCGCGCCGGGCCGGGAGGTAGACGGAGGCGGCCGCCACGGCCAGGAGGGCCGCCGCCAGGATCCCGTACACGGCGGGATCGGTGGGGCTCACTCCGTAAAGGAGGCTGCCCAGCCACCGGGTGGCCACGAAGGCGCCGGCGAGCCCCGCCCCGACCCCGGCCACGGCGAGCGTCATCCCCTCGCCGAGCACCATGCGCACGAGTCCGCCGGGCTCGGCGCCGATGGCCAGCCGCACGCCGAACTCGCGCCGCCGGTCGGTGACGTACAGCGACATGACGCCGTAGATGCCTACGCACGACAGCACCGCCGCCAGGAGCGCGAACGCCGCCAGGAGGAGCTCGGTGATCCGCTGCGTGTCGAGCGAGCTCCCCACCCAGTCGGCCAGGGAGCGGACGTCGTCCAGCGGCACCCCCGGAACGACCGCCGCCACGCTCCTCCGGACGGCGGCGATCACCGGCCCGGGTGCGCCCGCCGTGCGCACGGTGAGCATCGCGTGCCGGTCCAGGATCTGCGCGAACGGGAAGTAGGAGTGGGGCCGGGGCGGCACGGCGGCGCTCTCGTCCCGGACGTTCCCCGCGACCCCCACGATCGTGTACCAGGTGGCGGTGTCGCCGGTGAGGCGCATCCGCTGCCCGAGCGCGTCGGCGCCCTTCCAGTAGCGCGCCGCCAGCGCCCGGTCGACGATGACCACCGGCACGGCGTCCGCCCGGTCCCGGTCGTCGAAGTCGCGCCCGTACAGGAGCGGGATCCCCAGCGTGCGGAAGTAGCCGGGCCCCGTCGCCATGAGGACCGTCTGCGTCTCCATCTCGGTCTTAGACGGCGGCGGGTGGCCCTCGACCACGTAGCCGTCCGTGTTGAAGCGGCCGCCGATGGGCAGGGCCGACGAGATGGCCGCCTCCCGCACCCCCGGCACCCGGCGCACGCGGTCCACGATCTCCGACGCGGTCCGCGCCACCAGCGAGTCGCTCGCGAACTTCCGGCCCGAGAGGGGCAGGGCGACCGTGGTGACGCCCCGGGGCTCGAAGCCGAGCCCGGTGTTCGTCAGGTCGTGGAGGCTGCGGAGGACGAGCCCCGCGCCGATGAGGAGGACGGCCGCCAGCGCGAGCTGCACGACGATGAGCGCCCCGTTGAAGCGGCGCGTGGCGGCGCTCCCTCCGCTCCGCTCGGCGCCGGCCAGGCGGGCCGGGGCGCGCTCCCGGAGGACCCTGGCCACCGGGGCGAGGCCGAAGCCCACGCCGGCTGCCACCGAGACGAGGGCCGTGAAGGCCAGCACGCGCCCGTTCACGCCCACCTCGCCCAGCCGGGGCAGCGAGACGGCCGGCGCGTGCGTGACGCCGTGCACCAGGAGGAAGGCGAGGCCGACCCCGAGGGCTCCCCCGACCAGGGCCAGGGCCAGGCTCTCGGTGAGGAGCTGCCGGGCCAGGCGCGGGCCGCTGGCGCCCAGCGCCCTGCGCATGGCCATCTCCCGGCTTCGGCCCGCCGCCCGGTTCGAGAACAGGAGCGCGATGTTGGCCACCGCGATGAGGAGGATGAGGAGGACCGCCGCCTGGAGCACCTCGAGCGGGCGGCGTGCGTCCCCGGTGATCACGTCATGGAGGGGCCGGACCAGGGTCGTCATGCGCGTGGTGCGCGGGTCCACGCCGTGGAACAGGCTCGGCAGGGTGCCCGCCCAGCGCCACATCACCGCGCGCGAGTCCTCCCGCGCCCGGGCAAGGCTGGCGCCCGGGGCCAGCCGACCGATCCCCGTGATGTACCAGCCGAACCTGCGCGTCGGGTCGAGGCCGAGGGGGAGGTAGACCCGGGCGTCGGGGCGCGGGAAGGCGAAGCCCCGCGGCATGACGCCGATCACGCGGTAGGAGCGCCCGTCCAGCTCCAGCGTGGAGCCCAACGCCGACCGGCGTCCCCCGAACGCCTCCTGCCACAGCCCGTAGGAGAGCACCGCCACGTCGGCGGGCCGGGGCCCGTCCTCGTCGCGGCCGAAGGTGCGGCCCAGCAGCGGGCCGACGCCCAGCACCCGGAAGAACTCGCCGGTGGCCCGCACCGCGCTCAGCCGCCGCGGCCGTCCGTCCCGGAGCAGCGTGACGTCGTGCTGCGTCCAGCCCGCGAACGCCTCGAGCTCGGACACGTGGTCCCGGTACATGGCCACGTTCTCGTTGGAGAGCTTCCACGCGTCGAGCCCGATCTCCGGGTAGGCCTGCTCGAGCTGGACGAGGCGCTCCGGGTGCGCGTAGGGCAGCGGCCTGAGGAGGATGCCGTCCACCAGGCTGAAGATGCCCGAGGTGGCCCCGATGCCGAGCGCCAGGATCACGATGATGAGCACGGCGAACGCCGGCCGCGCGCGCCAGCCCCGAAGCGCCAGCCGGAGGTCCTGGAGGAGGCTCTCGACGAGCGCCGTCCCGCGGGCGGCCCGCGCGTCCTCCTTCGCGCGTCCCACGCGCCCGAAGGCGCGCCGGGCCCGGCGCCGGGCCTCCTCCGGGGAAAGTCCCTCCCGCTCGTACTTCTCGGCCTCCCGCTGCAGGTGGTCGCGGAGCTCGGCCTCCAGCTCCCGCTCCATCTCGGATCGCCGGAACAGGGCCCGCGCCCGGTAGCGGAGGTCGCTCCACAGCTCGCTCAGCATCGGTCCCGCGTGCTCAGCGCATCTGGAGGACGAGTCGGACCGCGCCGGTGAGGCGCTCCCACTGGTCCGTCTCGCGGGCCAGCTGCCTTCGGCCCGGGCCCGTGAGCTCGTAGAAGCGCGCCCGACGGTTGTTCTCCGACGTCCCCCAGTGGGCCTTCACCCACCCCTTCCGCTCCAGGCGGTGGAGGGCCGGGTAGAGCGAGCCCTGCGGGATCTGCAGCGTCTCGCGCGAAACGGCGTGGATGCGCTCGGAGATCCCCCAGCCGTGCATCGGCTCCAGGGAGAGCGCCTTGAGGATGAGGAGGTCGAGCGTCCCCTGCGGCAGGTCCAGTCGTGTGCCGGTCATCCATGCCTCTTCGCTCGACGGTCCCCTCGGGCTTCTACAGGAGTCGAGCATACGATAACCTCGCTCCTGTAGAAGGTCAAGGGGAGCTTTTCGTCAGCTCGCCCGCAGCCTTCCGAGCCTCACGTCCTCGAACGTCGTCACGAGCGCGACGAAGGCCGGGGCCCACGCGGCGTGACACAGACGGGTGCGGGAGCGCATTGCGACGCCCCGCGCGGTGCCGCGGTCACTCGTGGATGGGCCTCGAGGCCGGCCCGCCGAGCCGCAGGATCTCATGGCCATCGCCGTCGGTCAGGACCAGGCTCGGACCCTGGAGGCCGGGCTGCAGGAGGAGGGGAGCTCCGTCCCCTTGGACCGGCGGGGCGGGGCCGGGGTTGCCGGGTGACATCGGGAGCGCCGGGAAGCGTCGGCGCTCGCCCTACCCGTCCCCGGCCGCCTCGGCCGCCCGCTCGATCAGCCGTCCGACCCCCGGACGGGCCACGTCCTCGACGCTGCGGAGCTTCACGTGCCGGGCGGTCTTGCCGGTGCCCTCGAGCAGGCCGAGCGGGTCCTCCAGGCCGGCTCCACGGAAGAGCTGCAGGTTCACGTGCTTCGAGTGGGGCGCGATGGCGCAGATGGACGTCTTCATCGACCCGTCCCGGCTGTACCCCAGGATCTTCCAGCCGCCGTGGCGCTTCTCGACGGCCTCGGGGACGATCTCCCGGATCCGCCCGCGCAGGGCCCGGGCGATCCTCTCCACCTCCTCGGGAAGGGACGACAGGAAGGCCTCGACCTCGTCGCTCATGGGGTCTCCTCGTCTGGTGTGGGTCGCCGTGGGCGCCGGTGGTCAGCAGACACGGTGGACGGGCCCGCCGCGTGGGGGCTGCTCCACCGGAAACGTATAGTATCGGCGGATCCACATCTCGATCTCGCGGCCACGGCCCACGTCCGGGATCTCCTCGACCTTCTTCGCCCGGAGCTCGCGCAGCGTCTCGGCCACCCCCGAGTCGGAGGTGGCGTTCCAGCGGGGCGGGGGTACATGACTGGTCCCGTTGACCCGCATGACGCGGGCGCGCTTCGGACAGGTCCCGTAGCGCGACTGGAGGAAGAACAGGTCGAACAGCGTGTCGCGGAGCAGCTTCGCCGAGGCGTGGGACCGGGCCATCAGGAGGTAGTCGTGGGGCTCGGCCGGGGCGCGGTCGGTCCGCCGCATGACGACGGCGGGAGCTCCCCCATAGGGCAGGGAGTCGACGACGGCCACTTCGACGGGCAGGAAGCCGTGGTCGTAGTACCAGTCCGGACCATTTCTCGGCGTGGGTGTCATCTGCCCGAGAGCAGGGCGCGACAGGCCGAGCAGGAGGACCAGGGCCGGGACGAGGGCGCCGCAGCGTGCGCTCGGCGCCCTCATCACGTCCCTCCGGCCGCTCGTGGCATCTCTCCGGCCTCCCGAATCTCCCCCCGCACCACGTACTGGACGCCCAGGGCGTCCTTGACCACGGCCCACAGCGTGTCGCCGCGCACGATCGGGAGCGGCTGGGGCGCGATGGCCAGCGACGTCTCGACGGCGCTGAGGTGGCTCCCATCGCGGGCGTAGACGTCGAACCGTACCGTGGCGCCGGAAGCCGGCGTCCTCACCCACAGCTGGCCGCCCTCGGAGACGAACATGCCCGAGACGGCGGGCCGAACCTTCGGGATCTTGGACTCATCCAGACTCGCGTGGATGCCTTCCGCCTCGAGCGGGGCGCGCACCGACCGCATGGCGGAGTCCCGGCTCGCCTCGGACACCGGCACCGGCGGCCTCTTCGTCTCCAGGACGACCGCCGTGTCGCCGTCCAGGGACCGGCGCGTGATCCGGTACGAGGGGTCGCCGGCCGGGGGGCTCGACCACACGTCGCCAGAGGGGCCGAAGGCGCGAACCCTGTACGGGTAGAAGGGCACGGCGAGGTTCATCCCACGGCTGCCGTCCGGGGCCCTCCACACGAACATGCTCGGCGCGTCTTCGAGGTTCGCGGGCATCGGGGGTCGCTTCGGGAACTGGATGGAGTCGACCAGGGTCATGTCGGGGCTGAACACGTGGAGCATGTCGCGAACGCGCCGGAAGGAAGGCTCCACGATCCGCCCGTCGGCCAGCATGGCGCCCGACCAGAAGTAGCCGTAGCTGGAGATCTTCATGGGGAACGACTTCAGGAAGCCGGAGTCCGGGTCGAACACGCTCATGCGGGCGTTCCGGTAGTCGGGGACCCACAGCCGGTCGCGCCCGTCGCGCATCAGGCCCCACCCGACCTCTAGCTCGCCGGGCCCCTGGCCCTCGCCCCCGAACGATCGCAGGTAGGCGCCCGTCGGGTCGAACAGGCGGACCTGCTTCGCCTGGCCGTCGAGCACCGCGATGCGCCCGTCGCGCAGGATCGCCAGGCCCATGATGGCCCCGAACTGGTCCGGTCCCTCCCCCTCCCGCGTCCCGATGCGGAGGTTCTCGTCGATCACCCGGTCCGGCGCCGGGCTTCCGGCGGGCGGGGTGTTCGTGACGCGGACGACGCCGGACGGCAGGGTGTCGCGCGTGACGGTCCAGGCGGACGAGGCCCCGGCTCTCGCGGAGCAGCCGGACAGAACCACGAGGGACGTGACGAGCGCCCCGGCCGTTCGGGACACCCGGGGGAGGCTCGCGAGGGACGACAGGGCGTGGAGGGGCGCGTGGTGGCCGGGTCGGGAGAGCGGCTCGACGCGCATCGGCGTACCCTCGTCCTCGAGTGCGTGCGGCGACGGCGGAAGATTCTGAAAAGCGACCCCTCAGCGTAGCATCGTGCCGCGGACCGGCGCGAGTCCCCCTAGGGCAGCGCCCCAAGCTGCATCATCAGTCCCGCGATGTCGGCCACGCCGCGCTCCTCGACCACGCGGCCGTCCGCGACGCGGTACATGGACATGCCGTCGACCCTCACGCGGCGCCCGGCCGGCTCCACGCCGAACAGCTCACCGTGCTGGTGGGTGCCCTCGTAGTGCCAGGCCACCGCGGCCTCGTCTCCGTCCACGAGCACCCGGTCGGCGGTGGTCCGGAGGTCCGGGAAGCTGGAGAAGGTCTCCTCCAGCATGGCCCGGTAGGCGCCGCGCCCCCGGACCGGCTCCGGGAAGTGGGCGTAGCGCGCCACGAGGTCCGGGTGCGCCATCCGGTCCAGCAGGTCCAGGTGGCCGGCCGACCACACCTGGAGGAATGCCCGGGCGATGGTGCCGGCCTCGGATTCGCTCATGTCGTCTCCCGCTTCCCGATGCGGACGTCCTCGTCGATCATCCGCGCCGGCCCATGTTCATTCTCTACCCGAGGGACTCGCTCTTCGGCTGTCGCCGGGGTTCGCCGGCCGCTCGCGTCCGGTACCAGAACCACGCCTGGAGGACCGTATAAGCCAGCGCCGGTCCGGCGCTCGTGGGGGAGTGGATCCTCAGGTGCGAGGCGACCGCGCCCAGGGTCGTGACCGTGAGGCCGGCGGCCGCCCACGCCGCCAGCGGGCGCACGAGCACGCCGATCGCGCACGCGAACTGGACCACGCAGGTGAGATAGATGAGCTCCGGCGGGAGGTCGAAGCGCTGGGAGAACAGCTGGCTCCCGTGCTCCAGGATCGCCATCAGGGGAGCTCCGACCCCGTACGAGATCGCAAGGAGCCAGGCCACGACTCGGGTCGATCGCCCGTACGTCGCCGTGTCGTTCATGGGGTCGTCTCCTTGCCGACTTTGATGCGGTCACCGCGGCCGGTGGCGCGTGTCGACTACAGTTCCCCGGCGGTGATACGAAGCCACCGTAGCAGCCTCTCCTCCGCCTCGTCATCGATCGGAAGAAGCCGGATTCTCTCTTCGAGGAGGTCCGGGTCCACCAGTCCTTCCACCAACAGCACCCGCACGAAGTCTCGGTCCTTCTCCCGGAACGCGAACAGCTTGCTGGCCGCCAGGTCGTGGGACTCCAGGCAGTGTCCGGTGTGGCCGCGAGTGAACCGGGGATGCGAGACCGGCACCGTGCGGTCCTCCCACCCGCGCGGCAGCGTGGCCGCCTCGATCGACACACCGTGTACGTAGAAGCCGTGCGTCCTGTGGAAAAGCGAGAGCTCTCCGAGGTTGGCGTCGATCGCGTCCGCGCCCTCGGGCCGGTTGCGAGGCTGGACATCGACCTCGACCGACGCGCGCAGCTCCGCGGGCGCCTCGGGGTGCTCCCCGAGGATGGCCTGCGAGCCGAAGATGATGAGGTCCGTGTCCTTCGCCACGTCGCAGGCGGCCCGGATCGCGTGCTCGAGTTGTTCCCGGGTCACGCTTGTCGCTTCGCCATCTCGACGACGTCACCGAGCTCCTCTTGGGTCAGGACGGCGGAGAACGGGGAACTCTGCCGTAGCCTCTGGGCCCGGGGGGTGCCCGCGACGAGGAACTCCTTGAGTCGTGGCCTGGAATAGCGCGTCAGGATGTCGCGCCACTCACGGAGGTCGTGCGACGCCGGACCCTGCTCCCGCTCGAGGAGCATTTCAAGGTGCCGTTCTGCTCGCTTCAGCAGCGAGGGATCCTCGTCCAGCAAGTGGGCGATGGCTCGGGCGATCGCGCTGGCTTGCTCCTCGCGATCGAGGTGCCGGGGAGAAGAGGGAGTTTGAGGCACGACGGACTCAACGTGGCCCGCCAGCAGCTCGGCGTTCTCCCACGTCACCTCGGGTTCGTCGGCCTGCGAGAAGGCGTGCAGCTCGATCGTGATGTCGAACTTCGCCTCGATGTCGATGATGCGCTTGCGGACCTGATCACTCAGGTAGCTCAGAGTGCGGGTCCCGGCCAGGAGGCCGATGTGCAGGGGTTGGCCGGACTCCGATGGCGGATCGTCGACCCACGCCACCTGGATCTCCGGGAACTGTCCCAGGATCTCCCGAAGCTCCGAGATCAGGGACTGGTGCCGGAGACGCTCGGCTCGGAACAGGGCTCGAAGCTGGGCGGTGAGTGGATCGGCGTCACGAAGGCGGAAGCGCTGCGCGCGCCCTCCACCGATCTGCTCCACGAAGCCGGTGGAAGCCAGTCTCTTCAGCGCGCGGCGCGCGCCGGCCTCGGTCAGCCCCGTGTATTCGGAGGCGTCGGGGGCTCCGATCGGTTCGGACACCTCGTCGGAGAGGAGACGGAGCAGGCGGACGTTCGCCGGAGCGCCGAGGAGCTCGTTCAGCGGCGTCCGAAGGTAGTCCTGGTCGGCTGCGACGGGCTGCATGGACGGTCCTTGAATATCGTTAACGGTACATGAGTATCGATAACGATAGTCATGTACGGCTATCATCGCAACTCGACGCCTCCCGTCCGGTCAACTGACCCTGAGAAGTGGGACCCGGGGCCGGTCGCGCGACCGCGACGCAGGTACCGGGGACCTCCGTGGAATCACGCCGTGTAGCCGCCGTCCACCACCAGCTCGGTTCCGGTCACGTAGGACGCCTCGTCCGAGCCCAGGTAGAGGATCGCGGCGGCGACCTCCTCCGGCCGGGCGAAGCGTCCCAGCGGCGTGCCCCCGGCCAGGACGTCCCACGCCCCCTCCTCGCCGTGCTCACGGACGAGATCCTCGAAGAAGGGCATGCTCGCCCACATGGGGGTGACGACGCCGGCCGGCACGACCGCGTTGACCCGGATGCCGTCCCCCGCGCACTCGAGCGCCGCCGCCTTGACGAAGTGGCGCACGGCGGCCTTGCTGGAGCAGTAGGCGGCGGCTCCGGCGCTGGCCCGGACGCCGGAGGCGGAGCCGACCACCACGATGCTCCCGCCGCGCCCCGTCTCCCGCATGGCCCGGACGGCCTGCCGGGTGCCCAGGAAGACGCCGTCCAGGTTGACGGCGTGCACCTCGCGCCACTCCTCGAGGGTCATCTCCGTGAGGGGCCGCGCGTGCGAGATGCCGGCGCTGGCCACCAGGAGGTCCAGGCCGCCCCAGCGGCCGCCCACCTCCTCCACGGCCTCCGCCCAGTCGGCCTCCACCCGCACGTCCAGCTTCCGGGCCAGCGCCTCTCCGCCGACCTCCCGGCGCACCTCGCTCGCCGCGGCCTCGGCCGCCTCCCCGTCCAGGTCCGTCACCACGACCCGGGCGCCCTCTTCGGCGAACCGGTGAGCCGTGGCGCGGCCGATCCCGGAGGCCGCCCCGGAGATGAGTGCCGTCTTGCCCAGCAG